>Ga0335075_10010352_pt1 | contig 14167 bp, 18 predicted proteins | sample Lox_Sample_24_FD_206723 | JGI IMG/M metagenome (GOLD analysis project Ga0335075, IMG submission 206723) | Soil microbial communities from Loxahatchee National Wildlife Refuge, Florida, United States - Lox_Sample_2.4 | ecosystem: Environmental > Terrestrial > Soil > Wetlands | place: USA...
CGTGCCCAGCGCCCTGGCCGTCTGGCTCTTCACGGTGCCCGGGCTGCAACCGAGGACCCGGGCCGACGCTTCCACGCTCAGGTCGCAGTAGAACCTGAGCACCAGCGCCGCCCGCTGCCGCGCCGGCAGTGCCGCGACGGCTGCCTGCAGGTCCAGCGCGGCCTCCCGGTCTGCGACAGGAGCAGACTGCTCGGCAGGCAGCTCGCCGCCGAGCCTGACCAGCCTGGCCCACCCGCTGCGGTGCTCGTGCAGGAACTCGCGGACCAAGATGGCGCGGACGTAGGCGTCAGTGTTATCCGCTGCGGCCGCTTTGTCCCATTTAACGTAGAGGCGGATGATGGCGGCCTGGACAAGATCGTCAGCGCGATGCCAGTCATGACACAGCAGCAAAGCCAGCCGGCGCAGCGAAGGGAGCCGCGCCGACACGTAGTCGGGGTACTCCATGTCTCGCCGCCCGGTCACCGCCGCCGTCCTTCCCCGAATCCAGTCACACTGCCAAGAGGCCCCCACCGGCGCATTTGGTTGCATGGCCGGTGCCGAGCGCTGACCACTAACCCCGATCTCAACGACCTGGCTCATCTGAGGATGCCCGAGCGGGCCGTTAGCTGAGAGCTAACCGACGACTTGACTACTAGCGTTAGCGACAGCTAACGTTAGCGATTACTAACGCAAATGGGAGGATGAGTATGGGAAAGCCGGGTGATTACGGGCGGTTTGCCATCTTCACCGACCCGGACGGCAATCAGGTCGGCCTGTGGGCCTGACCGAGCCTGACCCGACCGACGAGGCTCTGCGCGCGCTTGCGGAGCCTCGTCGGCGCGCCATTCTGCGGCTCGTCGCCCGTGATGAATTGTCGGCCGGCGACATCGCCGCGACATTCGAAGTTAGCCGTACTGCGATCAGCCAGCACCTGACCGTGTTGAAGAACGCCGGGCTGCTGACCGAACGCCGCGACGGGACCCGGCGTATATACCGGGCCCGCCCTATGGGGCTGGCCGGGCTGCGCGAGTTCCTGGACGAGATGTGGGGCGGCGCGCCGGACACCGCCCGGCGGTTGGTCGAGGCGGAGCAGGGCGTGTCCGACGCCGACGAGCAGTTGCATCATGTCGGCTGACCACCGGCCGGCCCGGGGCCCGCGCCGGCTCAGGTCGCGGAGAAATCCCGGTGAGATCGCCGGCGCACCGACGGGCCTCGAGCGAATGTGGGTGACCGTGCTGCGGCGGTTCCGCAACTACTTCGACGACATCGGTCTCGTGAGTCCCCCCGCGGCACCGATGACACAACCATCAGAACACGGCGCGGAGGACACGCATTAGCACCCATAGCCAACCGCCCGTCGTTCCACTCCGGCGTCCCCCGGTGCGGCAGGCCACCCTGGTGCGCAGCGACATCGAGCACACCTTCGACGTCTTCGTCCGGACCATCGGCGTGTGGTGGCCAGTTCAGCCGTTCTCCGCCGGACGGGACAACGTCCGCGACGTCTCCATCGAACCCCGCGTGGGCGGCCGGGTGTACGAAACCTGGCAGGACGGCACGGTGGTGAACTGGGGCGAACTGCTTGCCTGGCAGCCGCCGCACCGGTTCACGATGACGTGGACCGGAACACCGGCACCCACCGAGGTCGAGCTAACGTTCAGCGCGCTGGGCCCGGCCCTGACCCGGGTCGCGGCGGAGCACCGCGGCTGGGAGGCGCTCAGCGACGCTCAACTGTCGGAGGACTGCGCCCTGCCTGGTGGCTACACCAGCGGCGCGTACGGCACCGGCTGGGCCACCATCCTCCGCTGCCTCGCGACCGCTGCCGAGGCGACATCGTCCGGCCCGGCAGGCGACCGATAGAGATTATCTGCAGCCAGGGAGCAGGTATGACGACCTACACCGACAACATGATGCGCGAGCGGCTGGCCACGGTGGCCTCGTACACTCTGGCCGTGCTCCGCCACGGCGCCAAGTACGGAACGGCAGGCGCGGACAAGATCATTTGGGAGCACGGACGGCGCAACATGGAACTGCAAGCGGACGGTGTGATGCCGATCGTCTGCCCGGTCGGGGACGAGACTGGCCTGGCCGGGATCGGCATCTTCGTTGACGGGCCAGACGAGGTGCGCAAGATCATGGAAGGTGATCCCGCCATCCAGGCCGGGGTTCTGAGCTACAGCCTGCATCCCTGCCGAGGCTTTCCCGGTTCTGCACTACCCGCGAAGTGATACCAGCCGCCGGAGAGTTTCCCGTGGGCGGGCGGCCTGAGCTGCGGTGATCTCCTTGGCGCCATCGACCGCCGCGGCTGCCGTCACAGGCTCAGCAGAAGGTCCCGGACGGCTGCAGGCTGGGACAGGAACGGGTGGTGGCCGGCGTCAAACTCGACGACCCGGCCGGCCCGCCGGGCGAACTCGCGCTGCAGCCGCGGCCGGGTGCCCCGGTCCTGAGCGCAGACTAGGTACGTCGAGGGCAACTGCTGCCATGCGGCCGCGCCGACCGGCTGCCCGGTTACCTGCAGGCTCTGCAGGGCGAGGTGATCCGCCGCCTGGGCCTGGACCTCCGGATCGCAGTCCTGCAGGAACGTGTCCACGAGCAGCTCGGGGCGGACCCCGAACGTCCCGGCGACGGGGTCGATGTCAAGGAACGGGGCGGGGCTGCCATCCCCGAATTCCGACAGGCTCTGCCCGACCTCCGGCAGGTAGCTGGAGACCAGCAGCAGGTGGCGCACCGACCCAATTCCCGCAGCTGCTTCGGCGGTGACGATACCGCCGTAGCTGTGGGCGACCACGACGGTCGGCTCGTCGCCGGTCTGCAGTACCTTTCGCACCGCGGCAACATCGTCGGGCAGGCCCGGACCGCCGGCGCCGCCGGGCAGGCCCGCCTCGCCGCAGCTCGGCAGCGATGGGGCCACGCTCGGCACCCCCCGCTCTTGCAGCAGCCCGGCGGTCCGGTGCCACCACCAAGACCCGTCCCGCACGCACGCTCCGTGCACGAACACGACTCTCATCGCGACCTCCACGTCAGCCTCGACTGCCAACGCAGCACTCGACGCCCGCACTGCGGAAGACATGCGCTCGACCTCGCCGATCCGCCCGGCGGGATGGACGCGGCGGTGTGGCAGCATACCCGCTTTAGGCCGTCGCAGACGCGGTCCACGAGCGGTCACTGAGCTGACGCTTGGCGCTGTGCAGGGGGCGGCTCGGGCAGCAACGCAGGCGACACTGGCAGACTTGGCAATCTTCTAACGGCAGGTTCAGTCGCCGGTCTGACCGTCGATCGATTCACGGATCAGGTCGGCGTGCCCGTTGTGCCGGGCGTATTCCTCGATCATGTGCGCAAGCACCCACCGAAGCGAGACGCGCTCGTCATCGCCCCAGTACAAGACAGGATGGGTCTGGCTCAACGCGGCGTCCTCGCTCTGGCTGAGTTGCACCTCCATGATGGCGCGGGACCGGTTGACCCGTCCGGCCCACATCGCCCGCAATGCGTCGCCGGTGTCAGCAGCTGCGCTGTGCCAGGTCCAGTCCGGGTCAGTTTCGAAGTCCACACTTGCCCACGGTTCGGGAAGCGGTTGACCGCCGACCACCTCGGTGAACCAGGAGTCCTCGACACAGGCCAGGTGCTTCAACAGCCCGCCCAGCGTGATCCGCGAAGGCGGCAGCGTCACCCGCAGCTGCTCATCGCTCAGCCCGCTGCACTTCCGCTGCAGTGTCACCCGCTGATAGTCGAGAAAGCCGAGCAGCGTTGCGGCCTCGGTACTCTCGCGGGGCGGCTCAGGCCGCCCCTGCTCATCCACCCTCGGCTCCCTTCCATGCAGCATGCGAGTCTGGTACGACGCCGGTTCGTTGTAAACGGATTTGGCGGGGATGCCTAGGCGCACGTCTTATGACCGTGGCGGAATTCGTGCAGTACTCGCCGCACTGTGATCCTGCGAAGGCATTCGAGATCTCCGTATTGGCCGGCAGCCCAGGCCAGTGTCCGGTCTCGAGCGGCGTTCACTATCTCCTCAGGCGCCCTGGCGAGAAATGGGTTGCGTGACCGCAGTTCGATGAGGTCGCGGATCGATCGTGTTTGCCGCCCGCTAATCTCATGCACGCCGGCCAGCTCCAGCCCCAGACCGCGCATGGCGGCCACGACGTCACCCGTGGTGCGAAGTCCGCTTGACTCCGCAACTACGCCGACCTGGTCAGCACCAGCATCCCTCAGCGCTTCCAGGTAACGGCGTGAAACGCGCGACGAAACTTCATCGGCAGGCGGATTACCGAGCGCTATCAGCGCCACCCCATCGGGTTTGACCACGCGGGCGATCTCAGCCAGGGCCTGAAGCCAGTCCGGGATGTTCTGGACCACGTAGGCGGCGTATATGCCATCGACGGAGCAGCGCGGAAGCGGCAGCCTGCACAGGTCGGCCTGGACACGCGGAGCTGGCCAGGAAGCGGCGGCAAGCATTGATGCTGAGATGTCGAGCAGCATGACTCGAAGTCCGGCGGCGGCGAGCAGAGGCGTGGCTAACCCGGTGCCACCGCCGGCATCGGCGACAAGCCCGCCTGCCGGATACACCGACCCGAACAGCCGGATCAGCTGGCGCTCGCCGTCAGATCCGAGTTCGCGCTGCCGGTCATGCGCCGCAATCTGCGCCGTAGTCAGCTCGCCACCAGGCGCCGCACCGGAGTCTGCTGAGAGTTGACCCATCTGCCCGGCGATCCGTTCGCTATCGCGGAGTCAAGACACAGAACTCATGGCCATCGGGGTCGGCCATGACCACCCAGCTCACCTCGCCCTGGCCGATGTCGATGCGACTCGCGCCGACGGAGCGGAGACGGTCGACCTCCGCTTGCTGATCGCCGTCGGCGGGCGGGGCGAGGTCGAAATGCAGCCGGTACTTCCCGGTCTTCGGCGTCAGTGGCGGACCGCCCCAGCTGATCTTCGGACCGCCATGGGGAGAGCGAATCGCGGTCTCCTGGTTCTGATCCCAGACGAGCGGCCACCCGAGCGCTTCGCTCCAGAAGTACCCGACCTCCTGCGAGCCCTCGCACGAAAGCTCGGCGAAGAAGCCGCAGTCGGCGAGGAACTTGTTGCCCGGTTCGATGACGCAGAACTCGTTGCCCTCGGGGTCGGCCAGCACAACATGACCCTCCTCCGGGCGCTGACCAATGTCGATGTGCCCGCCGCCGAGCCCGAGTGACCTCGCCACCGTCTGCTGCTGGTCCTGCAGGGACGTGCTCGTCAGATGGAAGTGGACCTGGTTCGGGCCGGCCTTCTGCTCCTGAGTTGGCCGAAACCGCATCCGGAACCCGGTGTCATCGCTCGGGAGAAGCACAACGCCGTCCTCAAGCTCGTCGGTCATCTCCCAGGTCAGGAGTCCGGCCCAGAAGCGCGCAAGGCGGCGCGGGTCGTTCGCGTCGAAGCAGAGGGCGATGAGGTTACACGTCATTCAGCTCTGCACTCCCGATCTGCTGACTCAAAGGACAGACGGTGCACGTTCGCCGCAACCAGAGCGACAACCAACGCTAGGCGCATGCGGAGCCGCCACACAACGAGATTTAGTCGGCGGCGTGTGCCGTCCGGTCGGCCCTGGCGAACTTTCAGCGCGCAGACCATGATCCCGAAAACAAAAGTGCCGGTCAGGCCCAGAAGTCTTCTTGATCATGATCGAGGAGCGGCTATGAGTGGGGGTCGGGGCCAGGGTCACCACCGGCGGCGCGGATGGCGAGCCTCCGAAGATAGGTGTCCCATGCGACTTGGTGTCCGTCGCGCAGCTCGGGGTTCGGCAGGTTCTCGTGCCGCAGCGTGAGGCTGGTGCCGCCGCCTTCGCCGTCGAGCATGACTGTGACCCGCGTGCTGCCCGCTGGCATGGCACTGCCAATGACTACCACGCCGGGCTTGTGCTTGGTGTGCTGCGCCGCGTTGTCGTCAGCGAACCCCCAGCTGAAAACCACCTGCTGCGGCTCGTCTACGAGCACGAACTCTCCGGCAGCCTCGAACCCATCGGGCATGCGGATGCGGTAGACGCCGCCGGGTACCGGTTCCAGGGTCGCTTCGCTGCCCATCCACAGCACGTAATGTGCCGGGTCGGTGAAGTACCGGAAGAGGTCTGCGGGCGCTACCGGAATATGCGTGGTCACTTCGACGGGCGACATCTCAGTCATTGGCGTGCTCCCACCGCGTCGAGCCAGCTATCGAAACGTTCATCATGGTCGGCCAGCTCGCAGACCTCGACGGTGCAGCCATGCACCAGCAACGGGCAGCCACGAGCCAGCGCCGCGGCGGCGTCCAGGCTGCCTGCCCGCACTACCGAGTAGCCGCCTAGCGTCGTCTCGGCCGGGCTGGCGCCGATTGCCATTGCGGTGAACGCGGGATTTCCGCGGTCCTTGAGGCGAGCACCGAGCTTGAGCTGCCAGGCCGCCCAGGCATCAAAGGTGTCGGCGGAAGGTGCGTATTGCGCCGGCGCGCGGAACGTGAACAGGTAGGTAGACATCGGTGGTCTCCGTTCGGTCGTCGCTCGACGGGATAGACACCGGGACGCCTGTCAACTGGGCGCGGACGGCGACATTGGCGGCCGACGCGTTCCCGCGGGCCGATGCGTGGCCTCAGCGGCTACCGGTCACTAGCTACTGACTCTGGTGCAGCTGTGTGTTGAGACCGGACCACTCGCCTTCCCGGGCGAGGCACTCGACCGATCCAGTGACGCTATTGCGACGAAACAGCAACTGCGACTCTCCGCTCAGATTGAGCGCTTTGGTGCGGGAGCCGTCTGGCAGTGTGACGACCGTGCCGGCGGTCAGGTACAAGCCCGCTTCGATGACAGAGTCGTCGCCGAGCGAGATCCCGAGACCAGAGTTCGCGCCGAGCAGGCAGCGTTCGCCGACTGAGATGACCTGGGAACCACCGCCAGACAACGTGCCCATGATCGATGCGCCGCCGCCAACGTCTGAACCAGCGCCGACCGTCACGCCCTGACTGATGCGTCCTTCCACCATCGACGGCCCGAGAGTGCCCGCGTTGAAGTTGACAAAGCCCTCGTGCATGACTGTCGTGCCTTCGGAGAGGTAGGCGCCGAGCCTGACTCGCGCCCCATCTGCCACGCGGACGCCGGACGGCACGACGAAGTCCAGCATCGGCGGGAACTTATCAACTGAGCGCACGACCAGATAGATTCCGCGGCTCAGTGCTCGTTCCCGTGCTGAATCGATCGCGTCGACCGCCACCGCTCCCAGCGAGGTCCAGCAGACATTGGGCAAGACCGCGAAGATTCCCGCCAGGTTGATGGAGTTAGGCCGGACCAGGCGATGCGAGAGCAGGTGGAGCCGCAGGTATGCGTCAGCGCAGTCAGCGGGCGGGCTGTCCAGGTCCGCGATCACGCACCTGTGACGCTGACGCCGGACTGCGCGAACCGGGTCTTCGCTTGGCTGGCCGGCGGCCGGATCAGTGTCGGCTGGCGGAGCGCCGAGCTGCGGCGAGGGATAGAGGGCGTCAAGCACGGTGTCCGACGCATCGACCGTCATGACTCCGTCCGCCCATGCTGACCTGGTCATGACGCGAAAGTACCCTAATCGGTCTCAGCGGTGCCTCGGCGGCCGCCAGCGCGCTTGTAAGACGACTTGTCTTATGCTAAGGCTATGACGGAAACGATCACCATCCGGACTGACGACGCGACCGAACATGCGCTGGACGTGCTGACCGAGGGAGGTGTCTCTAGGTCGGCCGCCGTCCGGCAGGCCGTGCTGGAGGCTGCTGCACGCCGCGAACGCGCCGCGGAGATGCGGCGCGCCGTGCTGCGAATGCCGCTCGGGGACGCCGACGGCGCCAACGTCGCGGACGAGTTGTCCTCGGCGCGCAGCCAAGAGCGGTGATGTTCTACCTAGATTCGACTGCCATAGTCAAGCTCGTCCACTCTGAGCCGGAGTCGGAAACATTGCGCGCCTGGCTCGCCGAGCGAGCCGAGACCGGCTGGGTTAGCTCGGCTCTGGCGGAGGTGGAATCCTTCCGTGCTCTAGCCAGGCACAGTCCGGGGGCGATTAGCAGACTGCCTGCCGTGCTGGACCTCATCGAGATGGTAGAGATAGACCCCGCCGTCCGGACTGCCGCACAGAGGGTTGTGCCCGCCAGCGTCCGCAGCTTGGACGCCATCCACGTGGCTGCGGCGCTGCGTCTTGGTGACCAGCTGACTTCATTCGTTACCTATGACAAGCGGCTGGCGGATGCGGCTGAGGGCGCCGGGCTCACAGTCGACATGCCAGCCAGGTAACGGATGCCACCGGATTCGCTTGCACCAGGTCGCCCGGGACCGCGAGAACCGCGAAAGCCGCCGAGCTGTCACGAGGCTCGCTGATGCGATGCCAGCAAGTCGTGGAAGTCCTCGCCTGGCGCTCCAGGCTCCGGATCGGCATGCACCAGGGCGGCACTGAGCCGGGGCAGCGCGTGGAGTAGCTCGTGCTCCGCCATCACGGCAACGGCATGGCCCTGGACAGCGGAGCAATCCGGCGAGATCACGATCTGGCACTCGGCGCGGAGATGGTGGCCGATCCACCGCAGCCGCACGTCACCGACATCGCGGACGCCTGGCACGCTGCGCAGGGTGGTCTCAGCACGATCGACGAGGGCAGGATCGACGGCATCCATCAGGCGCCGCCAGACCTCGCGGGCGGCCTGGCGCAACACAGCCAGAATGGCGACCGTGATGAGCAAGCCGACAACCGGATCCGCCCACTCCCAGCCGAGAGCTACCCCGCCGACGCCCAGCAGCACGGCCAGCGACGTGAGGCCATCGGTGCGAGCGTGCAGCCCGTCCGCGACCAGAGCGGCCGAGCCGATGCGCCGGCCAACCCGGATGCGATAACCGGCAACCACCTCGTTTCCGGCGAACCCGACGACGGCCGCGACCGCGACAGCAACCAGGTTCGTGACTCGGTGGGGGCTGGCCAGCCGTGATGCCGCCTCCCACGCCGCTGCAAATGTCGACATCGCCATCAGCAGGACGATGACTACGCCGGCCATGTCTTCGGCTCGCCCGTAGCCGTAGGTGTACCGGCGAGTCGGGGGCCGCCGGCCGGCCACGAAGGCGACGGCAAGCGGAACGGCGGTGAGCGCGTCGGCTGCGTTGTGCAGTGCGTCGCCGAGCAGACTTACCGAGCCCGAGAATCCGACCACGACTGCCTGAATGGCCGCAGTGCACAGCAGGACGGCCAGCGAGATCCATACTGCGCGGATGCCAGCTGTGCTAGCTGCCATGGCCGCATCGACCTTCGCCGCAGCTTCGTGCGAGTGCGGCTGCAGCACGTGCCGGATGCGAGCAGCTAGCGTGTCGCGATGCTCAGGTCCGTGAGCACGCTGGCCGCGGACGCCCTCGTGACTTCCGCCGACGTGCCAAGGGTCAGCCCCGCGTGCGCCTTGCTGCCAGCGCGATTCGCCCATGTCACCCAGGATGCCCCGGTGCGCACATTGCAGCACATCGACAACGACCAACCGAGTGCAGATGCGACTCGAGCGCAGTAACGCAGCATCAGGTGACGGGCGCCGCCCATGAGGCGTCCCAGGTGCGCGGGCCGACCAGGCCGTCCTTGGCCAGCCCCTTCTCGGCCTGGAACTGCAGGCACACCGAGCGGGACTGCTGCCCGTACTTGCCGTCACGGGCGATGTTCCAGCCGCGGTGCGACATCTGGTGCTGCCAGGTCATTACGACATTGGCATCCTTGCCGCCGTAGAACCCCGAGTGGCAATGCGGATCAGCTGATGGCATCCCCAGGTAGTCGTGCGGGCCGTAGGGCCACGGTTGCTTCGGTGCCTTCGGCCTAGGCTTAGGGGCGCTTGCGGGGAAGCCGAACATCCGCTCCAGGTCGGCGACGTCCATCCCGCCGGCGGAGTTGATGTCACAGGCGCCGAACGGCGGCGTCACGTAGGTGTCGGAGTACTGGTGCGCGAACTTGCCGGGGTAGGCCGGGTTGGATCCGTAGGCTGCGATCACCAGCCTGATGCCGTGCGGCTTGGTCGGCCAGAGGGAGTCGAGATCGCCTGTGTTGCCGTACCCGGTGACCCGCTTTGGACTGCCAAGCCAGCGGGCTAGTTCGTCGAACTGCGCGTTTATCGCGCCTGACTGGTTGCCGGTGATCTTCCCGCCGTCGGACTCGACGTCGATCATCACGGCCATGCGCCGGTTCGGGCTGCCGACCATCGACTTCAGGACCTTGGCGCCGTTCACGCCCGGCCGGTAAAAGTAGTACACCAGGTAGCCGAAAATCCGCCCGTCGGCGACAGCCTTGTCGGCCCACTCTCGGTTGGCGGCAAAGTTCGCGTCGTGGTGCTCGCCGTCGTTGGACCGGAAACAGAAGAACCGCCACGGGTAGGCATCGTCGACGGGGCGCTGCCACTCAGAGACATCGGCCCACTGGGTATCGGTCACTGCGGCTCCTCCTGGCCTGACGGGTGAGGTGAGTGGCGACACAGTCGCCCGGGATGTCCGGATCGCTATCTGTGAGTTTCAGAAGGTGCGGGCCACGCCTCCGACGGCAGCGGGCGACCCTTGACGTCCATGAGCATCACGCCACTGGCCGCCAGCGCCTGCCTTGACTGCCGGTAGTGATGACCGCACAACAGCACTTCCATTGCCGCGCGGCGATCGTTAGCCGGGATGACCGCGATGACGGCCGGCGGAGCTAGGCAACAGCAAGCTCGCTGCGAATGCCGGGGAAGCGGCTGGTGCTCGGTCCCGGACTCCGGCGCCTGCGAGTTCTCATCCACGGGGCTCGTCGCTCGGCTGAGACGGTCAAAGTAGCTAGGGTGCTGGAACCTCGACATGCTTTGACTATCGCTCCGGAACGCCGGACCGTTGCAGGGCCGCAACTACCGGATCGGCGAGGGCTAACGGCCCAGAGGCCAGGCAACGCACTCTGGCAGCTACGCCGCCGCTGGTTCGAGGCCGAACAACCGCAGGCCGTTAGCCCAGAGCACATTCCTGAGCCAGTCGTCGCCGAGGCCCAGCGACACCAGGCCGCTCACCTGGGCCGCGAACTGATGCGGGATGGTGGGGAAGTCCGAGCCGAACACGATCCGGTCGCCGAGTGCTCTCAGCCGCTTGGCCAGATGCAGCGGCGAAGGGCCGAGGTAAGGCGGGTCAGTGAAGACCATGGCGGTGTCGAGCCAGACGCCGTCATGGCGCTCGGCAAGCGCGACGAACTCGTCATGGTCAGGCGCACCCAGATGCGCGATCACCAGCTGCAGGCCTCCGAACCGGTCAAGCAGCCGCCGGACCGGTTCCGGGCCGCACCATTCCTCGTTGCCTGAGCCGTCAGCAACGGCGCCGGCGTGCAGGATGATCGGGGTCCGTGCGTCCTGCAGCAATGCCCAGGCCCTGGACAGCAACGGGTCCGTGGCATCGAACCCGCCGACCTGCAGGTGCACTTTGACGGCGCGGCCGCCTGCGTCCAGGCAGCGCTCAGTCTCCTCCGCCACGCCGGGTTCAGGGTAGATCGTGAACGTCGGGATGACTGCCGGAATCGCGGTGGCCAGGCCGAGCGTGTGGTCATTGAGGAACGACAGCATGCCAGGACGGTGGGCATACGCCAGGGCAGTGTGATGTCGGACACCTATCCCGGCCAGGACGGCTAGCCGATCTTCGGCCGGTGCCCGGTAGGTCACCGGCCACGGTGGCGTCAGCCCGTCAAACCAGCGCCACACCGCATCCTGGAGGCCGTCAGGCAGGAAATGGACGTGCGCGTCAACGATCCCGGGGACGCCAAGCGCCGCCAGGAATTCCGGGATTTCGTCGTCGGTCATCGGGAGCAGGTTAGCGCGCGGCAGCGCGGCGAGCAGCCTCGCAAGCGGGCCAGGGGCTATCTAGCAGCGGTCGCGCACTGAGCCAGGGATCAGCAATGCCAGAGGCACCATCCAGGGAACCTGCAGGCCGGGCCGTTACTCTTCGTAGTACCCACCTTAGGCTGGGCTGAGCAGGAAGGATCGAGGCCGTGCCAGACAACGTGAGTATCGCCTACCGCGGGGCGAACTTCGCCATCGGACAGGGGCCGCAGTTCTACGGGATCTGGCATGCTGCGGCGCCACAGAATCCGCCGCTTGAGTGGTGGCCGCTCACCCCGGAGGGTTGGACCGGCGCTTGGTCCCGGTTCGCCTCGATCGAGGTCCCCGGCACCATCGCTCCTGCCGGTGCCATTCCGGCGACTGCGGAGACTGGCGCGACCTCTGCTAGCGCGACCCCGGCCGGTGCGGAAACCACCACGACGCCCGCTGGCGTCACGTCGGCGACCGCGGAGACCACACCGGCGACGGGAACGCCCGCACCGTCCGACGCCGCCGTGTCGCCGGCCGCGGTAGAAAGCACCCCGTCCGATCCGCAACCGGCCGATGACGTTATTGACCCGCAGTACGGTCAAGTGGTCGAGCGTCCGGCCAGCCCGGCGGGGATGCTGCGTAACTCTCGCATCGCAGCAGGACTGCTCGCCGTGGGCGTCCTGCTCGGGGTCATCGGCCTGTTCCCTGCCTATTACGCCGGCGTCAGCCTGGCCGCGGAGTCGGTCGAGCTCGTGCCGCACCTTATCTATCTCGCCGCCTGGGCCGGCAGTGGCGTGCTTATCCTGTCCGGCGGCGTCCGCCGCCAGGCCGGGGCGCTCGCCGGCGTCGGACTCAGCGCGGTCACGCTGGGCTTGTTCTTCGCTGACCTCGGCACGTCCATCGCGGACGGCGCGAACGTCCTGGGCGCTGGCCTGATCCTGTCGATCATCGGCTGGTTCGCCTGCACTGCCGGGGCTGTGCTGGCCTTCGTCGCCTCGGGGCTAACCTTCCGAGGCCGGCCGGCTGGCAGCCGGCGCACGAGGCTGGCCAGTCACGAGATCGTTCCCACCGTCGTGATTGTTCTCGCGGCCATCGGCGCCGCGGTCGCGTTCGCCCCCTCCTGGGACAGCTACCTGCTGCAGACCGGTTTCGGCACTTCGCAGACGATCACGCTGGGCAACGCGTTCGCGAACCCGGCAGCCGTGATCGTCGGCGAAGTTGCCGTGATGGTACTGCTGGTCGCCTCTCTCGTGGCCGCCGCGCTATGGCGACCCATCCGGCTAGGAGCCGCGCTTGCCGTCGGCGCCATCATCCCGATGGTGGCCCAGGCCATCTCCGCCATCGTTCAGGTGTCTCAGCCGACCCCGCCGGCGCAGTTCGGGTACTCGCAGGCACAGGCCAGCGAGCTCGGACTCAAGATCACCAATGGGCTGACCCCGATGTTCTGGGTGTTCTGCGCGTTCCTCGGCACGCTCATCCTGTTGTGCATCTGGATGCTGCTCACCGTCGATTCGCCGGCTGCTCGCGTCCCGTTGTACCCCGGCCTGCCCTACCATGGCCAGCCGTACCCAGGTCAGGTGTACCAAGCTCAGCCGTACCCGGGTCAGCCCTACTGGACCGGCACGGTCGTCCCGTCCGACGCCGCCCAGCCGCCTGCGGGCGGTCCCGGAGTGCCTTCCCATCCTGCGCCACAGCAGTAACAGTGCCGCGGGTCCACCATGGACCGGCGCGGACCAGGCCGAGGCTATTGGCTCGCCGGAACGAGGTTGACTCCGTACCTCGGTACGGCCGGTACGGTGCAGCCATGAGCGGGATGACGATCGGGAAACTGGCCGCAGCTGAGGGTGTCGGCGTGGAGACCGTGCGGTTCTATCAGCGCCGTGGCCTGCTGCCGCAGCCTGAGCGCCGCAGCTCGGGCTACCGCGAGTACTCCGATGCCGACCGGTCGCGACTGGTATTCATCCGGCGGGCCAGGCGCCTCGGATTCACCCTCGGTGAGATAGCCGAGTTGCTAGGTCCGGCTGAGGCACAGTCGGCTGCGGAGATCCAGACGGCCGCGCAGGCAAAACTCGCCGCTATCGACGAGCAGGTCAGGGAGCTCATGCGACAGCGCTGCAGGCTCCGCCAGCTCATCCGCGTCTGTGAGCACGGAGACGGCAGGCAGTGCGCTGCACTTCAGCTGCCCGACTCAGTAGCGACGTAGCGCGACGGTCTCGCTATCGCCACGCCAACAAGGAGGAAGTCAATGAGCAGCGCACGAGTCGTGACCGATGACACCTTCGAGGCCGAAGTGCTGGCCAGCCCTGCCCCCGTCATCGTGGAGTTCTGGGCCGAATGGTGCGGGCCGTGCCGGATGGTCGCGCCGGTGCTGGAATCTATCGCGGAGGACTACGCAGGCCGCGTCAGCCTG
>Ga0335075_10010353_pt1 | contig 14167 bp, 16 predicted proteins | sample Lox_Sample_24_FD_206723 | JGI IMG/M metagenome (GOLD analysis project Ga0335075, IMG submission 206723) | Soil microbial communities from Loxahatchee National Wildlife Refuge, Florida, United States - Lox_Sample_2.4 | ecosystem: Environmental > Terrestrial > Soil > Wetlands | place: USA...
CGAGCGGCAGGGATGCAACCCGCACCGGTACATGTGCGAACACCCAGTAAAGAACAGCTAATAAAAGGAGTATCCCACGGTGGCAATCAGACCGCCTATGTCCCTGAGAGCGCGCAGGATGCTAGCCATTCCGGCGCTCGCTGTCATGGCCGCAGCCGCTGTCGCGGCCTGCAGCAGTTCCTCCTCTTCATCTGTGTCGGGCACGTCCTCGGCCTCCGCCCCGGCATCCGCAGCCGCGACTTCGATGGCGACCGCGCCGGCATCGGGGGCGGCGTCGCTGTCGGAAACCGGCAGCACGCTGCTTTACCCGTTGTTCAACCTGTGGGCGCCCGACTACAAGAAGGCCTACCCCCAGATCAAGCTGACAACGGCGGGCACCGGCTCGGGCACCGGCATCTCGCAGGCGGCGGCCGGCGCCGTGCAGATCGGCGCGTCGGACGCTTACCTGTCCAGCACTCAGGTCTCCCAGCACCCTGGCCTGCTAAACATCCCGCTCGCGATCTCGGCCCAGCAGATCAACTACAACATCCCGGGCCTGAGCCAGTCGACTCACCTGAAGCTCAACGGCAAGGTGCTCTCGCAGATTTACCAGGGCAAGATCACCAAGTGGAACGACCCGGCGATCACGACGCTCAACCCTGGCGTGAAGCTGCCCGGCACGACCATTGTCCCGCTGCACCGGGCTGACGGGTCTGGCGACACGTTCCTGTTCACGACCTACCTGTCGGACCAGGACGTCAGCGGCTGGGGCAACTCGGTCAGCTACGGCACCACGGTCTCCTGGCCCAAGGTCTCCGGCGCCCTCGCGGAGGAGGGCAACGGCGGCATGGTCGACGGCTGCAAGGCCACTCCAGGCTGCGTCGCCTACATCGGCATCAGCTACCTGAAGAAGACGGACGCCGCCGGACTCGGCGAGGCGCAGGTCGCCAACGCGTCGGGCAAGTACCTGCTGCCGGACTCCTCGACGATCAGCGCCGAGGCGGCCAGCTTCGTCTCCAAGACTCCCGCGAACGAGTCCCTGTCCCTGATCAACGGTCCCGCCGCCAACGGGTACCCGATCATCAACTACGAGTATGCGATCGTGAACTCCAAGCAGTCCGCCCCGGCCGCGGCGCAGGACGTGCAGGCGTTCCTGCATTGGGCGCTGACGACAGGGAACTCGATGAGCTACCTGTCGCAGGTGCAGTTCCAGCCCCTGCCCGCCTCGGTGGTCAAGCTGTCGGACGCGCAGATCGCGAAGATCACCAGCTGAGCCGATGACTGGTCCAGCACCTAAGGTGCAGTCTTCCGGCGGAGCGGGCAGCCGCCCGCTCCGCCGGAAGACGCGCCGGATCACTGCCGCAGCCCGGGAAGGCCGGCCGGTCGCCTGGGTAAGCGCCGCCGCTTCGGTCCTGCCCGTACTGGCGCTCGTATTCGTGCTCGTCGTGCTGCTCGGCGAGGCACTGCCCGCCATCAGGTTCAACGGACTGCACTTCCTCACCGGAAGCGGCTGGAACGTAGGGAGCGACTACGGCACTCCGGTGACGTCTGGCGGCGTCGCGCACCCGCCGGGTGCCTCCTACGGCGCGCTGCCGCTCATCGTCGGCACACTCGCCACCTCCGCCATCGCGCTGGTCATTGCCGTCCCGGTCTCGATCGGAGCGGCGCTGGTCCTCGTGGAGCGGCTGCCGAGGCGGCTGTCGTCTCTCGTCGGTCTCTTCCTTGAGCTGCTCGCCGGGATCCCCAGCGTGATCATCGGGCTGTGGGGCGCGCTGACCTTCGGCCCGTTCATCGCCAGGCATATCGCTCCCTGGATCGCCCGCAACGCCCCCGACGTACCGGTGCTCAGCTACCTGAAGGGCAGCACGGGATACGGGGAGGGGCTGCTGACCTCCGGGCTCGTCCTGGCCGTGATGGTGATCCCCATCGTCGCGGCTACCACCAGGGACCTCATCCGTCAGGTGCCCGTCCTGCCCCGGGAGGGCGCGATCGCGCTTGGCCTGTCGGACTTCGAGTGCGCGCGCAAGGTCACCCTCCCGTGGGTTGGCGCCGGGATCATCGGCGCGGTCGTGCTCGGGCTCGGCCGCGCGCTCGGCGAGACGATGGCGGTCGCGATGGTCTGCGGGGTAGCGCTGGCATCCGTGCCGAGCAACCTGTACGACACGATGACGACGATCTCGGCGACAATCGTCACCCAGCTCGACTCCTCGTTCACCGACGGCACCGGGCTCGAGACGCGCGCGCTCGCCGAGGCCGGCCTGGTGCTCATGGTCATCACGCTCCTCGTCAACATCCTTGCCCGGGTGCTGGTGCGCCGGGTGTCGGGCACAGCCCTCCCAGTGGGACGGGGGATCTGACCAGATGAGTAACGCGTCTTCCGGGACAACCGCGAACAGGACGGCCGCGAAGATGGCCGGCATGCCGCCGGTCCCGCTGCGCAAGAAGATCGCCAACGGCGTGTTCTGGGCACTGTGCTTCGCCTGCCTGGTCGTGGTCGTCGGACCGACCGTCTGGCTGGCCTACGGGGTCATCGCCCGCGCGGTGCCGCACTTCGCCTGGAGCGTCATCACGACCTCGACGGTCGGCAATGGCGGCGGGCTGGAGAACGCCATCCTCGGCACGCTGGTGATCGCGGCGGGGGTGCTCATCATCGGCGGCACGATCAGCGTGCTGACGGGGATGTACCTGTCGGAGTTCGCCAGGCCGGGTAGGGCCAAGAACGTCCTCCGCGGTGGCTACGAGGTGCTATCTGGTATCCCGTCGATCGTGCTCGGCTACGTCGGCTACCTGGCGCTCGTCGTGGGCCTGCACTGGGGGTTCTCGCTGCTGTCGGCCGTGCTGGTGCTGTCGGTGATGGCGATCCCCTACATCGCCAAGGCGACGGAGACATCGCTCGCCCAGGTCCCGACCGCGTACCGCGAGGGCGCGGAGGCACTCGGCGCGCCGGAGTCATGGGCTCTGCGCAAGATCATCCTGAAGTCCGCCGCCCCCGGAATCGTGACCGGACTGCTGGTCGCGATGGCGATATCGGTCGGCGAGACCGCGCCGCTGCTCTATACAGCTGAATGGTCGACCAGTAATCCAACGCTCGCGCTCACCCACTCCCCGGTCGCCTACCTCACCTATCCGATCTGGAACTTCTACAACCAGCCAGAGGCTTCGGCGGTGAACTTGTCGTACGACTCCGCGTTGCTGCTTTTCGTCTTCGTTCTGCTGCTCATCCTCGCCGGCAGGGTGGTGGTTGCCATGTCGCGGCGCCACGCGGAGTGAGCATGCCGCGCAACGGCAGGCGTCTGGCGTCCCCCGGCTCCGGCCCGGGGGACGCTCCCGACGGCACCGCTGCCGGGGTGCTGGCGGAGCGGATCGCCACGGTCCTGCTGGACTACGAGCCCGGAGCGAGGCTGCCCCGCGCCTCAGAGCTGGCCCGCCGCTATAACGCCAGCGCCGACGACGTCCGCGACATCTTCGACTACCTCGTGTCCCGCCAGCTGGCACGCCGGTCACCGGACGGCCGACTGTACCGCGCGAGCCCGCCGGAATACCTCATCGCCCTGGACGGGATACCGGGCCTCGGCGCGTCCGTCGACCCGATGGGCGGGTCCCTCACCTGCCTGAGCTACGGAGTGTCACGGCGGCCGGCGACCGAAGACGCCGCCGAGCCGCTGCGCATCGCCCGCGGCGAGCCAGTAGGGGTCCTCCGGATTGCCTGGGCGCTCAACGGCACGCCCGCCGCGATGTCCACGACCTACCTGGCCGGGCACCTGGCCGAGCCGCAGCTGCTGACCAGCTGGCTCACCGCGGGCGCGCGGCGCCGGGAACTACCGCTAGCTCCGCCCACAGCATGCGCTAACCCGGCCAGCGAGGACCTGCGGACGCCCCCGCATGTGCTGTCGGCGGCCGTCCAGATGCAGCTCCCGCCGCTATCGGTGGCCAGAAAGCTGCATCTAGCGCGAGGACAGCTGGCCGTCCTGGTGACCGTCCTGTTCGGCAAGGCCGGGTATAGCCCGTCCGCGCTCACCGCCGCCGTGCTGCGACCCGACATGTTCCGGATTATCCTGGAAACGGGGCAGCCGGAGCCGGAAGGCGGCAGCCGCCCGGCCGTGTGGTCCCTCGTGACGGCAGACGACGGACCATAACGGCGGGTCCCGGGCCGGTCAGCGCCTGCCGCTGTCGGCCACGCCAGGACCAGGGATCATCACGAACGACACGGCGAGCACCGTCGTGAGTAGCCCTCTCACGTCAGAGGCGCGCCCGCGGCCGCGCAGCAGCGCCTCCCATTCCGCCATTCCGGCCGCGCCGACCGCCAGCACTCCCGCCGTGATGAACATGGCCGTGGAGCACGCGGCGAGCACGACGATCGCGGCCAGCGCGCCGACGGCAGCTGTCGCATGCCACATCCACACGGGAGGACCAGCGGGCTGCCCCAGGCGCAGGCCGTCCGGGGAGGTCACCGGGCCTCCTGCCCAGGTGGCGCGGTCTGCGTGTCGGCAAGCCGGTCGATGGCCCGGGCCAGGGCGTCCAGCGAAGGGACGGCGGCGGCCAGCGCCCGCTGCTGGCGGGCAGGCAGCGTGGACAAGGCCAGGTGCAGCACCGCGGCGTTGGTGGCCTGCCAGGACAGTACCGCCTGCTGCCCGGACTCGGTCACGGTCAGCTCGACCGCACGGCGATCGTCGGTGGCGGTAACGCGCGCCACGAGCCCCTGGGCGGTGAGGGCCTTCACGATCGTCGTGACGGTGTTGGGCCGCATGTTCAGCAGCCGGGCCAGCTGGCCGGGCCGGGCGCCGGGATGCTCGGCCAGCGCGCCCAGCAGTTCCAGCTGCGCCACCGCCAGCGTGTTGCCCGGATCGGCGACCCGTGCGCCGCGCCGCAGGGCCCGGCGCAGCCGGGCGATCCCCTCCGCCAGCCCGTCCGCCCGGAAGGTGGCATCACGGTCCGCGCGGCGCGAATCGGCTGTGCTCACCGCTGGTCTCCATCCTCCGGTCGTGCGCGACCGGCTCCTGTCCCCGGCCTCACGACGACCACGCCGAGCGCCGCGCCGATCCTTCGGGTCATGTTCACATCCCGCCTACAGTCGCGGCGTCCCAGACCGGGAGCGCCGCCATGGTCTCAGCATTGTCCGCCGGAGTGCAGATGCCCAGGTCCGCACCGATCCCGGCAGCACCACTGATATCGCATGCGGCAGGGGCACCGCCAGCGCTGCGCGCAGCAAGCCGCTAGCATGCCGCCCGCAGCGCACGGCGCACCGTCCGGCCAGTTGGGCGGGAGCAGCCGGGGCAGTCGCCTCCTGCGTGAGCGCAGCTGCGCCCGCTTTGTGTTCACCGCCTGCTGACCGTGACGGCCGTCCCGCTGCCGGGCAGCCTGCCCGCACCGCACCGCGCCCTCGCCGGGACTGCGGCGCTTCTTGCTGGTGCTCATGCCTGTGTCTCGTCGCTCATGAGTCCTTGCCTGGTGATACCGGCCCAGCGGCACTCTGCGACCGGACCTGGCGTCAGCAGGGCCAGAGGAGTGCCGCAGGGGCCTCACGGGCCTCTGGAAGTCCTGAAAACGCTGCCTGATCTGCACTGGAGATCACCCGGCAGGGTGACGCCGGCTCACCCTGCCGCGCCGCAGGCTTGGGTCGTCGAATCCAAGCGACCCAATTACTGGAGGCGTGAGATGCCCACCACTCAGCCTGAGGAAAAGCCCAGCACACCCGTCGTCGCCTTCCTCGGCACCGGGCGCATGGGCCGGCCGATGGCCGCCAACCTGGCCCGGGCCGGCTTCAGCGTCCGGGTATGGAACCGTACCGCCGACCGCGCCGAGGCCCTGGCGGCCGACGGGGCGGTCGTGGCGGCCAGCGCGGCGGAGGCCGTCAAGGGCGCTACGGTGGTGATCACGATGCTGGCCGACGGGGCCGCCACGCGGCAGGCCGCGACCGGACCGGACGGCTTCCTGACCACGGCCCCGGAAGTGATCTGGGTACAGATGGGCACCGTCGGAGTCGAGTGGACTGGCCGACTCGCCGAGATCGCCGCCGCGCGCGGGATGGTGTTCGTCGACGCCCCGGTCTCCGGCAGCGAGGGCCCGGCCCGGGCCGGGCAGCTGACCATCCTGGCCAGCGGCCCCGACCAGGTCCGGGACGTCCTGGCCCCGGTGTTCGGCGTGCTCGGGCGCGCTACCGTCTGGCTCGGCCCGGCGGGCCACGGCACCAGGGCCAAGCTCGTGCTCAACAACTGGCTCGCCGACCTCACCGAGACGACGGCGGAGAACCTGTCGTTCGCCCGGCAGCTGGGGCTGGACCCGGCCGGGATCGTGGAGCTGCTGCAGTCGACCCCGCTGGGTGCGCCGTACGCGGTGCAAAAAGCCCGCGTCATGCTGGCCGGTGACTTCAGCCCCGCGTTCGCGCTCAAGCACGCCATCAAGGACGCCGAGCTCGCCGACCAGGCCGCGCAGGCCAGCGGCGCCACGCTCACGCTCACCAGCGCGCTGCTCCCCCGCTGGCGGGACACGGCGGCCGGCGGACACGCCGAGGACGACGTCGCCGCCGTCTACCTCACCGCCTGACCGGCCGACGGCAGTGCCGCCGGGCGGCCGCGGGTGGCAGATCCCGGCATGGGGACCGTGCGTAAATCACAGCATCCGGCCGGATCCGCCGGCTCGATCCTGAGCATCGGGTCGAGCGGGTCGATCCTGTCAATCGGCTCTACCGGCTCGATCTTGAGCATCGGCTCCGCGGGGTCGATCCTGTCGATCGGGTCGGTCTCCTCGGCGGCGTCCATTTTCTCGGTCGGGTCGGCCGGATCCGTCTACTCGATCCTGTCCGCGCTGTCGCTCGGGTCTGTCCTGGCGTGGCAGTCGGCAGGCCATATCCGGCTCAGCGGCCGTATTCGCCGACCTGGTAGCGGCGAGGCCGCAGCACCTGGCAGATCTCCCGGTTGAGCGCGGTCTGCGGCAGGGTGATGCCGGCCTCCGCGGCCATGTCCTGGACGATCTTCATGTCGTCCTCGGCCCACGCCATCGTCTGGTTGCCCCAGTTACCCATCGCGTGGTTAGCCGCGCTGCTCATCTGCAGGGCCGGCCGCAGCGTGTCGATGTCCACGCCGAAGCGCTGGGCCAGCGCCAGGCCCTCGTGGTCGGCGACGAGGCAGGCCCACAGGATCAGGTTGTTGACGGCCTTGCCGACCTGGCCGGCGCCGATGTCGCCGAGCCGGACCACGTCGGAGGAGTACGCCCGCGCCACGGGAGTGAACCTCGCCGCCGCGGCCTGCGTGCCGCCGAGCAGCGAGAGCAGTTCGCCGGCGTCCGCCGCCCGTGAGCCGCGGCACACCGGGGCGTCGACCACGTCGATCTCATGCGGCCCGGCCGCCGCGGACAGGCGCCGCATCGCCGCCGGTGACACCGTGCTGAGCACCGCGACGAGCGCGCCGCGCCGCAGCCGCGCGAGCATGCCGTGGCCGCCTAGCATGAGACGATCCAGCTGCTCCTCGAAACCGACGCAGGCCAGCACCGTTTCGCACTGGGCGGCGACGTCACCGCTGGCCGGGACGAAGCTGGCGCCCGCGGCCGTCACCGGTTCCTTCTTCGCGGGATCGGGGTCATAGACGACGACCGGGAAACCCGCCCGGACGAGATGACCGATGATCGGCAACCCCATGCGGCCCGCGCCCAGGACCCCGACGCGGCCCTCCCCCTCCGTCACGCGGACTCCCCGAGGGCAGCGAGGCGGGGATAGACGCGGCGGGCGTTGCCGGAGTAGATCGCGCGGAGGTCATCGTCGGCCAGGCCCGCCTTGTCGACATATCGCTTCGTGTCGTCCCAGGACGCCCCGGTCTCCGGGTTGTCGCCCCGCACCGCGCCGAGCATCTCCGACGCGAACAGGATGTTGGCGGCGGGGATGACGGAGGTGAGCAGGTCGATGCCCGGCTGGTGGTAGACGCAGGTGTCGAAGAAGACGTTGCGCAGTACGTGCCCGTCCAGGGGCGGCCGCTTCTCCCGCGTGACCAGACCGTGGTAACGGCCCCAGTGGTAGGGGACGGCGCCGCCGCCGTGCGGGATCACGAACCGCAGGTCCGGGAACCGGCCGAACAAGTCACCGGAGATGAGCTGCATGAACACGGTCGTGTCCGCGTTGAGGTAGTGCGCGCCCAGGGTGTGGGCCGCCGGGTTGCACGACGCGGACACGTGGATCATCGCCGGGACGTCGAGCTCGGTCAGCTTCTCATACAGCGGGAACCAGTACTCGTCCGTCAGCGGCGGGGACGTCCAGTAGCCGCCGGACGGGTCCGGGTTCAGGTTGCACCCCACGAACCCCAGCTCGGTCACGCACCGCTCCAGCTCCACGACGCAGTCATCCAGCGGCGCCCCGGCGACCTGCGGCAGCTGCGCGGCGCCCGCGAAGTTCGCGGGGAACAGCCGGGTGACCCGGTGCACGAGGTCGTTGCTCACCCGGGCCCAGGCGACCGCCGTGCCGGTGTCGGTGATGTGGTGTCCCATCGCGGAGGCGCGCGGGGAGAAGATCGTCAGGTCGGTGCCCCGCTCGCGGGCCAGCAGCAGCTGGTTGTTCTCGATGCTCTCGCGGATCTGCTCGTCGCTGACCGGCGCCGGCGAGGGCTCGGGCCGCCCCGGATCATCCAGCCGGGCCAGCTGCGCGGCCCGGAACTCTCCGAGGGCGGCCGGGGCCGTCGTGTAGTGGCCGTGGCAGTCAATGATCATCCGCGTCCCCTAGTCCACGTACCGCAGGCCACGCTCGGCGAGCCGGTCCCGCATGTTGTTCACGTCCAGGCTGAGCTCGCCGGCGGCGTACCGCTCGCGGGACGCCGCCTCCTTCGCCGCCCGGGCCTTGCAGGCGTCGAGCACCGACGGGGCGTCCAGGCGCGGCACCACGGTCACCCCGTCGTCGTCGGCGACGATTACGTCGCCTGGCGTGACGAGCTGTCCCGCGCACACGAGCGGGACGTTGACATCGCCCAGGGTCTCCTTCACGGTGCCGGCCGCGGAGACGCAGCGGGACCAGACCGGGAACCGCATCAAGGTGAGCTCACGCACGTCCCGGCTGCCCGCGTCGATGACCAGGCCCCGCACGCCGCGGGCCTGCAGCGCGGTCGCGAGCAACTCGCCGAAGTACCCGTCGTCGCACCGGGACGTGGGCGCCACGACGAGGATGTCGCCGTCTCGGCACTGCTCGACGGCGACGTGGATCATCCAGTTGTCGCCGGGCGGGACGCTGACCGTGACCGCGGTGCCCGAGATCTGGGCGCCGGAGTAGATCGGGTTCAGGCGCGGGTCCAGCAGGCCGCGACGGCCCTGCGCCTCGTGCGTGGTGGCGACGCCGAACTGGGCGAACTCATCGGCGAGGGCCCGGTCGGTGCGGGCGATGGTGCGGACGACGGTGGCCATGCTTACTCCTGCCAGGGAAGAAGGGACACGTGGATGACGTCTTCATCCTCGCCCGAGCCGCCGATCGCCTTGATCGCGCGGTCCACGTCGCCGAGGCCGAACGTGTGAGTGGCCAGCAGGTCAAGCGGGAAGCGGCCCGACGCGAGCTGCTTAACGGCCAGCTCGCACGCCCGGAAGCTATGGCCGCGCGCGCTCTTGATCGTGATGGCCTTCTCCGTCACCTTCTTGACCGGGAAGTCGGGGAAGGCGGCCATCTCGCCCTGGATCAGCAGGGTCCCCGCGCGGCGCTTGAGCGCGTCGATGCCGAGCAGCACCGGCGCGGTGCCGGCGCCGGAGGTGCAGTCGAGCACGACGTCGACGCCCTTCCCGCCCGTGACCTCCCTGATCCGCTCCAGCGGGTCTTCTTTCTGGACGTCGATCACGTAGTCGGCGCCGAGCTTCAGCGCCATCTCCAGGCGCGCCGTGTCCCGGGTGGTCCCGGTGACGATGATCAGGGACGCGCCGGCCTGCTTGCAGGCGACGGTCTGCGACAGCCCCTGCTGGCCGGGGCCCTGGATGAGCACGGTCGAGTCGTAGCCGACGCCGGCCTCGAACAGCGCCCACTCGATGCCGTTGGACATGGGGGTGGCGAGCCCGGCCAGTTCTGATGAGAGGGTATCCGGCAGCTTGTGCATGATGGCGTTCCACGGCAGGAACATGTACTGCGCGAAGCCGCCCCACAGGTGGTAGGGGTTGTCCGAGGTCGTGTAGCCGAAGCGGCGCGCGTCCGGGTTCGTCCGCCAGTCGGTCAGCTCACAGTGCCGGTACTCCCCCGCCCGGCACCACTCGCACTGGAAGCAGCCGACGTAGTGCTCGACGAAGACCCGGTCGCCCTCGGTGACGCCCTGTCGCTCGGTGAACGCGCGCCCCGCGCGGGCGATCACGCCGATGTTCTCGTGCCCCATGATCACGGGGGCCGTGAACGGCGGCTTGGCGTACATCTTCACGTCGGTCCCGCAGATCCCGGCGACGTCGACCTTGAGAAGGGCGCCGTCGTCGGGGATGTCGGGCATGGGGAACTCCCGCAGCTCCGTGCGTCCCGGGCCTGTCCGTACCGCGGCCAGAACCTGCTCGGCCATGAGCGACGCTCCTCTACGTGTAAGCGGTAAAGGTATATTGGTATGACAGATTACCATGCTAAGGTTCGGGTCATGGGGCAGCTCACACTCACCGCCGTGACCCGCACTCAGGGCGCCACCCGGGCGCTGAAGGACGGGACCGTCCAGCCCGCCGGCTTCGGGCTGGAGTTCGAGGAAGTGCCGGTGCTGATCCAGGCCTTCCGCCGGATGGTACGGTCCCTGGACTTCGACGTCAGCGAGATGGCCTTCACCACCTACCTGGCCGCCAAGGCGCACGGCAAGCCGTTCACCGCGCTGCCGGTGTTCCTGGTGCGCGGCTTTCATCACGGCGCGATCCTGCGCAGCGCGGCGGCCGGGCACCTGGCGCCGGCCGACCTCGCGGGCCGGAAGGTGGGCGTCAACCGCGGGTACACCGTCACGACCGGCGTCTGGGCCCGCGGCATCCTGGCCGATGAGTACGGCCTCGACCTCAGCCGCGTCACCTGGGTGCTGTCCGGCGACGAGCACGTCGCCGAGTACGTCCCGCCGAAGAACGTCGTCCCGGTCACCCCGGGCGGGAACGTGCCGGACATGGTCGCCTCCGGCGAGCTCGCCGCCGGCATCGGCATCCCCGCCGACCACCCGGGCCTCGCGCCGCTGATCCCGGACGCCGCGGAGGCCGGATACCGCGCCCTGCGCGAGCGCGGCCTGTACCCCATCAACCACCTCGTCGTTGTCCGCGACGAGCTCCTCGCCCAGTACCCCAGCCTGGCCGCCGACCTGTTCGCCGCCTACGCGGAGGCGAAGAACCGCTACATCGCCGACCTCGCCGCCGGCCGAGTCACCGACCCGGGGCCTAACGATCGCATGTACCAGCGGGTCGCGGACATCACCGGAGCGGACCCGATGCCGTACGGCATCGGCCCCAACCGGGCCATGATCGACCTGCTGATCCGCTACGCGGTCGACCAGAAAATCCTCGACAAGCCCGTGGTGGCCGAAGAAATCTTCGCCCCGGGCACCCACTACCTGAGCGCCTGAGCGAGCGAGAGGACCCTACCGTGCGGATCGTGTTCGCCGCCGACCACAACGGCGTCGCGCTGAAGGACTACCTCATCGAGCGGCTGACCGCCGGCGGCCACGAGGTCGACGACCTCGGCACCCACGGCACCGAGACTGTCGACTATCCGCCGCTGTGCGCCGCGCTCGGGCGCCGGGTCGCGAGCGGGGAGGCTGACCGCGGCATCGTCATCGGCGGTTCCGGTTCCGGTGAGCAGATGGCGTGCAACAAGATCCCCGGCGTGCGGGCCGGGGTCTGCCACGACCTGTTCACCACGGAGATCGCGCGCGCTCACAACGACGCGAACGTCCTCATCCTTGGCGCGAAGATCATCGCCCCTGCCCTGGCGGAGATGATCACCAGCCTGTGGCTCGCCACCCCGTTCAAGGGCGGCCAGCACGCCCGCCGCCTGGAGCAGATCGCCGCCCTCGAGCGCGGCGAGTCACTGACACCGTAATAACGCCTGATGGCCGTGGTCTTTCAGGCCGGGACCCGGGCCAGCAAGGCGCGGGTCTCAGCGACCACGCGCTCGCTGAATTCCGGATCGCGTACGAGCGCGGAACCGTTCATCGGCCGGCCCTTTTCGTCGTAGTAGACACCCGTGCGGCCCGAGTCGTCGGTGAGCACCCTGGTGATCACCCGGGCGGCCATCTTCGGGGTACTCCAGTACTTGATGAACGGCGCCAGCGGGGCGAGCACGTACTTCATCGTCAGGCGGATCAGTACGTTGGCATCACGGCCGAGACTGGTGCCCGGGCTGAAGCCGGGCTCGATGGCGCTGAAACGCAGCCGCGGCGTCTCACGCGCGAACGCCAGTACGGTCGCGAGGTTGCATTGCTTGGACGTGGCGTAGGCGTCCCCGCCGGGGAGTTTGGAGCCGCCGGGAGCCCACTCACCACGCGCGCTCGCCTCGGCGGAGACGTAGCGGCCTCCGCGGAAACCGGCGATCACGGCGATCCTGCGCTCGGGATCCTCGACCGCGGAGCAGATGAAGACGACCGGCGCGCCGTCCGGCAGGTACGGCATCAGCGCTTCAGTCAGGGCGAACGGCCCGAGGTGGTTGGTCGCGAAGGTCATGTCCCAGCCGAGGGTGTTCTTGGCGGGGCGGGCCTGCGTCATGCCGGCGTTGTTGAGCAGGCCGGCGAGGGGAAGGCCGAGTTCGATGATCCGCGCGGCCGCGCGCCGCACGCTCGCCAGGTCCGAAAGGTCACACAAGACCGGAACCGCCTTCCCGCCGCGGCGCTCAATGGCCTTCTGCACCTCCTCCAGCCTGCCGCCGTCGCGGCCGGCCAGGATGACGGTCCCGTACCGGGCTAGCTCGAGGGCGGTTTGGCGGCCGAAGCCGGAGGTCGGACCAGTGACGATGTAGGCCTTGCCGCCTGACGGGTCGCTATCGGTGGGTGGCATGATGCGCCTCCTTTGCTGTCTGACTAGTCAGTCATTTATGGGTATAGGTGTCTGCTCACGACCGGGGAATCAGGCGATCATTCGCCAGAGAGCGTCAAAGCCGGCCTTGCCGTGTGCGTCCGCGTGGTCAGGGTCGCTGATGATGAAGTCGATCGTGGCCTCGGCCACGGCATTGGCCAAGGCGACCATGAATGCCAGCGGGGCATCGCGCATCGGCCCGTCCTCGCGGCTTCGCTCGAAGAGCCGCGCGATGCCCGTCATCGCCTGGCTCGCGGCCTGATGGATAGGCGGCGTGATCTCGTCGGAGACCTCGAGTTGCGCGAGCGTGCGGCGCTTTTCGGGGTAGGCGGTCGCCCAGCGCAGCCACTGGGACCACATGTGGAGCATCTGTCCGCGGACATCGCCATCGGCGGGCAGGCCGCTGAGCGCCGCCGCCCCCATGTCCGTCTTCAGCTCCAGGTACAGCTGATTGAGCAGGTCAGCCTTGGTGTCGAAATAAGTGAACAGTGACCCGTTGGAGACGCCGGCCTCCTTCGCGATCGCGGCCGTCGCCGCGCCCAGCCCCTGGGCGGCGATGATGCGCGTGGCGGCGGACATGATCGCGGCGCGCTTGTCGTCACTTCTCGGCCGGGGCATACGTCGACCATATAAGAGAGTGTCCAGTCAGTCAATGAAATCGCCTAGGCAGATTCCCTGAATTGGAAGAACCATAAGCCCATTAGCCGTATAGTCGCACTTGACACTGCAGCCCTGGCGCACGCCAGCGTGCCCCAGGGAGGTTCAGATGCCCTGGTCGGGGGACGGTACCCGGGCCGGCAAGAAGGACCTGTCAGCTCCGGCCGAGCCTGATCTTTTCAACCGCGTGAGTGCCGGCCGGATCTCCGAGATCATCGTGGAGCGGATCCGCCTCCTCATGCGCCAGGGGCAGCTCAACCCCGGCGACAGGCTGCCGCCGGAACGCGACCTCTGCGAGCAGTTCGGCGTCAGCCGGGTCACTGTCCGCGAGGCGCTGCGCAGGCTGGAGTCCAGCGGCCTGGTAGAGATCCGGGTGGGCGCCAGAGGCGGCGCGTTCATCACCGCCCCCTCGAGCAACCGGGTCGACGAGGGCCTCACCGACTTGCTCACCCTGTCGGTGATCAGTGCGACCGACGTCACCGAGGTCCGCATGGCCCTTGAGGTCGGCATCGTCCCTCTGGTCTGCGAGCGAGCCACCGAGGAAGACCTGTCCGACCTGGACAGGATCTGCCAG
>Ga0335075_10010354_pt1 | contig 14166 bp, 15 predicted proteins | sample Lox_Sample_24_FD_206723 | JGI IMG/M metagenome (GOLD analysis project Ga0335075, IMG submission 206723) | Soil microbial communities from Loxahatchee National Wildlife Refuge, Florida, United States - Lox_Sample_2.4 | ecosystem: Environmental > Terrestrial > Soil > Wetlands | place: USA...
CCGCTGGCGGACCGGTGCGGCGCCGATCTGGGCCGGTTCCTCGATGAGGTCGCACTCGGGGCCGAGGTCGATACTTGGGATCCGCGTGCCGACCGGATCACGCTGCTGACCCTGCACGCGGCCAAGGGACTGGAGTTCCCGGTGGTCTTCATCGTCGGCTGCGACGACGGCCTGCTCCCGCTGCGGCCGTGGCGGGGCGCCGAGATCGACTACGCAGAAGAGCGCCGCCTGCTCTTCGTCGGCATGACCCGGGCCACCACCCGGCTGACGCTGCTGACGGCGGCGAAGCGGATGATGCGCGGCGAGGTAACGCAGTGCTCGCCGTCGCCGTTCCTGTCCTCGATTGACCAGGCCCTGCTCGATCGCCGCGACGGCGGCGCGTCCGGTCAGCGCGGCCGTCGCCGTGACCGGACGGCGCAGCAGACCACCCTGTTCTAAACCAGTCACCCGCACACCAGGCCGCGACGTTTGTATAGACGTTTCCCGGAACGAACGTCGCGCAATAATTCGCCTGCGCCCAGATGCCGCAACCGTTCAGCCTTGCCGACAGTCCCAAGGTCGGGTGCGGAGACGGAGACTGGGACAGAACGGATGATGCTCATGGTTCGGCGGATGACTGGTCCGTGGTGGGCGGCGGCGGTGGCGCTCATGGTGGCCGGCTGCGCCGGCGTTAGCGGCAATGCGGCCGGACCCCGAGCCGGCGCTGCCGCAGGCACCACGGCGCGGAGTTCGACGTCCGCCAGCGCACGCGTCGCGAAGACGGCGACCCCGGCTGACGTGGTCCGCCCGCGGGCCAAGCCGATCTGGCTCCGGTCGCTGCAGATGACGTCGGCGACGACCGGCTGGGCGCTTTACTACTCGGGAGATCCAAACTCCTCGTCGATCCCGTTCATGCTGCTGGCGCGGACCACCGACGGCGGCCGGAGCTGGACCGACGTCACTCCCGCGGCCGCCCGGCCGATGCTCGCGACCCCGGACGCGGAGCAGGTCCTCGACCCGGTCGGTGGCGAGCGCGCGTACCTGGCGGTGACCGCGGCCACGCAGGAGAGCAACAGCGCCGTGAACACGACGATGGTCTTCGCCACCACCGACGGCGGACGCACGTGGACCGAGTCGGCCCCGCTGCGGGCGCAATCCACCGTCAGCCAGGTGAGCTTCGCGGACCCGGAGCATGGCTTCCTCCTGCTCGGCGGGGATGACGGCTCCATGGGGCAGGACTCGGTCTGGCTCTACCGGACCTCGGACGGCGGCGCGCACTGGTCGCTGGCCGCGGCCACCCCGGCGCCGACCGGGGCGACCGTCGATTCCCAGCCGGGTCCGGGGCAGATCCCGGCGGCGTGCGACAAAAACGGGCTGACCTTCCCAACGGCGACAGTTGGCTGGATCGCCAGCACGTGCAATGACGGCCTGGCCAACGCCCTGCTGGTCAGCGGGGACGGCGGCATCAGCTGGGGTGACCAGTCGCTGCCGCTTCCCGCGACCACCTGCGTAGGGACCACGTGCACGGTCACGGGCCCCCAGTTCGTCGACGGGGTCGGCTTCGTAACGGTCGAGCCGGAGCTTGACGCGCCCGCCCTGCTGGTGACCCGCGACCTCGGGCAGACCTGGGAGCAGCGGCCGTTGCCGGCCGGGCTCCAGTACCCGCAGATCACGTTCTTCAGCCCGACCCAGGCGGTGCTCGTGGCCGGGGAAACGCAAGGCGCGTTCGGCGGCACCTTCTACACCACCGATGACGGCGGCCAGACGTGGAGTCCGGTGCCGCAGGGAGCCAACCTCACCCGGCTCGGCGTGACCATCGACTTCGCCAACGCCGAGGACGGCTTCGCCTGGACCAACGGCCTGGAGAGCGACCCGGTCCCGCCGACCTCGATCTACGAGACCACGAACTCCGGTCGCACCTGGCACGCCCTCACCCCGAAGCTAACCGCGTAGCAGAGACTCGGCCCGGCCCAGCGGCCGGGCCCGGGATGTATTCAGCGATCCACTGTCTTTCCCAAAGCGCCGTCGAAGAGACTGCCTCGCCACCTGGATGTGGCAGCCACGGGGCCAAGGACCGTGACTGCCACATCATTGACGCCGGGGCCGGGATGCGCGCGGTCGCGCTCGCCCGGCCCGCGACGGGCTTACTTCTCCTGGGTGAGGTTGTAGACCGTGACGCCGCCAACGGTCTCGGACTTGAAATGGGCCGCCACCCAGGAGGTGATCGCCGACGAGCCAGTGCCGCCGCCGAAGCTCTCGCTGCCCTGGCCGACGTAGTAGTGGATCTCGCCCTTGGCCACCATGGCCTCGAACCCGGCCAGGGTGGGGGCCGGGTCGGTGCCGTTGAAGCCGCCGATCGCCAGCACCGCGTCGCCGCCGGTTGCGAGCTCGATCGGGGCGGCCTCCTGGGTGCCCACGGTGGCGGCGATCCACTTGTACGTCGACGCGTCCTGCTCAAGCAGCGTGATCAGCGCGCTGCTGACCTGGGTGCTGCCGGATAGGCCGCCCATCGCTACCCCGCCGCCGCCGAAGCCGCCGACGCCCGAGGTCCCCCGTCCGGTCCCGCCAGGGCGGGAGCCCGCGGCGCCTGAGCCGGTCGCGGGCCTCGAACCGCTGCCCGAACTGCCGCCGCCGGGGAAGGTGCCCGAGCCGCCCCGGAAGCCGCCGACCGGGTCGGATGCGGCCCCGCCGGTTCCGATCGGCGCGCCGCTGGTGCCAGTCCCGGTGCCCGCGGGGGCGCCCCCCGTTCCGGCCGGCGCAGCGCCGGTTCCGCCGTGGGTGCCGCTTCCCCGCGCTCCGGTGCCGGTCCCGCCGCGAAAGCCGCCGCCGGGCGCGCCGCCCGCGCCGCCCGGGCCGCCGCCGAACGACCCGGCCACCGTCGGCCCGGCGCTGGGGATCGAGCCGGTGTGCGTGCTGTTGGCGGTGTCGAGCGAGTAGGCGAGCGGTCCGCCGAGACCGGCCACGATCGCGAGCGCCATCGGCGCGTAAACGAGCGCCGGCGCCCGCCGGCGGCCGCTCGCCGCCACGTGATTCCGGTCGGTCCGGCGGAGCAACTCCGGTACGGCGAAGATCGAAATCGCGCCGAGCACGCCCGCCAGCAGCACGGTCCACCGTAGCCACGGCAGCCACTCGGGCGTCCGCTCGAGCAGCTCGTATGCCCAGATCCCGGTGACGAGCACGCCGACCGCGGCGACCGCCCGGCCCACGGCGGTCAACCCGGACTGCAGGAGCGAGATGGCGCCGACGCCAACCAGCGCGCCGATCGCCGGCGCCAGCGCGACCATGTAGTAGGGGTGGATGATGCCCTGCATGTAGCTGAAGACCACCCCGGTCACCAGCAGCCAGCCGCCCCAGAGGAGGGCGAACGCGCGAACCCGGGAGGTACGCGGCGCGCGCCTGGAGATCCACAGCAGCGCGCCGAGCGAGATCAGCGCGGCCGGGATCAGCCAGCTGACCTGCCCGCCGAACTCCGACTTGAACAGCCGGAAGACGCCGGTGGCGCCGCCGAACGAGCTCCCGCCGCCGCCGCCGATCGACCCGGTCTCCGATCCGTCGAGCCGCCCGAGGCCGTTGTACCCAAGCGCCAGCTCGAGGATGTTGTTGTCGGTCGACCCGCCGAAGTACGGGCGGTCGGCGGCGGGCGTCAGCTGAGCGATCGCGATCCACCAGCCGGCCCCGACGATCACCCCGCCGAGCCCGGCCAGCAGCTGCCAGATCCGACGCCCGAGCCGGGCAGGCCCGGCCCACAGGTAGGCGACGCCGAACCCGGGCAGCACCAGGAACGCCTGCGCCATCTTGGTGAGGAAGGCGAAGCCGAGCAGCAGCCCGGCCAAGACCAGCCACCGGGTCCGGTCGCGCTCGAGCGCCCGCTGGACCGCGTACCCGGCCGCCGTCATCAGCAGCACGAGGAGCGCGTCGGGGTTGTTGAACCGGAAGATGAGGGCGGCGGCGGGGGTGAGCGCGAGCACGGCGCCGGCGATAAGCCCGGCCGACGGCCCGAACCAGCGTCGGACGGCCGCGTACAGCAGCGCCACGGACGCCACGCCCTCAACCGCCTGCGGCGCGAGCAGCGACCACGAGTTGAACCCGAATATCTTCGCCGACAGCTCGTCCACCCACAGCGACGCCGGGGTCTTGTCCACGGTGATGAAGTTGGACGAGTCGAATGAGCCGAAGAAGGCTGCCTTCCACGACTTCGTCCCCGCCTGCACCGCCGCGGCGTAGAAGTCGTTGGCGTAGCCGTTCCTGCTGAGGTCCCACAGGTACAGCAGCGCGGTGAGCGCGAGCAGCCCGAACAGCGCGGGCCTGGCCCACTGCGGATCGGCCGCCGGGCCGCGGACCAGGCGGCGAAGGCGCCCGGGGGGCGGCGACGACCGGTGTGCGGGTTTGAACGTGACGGTGGCGGCGCTCATCGCGCATCTCCAAGGGATTGGCGGGACGCGGTCGGGACGGTCAGCGTGGCGGCGGGCGTCGCCTGGGGTTCCGCGAACACCCACCCGCGGTACAGGACGAAGCGAAGCGCCGTGGCGACCAGGTTCGCCCCCACGAGCACGGCGATCTCGGTCCCGCCGCCGGGCGAGGCCGACACCGCGTGCAAGGCCAACAGCGCGCCCGAGGTGAGGGCCAGGCAGACGCCGAACGCGATCAGCCCGCGAAAGTGGTGCCCCGCCGCCCCCGCCCGGCCGATGACCCCGAACGTCAGCCGCCGGTTGGCGGCCGTGTTGAAGACCGCGGTGAGCAGCAGACTCAGCGCGTTGGCGGCCTGCGCGCCCATGAACCCGCGCAGCGCCAGGAAGACCACGATGTAGGCGAGCGTGGAGGCCGCGCCGATGGCGGCGAATCGAGGCACCTGCCACGCGAGCCCGCGCGACGGCCCGAGGGCGGTCTCGCGCAGCCGGGGCACCTTGATCGTGCCCCGGGCGAGACCGAGGCCGAGTCGCGTCATCCCGCGCAGGTCGCCGAGGGCGGTGTCGACGATATTGACCCGCGAGTCCGCGTCATCGATCCAGTCGACCGGCACCTCGTGGATGCGCAGCCCGGCCCGCTCGGCCAGCACCAGCAGTTCGGTGTCGAAGAACCAGCCCCCGTCCTCGACCAGCGGCAGCAGCTGCCTGGCCTGGTCGGCCCTGATCGCCTTGAACCCGCACTGCGCGTCGGAGAACTCGGCGCCGAGGGTCGTCCGCAGCAGCAGGTTGTAGCCGCGCGAGATGATCTCGCGCTTGGGTCCTCGCACTACCCGCGATCCCCGGGCCAGCCGGGTTCCGATGGCGACGTCGCTGTGCCCGGACAGCAGCGGCGCCACCAGCGGGAGGAGCGCGTTCAGGTCCGTGGACAGGTCCACGTCCATGTACGCGAGCACCTCGGCCTCCGACGACGACCAGATCTGGTGCAGTGCACGGCCGCGGCCGGCGATGTCGAGGTGGATGGCCCGTACCTCGGGGTACTTGGCCTCGAGGGCGCACGCGGCCGGCCAGGTCCCGTCGGTGCTCCCGTTGTCCGCGATCGTGACCCGGACGCTGAAGGGGAAGGCGCCACGCAGGTGCTCGACCAGCCGGGTGACGCTCGGCTCGAGGTCGTGCTCCTCGTTCTTGACCGGCACGACGATATCTACATCTACCTGAGGTGTCTCACTCATGGCCCCGAGTGTGCGAACCGGAACTGGCCCGCCCCTGCCCCGCGCATATCCGCGGCCTCTGAGTAAACGCCTAACTTCTGTAAACCCGCTGACCGGCGCCGATGGGCGTGACCCAGCTGAACCCGGTCTGCTCGTCGCCCTGCCCGACGCGCGGGATCACCATGCCCCTCCGGTTTCCGAGGCAGGTTGCTGCCGGGGGTGCGGGAGACGCAGGGGCTTGCTGGAGATGACCGCGCTCTCCTGCTCGAGCCGCGCGTTGGTCGCCGCCAGCTGCCAGTCGGTCCAGCGCCGCAACTGCCACAGCTCGTCGACCGTGAGGCGCTCGCAGGCCAGGTCCCAGTGCACGGCGAGCCAGTCGCCGGGCGACAGATCGGTGACGAAGGCCCGCCCGTCCTCGTTCAGCCGGACGCTCTCCTCGACCTCCTCGCCGAGCCGGAGCGCGCGGGAGTTCCAGTCCAGGTGGCGGCCCCTGACGGTCGCATGGTCGCCCTCGACCGAGGTGACCCGCGCCCACCGGATGCGGCAGCTGTCGAGCACGTGCAGGGCCGGCGCCGGATCGGCTGCGGTCAACAATCGTGTCCACGGGTAGACGCCGAAGACGTGGAACCCGTGGGTCGGCATCGCCTCCGCGATCAGCGCGGGCTTGAGGTGCGTCCAGTACCGCCCGGCCCCGGCGGCGGCGATCCGGTCGAGCAGATTCCGCCAGAACCTTGGCCGATCCACCTCGTCGAGCAGCGAGGACCCGGTCCAGTAGGCTCGCACCACCCGCTCGTCCAGCGGGTCGGCGATCCCCGCAAGCTCGGCCAGCACGCTGAGATAGGGCCAGGCGCCGGAGAACCTGCTGGCGATCGCCCGCACGTCGGCGTCGGTGTGTCCCGTCGATGCCAGCTCGGCCAGCGCGGCCGAGTCGGCCGGCCCGCAGTAGCCCAGGTGGTTGGGCGCGTACGCGTACCGGGCGAACAGCCTCTCCCCGGCCTTCCCGGCCGACGGCTCGTCAGCCATGGGCGGCCGCCCGCTGCTGGCCGACGAGCGCCGCCGTCTCCCGGTGCAGGCGGCCGAAGTTGTAGTACGCCGCGCAGGCTCCCTCCGGGGACACCATGCAGGTGCCGATCGGGGTCTCCGGGGTGCAGGCGGTGCCGAACACCTTGCACTCCCACGGTTTGATCACTCCCTTGAGCACCTCGGCGCACTGGCAGGCCTTCGGGTCGGCGACGCGCAGCCCCGGCATCGAGTACCGCAGCTCGGCGTCGAACTCCGCGTAGGCGGCGTTGAGCTTGAGCGCGCTCTGGCTGATGAACCCGAGACCGCGCCACTCGAAGTACGATCGCAGCTCGAAGACCTCGGCCAGCAGCGCCAGCGCGGCCGGGTTCCCCTCGTCGCGAACCACCCGGGAGTACTGGTTCTCCACCTCGCAGCGGCCCTCGCGGAGCTGCGCCAGCAGCATATAGACCGACTGCAGGATGTCGAGCGGCTCGAACCCGGCCACCACGATCGGCTTGCCGTACAGCTCGGGCACGAACCGGTACGGCCGGTTGCCGACGACGGTGGACACGTGACCTGGCCCGATGAAGCCGGACAGGCGCAGGTCGGGCGAGTCGAGGATGGCCTTGATCGGCGGCACGATCGTGACGTGGTTGCAGAACACGCTGAAGTTGGCCGTGCCGAGCTGCCTGGCTCGCGCGAGCGTGACCGCCGTCGACGGCGCCGTGGTCTCGAACCCGACCGCGAAGTAGACGACCTGCTTGGCCGGGTTGTCGACCGCTATCTTCAGCGCGTCGAGCGGCGAGTACACGAACCGGACGTCGCAGCCGCGCGCCCTGGCCTCGAGCAGCGACCCGTCGCTGCCAGGCACCCGCATCATGTCGCCGAACGTGGTGAAGATGACGTCCGGCTGACCTGCCAGCCAGATCGCGTCGTCGACCCGGCCCATCGGGATCACGCAGACCGGGCAGCCCGGCCCGTGCACCAGCTCGACGGCCGGCGGCAGCAGGTGCTCGAGCCCGTGCCGGTAGATCGTGTGGGTGTGCCCGCCGCACACCTCCATGAACTTGTACTCCCCGTTGCCTGCCAGCTCGGTGATCGATTTCACCAGGCCCCGCGCGGCGGCCGGGTCCCTGAACTCGTCCGCGAACTTCATCTCATCCCCCTCAGCGATGGACTTGTAAAAAATTCAAAGGCGATCTGTCCGAACGGACCCTGGCCCCCGCCTGGTCCGCTAGCCGACTCCGGTAGAGCGGAAGGCGTCAAGCTCGTCGGTGTACGCCCTGCCCATCCGCTTGACGGCGTCCAGGGTCGCGGTGGCCTCGCGCTCGTCGATCTTCGCCAGCGCGAAGCCGACGTGGACGAGCACCCAGTCGCCGATGTCGATCCCGCTGTCGGTCAGCAGCCGGACGCTGATCGCGCGCTTGACCCCGTTGACGTCGACCTTGGCCAGGTAGGCGTCCGGGTCGGTGATGTCGACCACCTGTCCCGGAATCCCGAGGCACATAAGGCTCTCCTTCCTTGATTCAGTAATCCAGCGGATTCGCCCCGCTCAGCAGATCCGGGGCAGCGGATCGCCGACCAGCATCCCCACGATCCTGGTGCCGCCGAAGGCATTCCTGAGCGCGACGACGCCCTCCGGTTCGGCCCGGATCTCACCGATCAGGCAGGCGTCCCGGCCGAGCGGGTGGGCGCCGAGCGCGGCGAGCGCGCCATCCGCCTCGTCGCCCGGGACGACCGCGGCGAACTTGCCCTCGCTGGCCACGTACACCGGGTCGATGCCGAGCAGGTCGCACAGGCCTTGGACCAGCGGTGCGACCGGCAGCGCGTCCTCGTCGGGGAAGCGGAGCGGCGAGACCACGAACGAGTCGGTGCTCAACGCCAGCCGCTCGCCCGACGGCGGGGTGAGCATTGCCGCGTCGCCCAGCTACTCTAGCTCCGGGTTTCTGAACGCCTCGACGAAGACCGCGTCGACCAGCGCCGCCGAGGACTTGCCGCCGGCGCCGTGCGCGAGCGTCACCACTTGGTCGATCAGCCTCGGGCGGCGCTTGCGCATGGCCGTGATCCGATCGATGACCTGCTCTTCGGGTGGCTTGACTCTCACGTGGCGCCTGTGCGCCGTCTGACGTAACGGCCGGACTCATTCGATCCCTCCATCGGGGTTCTGCCCTGATAGTGGACCGTTGTGTACATCCGGATGTACACAACGGTCCGCCGTCTTCTGGAATGCGTCGTCATGGCTCCGCGCTCCTCAATGGCCCGGCCGGCTGGCCGCAAGCACGGCGATCGCGGCCTGGCCGAGGGCGAGCCCGCCGTCGTCGCGGCGGTCATGCATTCCCCCAGATGATCTATGTGAGTCGTTCGCGCCTCTTGCTTCGCGGCCCCCGCCGCGTCATCAAACAGCCTTCGCCAGCGACTCAGACGACCGCTCGGTCATCGCCGGTCGCCCCTCCGACCGGAGTCGGCGGGAGCGGGAATTCGAAAGAGTGCAGGAGCGCGCTTGACGTGACCGTCTCCGGACGGCTGGTATCACCCATCGCTGAAGTCACCCATATCCCATAGAGGGGTCTGGGGGATGTCGCGCTCGACGGCGCGATTAATGCTGCTCGCGCTGATCTTCGCGAGTGTTTCTGCGGGCTGCGTCGCGATCAGGAGGCGCGCGACCCCGTCGGGGTAAGGTCCGCGCCGATACAGAGGCCACGATGACTCCTGCGCCGGTCCAGAGGGAGCGGCGTGCCTGGGCCGGCTGCCCCGTAGCGCCGCGTTGGACAATTTGCGCCGGTTTGTGTTTTCCGCCACAACGTCTTTGCGCAGAGTATGGCGGGGACGCTTGGATGTGTCTATCGCGGAGGCAAAGTGTCTATCAGATTTGCGCATAAATATTGTCGGTAGTGCGAAGAAGTGTCACACTACGCCTGCAAATGTCCGCTAAGTGACATTTGACGGAACCCGGTTTTCCGGACTTTTCGCAAGGACCAGCCAGCTACGTCGGCAGCTCGCCACTTGCAGAGATGCCCCCCTGGCGGTAGGTGTGGAACCGTGCACGAACTGTCAATCTGCTCCTCGATCGCCGACATCGCCCGCCGCCGCGCCGACGGCCGGACGATCAGCGTGATCAACGTGCGGGTGGGGCAGCTCCGTCAGATCGTGCCGGACACGCTCGTCTACTGCTGGACCCTGATCAGCGAGGAGACTCCGCTGGCGGGCTCGCGGATCGTGGTCGAGTCGGTGCCGGCCCGGATCAGGTGCCGGTCTTGCGAGCACACGGCCGACCTGGGTGACCTGCCGTCGTTCGCCTGCGCCGCCTGCGGCGGGATTGACGTGGAGATCGTGGCGGGCGAGGAGTTCCTGATCACCTCGCTCGAGCTGGCAGACGAGGAGGCGGGCAGCTGATGGGACGGTTTCACCGGCACGAGGATGGCACCGTGCACGCGCACGACGATGAGGACGGCCACGCCCGCGGCGAGGACCACTCCGGCTACCAGACCGGCGCGGAACGGGTGGAGGTCCTCGAGCGGATCTTCGGCGAGAACGACAAGACCGCGGCGGCCAATCGGGCGGCGTTCGCGGCGGGCGGGGTTCACGCGGTCAACCTCATGTCCTCACCCGGCGCTGGCAAGACGACCCTGCTGCGCGAGACCCTGTCCCGGCTGGCGGGCCAGATCCGGATCGGGATCATCGAAGGCGACATCGAGACCAGCCTCGACGCGGACAGGCTGGCCGGCTTCGGCGCCGCGATCGCGCTCATCAACACCGGGAACGGGTTCGGCGGCGAGTGCCATCTGGACGCCCCGATGGTCGCGTCGGCGCTGCCCCGGCTACCGCTCGGCGAGCTCGACCTGGTGCTGATCGAGAACGTCGGCAACCTCGTCTGCCCGGCCGAATTCGACGTCGGCCAGGACGCCAGGGCGATGGTCTACGCGATCACGGAGGGCGAGGAGAAGCCGCTCAAGTACCCCGTGATGTTCCGGTCCTGCGAGCTGGTCGTCGTCAACAAGATGGACCTGCTGCCCTATCTGGACTTCGACCTGGACGGCTTCGTCGGCAACCTGCGCAAGGTCAACCCGGCAGCTGAGGTCATGTTCGTCAGCGCCAGGACCGGCGAGGGGGTCGGCGCCTGGTGCGACTGGCTCCGCGCCCGGCTGTAGCGGCCGCCCTCAGCGGGTGCGGCGCTGCGCCGGGGCGAGCACCTGCGACCCGGCGCGCGCCTCGGTCAGCGCGGCCGTCATCATGTCCGCCGCCTGCCCGGCCGCGGCCAGGGCCTCGATCACCTCGGTGACGCAGTCGTCGGCGTCGAGGCCCGCCTCGGGAGTGAGCTGCCCGTCCTCGTGCTGGACGACCAGGAACCGCGCCAGCTGCTCACAGAGCTGGGGCAGGCTGGAGCCGATCAGCTCGAGGCTGGCGACGATGTCGCGCACATCGCCCGGGTTGCTGAGCTCACCTCCGCCGTGCGTGAGCTCGTTGAGCACCGCGATCGCATGCGCCGCTCGGCTCGCGACCTCGCCCGGGGTCATCGTGCTCGCCAGTTCCGTCACTGGCTGACCTCGACGTCACGAGCGCACGGCGGCGCTAGCTGCTCAGGCATCCGTCTCCTCGGGGGAACTCGGGTTGGGGTCCCGCGACACTCATGCATGGTGTGCCCGCAGGACCGCTCTCTTATACGATACGGCCCCGATTACGCCAGGTCAGCCGTATGAAACAGGGATCCAGCGCTCGATCGGTGTGGTACTGATGCTGCTGTGACCTGCGCTTATCCTCCATAGAACATACTTATTATACAAAGTGTGGCTAGAGCCTGATGTCTTCTACGATCGGGGTCCCTTAGACCACGGCGGCCTGCCCGCAGGACCGCTGCTGTGAGCGCTACGGCTCCAGGTAATGCCAGGTCAGCCGCACAGCGGCCGCCTCGCGGTCAGAGGTGCGCCGCGCACGGTCGGACACGGCCCGACTGAGCAGCGCCAAGGGACTGGCTGAAGGCGTTTACATCGGTCACACTTTGACTAGCGCTCGCGGTGGCGGCGGAGCACTGGCGGGCGATGGGCCTGTCTGCGATGCTGCCCACGCTAGTTCTCACAGACGGCGCCGGTGCCGCCGCCACCCCCGGCGGCATCGGCGCCCCCTCACCTTCAGCCGATGATGCGGTAGAAGGCGCTCAGGCCCTCGATGACGCCGAGGACGGTGACGGTGATCGCGGCGATCGCGACGAGCGGGATCGCGATGCGCCAGTAGCGGACGCAGAGGGCGGCGGCGATGAGGACGATGACAACGATCCCGGCGTTGTCCTGGGGCTGTGGAGGCTGGATAGGCATGGAGACTCCTGGCACGCATTGCCTTGTGATGAGCTGTCATCACCGGCTCGTGCGCAGCCGCCAGCGCGCTGGCCTGGCCGCCCCTCTCATACCGGTTGTCCGGACGTTTCGGATAGCCGGTATGAAGAGGGTCTTTGCAAGATCCTGCGGGCGAGGTAGCGTAACTACCTGTAACTAGGGCGAGGATCCATGCACGGGTCCGGTGTCCAGGCGCGGTCGGAGTTGGCGCTTCGGCCGCGCCTATTGCTTGAGTAGCTGGAGCCACTGTTGTCGCAGTGGGCGTCATTGCCCGTATCGAAACTGCGGCGGACCTCGCGCCGCGACCGGGCCAACAACGCTGTTGGAGACCGGCTTGCTTCCCCGACTGGTCTCCATGGGCAACCCCTTGCGGTTCAGGATGCCTTACCTGGTACCTTCATCATGAGTCTTGGCGAGAATTTCATCAAGACTCTAATAGTGTCTTACTGGGAAACGCTCGACGACTTTCATGAGACGGCGAACCAGGTGTGGCAAACTGCCGCTAGGGAGCGCCTAAGCGACAGGGGAGGTTGACGTGGCAGCGTCTGCAAGCCCTACGGTCAGGCGACGGCGCCTCGCGGCCGAGCTTCGTCGGCTCCGCGGCACCCGGACCGGTGGCGAGGTGGCCAAGGCGCTTAGCTGGTCGCCCGCGAAGATCAGCCGATACGAACTCGGCCAGACCAATTTCCCGCCGGACGAGGTCGAGAAGCTGCTCGACTTCTACGGGGTGGCGGAGCCCCGTCGCGGCCAACTGCTCACCCTCGCGGCGGAAGCCGGCCAGCGGGGTTGGTGGGAAGAGTACGCGGATGCGCTGGCACCGGAGTTTATGGAGTTTATCGGCCTCGAGGCCGAGGCTGACTCGATGGCTCACTGGCAGGTCGGCGTGATACCCGGCCTGCTGCAGACGGAGGAGTACGCCCGGGAGCTGAACATCGGTTATCGCAGCGTGATTCCGACCCCGCCGGCTGTCCTGGAGCGCCTGGTGCGGGTCAGGATGATCCGCCAGGAACTCCTAAGCCGCGAGCCGCCGTTCCAGCTTTCCGTCGTGATGGACGAATCGGTCCTGCTGCGGAAGATCGGCGATCGCGGCCTGATGCACGCCCAGTTGCTGCATCTGGCTGCAGCCGCAGAACTGGCCAACGTTGAACTGCGGGTCATGCCGCTCTCCAACCGGGAGACCTCGCTGGTGGCCGACTCCTTCACGATCCTCTCGTTCGGCTCGCGGCCGACAGACGAGGCCGATAAGCTCGCCGACGTCGTAAGCACTGAGGGCGTGACGAGCGAGCTGTACGTGGAGGGCGAGTCCGACACCTATCTCTATCGCCTAGTTTTTCAGGGACTACTCAACGCATCGCTGTCTCCAGCGGAGTCGCGACACCTGATACGGCGGACAGCCGATGATCTGTGGACGTGATCATCTGCGCTATATTATTGCGCAGCGCTGGAAGAGCACCAAGATGGAGGCTGGTTTTAGTGCGACTTTTCGACATTGAGGATATGCAGTTCGGTTCGGGTGCCGACTCTGCTGACAATTGGCGGAAGAGCTCACGCAGCATGACAAACGGCAACTGCGTCGAGGTGGCCGGTCTGGTCGGCGAGTTCATCGGAGTGCGGGACAGCGTGAATCCCAGGGGAACGGTTCTGGGGTTCACCCCGGGTGGGTGGGACGCCTTTGTGGGCGGTGTTCGCAACGGCGAGTTCGATCGTCGTCGATAACGGGTTCGCGCCTCAGAGTTCGTGGACGCGGGCAGGTACTGGCTGTTAAGGCGGAACCTGCCCCCGTTTAACCCAATGGGACTAATCTGAGTGCTCATGTCGGAAAGCAGCCAGGGCAGTGATGGTCCGGTCATGCCGGTCATCCCGGTACTGCCGGTTATCGAACGCATCAGAACCAGGCCGGCGGTCCCGCCTCAGGGGACCATTTTCTCGCTCGGCTGGCTGATGGCGGAGCTGTTCGACCCGCGAAGGCGGGTCAGTTCGACGGTGCGCCAGCCGTCCTTCGACGCCGACGTCCAACTCCCGCAGGTGCCTGACCTGGGACCGGACGCAAAGCTGGTCTTCCTCGCGGCTGAGCTGACCGAGCTTGTCTGGTGGTATCAGAAACTGGCCAGGCCGGTGGCGGCAGTCACCCGCGAGACGGACAAGCTGAAGGCGGCCGTGGCGGCGGAGTCCGTGACGCTGGGAGAAGCGGCTGCTCACGCCGACGCCGCCGGTGCCGCCGACGGCGGTGCGGCCACGGCCGAA
>Ga0335075_10010355_pt1 | contig 14166 bp, 10 predicted proteins | sample Lox_Sample_24_FD_206723 | JGI IMG/M metagenome (GOLD analysis project Ga0335075, IMG submission 206723) | Soil microbial communities from Loxahatchee National Wildlife Refuge, Florida, United States - Lox_Sample_2.4 | ecosystem: Environmental > Terrestrial > Soil > Wetlands | place: USA...
GCTCGATAGCGCCGTCATGGCCGCGGAGCGAGCGGCCGAGGCCACCGCCGGTCTGGTCGCGAAGCGCGGGCGCGCCGCATATACCGGCGAGCGCAGCATCGGCACGCTCGATCCGGGCGCCGTCGCCATCGGCGTGATCGCGAAGGCCGTGGCGGAGTCGCTGCGACATGGCGCGCTGCTCGAGGGCGTGCCGGTCAATGGCGCGCTCCGACCCGGCGCGCCGTCGGCCTGAACCGCGGTTCGATCGTAGGGGGCCTCACGTCGGCCTCGGCTCGGCTACCCGAGCACCACCTCGAGAGGAGATCGAAGATGAGAAAGTTCGTCAACGCGCCGAAAGAGTTCGTGCCCGAGATGCTCAGAGGCCTCGCGCTCGCCAACCCGACGACGCTGCGCTACATCCCCGAGTATAACCTCATCGTGCGCCACGGCGCGCCGAGCGACGACAAGGTGTCGATCGTGCAGGGGTCGGGGTCCGGGCACGAGCCGGCGCACGTCATGGCGGTCGGCCCCGGAATGCTCGATGCCGCCTGTCCGGGCGACGTCTTCTCCGCGCCGCCCGTGGAGTACGTCACCGAGACGACCAAGCTGCTGCGCTCGAAGAAGGGCGTCTTGTACCTGGTCAACAACTACACGGGCGATCGCCTGGCCTTCGAGATGGCGGCGGAGCTGGCCGACGCCGAGGGCATCCGCGTGCAGACGCTGATCATCGACGACGACGTGGCCGTCTCCGACTCCACCTACACCGTCGGCCGCCGCGGGGTCGCCGGCAACTTCTTCGTCATCAAGGCGGTCGGCGCCGCCAGCGAGCGCGGGGCAGACCTCGACTCGCTCGTGCAGCTCGGCAAGCGCGTCAACTCGGTCACTCGCAGCATGGGCATCGCGCTCAGCTCGTGCATTCCGCCCGCCAAGGGCAGCCCGCTGTTCTCCATCGCGGAAGACGAGATGGAGGTCGGCATCGGCATCCACGGCGAACCAGGGCGCAAGCGCGTCAAGCGCGGCAGCGCGAACGAGATCGTGACCCTGCTGCTCGACGCCATCGTGCCCGACCTGCCCTACAAGAAGGGCGATCGCGTGGCGCTGATGGTCAACGGACTCGGCGGCACGCCGATCAGCGAGCTCTACTTGCTGTACGGCATCGCGCACGATCAGCTGGCGAAGCGCGGCATCCAGGTCGCACGAAACTACGTCGGCGAATACTGCACGTCGCTCGAGATGGCGGGCGCGTCGCTCACCCTGGTGCGGCTGGATGACGAGCTCGACAAGCTGCTCGGGGCGCCGGCGTCCATCCCGATCCGCGTGTTCTGAACCAGCGCGGCAGAAGGCAAGACAACGAACGGGGCGCGCTCCGATCGAACCTGGTCGGAAGGCGCGCCCCCCTGCGCCCGGCGTGATGGGACGGCGTGCGTCAGAGCCCGCGCCGGATGGCGTCGGCGGCGGCGACGGCGTCTTCGCGCGTGTTGTGCAGGTGGAAGCTCACGCGCGTCGCCCCGCCGCGGCGGCTCGCCGTGATGCCGGCGGCGCGCAGTGCGTCGTACGCTCGTTCGCCCGGCACCGAGACGATCGCCGAGCCCGACGGCGGGCGCCCCAGCCGGTCCAGGAACGTCGTCGAGAGCTCGACATCGTGCGCGTGGATCGCCGCGATGCCGATCCGCTCGATGAACGCCAGGGCCTCGGCGCCCGCGTGCCATGAGAACCAGACCGGTGAGCCATCGAGCCGCCGCGCGTCGCGAGCGAGCCGCAGCGGGGCGCCGTAATACGACTCGTGGCAGTCGTCGCTGGAAAACCAGCTCGGCGCCGTGGGCCGCAACGACGCGAGCTTGCCGGGCGCCACGCTCAGGAACGCGACACCACGTGGGGAAAGCAGCCATTTGTAGCCGCTCGCGACGACGTAGTCGAAGCGGCTCGCGCGGAGCGGCAGCCAGCCGACGGCCTGCGTGGCATCGATCAGGGAGCTCGCACCGACACGGCGGCACGCCTGCTCGATCGCATCGAAGTCGCACGAACGGCCATCGAAGGACTGGACGGCGCTGACGGCCACCAGCGTCGTGCGCTCGTTCACGGCGTCGGCGAGCGCCTCGAGTGGGTACGAGCGCACCGAAAGCTCGCCCGCTTGCTGACGCTCGAGGAAAGGGAACAGCAGCGACGTGAAGTCGCCGTCGGCGCACAGCACCTCGGCCCCGCGTGGCAGAGACGCGGCGATGGTGCCCACCAGCGCCGACGCCGCGGGCCCGATCGTGACCTGCTCCGGCCCGACGCCGACGAGGCGCGCGAACGATGCGCGTGCGTCTGCCATCTTCGCATCGAAGTCGCGCACGCCGATGGTGCCGGACAGCCAGCGGTCGGTGAGCTCGTGCAAAGCCTGGCCGACGCTGCGCGGCGGCAGGCCGATGGCCGCCGTGTTGAGGTAGTTCTGACGTGGGGAGAACTGACTCGAGGCCTCGCGCAGCGCGTCTTTCGACATGTTCCGGTCTTACCGCAGTGGCGGGCGAGGCGCCAACCCGGGGCGGCTGCGCGGAAGCAGCAGCATCAGGCCGACTCCTACGAGCTGCAGCACCAGGATCGCTCCCACCAGCGCCTCGACCCCCGTCTGATCCAGCACGCGTCCGGCGATCAGCGTCACCGCCATCAGGCCCGAGTTGAGGATGCTGGCATTGATCGCCACGACCGTTCCGCGCACGTCGTCGGACGAGGTGGCGACCATGAAGTGGTGCGCGGGGCCCGCCATGCCATAACCGAGGCCCCAGGCGACGCCCGCCGGCACCAGCACGTAGACGGGCAGGGGCGGCAAGACGTCGACGATGGCAGCTCCCACGATGGTCGCCAGCGAACCATAAATGAGCACTCGGTAGTGCGACCCGAGCAAGCGGCGCGCCGGATCCATGAGCAGGTTGCCGAGCAGCACGGCGAACCCAAAACACCCCGTCCAGATGCCCACCTGCTGTGTCGACAGGCCAAAGCGGCGGCGCAGCGTCTCGGCGAGCAGGGCACCGAGGCCGATGCAGAGGCCCAGCCACAGGAAGCTCACCGCGAAGCGCAGCCGCATGAACGGCAGGGCGAACGCACGCCGAAACGTCGAGAACAGGGCCGCCGACGTCTGCGCGACGACCCGGCTCACCCGCAGCCGCGAGACGAGCACGGCCGCGACGAAGCAAGTGCTCGCCATCAGGAAGTACGGCACCCGCCAGTTCACCCGCGCGGCGAGCAAGCCTCCCAGCGCCGGCACGAGCACGAAGCTGCTGGTCAGCCCGAGGAACACCTTGCCCGTCACGGCGGGCTGCCGCGCCTCGTCGACGCTGTCGTTGATGATGGCGAGCGCGTTCGGCTGGATCGCCGCCGCACAAGCTCCGCTCAGCGCACTGGTGCAACACGCGGCGAGGAACGAGGGGGCGAGCGCGGTGGCGCTGACGCACACCCCGAGGCCGATCAGGCCGGGCACGAGCAACGCCTTGCGGCCAAACCGATCGGAGAAGGGCCCGAGCAGCGGCCCGAGCGTCGCATACGTCAACGCATAGACCCCCGGCAGCCACGCCACCCGCGCGCTGCCGACGTCGAACGAGCGCGCCATCTCCAGCATCATCGGGCTGGCGATCACCTCGCCGGCCCCGATCAGGAACATCGCGAGCGACAGCGGCAGCACCGGGTTTTGATGCTCCCCGGCCTCGCCCAGCGCCGAGAGTGCGGCCGGTTCCGAAGGCGAGGAGGGCAGGGTGCTCACGACGTCGACGCGGGCAGCCTGGCGGTCTCACTGCGTTGCGTCAAGAGCCATGTCCTAGAACCGGTACATCACGTCTACGCCGAGCAGGTGCGAATGCGACCGAAACGCGCCGCCGTTCACCGGCGGCGAGCCGAGCCCGAGATATTGCGGATGGCACAACGCGGGATCCGTGTAGGGCTCGCGGCAGGGGCTGCCCGGCGTCTCCTGCAGCACCCGGGCGTCGCCCTCGCTGACGACCACCTGGGGCTGGTGCCGGTACTGGTAGGCGAGGACTACCTCGACGCTCGCGACGAAGAGCGAGGCGCCGAGCGAGCCGCCGAGCTGTGTCCCGCTCGCGAAGTCGACGTGGGTGTAGCCCGGGCTCGCCACTGCGCTCTCGTAGAACACCCCGCCGCGCAGCGTCAGCTGCTCGGGCATGACGGCGTAGTCGCCTCCGAGTTGCACGCCCAGCGTGTCTCGCCAGTGTTTCTCGACGGCGATCGAGCCGATGTCGATGCGCTGCGCCAGCAGGTTGGCGACCAACCCATCCGTCTCCAGCGCGAAGCGGCGCACGCGCGACCACGACTCGTAGGCGACATCGAGCTCGAGATCGAACCGCTCGACGTCGCCGTCGAGGTGGCGGTAGCGCACTCCGGCGCGCGCGGTGAGCGGCAACGGCAGCGTCAGGCTTACGTCGTCGGCGGGCACGCCCTCGCGCCGCAGCTCGACACTGTCCTCGATCTCGGGAGACAGCGGCACCACCGAGAGGGTGCTGTCGGCGTCGATGCTGGCGGGCAGCACCGAGAGCGCGAGGCCGAGCTCGAGCGAGCGTGCCGGCCGATACCATGCGCCGAGGACGGCGCTGGGCGTGAAGGCGTCCGACCCCGAGAGCCGCGTGCGCATGTCGAGCTCGCTGGAGACGGGGTTAGCTTCGCCGGGGAACTGATTGGCGTCGATCACCAGCTCGTACTCGAGCCGCGGCACGCTGATCCACACCAGGGTGAGGCCCAGCGCGAAGTCGTCGCTGAAACGATAGGCGGCGCTGGCGGTCGCTTCGATCATCAGCACCTCGCGCTCGACCATCTGGTAGCGCTGCCCGCCGTCGATGGGAAACTGCTCACGCGGGACGCCGGGGGGCGCATGCGCACCGAACGCAAACATCCATCCCTCGAGACCGAAGCTCGTGGCGACGCCCAAGAGCGGGCCGAGCCCTTGCCACGGCGCTTGGTTGTCGACCTCGGAAAACTCGACGAACGGTGGGACGCCGCCGTTCAGGTTGCCCCAGTCGAGCGTCGGTGCGCGCGTGAACGAGAGCGCGTTGTAGCCGAAGCGGTTGCCGAGCTGCAGCAGCGTACCCTCGATGCGAGCGAGCCCCGCCGGGTTCCACGTCGCTGCGGATAGGTCGTCGGCCTTGACGCTGAAGGCCCCGGCGCGCCCCAGCGAGCGGGCGCCGTACGTGCCCGGGAAATAGCCTCCGGCGTGCAGCGTCGAGCTGGCGCTCGAGACGAGCGCGAGCGCCGTCCAGAATCCACGACGAGCGCTCGAGCGGCTCGCGGGCGTCAGCCGCAGCGGCCACTGCCTGGCAGACGGAGACGACCTCAAGGGCGGGCGGACCGGGGCGGGTACAGGCTCGGCGCGAGCGTGTTGAAGCCAAAGGCGTAGCCGGCGCTGGTGTTCACTTTCCAGCTCACCTCGCCGCTCGCGGTCAGGCGCTCCATCTGGCCGGCAGCCGACCAGTTGATGAAGGTGCCGCCATCATCAAAACGGATCGGCTCTCCCAGCACGAAGGTGTACACGGTCGGGTCCGCGACGTAGCTCCAGACTTGCGTCGCGACCTTGGCCGCGATGTCGAGCTGGTACTCGAGCACGCGCGACTCTCGGCCGGGGCTGCCGTCGTTGTCCATGATCAGGATGTGATCGCCGCGCACCTGGAACTGGTGCTGGTGCAGGAAGCGGGCCGAGCCGCTCGCGAACTCGAAGGTGTTCCCCACGAGCCCGAGCACCCACTCGCACTCGCCGCTGGCCCGTTTGATCTTGGCGATGCTGCTGAAGTTGCGCATGCCGAGGTAATAGACGTCCTCGCCCGGATCGTAATCGAGCGCGTTCGCGAACATCCAGCCCTGCACGGGCGTGTCGCCCTGCACCACGGCGGGGTCGAAGCAGTCCCAGGCGCTCCACACCGTGGTCTGCGTGCCGTCGGGAGCGATCTCGACGATCTTGTCGCCGCGGAGCGGCTGCCCTTCGAAGTCGCGGTATTCGGCCACGATGGCGCCGAGCGTCCCGTCGTCCATCTCGATGAAGTCGTGCGTCAGGAGCGGCACCGGGATCGAGCTCGTGCTCGAGCCGTCCAGCGATACGCGCACCAGCTCCGAATTGTCGGCGGGGCTGCCCGAGACGCTGGCCGCGTTGTAGATGATGCTGGTGCCGTCTCGGGACAGGCGCGCGCGGTAGAAGTCGAGCTCGCGATCGTCGGTATGATACCAGACGATCTCGCCCTTCGGATCGATCACGATGACGGCCGTCGTCGCGCCCAGGATCGGCACCAGGGTGAACTGGTCGTGGCCTTCGCCGCTATGGGTCAGCGCCGGCAGCCCGATCGGCAGGTCGCCGGTGCGCGCCGAGGCGAGGCTGCTGCGAGCGGCGTCGTCGCCGTCCCAGGTGACGACACGATAGTAGTAGACCGTGTCGGCGTTCAGCCCGAGCAGGCTCACGCGGTGCTCGCGGGTCGCCGTCTCTTCGAGCGGCGTCGTCTGTCCGAGCGCCTCTGTCGCCCCGTACTCGACGTAGCCGATCGAGTCTTCGTCGGTGCGCCAGCTGACGTTGAGCACCGTCGTGATGTCGGGGCTGACCTCGGCCAGCACGCCCGCGGGACGCCGCGGGTCGACCGAGTCGCCACAGCCGAGCGCACAGAGCGTGAGGAGCGCGCCGCCGTGCACGCCGCGGGAGCGCGCCTTTGAGCCAAACCAGCGCCGGCTCACTGTGCTCCCGACGGTTGCAGCACCGAGAGCACGACCGGCGCCGGGTTTTGACAGGTGCTGCACATCAGCCCCATCACCCACACGCCGGGTTCGGGGCGACTGAAGCCCGCGAAGGGCGCGTCGGTGTCGCGCTGACGCGCCCGGCCGAGCTCTGCCGTGCGCCCGCCCGTCAGCGGCAGCTCCCAGAGCGCGGTGGCGTTGAGCTCGAGATCGAGGATGTCGCTCTCGAGATCCGCCACCGTCATGCCGGCGTAAAAGCCGAGCAGCACGCTGTCGATGCTCTCGAACACGATCGGGTTGCCTTGACCGTCGCGCGTCAGGTTGCGCCAATCGATCGTCCAGGGCCCGGTGGTGGGGATGTTCAACGGCGTCGCCGACGACAGATCGGCCGAGACGTCGAGCAGCCCGCAGCCGCTCGGCACGTCGACCCGCGTGTTGCTGGAGCTCGAGGTCGGCGTGACGAAGATCATCCCGCGCGCACCGACACCCGGCGTCGTGCCCTCGGCCAGCAGCAGCATGTAGGAGTGCTCGCTGCTCTCGCGGTACTGCTCCTGGATGTCGATCGGCGTGCCGAAGAACGACATTGACGAGAGCTTGGAGCAAGTCGATGCGTGATCGGTGCGATACTCGAGATAGCCGTCCACTTCCGACATCGTCAGCTGCCCCGACGTGAGCCGCGCCTCGACCGCGTCGTGCGACAGATGCAGGAAGCGCAGCAGCGCGAGGTTGTCGAGATCGGGCATCGGCTGCACCGGGTGACACTGCAAGTCGCTCACCAGGTCAGACCAACAGATGTCGAGGTCGGCGCCGGAGGCCGTCTCGACGTTCGCGATCGACAAGCTGCTCTGCAGCTCGTAGTTCTGATCGTCGGCGAGGACGATGGCACCTTCGACGGGCGCGGCTTCGTCGCCGCCACACGCCGTGCACAGGGCCACGGCAACCCATCGTCGCGTCCAACGAATCGCGGCGGAATTCACGCTCATGCACGCGAGTAGAACCGATGCGTCGTGGGTATGTCCAGCCAAGGCCAGCGGAACTCGCCGACCCGAAAAACGGCTCAGAAATCGTTGCGTTTTTTGCTGGCTCAGAAATGAGCTCGATTCTGTCATTGTTGCGGCGGCTCTCGCGGATTCGGTGCGCTTTGCCGCGCGAGCCTGCTGATGATGCGCTGAGGCAATGGCTCACGAATCTCGCCGTCATGAGAAAATATCGGCTCGGGTGCGGGCTCGCTGCAACACGACAGCGCGATGTGAAAGCGGTGCGTGCATCAATTTCGTTCCAGCTCTCGATGCCAAACGGTTTATAAACAGCGTCGCCGTCGGCGCTGCTCGTCGTTCGAACGGGTGACGCGCAGAGGCGAAGCAATCGGGTCGAGAGCACCACTCGATGCGGAAGGATGGCCATCCACGATGATGCGTAGAGGTTTGACGTCGCGTCGCCGAGGCGCGACCGGAAGGCTCGGAGTTGTCGTCGCCCAGTTCGCGCCGTTGCTGGCGCTGGGTTGTGGCTCCTCCGAGGGGGGAAACGATGGCGCGGCCCCGCCGATGCCGGGCGGTCCCAACGCCTCGGGCGCGGGTGGAGCGGCGTCGATGCCGACGGTGCCCGAGCCCGGTGTCGATGGCCCACCGGGCAGCAGCGCCGAGGGGCAGGGCGGCGCGGTGTCACTCGATCCGGGCATGCTCGAGCCGGGCGCGGCGGGCGCCGGGGGCGGAGCCGTGGCGATGCCCGCGGGCGACGAGTTCGTGAGCGACGTGCAAGTCACCGTGCACCCGCGCGTGAACACCGTGCTGGTCGTCACCTGGACGCAGCAACTCGAGGCGGACAGCGCCTTCCTCGAGTTCACGTTCGAAGACGGCGTCGTGTTGAAGTCGCGCGCTGCCGCCGGCGCGCTCGGCGCACACCGCGACGTGGTGCTCGGCGTCCCCGGCGACACCGATGTCACGCTGCGCATCGTGAGCCAGAAAGCGGGCACCGACTTCGCGAGCAGCGACTATCAGGGCCGCACCGAGGCGGTGCCGAGCGGCACGAACGGCTTTCCGACACCCACGGTGCTCGCCTACGACGCGTCGATCGCCAGCCCCGATCGCTGGCTGCTCGGCGCGGTCGAGAACTCGGAGGGCGGCTGCGGCCCCGAGTGTTACAACCGCTGGACATACTGGACGTACATCATGGACCGCAAAGGTCGTATCGTCTGGTACTACGCCGACCCGGCGAGCAACGCGACGTCGTCGTTCCAGCGCCGGGCGCGCGACGGCGAGTATCTCTGGATCGAGAAGCGCCCCTACGGGCGGCCCGGCCCCCGCGCCGTGCTGAAGACGACGCTCGACTTCGAGTACTCGGAAGAGGTCCCCGTCGCCAACCTGGCCGACTCGATCGACGTCACCGAAGACGGCAGCCTCTTGTACGACGCGCAGAACGCACTGCGCGAGATGTCGCGCGACGGCACCGTGCGCGACATCTGGAGCTGCCGCGCGCAGTTCGGGCAGACCTTCTCCTGCTACACGAACACCATCAACTACGTGCAGGCGACGAACAGCGTCTGGATGAGCTACCCGGAAGAGAACACCGTCGTCGAGGTGAGCCGCGCGTCGGGGCAGCTCGTCGCGAGTTATGGCGAGGCCCCAGGCAGCTTCGGTTTTTCGCCGAACACCTGGGAGTTCGAGTTCCAGCATTTCCCGAACGTCACGCCCGAAGGCACTCTGCTCGTGTCGTCGCACATGCCGGGCCACGACGACACCTACACGCCGACAGCCGGCGAGCACGCCTTCGTCGAGTTCACGATCGACCGCCAGAACCGTCAGCTCGTGGAGAAGTGGTTCTACAACGATGGCCCGGAGTGGGCGATGTACAAGGGTATGGCGATCCGCGTCGCCAACGGCAACACGCTCGCCAACTACGGCAGCGGCGGCGTCATCCGCGAGATCACGCCCGACAAGCGGACGGCGTTTCACGTCAAGTTCGACGCTCCGAACGGGGATGACTTCTACAACAAGATGGTCGGCCACAACGAGCTGATCGACGACCTGTACGCCCTGAATGGGGGTGGACCAACGCCATGATCGTGTCGCGCCGTCGCATCGGACCGGGTCGCGTCGAGACTCGTTGCTGTACCGGAGCGCGCGCCGCGCTCCTGTTCATGCTGGTTGCTGGCTGCTCGTCGGAGGCAGCTCCGGGCATGCCCGCCGGCTCGATGTCGAACCCGGGTGGCAACGCAGCGGTGGGCGGCGCCGGCGTCGAGCCACCGGCGCCGGGCGGCGGCGGAACGGCCCCGACGAGCGCTGCAGGCTCGCGTAGCGGCGAAGCCGTGCCCGGCGACATCCCGGTCGTGGGCGCGGGCGGGACGGCGCCGGTGGCCGAGCCCCTCGACGGCAACGAGTTGGTCAGCGACGTCATCGTCAGCCTGCATCCCGACGTGAACACGCTGCTCGTCGTCACCTGGAACCAAGTTCAGGCCGCAGAACAGACCTGGCTCGAGTTCAGCTTTGAGGACGGTGACGTGCTGCGCTCGCGCGCGAAGCCGGGCGCCGTCGGCGAGCATCGCGACGTCGTGATCGGCGTGCCGGGCGAGACGGACGTGACGGTGCGCGTGGTGAGCGAGGTGTCGGGAGCGGAATACCCGACACGCGACTACAGCGGCCGCACCGAGGCGGTGCCGAGCGGCCCGAACGGCATGCCGGTGCCCACGATCGTCTCGTACGACGCCAGCCTCGCGAGCCCCGATCGCTGGCTTTTCGGCTCCGTCGAGAACTCGACCGGTGGAGGAGACTTCGACTACTACCGCGCCACCTTCTGGCTCTACATCATGGATCGCCAGGGCCGCGTGGTCTGGTACTACGCCGAGCCCGCGAGCAACGCCACGTACTCGTTCCAGCGCATCGCGCGCGACGGCGACTATCTCTGGTTCGAGAAGCGCTGCTTCGGTTGCGGCAACTACGCCGAGTCGGTCGTCAAGATGACGCTCGATCGCGCGTATTTCGAGGAAATCCCGGTGCCGGGGCTGTCGGACGCGATCGATGTCACCGACGACGGCAGCCTGCTCTACGACGCCCAGAACGAGCTGCGCGAGATGGACCGCGACGGCAACGTGCGCACCATCTGGAGCTGCCGCCAAGAGTTCGGGCAAGGCTTCGCCTGCTACTCCAACACCATCAACTGGGATCCGGCGCGCAACACCGTGATGATGTCGTTCCCCGAGCCGGCGCTCGTGGTGGAGATCGACCGCGCCAGCGGGGAGCTCGTCGGCCAATATGGCACGGCGCCGGGCAGTTTCGCGTTCGCGTCGCCGCTGAGCACGCCGCCGGCGCAATGGAATTTTGGCTTCCAGCACTTCCCGAACCTCACGGCCGAGGGTACGCTCATGGTCTCGTCGCACATGCCGGGCTTCGAAGAGACGGATAACCCCGTGGCGAACCAGCATGCATTCCTCGAGTTCAGCATCGACCGCGAGCGCCGCGTGTTGACGGAGAAGTGGCGCTACACGCTCGGCCCCGAGTGGCCGCACGCCAAGGGCATGGCGATCCGGCTGCCCAACGGCAATACGCTCGCCAACTACGGTACCGGCGGCACCATCCGCGAGATCACGAGTGACTTGCAGACCGCGTGGCACGTCAAGTTCGACACGCCGGGCGCGAACGATTTCTACAACAAGATGGTGGGCAACAACGTGCTCATCGATGACCTCTACCGCCTCAACGGTGGAGGGCCGGCGCCGGCGCAGCCCTGAGGGCTAGCCCCACGAGAGATGCGGACCAGCGATACATGAAGATGCGACAGATCCCAAGCAGCGCGGCATGCCGACCGCGATCCCTCCGAGCGCTGTCGGGCGCCCTGCTCGTCTCGTGGATGGGCGCGGCTGCCTCGGGCTGCTCCGACGACGGAGGGGGCTCGCCTGCGCCAGCAGCGGGTAGCGGGGGCGCCGCCGTGCCATCCGGCGGCATGACGGGAGGCGGGGCCGCGGGCGCCAGCTCGACGCCCGGCGGAGCTGGAGGCATGGGAGCCGTCAACGCCGGCACGGGAGGGGCGGGCGGCAGCCAGACGATGGGCGGCGGTGGTTCGAGCGGCAGCACCGGGGCGGGCGGTGCCAGCGGGTTCGCCGAGATGGGGGTGTGCGGAGCGCGCGGCCAGAGCCCGGTGAACGCCGACACCTTCGAGGGCTATGAAGAGTTCTACCTGATCGGTGAGGACGGCTTCGGCGAAGACATCTGCGTCGTGCGCTTCGAGGTCTCCCGCGTGGGCGACGCCCCGGCAGGCTGTGACGATTGCGCCTGGACGCACCTCGTCGAATATCGCAACCCCGAGATCCTCACCGATGTCGACGACGTGTGCGCGACGAGCCAGCTCGGCATGAACAGCGCCCGCATCGAGGAGATCGACGGTTCGCAGGCCGCCTACGGCTTCGTCTACGAGTACTCGGGGCACGTCAGCGTGCTGATGAAGTACGATGAGGCGACGGGCAGCTGGGGGCCCAACGGCAACGCCACCTGGAGCGAAGAGACGGGCGAGCTGCGCTTCGATCGTCGCGACGGGTTCTGTGGTTACTGAGCCTGCAACGACGGTGTGTTCCGCCAGGGAACGGAGGAGATGGTCATGGCCGTCATGAAAGACCCGAGCCCCGAAGCTCTGGATGAGGGCGAGCCCGGCTTCACCGTCTGGCTGACGGGGCTGCCATGCTCGGGCAAGTCGACGATCGCCAGCAAGCTCGTCGAACACTTGCGATCCAGCGGTCGCAAAGTCGAGGTGCTCGACGGCGACATCGTGCGCGAGCACCTCTCCAAGGGCCTCGGCTTCAGCCGTGCCGACCGCGACACCAACGTGCTGCGCATCGGCTTTGTCGCCCAGCTCTTGTCGCGCAACGGCGTGGCGGTCGTGGTCGCTGCCGTCAGCCCATATGCGGCCACGCGCGAGCAGGTGCGACAGCAGATCCCGGGGTTCGTCGAGGTGTTCGTCGAGTGCCCGCTCGAGGAATGTGAGCGCCGCGACGTGAAGGGCATGTACAAGAAGGCGCGCGCCGGAACGATCGGCGCCTTCACGGGCGTCGACGACCCGTATGAGCCGCCCATCCATCCCGACGTGACGGTGCGCACACGCGAGGAGGCGGTCGACGAGAGCCTGCGCAAGGTGCTCGACAAGCTGGCCGAGCTCGGCCACCTGAAGGAAGGCTGAGCGCGGTCATTCCCGCTCGGACGGATGATGCTCGCAGCCGCGCTCGAGGTCGCATGAGGTTCCCCTCCGAGTGGGTCGTGCGCCGGGCGTGGCCGATCATCGTGGCGTTCGTCGCGCTCGGGGCGTCGTTCGTCTTGCCGCTGCGGCGCATCGCGATCGACCCGGAGATCAAGAACCAGCTGCCCGCCGACATGGCGTCGCGCCGCGACGTGCGAGCGATCGAGGAGCGCTTCGGCGGCTCCGAGCTGGTGATGCTGGTGGTGCAGGCTCCGGATGTGCTCGAGGCGAGCACGCTCGAGCGCGTCCAGAAGCTGTCGCGGGCACTCGGGGGAGTCGCCGGTGTCGAGCGCGTGGTGAGCCCCTTCTCGGTGACAGACTTGCGCGGCAGCGCCGATGGCATGCTCTCGGTCGAGCCGGCGATCGTCGCGATCCCGCAGGGGCCCGAGGCGCGCGAGGCGCTGCGCGCGAGGCTGGCAGACAACCCGTTCGTCATCGGCAACGTCGTCGCGCGCGATTTCAAAGCGCTCTCCGTCATCGGCATCTTGTCGAGCGAAGCAAAGGACGCCGAGACGGTAGCGGGCCTGCGGCGGGTGGTGGCCGAGGTGCCCGGGCCCGAGCCGACGCTGCTCGGTGGCATGCCGGTCGTGCGCGAGCAGGTGAGCGAGGACATCCGCAGCGACATCCGCCGCTTCGCGCCGGCGGGGGTGCTGGTGATGCTGGCGTTCTTGTGGCTGTCGCTGCGGCAGGTGCGGGGCGTGCTCATCCCATTTGGCATCCAGCTCTTGGCCATCGTGGTGTCGATGGGGCTCATCCCGCTCCTCGGCTGGAAGCTGCAGATGGTGACGGTGACGCTGCCCGTGATGCTGCTCGCGATCGGCAACGATCACACCGTGCACCTGATGGCCCGCTATCAGGAAGAGAACGCGCCCGGGCATGGCATGAGTCCGGCCGCCTTGAGCGCGCGGGTGCTCGGCGAGCTCGCGTTCCCCATGCTCACGGCCGGCATCACGACGGTGGCGGGCTTTCTGTGCTTGCTGACGCACGTCGTGGTGCCCGCAGCGCAGCTCGGCGTGCTGGCGTCGGTGGGCCTCGGGCTCGTGATGGTGGCCGCCGTGTCGCTCGCGCCCGCCATCCTGGCGAAGCTGCCGCTCGCCAAGCCGATGAAGGCGGCGAGCGGCGGCGCGTCCGCGCACGGCCTCGATCGCTGGCTCCACGCGAGCGCGCGCTTCGTCACGCGGCGCAAGGCGCTCGTGGTCACAGCGAGCCTGGCCCTCGGGGCGCTCGCCAGCGCTGGCCTGCCGTGGCTCCGCGTCGACACCAACCCCATCAACT
>Ga0335075_10010356_pt1 | contig 14165 bp, 15 predicted proteins | sample Lox_Sample_24_FD_206723 | JGI IMG/M metagenome (GOLD analysis project Ga0335075, IMG submission 206723) | Soil microbial communities from Loxahatchee National Wildlife Refuge, Florida, United States - Lox_Sample_2.4 | ecosystem: Environmental > Terrestrial > Soil > Wetlands | place: USA...
CGCCCAGCATGTCCTTGGCGTCGACCAGCGCCGTGGTGGTCAGCGGGCAGATCGTGGTGCACTCGGCGTCGTTGAACGCGAGGATGACCACCTTGCCGCGGAAGGAACTCAGCGACACGGGCCGGCCGAACTGGTCGGTGAGGGTGAATCCGGGCGCGACGCGGGACAGGGCCAGCCCGGGATCGAGGTTCGGGTTGCTCTGCAGGGCGCTGGTCTGAGCCGCGTTCGCCTGCGCCGCGCCGCCCGATGGCTGGATCACCGCGTGCACGGCGATCAGCAAGACCGCCACTCCCACGAACCCGCCCGCAAGCCAGGTAGCGGGAATGCGGAGGCGTCGCAGCTCCGGCAGTCTCGGCAGCTTCGGCAGCCGGACCCCGGCGCGAAATGCGAGCCAGCAGTCGGTCGCGACCACGATCATGACTGCAAGCGCGATCCCTGCGATGAGCGGAACCTGGCTGCCGGACGGTGCGCTGGTCACTGGGGGCGGTCCGCCTGGCTGAGTTACCGGCGCCGTGGTCCCCGGCGCCGTGCCGCCTGCCTCGCTGCCGCTCGCGGCGCTGGCGCGGGCCGCGAGCCGGACGCCGGAGGCCTGAGCGAGTGCGCGCACCCCCGTCTCGGCGGCGGTAATAAGGCCGCTCCCGCCGGAGCCGATGCGCAGCCCGTCGAGCACCTTGTAGGCCGCTGTACTGGAGTGTCCTTGCCAGTTGAACCCGAACCCGTTCGGCATGACAATCAGCAGCCGCTGCGCGTAGGCGAGGGACAGCTCGGTGCCGAGGAAGTCCGCGTAGGCGGCCGGTTTGCGCCACAGCGCCGTGATCGCGCCCAGGTCGGCCGGCTGGGAGATGACCGCAACCCTGATCGGGAAGCCTGCCTGGTCCGCGGAAGTGAGCAGGTTCCCGAGCTCCACCTGCTGCGGTATCGAGACGTTCGAGTCGGCGGCGACGAACAGGTTCTGGTACACAAGCACGTCGCTGCCCGGATCCCCGTCCGCCCGGGCTGCGGGGGCGAGCACGCCGGCCGCGCAGACCGCGAAGACGGCGACCACGACCCCGAGCACAGTGCGGCGAAGGCGCGACGACAACATGTAGTAGTAGTGGCGTGTGGGGCGGCCAAAGTTCCCGGCTAATCTGATCCCGTCAGCCCGTGCTGGTCCGGGTAGGCCGCGCGCACCTGGCCCGGCTGGACAGGGGCGGAAGGCGGACCGGAGGTGGCGTGACGAGGGGCAGGGCCGTGACCGGCGCGGTCGCGGGGCGCTTCGCCGCGTGGACGGCGCGCGCCGGGGGCCGCGCCGCGGTGCTCGGCATGACGGTGATCGCCGTGGCCGCGTGCGGGCCGGCCGGCAGCCGGCCCGCCAACTCGGGGATCCCGTCGGCGCTAATGAGCGAGGCCCGGCCGATAGGCCTCGGCCCGCGCTTCCACCCGCCGGTGAGCGGCCAGGTCAGCGGCTCGTGCCAGCCCGCGCTGGGGCCGCGCGACGGAGTGCACGTGGAAGTGTTCGCAGCTAACCGCGTCCTGCTGCTGCCCGCCGGGATCGGCACCCGGCCTCCGCGGGGCTCTCTGGACGGCCGGATCACGGCGGCGCGCTGCTACGGGGCGCTCGTGACGCTGGACCCGACGGGCGTGGTGCTCGTGCGCCCGGGTGCCGGGCTCACCCTCGGCTCCCTGTTCAGCTCCTGGGGCGAGCCGCTGTCGCGGACCCGGCTGGCCTCGTTCACCGCGGCGGCGGGGACCGGGGTAGCCGTGTTCGTCGACGGGAAGCCATGGCAGGGCGCGCCGGGGGCGGTGCCCCTTACGCGGCACGCCGAGATCGTCCTCGAGGTCGGACCGCGTGTCCCTCCCCACTCGCGCTACGCCTTCCCGCCCGGCACATGACCCTGCGGCGGCTGGTCCCGTGCGGGCCGAGAAGCGCCGGCTGCCCGGCGGCTAGGGAGTGAAGGGCGCGGTGACCGTCGCGTCGACCGTTATCTGGCCCGCGTGGCGGAAGATCAGGGTGAGCGGCACGGTCACCCGGCTCTCGAACGGCACCGGGTGCTCGATGAGCAGGCCGCCGGTGAGCGGGTTGAGCGAGAGGGTTCCCGCCGCGGGGACAGCCAGGTCGGTGACCTGGGTCGCGTGGCCGTCGAGGGTGCTGCCCTGGGTGAAGATGACGCGGCTGGCGATCGGGGTGCGGACGGCTATCAGCTCGTCGGGGGCCGCGGCCAGGTTGCGGATAACCAGGTAGACTTGGGCGACGCTGATGGCGTCCGAGGCCTGCGGGGTGAAGGCGCGCATCGGGACGGTCGCCTGGGTCACCTGGATCTGCACTTTGGTCAGGGTCCCCGTTCCCGCACCGCCGGACGTGGTCCACACGGTCAGCAGTCCGATCAGCGCGAGCGCGCAGATCCCCGGCCCGGCCGCCGCGCGGGCAAGCTCGGCGGCCCAGGCGGGGGCTAGGGCGCCGCGACGCGCCCCGGAGGCCTTCGGCTCACGACCAGGCCGCCGGGCCGCCGGGCGGAGCCATGGGCTCCGTGCCCGCCGCAGGTGCCTGCCGGGGGTGAAGCGGCGCAGCCGCAGGCTGTTCGCCACGACGATCAGCGAGCTGGCGGACATGGCGATCCCGGCGAACAGCGGGTTGAGGTAGCCGAGCCCCGCCAGCGGAATGGCGATCACGTTGTAGCAGAACGCCCAGCCGAGGTTGGCCCTGATCACGGTCATCGTGGCGCTGGCGAGCTCGACGGCGTCGCCGACCGTGCCGGGGCCGCCGCCGACCAGGGTGAGGTCGGCGGCGCCGATGGCCGCGTCGGTGCCGGTACCCATCGCCATGCCAAGGTCGGCCTGCGCGAGGGCGGCGGCGTCGTTGATCCCGTCACCGACGAACACGGCCGACTGCCCGCGTGCCTGCATTTCCCGGATGGCCGCCGCTTTGCCATCGGGGCGTACGCCGGCGAGCACGTCAGCGCTGTCGATCCCGGCCTGCCCGGCTACGGCGGCTGCGACCCGCTCGTTGTCGCCGGTGAGCAGCATGGGACGCAGACCAAGGTCACGGAGCCGCGCCACCGCCGCGCGCGCGTCTGGCCGCAGCTCGTCCGCGACCGTCAGCGCGGCGCGGGCGTGGCCGTCCCACCCGACGAGGACGGCCGTCCGGCCGTCGTCCGCGGCGGACTCGAGGGCGTCGCGGAGCGCGGCAGGCACCTTGATGAGCAGCTCGGCGAACAGCTCGGGGCGGCCCACGGTAACGTCCCGTTCTTCGACGCGGCCCTGCACTCCGGCTCCCGCCAGGGCGGTGAACCCGGTGACCTTCGGCAGGCCGCCGAAGCGGGCGGCGGCCGCCCGGGCGATGGCCTGGCCGATCGGGTGCTCCGATCCGTCCTCAACGGCGCCGGCGAGCAGCAGCGCCTCCCGCTGCGCGGCTTCGCCGGCCGCGCCGGCCGGGGGGGAGGTGATGACGGCGGTGACCGTCATGGCGCCGGTGGTGAGGGTGCCGGTCTTGTCGAGCACGACGGTCCTGATCCGTCGGACTGGCTCGAGCGAGCGGGCGCCCTTGACCAGGATGCCGAGCTCGGCGCCGCGGCCGACCGCCGCCACCAGCGCGGTCGGTGTGGCCAGGCCGAGCGCGCACGGGCAGGCAACCACGAGGACGGCGACGGCGGCGCTCCAGGCCGCCGCGGCGGGCAGGCCCGCCCCCAGCCAGAATCCGAGGGTCGCCACGGCCAGGGCGATCACGCACGGCACGAAGACGGCGGCGATCCGGTCGGCGAGCCGCTGGGCGCTCGCCTTGGTCGCCTGCGCCTGGGTGACCAGCCTGGTGATCTGGGCGAGCAGCGCGTCGTCGCCGACGCGGCTGGCCCGGACCACGAGCCGGCCGCTCATGTTCACCGTGGCCCCGGTCACCTGGCTACCCGGGCCGACTTCGGAGGGCATGGACTCGCCGGTGACGAGCGAGGAGTCCACGGCCGAGTTTCCCTCGACGACGATCCCGTCGGCGGCGATCTTCTCCCCGGGCCGGACGACGAACAGCTCGCTCGCGGCCAGCTCGCCGATCGGGACCCGGAGCTCGGTCCCGTCGCGCAGCACGGCGACGTTCTTGGCGCCGAGCGCTGCGAGGGCGGTCAGCGCGGACACCGACCTGCCCCTGGCGCGGGCTTCCAGGTAGCGGCCGGTGAGCACGGCGGTGGTGACCCCGGCGGCCGCATCGAGATAAAGGGTCATTCCGCTGGCGGCGGCGAAAGTGAACGCGAACGGCATCCGCATCCCGGCCGCTCCGGCTCCGCCGAAGAACAGCGCGTAAAGCGACCAGAGGGACGACGCGGCGACAGCGAGGCTGACCAGCGTGTCCATGGTCGCCGCCCCGTGGCCGAGGCCCGCGAGCGCGGCCCGGTGCAGCGGCCAGGCGCCCCAGACGGCGACCGGGACGGTGAGCAGCAGGCTCACCCACTGCCAGCCGGTGAACTGGAGGGCGGGCACCATCGACAGCGCGATCACGGCCACCGCCAGCGGGACGCAGACGGCGAGCCGCCGGCCGAGCTCCTGCAGGTGCGGATCGGCCGGCTCGCCGTCATCCTGCGGCGGGGCGGGCAGCGCCGCCTGGTAGCCGGTGGAGTTGATCACACCGATCAGCTCGGCGGGCTCGCGCCCGCCCGCGCTGGTGAAGTACGCGCGCCCGGTGGCGTAGTTGACGGTGGCGGCCACCCCGTCGAGCTTGTTCAGCCGCCGCTCGATGCGGGCTGCGCAGGAACCGCAGGTCATCCCGCTAACCACCAGCTCGGCCGCGACCTGCGCGCTGGCGGCGTGCGTTCCGGTCTCGCTCACGGCTGGCCGCCCATGTTCATCCCGCCCATGTTCATCCCGCCGCTGGTGGCGCCGCCCCCGGTGTACTGGATCCGGGAGTGCCCGGTGGTCACCGGCCCGGCGTTGCCCCCGATCACGTGCGCGCAGGCGAAGGTCAGGACGAGCAGGACGAGGAAGCCGGCCAGTTTGACCGCAGCCACCTATCAATCACCTCGAACAGGGGTGTCGGATCGTAGCAGGACTTGTGGGCCGAGCCTACAACCGCTGGTGCGAGATGACGGCGGCAGCGGTCATGAATGCGCCGCGGCGGCCGGGGAAACCAACTCTCCCGGCCGCCGCGGCCCAGCGCCACCCGCGAGACATGTGGCCTGACACCACCTGCTAAAGCAGTAGGACCAGCATCAGCGCCATGGTGACGCCCATGGCGATCCGGCAGCCCACGACAGTCCCTGGCGAGTCCAGGAGGGCGATGGCCATCCGCCCGGAACGGGCGCCGCCCGCAGTGCCGTGACCGGCGGCCTCGCCGGCGCCGGCCGGCGTGGCCGCGGCGACGGCGCCGCCCGTGTCCGATCCGGCCACGACCCCGGTACCGAAAGCCCCGGCCGACGCCCCCGCAAGCGCGGGCGCTGCACCGGCGACCGCCGCCGCGAGGCCATGCCGCAGGCCGGACAGCTGGTCGAGGTCCCAGATCGTGTACCCGATCAGGACGAGCGCGAAGACGAACCCCAGGGTCGGAACGCGCAGCGCGCCCATCCCGCTCATGCCGCCCATCGCGCTCATGCCGGCCATGCCGGCCATGCTCGAGCCGCCGCCCGCCGTCGTGACCGCGAGGAACATGTAAATCATCGCCGCGCTGTGCACCAGGTGCGGCGCGCAGTGCCCGACCGCCAGCGCCCGGGCGCCGCTGGCCTGATAGTCGCGCACCACCCGGTAGCCGAACCAGACGGCCAGCACGCCGAAGACGACCGCCCACGCGTCGTTCGGCAGCGTGGTAAGGCCCGGCGCGAGCATGCCCGCCATGGCGATGCCCATGAGCAGGTGCGAGACGTCGGTGTCGGTGATGACCGCGCCAGGCTGCCACGGCCGGGCCACGGCCAGCCGGGTCGCGCTGACCGCCGCGACCACGAGCATTATCGCGGCGAATACGTCCAGGATCCAGGCCGGAGTCATCACGCCTCCTTTTCGCTGACGACGGGCGGTCCGGCGACCACGGGTGTCATCGCATGGGCCGCCGGGACGATCCGCAGCGGCCAGTAGGCTAGCGCCAGCAGGGCGAGCAGTGGGCCCGAGTTGACGTCCGTCGCGCCGCCCGCCAGGATGCCGCCGAGCGCCTGCGCGAACACCCAGATGAGCGCGGCGACCACGATCGCGAGCACCAGGGTGACCTTGGCGATCGTCGCCGGCAGGTACACGCCGACGGCAATCAGCAGCAGTGCGACCGCCAGGGCGACCGAGGTGGCCAGCCCCTGGTTCGCTGTGAGCGACGCGGCGCCCTTCATCAGGTCCTGCAGCCAGACAGGCTCGCCGCTCTCCATCCCCGCGATCATGCCGTTCGCACCTTGCGGGGCCCGGTTGTCCGGGGTCAGCGCGAAGTAGGCGAGGCTCAGCCAGAGCACGGCCCACAGCGCACGGGCGACGTGCGCCCCCACCGCCCTGGCCGCGACGAAAGGCGCCGCAGTCCCGCGGTCGGCCGGCCAGAGCAGCACCGCGAGCAGAGCGTAGAGGATCACCGCGCCCGGCGCGCCGTTGAGCGGGCTCGCGCCCCCAATGAGGACCCCGCCCAGCCCCTCACCGAACCACCACACGCCTATCGACCACAAGATCGAGGCGGCGAGCGCCATCCGGACGGTCGGCCGGAACGCGATGCCCAGGCCGAGCAGCAGCTGGATCGTCGCGAAGATGGCGTTGAGCAGCACTATGTGGTGGTCAACAAGGTTCGCGTCCCAGGTTATCGGCTTGGCGATGACCGCGGGGTTGCCGGCGGCGGTCCCCGCCAGCATGCCGCTGAACCCGTTAGCCCCATTCGTGAACATGAAGCCCTGGTACTGCAGCACCCCGTCAAGCAGCCAGATGGCCGCGAGACCCAGTTGCAGCGCTCGCCTGGCGTCGAGCGACGGCCTGGCCGCCACAGGTACGGCGCCCAGCCTCCCCCGCCACGCGGTGCGGTTGCCCGCGACGGCGACATCAGTCATCGGAACTCCTTCGGGTTATCCCGCAGGCACCGGCGGCAGGCGCACAGCGAGCGGGAATGTCAACATGAACGATAGAAGGCTCTTCGCGGAAGGCGCAACATTATCAGATGAATTGCCGGGCGGTGACGGCGCTAGGTGATCAGAATTAACACGGGCACGTCGGCGGACCAGCCGAAAGTCTGTCGATGACGTCGCACGATAAACCCTATCGGGGTATCTAAGATCAAGAAAAGTAAACCCCCCCGCCGTATTGCATAAACCGTGGCGGGGTATCGGTAATACCGTCAGGGGGTATTGCCAATAACGGTGATTCGGGAGACTCGGAACCGGCACGGGGAAGGCAGCGCGGCTAGCACTGGCCCCGCGCAGCGCGGGGCATGCGGGTCAGCAGCCGGCGCTTGTCGCGTTCCCAGCCCCGGCGCCGTCCCCGGCCGGCAGCTCCTCGGGGTCGGTCATCATGGCGGCCAGGTCGTCGCGCGCCCGGGCGACGCGGGACCTGATCGTCCCGACCGGGCAGTCGCAGATGGCGGCAGTCTCAGCGTAGGAGCAGCCGATCATCTGGGTCAGCACGAACGCGGCCCGCCGATCCGGCTCCAGCCCGGCGAGCAGCAGGGCCACCGCAGTTTGGGCGCCTGCCTCCGGCGCCTGCCCGGCGAGCACGGCTGGCGGCATGGCCGCCAGCCGTGCGTCCAGCTGCCGGTCGCGGAGCCGGGCGCTGACCTCCGCCGCGCAGACGCGGCGCGCGATGCTGAGCAGCCAGGTCCGGACCGAGGCGTCCCCACGGAAGCCCTTCAGCGCCCCGATCACGCGCAGGTAGGTTTCCTGGGCAAGGTCATCGGCGGCGGCCGGGTCGACCAGATGCGCGCACAGTCGCCAGACGTCCGACTGAGTCCGCTTGATGACTATGGCGAGCGCGTCGCTGTCCCCGCGGCCGGCGGCGCGAGCCAGGCGCGTCAGCTCATCCATGCCTGCAGGGTAGGGCAGCCGACGAACCGCCACGGCAGGCGGGAACTTTCACGGCGCGCCCGCGCACTTACACGACATGCAATGCGACAGGCTGCGTGAGGCTATCTCGGCCCGGATCGACGGCGAAGCCCCCGGCCTGCCTGATAGCGCGCTCGATGCCCACCTGGGGGTCTGCGATGGCTGCCGCGGCTGGCAGCAGCGGGCACACGCGGTGACACGGCGCACGCGCCTGGGAGGGCTGTTCCTCGACCACGACCTTGCCCCGAAGGTGATTGCAGCCGCCTCGGCCGTGGCCACTAGGCGCGGGCGGAGGTTCATCCAGCAGGCTGGGCCGGCCGCCATGGCGGCGGTCCAGCTCGCGGTCGCCATGCCCCTGCTGCTGCTCCGGCGCGGTCGCTCCGCGGATCATGCGGCTTTGCCCGGCGGCAGCGATGATGGCGCAGCCTCGGCTGGTGAGGGCAGCCCGGAGGAGGTCGCATTGACGGCCGCACCGGAAGCCGGCAGGCTGCCAGCCGGCCGTCAGCCCGCGCCCGGCGGGGAGACGACCGCCGCGGCCCAGGAAGTCGCCCTGTCGGGCGGGGGGATGGCCTGCGCGGCGTGCGCGGTGCGGATCGAGAAGAAACTGAACAGGCTGGACGAGGTCCGCGCGACCGTCAACTATGCCACCGCGTCCCTTCGGGTCACCGCTCCCGTGGTGATGCCGGTGGCGGAACTTATCGCCGCGGCGCGGCAGGCCGGGTACACGGCCCGCCCCGCTCTGGAGGCATCAAGCGCGCCGGCCGGGGAACCGGTCCGACTCGGCCAGCGAAGACCAACGGGAACGTGAACATGCACGGTTACTCCCACAAGGACGCCCGCCTAAGGCGACTGCGCCGGATCGAAGGCCAGATCCGCGGCTTGCAGCTGATGATCGACGAAGACAGGTACTGCATCGACATCCTCACCCAGGTCAGGGAACGCTCGGAGGCGATCACCCGCCTCGTCCGATCCTGAAATCCGCAAGAGAGAAGCCATCATGGAGGCAAAGCAATGACCACGACGAGCTACAAGGTGAGCGGCATGAGCTGCGAGCACTGCGCGAACGCGGTGACCAGCGAACTGCGCCGCCTCGACGGCGTCTCCGCCGTGACGGTCGACCTTGTCCCGGACGGCGTTTCCCTGGTCACGGTCACCAGCGCGCGGCCGTTGGCCGGTAACACGGTCAGCGCGGCCCTCGACGAGGCCGGCGACTACCGCATCGATAGCGCGTGACCTTCTCATACCGCGTTGAGCAACGCCCCCGGCTGGGAACCGGCCGCCTGGGCTGCTAGGGTCCCGAGGCTTGGTTCCCAGTCCTGACCTAGCCGGTCAAGCCGGGATAAGGCCGGTAATTGCCTTCTCGAGCCGACCGGAGCGCGCTTCCTCGATGAGGGCGAGAAGCTGATCCGCGCTCATTTGGACCCTCTGCCCGAAGTCGTCGGTGATCACGATCCGCCGGTCCTCGGCCGCATCGTGATCGATGAGCAGTTCAGGGCACCCGCAGCTGCAATTTCCGCACAGTACGGCGATCCGGGTAATACCTGCGCTATCGTGCATTTAAGGTTCCCTTCGTGCGGTCTATATGCTCATATGTTCACACGGCGAGTCACTATAGGTCAATATTATTCGATGCGAAACTCATGATCGATTACCTCGCCCGACGCGCCGGTCAACATGAATACCCCTGCCTGGTATTTAGCAAATACCCGTCCCGGGTTCACGAATAGCCACCGGCGGTTTCTGGCTGACTTCGCCGTGAGCCGCGTGGTGACCGTCTGAAGGGACCGCCATCCGTTCGGGCCAATCTTCTCTTGACCTTCCCGAAGGATCGCGGCGGCTCCGCGGCGCGCAGGTGTCAGGGTTGCGGTTCCAAGGCCCGGACGGTGCTGGTGCACGCAGTCGCGGGCTGGTTGCCGGTGAGCGTGCAAATGCCGGCGGTCAGGTAGTTGGCCGAGGCGCCCGCGCCCTGCGCGATCGCGGTTGCCGGGTCGCGCAGGGCAGCCGCGATCTGGCTCCAGGTCTTACCGGACAGGTCCTGCGGCCCGTACGGCTCCGCGTTGCTGATCTCGACGTACTTGTTGCCGATGTCGATGAACGGGATCGGGTTGCCGTCGGAGCCCGGGTCGTACTTGTCGAGCAGCGCCTGCTCGGCTGCGGTCGGAGTCTGCAAGGTCACGTATGGGACATCCGGCGAGGCGGAATTGCCCTCCCGGTAGTTCGTCGTCTCCTCCACCGGCACGAACGATAGGTACTTGCTGCGGTAGGAGGAGCCGTAGAACGTGAAGGTGGCCGTGCCGGGGTACTCGTCAGTGGTTGACGAACGGGTCGTGCTCAAGCCGGAGAACGCGCCGAAGCGGCTGAGCGCGATGATCATCGGCCAGCGCTCGGCCGCGCAGAACGGGCAGAAGTTGGCCCCGACGTAGAGCAGCTCCGGCTTGCCGCCCGACGTGAGCGCCGGACCGCTGACGCGCGTCAGAGCTTCGCTGGCCAGGCTGCCCTTGCCGACGGCGTCAAGGACAGGCGCGGGCACGGAGGTGACGTCGGCCACCAGTCTGGCCAGCGCCGCGCCGGTCGGGCCCTCGCTCGGCGCCGGTGCGGTTCCCGGCCCGGAGGCTGCTTTCACGAGCACGAGCGCCACCACGACCGCGACCACCGCGACGATGCTGCCCCCGGCGAGAAGGAGCCGGCGGCGGACCTGCCCGCGCCTGGCGGCCGCACGCTGCGCGGCGATCCTCTGCTGGCGGGTGCCGCCCTGCTTAGCCCTGCTTGCCGTCCCCATGAAGCCTCCTACTTATCTACTAAGTACGTACGTAGATAGTAACAGAAGATGCCGTCGCCGAGCGGCCGGCGGTTTCTTACACGACAACCTGGTCATGCTCGCGGCGCGGGCCTCGTCCCAGGGCAAAGGCCTTTAGGCTGCGGCTATCCCGTCATTGCGGCACGAGGAGAATGGCTGACCCGGCGATCTGGCTGGGTGGCTCCTCATTCTGCTTGCCGCGATCTTCGCCGGGGGCACGCGGCCGGGGCGCGGCTCGGGCCGGCGACCACCAGCCGCTCGCACGTGCAGTGCGACACGGCGGGGGCGGCCCCGGGACGGGCGGCATGAAGATGGGCATCACCCCGTGAGCGGCACAGGCACCTCCGCCGGGGCCGGGTCGAGGCGAAGCTCGTGGTCACCGGCATGACCTGCGGCGCGTGCGCGTCCCGGATCGAGCGGCGGCTGAACCGGCTGGACGGGGTCCAGACCACGGTCAACGACGCCGCGGGGCGGGCTTACTTCACCGCACTCGGGGGACGGGACACTCCCGAGCTGATCGGCGTGATCAAGTCCACCGTGTACGGCGCCGTCCTCCCAACTCCTCCGGAAGACGCCCGCGCGGCCCTGATCCGGTCGCGCGCGACCTTGGCCGCCAGTCGGCCGCCTGCGCTCCGCTGGCCCTGGTGGCGGTCGTGCTCGCCATGGCGCCCGCCCTCCGGTTTAGCGGCTAGCCGTCGGTGAGCCTGCCGATCACCGCCCCGGTCGCCGCCTGGAGCGCGCCTGTCGCCGTCCTCGTCGTCGCCCGCCCGTGCGCGCTGGGGCTGGCCACGCCCGCCGTGCTGATGGCCGCCGTCGGCCGCGGCGCCGAGCTCGGCGTGCTCGTCAAGAGCGCGCTGGAGGCCGCCGGGAAGATCGGGGTCGTCGCGCTGGACAAGACCGGCACGCTGGCGCCAGGACGGTAAGAGCCGCGCGCCGCGCCCGGCACCGACGAGAAGGAAGCGCTGCTGCTCGCCCGGCGCCGAATTGCCCCAGAATTGCGATTCGCCAGCTCTTCCATTTCCCGTGTAAAACCACGGGAAGTAATTCCCGCGCAGACAGATGACGGCCCGCAATGGGCGAATCCGGGGCACCGGACGCTCATCCGATGCTCAGTCGCGAAGGTCCCGCATAGGCGCTCAGGGAGGATGAGGGTTGTGTCCGACACAGCCTGGCTTCCGTGGTTCTGGAGTGGTCTGGGCGTAGTGTCGGGCCTGGGACCCGGCTTGACTCTCGAATCGGCTGACGCCGCGCTGTGGCTGTCTTTATAACGATCCGTCGGCCGGGTCCCAGGTTCGGGCACCCGCCGGCGCAGCCGGCTGATCTGCCCGGCCTGGGCAAGAGGCCGGGGTTCGCAGGTCGGCGGCCAGCAGGTGCGTGCCATCCCTTAACCGAGAAAGGGACGGCAATGACCATCGTAGAAGAAAGAACCGCGATCACCGGCGGCGTGGACACCCATTCCGAGGTGCACGTCGCCGCGGCCCTCGACCCCGTCGGCGGGCTGCTGGGGACGCGGGAGTTCCCGGCGACGGCGGCCGGGTACGCCAGCCTGCTCGGCTGGCTGGGGAAGTTCGGGGACGTCGCCCTCGTCGGCGTGGAGGGCACCGGCAGCTACGGCGCCGGGCTCGCCCGCTACCTGGCCCGGCGCGGCGTGCGGGTGGTGGAAGTCGATTGCGCCGACCGGCAGGAGCGGCACCGCAACGGCAAGTCCGACCCGCTGGACGCGGTCAGCGCGGCCCGCGCCGCCCTGTCGGGGCGGGCGTGCGGCCAGCCGAAGGGCCGCGACGGGGCGGTGGAGGCGATCCGGGCGCTGATGGTCGCCAAGAGGAGCGCACGCGGCGAGCGGACCCAGGCGATCAGCCAGGCACGCGCCCTGATCCTGACCGGCCCCGACGACCTGCGGGCCCGGTTCGCCGGGCGCCGCGCGGGCGCCCTGGCCGAGGCGGTCGCGGCGCTGCGGCCCCGGCCCGGCGACGCCGCCGACTACTCGGCCCGCTTCGCGCTGCGGGAGCTCGGCCGCCGCGTGGAGTTCCCCGGGCGCCCAGATCGACCGGCTCGATGACCTGATCGTCCCGCTCGTCACCGCCCGCGCGCCGGGCCTGCTGGCCCTCTACGGCGTCGGCCCCGGCACCGCCGCCCTGCTGCTCATCGCCGCCGGCGACCGCCCCGAGCGACTGCGCAGCGAGGCCGCCTGGGCGCACATGTGCGCTGTCGCCCCGATCCCCGCCTCCTCGGGCAAGACCCGCCGGCACCGGCTCAACCGCGGCGGGAACCGCGAGGCCAACCACGCCCTGTGGCGGATCGTGATCACCCGGATGAGCGCCCACCCGGCCACCCGCGCCTACGTCGCACGGCGCACCGCCGAGGGCCTGTCGAAGAAGGAGATCATCCGCTGCCTCAAGCGCTACGTCGCCCGCGAGGTCTACCCCTATCTGCGCCCCGGCGCCTGACCTGAGCCCCCGGGGCGGCCTGGCCCGCTAATCGGCTGCCGCAGACGTGCTGGCCTTCGAACGATCAGCCGACCGCCCCGGGCCCAATCCCCGCAGCTGCTGACCTTCGTGACCTAATAAGAGCCTGCCCTCCGCAAAGAGCGGCCCATCCCTGTCGTGTCCGCCCTCAGCAGCACAGGTCGAAATGACCGAAAATCCCTGCCAAAGAATGCCTTGACAACCATAGGAGCATCAGGGTGTCGCCGGCCGGGATGCCCGGGACCGGAGCCCTGGGCGCGCGAGCGGGTTTGCGCTGGTGACGGCCTGCCAAGGTCCCGGGTCGAAGCACCATCGCTCTCGCCTGGAGGAACGTCATGAACAGCACTCGCGACATCGTGTTCAAGCGGTGCGGCTGCACTGACGAGAAGACCGGCCGTCAGCTCGCGGGCCGCTGCCCGCGCCTGGCCGAGCCGGGTCACGGCAGCTGGTACTACGCCGTGCAGGTCACCACAGTCGGCGGGCGCAAGGCCCGCTACCGGCGCGGCGGATTCGCGACCCGGGACGCGGCTGCCGCCGCCCGCCATGCCATCCTCGACGGCCCGGCCGACGAGGCCGCGGCCGGGGCATGGACGGTGGCCCGGTGGCTGCGGTACTGGCTGGCGCAGGCCGAGCCGCACCTGCGCCCGTCCACGGCGCACGGCTACCGCGACCATATCGACCGGTACCTCATCCCCAGCATCGGCCGGATCACCCTCGCCGACCTCACCGGCAAGCGCCTGCAGGCCTGCTTCAACCTGCTATCACGCCAGCGCACGAAGAACGGCACGCCGATCGCCGCGTCCACCGTCGACCGCGTGCGGGCGACACTGAGGTCGGCGCTGAACGCCGCCGTCCGAGAAGGCCTCATCGCCGCCAACCCGCTCGCCCAGGTCCGGTTCGACAAGCCGGTCCGGCCGCACCCGGTCATCTGGACCGACGAGCGCGTCGAGGCCTGGCGCC
>Ga0335075_10010357_pt1 | contig 14162 bp, 9 predicted proteins | sample Lox_Sample_24_FD_206723 | JGI IMG/M metagenome (GOLD analysis project Ga0335075, IMG submission 206723) | Soil microbial communities from Loxahatchee National Wildlife Refuge, Florida, United States - Lox_Sample_2.4 | ecosystem: Environmental > Terrestrial > Soil > Wetlands | place: USA: Florida...
ACGGCGTCCACTCCCAGACCATGACCACGATCACCGACCCGTAGGCGTGCGTGGTCAGCCAGGCCACGTGGTTGACCCCGAACGGCTCGAGCAGCCAGTTGAGCAGCCCGAAGTTCGGGTCGAGCATCGGGCCCGACCAGATCAGCGCGGCCGCGGCGGGCATGACCAGGAACGGCGTGATGATCAGCGTCCTGACGATGCCGCGGCCGAGGAACTTCTTGTCGAGCAGCATCGCCAGCGCGATGCCGAGGAGCATCGCGACGATCACCGCGAGCGCGGTCATCGTGACCGACCGCCAGAGCGCGCTGCGGAAGTTCGGGTCGGTGAAGACTTCCTTGTAGTTGGAGATCCCGGTCCAGTGCGCTCCGCCGGGCTCGTTCCAGAAGTAGCTCTGGAAGCTGTACCAGAGGGTCACCAGGAACGGGACCTGGGTGACGACGATGGTGAAGATCAGCGCGGGCAGCAGCGGCAGCCGCCGCGACCAGCGCTCGCGCTGACTCACCCCCCGCGGCCGGAGCCCGGTCGCGGGGGGCGAGGTCACGTCCTCGAGAACGGCCATGTTGGTGGCTGTCCCCGGCTCAGTTACTGCCGGATAGTTCGGACGGCGTGTAGGCCGAGGCATCGGACTGGGCCGCCGATATCGCCTGGCTGACCGATTCCGTGCCCGCGATCGCGCCCGCTATCTGCTGGCCGACCGAGAGGCCGAGGGTTTCGAACTGCGGTATGTCGACGTACTGGACGCCGACGTAGGGCACCGGGTTCAGCGTCGGGTGATCCGGGTCGGTGCCGTCAATCGACTGCAGGGTGATGCTGGCGAACGGCGCCGCCGCCTTCAGGTAGCTCGGGTTGCTGTAGAGCGAGGTTCTGGTCCCCGGCGGCACCGCCGACCAGCCGTACTTCTGCGCGACCAGCGTGTCGTACTGCTTGGAGGTCGCCCAGGAGATCCACTTCCAGGCCGCGCCCTGGTCCGAGACGCCCTGCGGGATGCCGAGCGACCAGGACCAGAGCCAGCCCGATGAGGTGGTCTTGTCGACCGGGGCGAAGGCGTAGCCGGTCTGGGCGTAGACCTGCGGGTAGGTAGTCGCGATCGAGGTCGCCGCCACCGTGGCGTCGTACCACATCGCGCACTTGCCCTGCCCGTACAGGGTCAGGAGCTGGTTGAAGCTGTCGTTGGAGGCGCCGGACTCGCCGTAGTTCTTGATCAGGTTGACGTAGAAGTTGATCGCGGCGGTGTCGGCGGGCGAGTCGAGCTGGGCCTGCCAGCTCGAGTTGTACCACTCGCCGCCGAACGTGTTGATGACCGTGTCGAGCGCGGCCATGTTGTCGCCCCAGCCGGCCAGCCCGCGCAGGCAGATGCCCGCGACCTTGCCCGGCTGGTTCACCTTGGCCGCCGCGGCCTGGACCTGCGCCCAGGTCGGGTGCAGCGGCATCGTGACGCCGGCCGCGCTGAGCAGGGACTTGTTGTAGTAGAGCATGGACGACTCGCCGTAGAACGGCGCCGAATACAGGTCGCCGTTGTAGGACAGCGCCTTGGCGACCGCGGGCAGCAGGTCGGACGCGTCATACGACGGGTCGCTGTTGGTGTACGTCTTGGTCAGGTCGACCAGCCAGTTGTTCTTGGCGAACAGCGGCTCCTCGTACGGCCCGATCATGATCGCGTTGAACGAGTTGCTGTGCGTGCTCACGTCTTTTTCGATCGCGGCCCGCAGGTCGCCTTCCGTGTAGGTGGCGAATTTGACCGTGATTCCGGGGTTCTCCTTTTCGAACACCGATTGGGTCAGCGGAATCATCTGGCCGGTGATCAGCGGATTGGACACCACCGCGACTGTGACCGTGCCGGTGTCGCTGCTGTTGCCGCCGCTGGCGGCGTTGCTGCTGCTCGAACCGCCGCCGCTTGAGCAGGCGGCGGCCAGCGTGGCCAGGGCGACCGCGCATCCGGCGGCCGCGAGCTTTCTCTTGGAGAAGGGGGACCTGGACGAACTCATAAATGAACCTCCACAGCGATGAGGACGTTCTGGCGCGAACGCCGCCGACCCTGCACCAGGTATATGCTCATATGAGCGGGATGTGCTCAGATGATCTTGACTTCACACTGAACTCGCCGCTATGCAATGTCAATAGAAGCTGCAAATATGAGATATATGCGCTCAAATGAGCACATAGCTGGAGGCATAAATGGCCAGCTTGTCGGCCGATCGGCCGTCCGAAGTCGTCCTCGCGGCGCGGGTGGCCCGGCAGTACTACCTGGAGGGCGTGTCCAAGATCGATATCGCCGAGCGGCTCGGGATCAGCCGGTTCCGGGTCGCGCGGCTGCTCGACTCGGCCCGCGAGAGCGGGCTGGTCCGGATCGAGATCGGGCTGCCCGGCGGCGTGCTCGACGCCGGGCTGTCGGCCGAGCTGTGCTCTGCCTTCGGCCTCGGGCAGGCGTACGTGTTCAACTTCGGCGACGACGAGTCGGCGCTGCGGTCGCGGCTTGGCGAAGCCGTCGGCCAGGTGCTGATGGACCTGATCAAGCCGGACGACGTCCTCGGCCTGTCCTGGTCGCGGGCGCTGAGCGGGCTCACGGCCGCGCTCACCCAGCTCCCGCCGTGCCCGATCGTCCAGCTCACCGGGGCGGTGCCGCCGCCCGACGGCCGGGATCTGCTCGACCTGGTCAAGAGCGTGGCCAGGATCGGCGGCGGCCCGGCCCACGTGTTCTACGCGCCGATGCTGCTCGACGACGCGCAGACGGCGGCCGCGATCCGCCGCCAGGGCGACATCGCCGAGGCGTTCGCGCTCGTGCCCAGCGTGACGATCGCGGTCGTCGCGATCGGCGCGTGGGCGCCGGGCCTGTCGACGATCTTCGACGCGGTCACGGCCGAGGAACGGGCCGCGCTGACCGCCCTCGGCGTGCACGCCGAACTGGCCGGGGTGTTCATCGGCGCCGACGGCCGTCCGCTGGCCACCCCGCTCGACAGCCGGATGATCGTCACGCCGGCCCCGCTGTTCACCGAGATCCCATTCGTCCTTGCCGTCGCCTACGACGCCGCGAAGTGCCACGCGGTGCGGGCCGCGATCCGAGGAGGGCTTGTCCATGGCCTTGTCACCCACACGAGTCTCGCCCGATCCCTGCTCAGCGGTGTGGACGGCGCCGGGGGCTAGCGCGGCCCCGCCTTCGGGGCGTGACGGCCAGCCGCTGCCGGGCGGCACCGCCAACCGGGGCCTCGTGGTCCGGGTCGGCGACACCGTCCGCCGGCCGACGGCCCCATGTCGGCAGGCCACCCACGCGCTGCTCGATCACCTGGCCCGGGTCGGCTTCGACGGCGCGCCGCGGGTGCTCTCGACCGGTCCCGCGACCGAGACGCTGAGCTACATCGAGGGCCGGGCGGCGGTCCCGCCGCTGGCGCCGGAGACGCTGACCGACGAGGCGCTGGCCAGCGTGGCCGACCTGCTGCGGCGCTACCACCAGGCGGCGGCGTCGTTCGACCCCGGCGGCTACGACTGGCCGCGCCCGGTCCCGGCCCGCTATCGCACCGGCCTGGTCAGCCACAACGACGTCTACCCGGCCAACCTGGTGTTCCGCGGCGGGCGGGCGGTCGCGCTGATCGACTTCGACCTGGCCGGGCCGGGCAGCGCGGTCTGGGACTTCGCCGCCGCCGCCCGGTCGCTGGTGCCGCTGCTCGACGAGGCCGACGTCGCCGACGCCCGGCGCGGGCGCGCGTTCGAGCGGTTCGCCATCCTGCTGGCCGCGAGCGGACTCTCCCGGGCCGACCGCAGGCGGGTGGCCGGGGCGGTGCTCGCCAACCACGACTGGACCTACGCGATCGTCACCGAGGCGGCCGCGGCCGGCCACCAGGGCTTCGCCGATCACTGGCACGCGGTCGCCCCGACCGCCGCCCGGGCCCGCCGCTGGTGCCAGCGCCACCGCCGCGACCTGCTCGCGGCGGCGCGCTGAGCTCAGAGGCAAATTCAACTTCTTTTGCCCGAACGGTCCGTTGCTCCGCGTCCCCCGCCCGCGATCCCGCGAAACTCCGCCCAGCCGGCCCGGGTGAGTTGCGCTCGCCATCGTCGTCGCGCCACGTCGTCTCCGCGCCTTGCGCCCAGCTCCCTGACGCACCCGACGCGCCGTTCCCGTCGGCCGCCCGCGACCCACTGCCCGTCCTCACCCGCACCTGGATCAGCGGCCACCCCACCAGGCTCCGCCCGTGCGTGCGCCGACCATGATCACGAAGGATTTCCGTCGCATAGGTGCAAAAATCCTTCGCGCACCCGCCATGCCCCGGCCGACCGCCCCTCGCCCGCGCGCGTCCCGACCTCCGGCCGTCATCATCCGCATCTGGAGCACCGGCAACCCCGCCGGCCTCGGCCCCTGGGTGCGCCGGCCATGATCACGAAGGATCCGGGTAGGTACGGGACCCGGAATTTACGTGAAAGCCAAATCCTTCGCGATCATCGCGGCTGCCAGGCGGCGCCGTGGTGCTCGAAGGGTCGGTGGTAGCGGACCTCGCGGATGGTGAAGCCGCGGCTGTCGTCGGTCATGACGTTGCCGTCCGGCGCCCAGCCGGCCCGCTCGTAGAACCGCCGGGCTCGCTCGTTGGCGTCGAGCACCCACAACGTCGCGTCGGCGTAGCCGAGGGCGGCCAGGCCGGCCACGGCCGCGTCCATGAGCAGGCGTCCGACGCCGTGCCCGATCGACTCCGGGCGCAGGTAGATCGCGCCGATCTCACCGGTGCGGGCGGGATCGGCGTCCTCGTCCCTGGACGGCCCGAAGTGCACGAAGCCCGCGATCTCCTCCCCCGACACCGCGACCAGCACGTCGCCCCGTGACCGCCTGGCCGCGGGCAGCCGCTGCCGCCAGGCTTCGGCCCGCTGCCCGACGTCGAGGGCGGCCAGGTAGTCGGCCGGCATGTGTCCGGCGTAGGCGTCCTGCCAGGACGCGACGTGGACGCGCGCGATCGCGGGCTCGTCGCCGGGCCGGGCCGCGCGGATGACAGCGGGAGCGGGCGGGTCCGTCATACGACGATTGTGCCGTTGCCGTCCCCGGCCCGTCCCGTCGGGAGCGTCCGGCCGTCGGCCGGCCGCGAACCCGGAGACGGGTAGGGGTAGGTGAAGCCAGGGACCGTTCGATATGACGGGTTGGGCGATTTTGATCTGCGCGAGGCCGGGGCCGGGGTCAGCCGGCGTCGGCGGTGAGCAGGTGGTAGTTGCGCTTGCCCTTGCGCAGCAGGAGCCAGCGGTCGTAGAGGAGGTCGGACTCGGTCAGCGGGCGGTCGGCCGGGACGACCTCGCCGTTGACCGAGGCGGCGCCCTGGTCGATGGTGCGGCGGGCGTCCGACAGCGACGAGGCCAGCGGGGTCGCCGCGAGGGCGGCCGCCAGCGTCACCCCGGGGGTGAACGCCGAGGTCGGCACCTCGGACGCGAGGAAGCCGAGGGCCTGCGCGGACGCGCCCGCGGGCGAGCCCCCGAACAGGATCGCGCTTGCCTCCTGGGCGGCCGCGGTCGCCTCGGGGCCGTGCACCAGCGTGGTGATCTCGGTCGCCAGGCGGCGCTGGCCGTCGCGCTTGTACGGCGCGCCCGCGTGGGCGGCCGCGATCTGCTCGCACTCGGCCACCGGCAGCAGCGTGAGCTGGAGCAGGAACCGCTCGACGTCGGCGTCGGCCACGTTCATCCAGTACTGGAAGAACTCGTAGGGCGAGGTGCGGTCGGCCGCCAGGAAGAGCGCGCCCTCCTCGGACTTGCCGAACTTCTTGCCGTCCGCGCGCAGCAGCAGCGGCCAGGTGAACGCGTGCACGTGCCGGCCGTCGGACTTCCTGATCAGGTCGACCCCGGCCAGGATGTTGCCCCACTGGTCGGACCCGCCGATCTGGAGCTCGACCTGGTGGTTGCGGCTGAGCTGCAGGTAGTCGTTGGCCTGCAGGAGCTGGTAGCTGAATTCGGTGAACGAGATGCCGTTCTCGCTCTCCAGCCTGGCCTTGACCGACTCGCGGGCCACCATCTGGTTGACGCTCGCGTGCTTGCCGACGTCGCGCAGGAAGTCGAGCAGCGTGAGCTGGCCGGTCCAGGCCAGGTTGTTCACCAGCGCGACCCGGGAGATGCGCTCGAGCTGGTCGGCGATCCGCTGGGTGTTGTGGGCCAGGGTCTCGGCGTCGAGCAGGTTCCGCTCGGTCGAGCGGCCGCCGGGGTCGCCGATCATCCCGGTCGCGCCGCCCGCGAGCGCGATCGGGTTGTGCCCGGCGTCGGCGAACCGGCGCAGGATGAGCAGCCCGATCAGGTTGCCGACCTGCAGCGAGTCCGCGCTCGGGTCGCAGCCATAGTAGAGACCAAGCCCGCCGGCCTTGATTCGGGCGCGCAGCGCCTCACGGTCGGTGCTGTCCTGCACGAGGCCGCGGGCCTCGAGATCGGCGAGAAGGTCCATGCCGCCCATTATTCCGCACCGAGAGTAGTGGCCTGGGCGATTATCGGGCTGCTGGGGGGACGACGGCCGTCCCCCCAGCTAGCTGTTGGCGGCTAATGCTCGTGGATCAGGACTCCTCTTACGTTTTTGCCGTTGAGGAGGTCTTCGTAGCCCTCGTTGATCTGGTCCAGGGTGTAGGTCCTGGTGATGATCTCGTCGAGCTTGAGGTCGCCGGACTGGTAGAGGCCGAGGATCTTCGGGATGTCGGTGGTCGGGTTGCAGTCGCCGAACAGGCTGCCCTTGACCGTCTTGCGGAACAGCGTGAGGATCGTGGCCGGCAGGTGCATGTTCAGCTCGAAGTTGTTCAGCCCGGTGATGACGACGATGCCGCCCTTGCCGATCGCGTTGAACGCGTTGCCGATGACCTCGGCGTCGACCAGGCCGACGGTGATGATGGCCGAGTCGGCGAGCTGGCCCCGGGTGATCTCGGTGATCTTGTCCTGAGCCTCGGCCGCGGTGGCGAACGCGTGGGTGGCGCCGAGCTCGAGCGCCTTCTCCCGCTTGTTCTCGAGCGGGTCGACCGCGACCACGTACTTGGCGCCCGCGTAGCGGGCGGCCTGGACCGAGTTGATGCCGATGCCGCCGATGCCGTAGATCACGACCGTGTCCCCGGCTTTGACGTCAGCGGAGTTCACCACCGATCCCCAGCCGGTCGGGACGCCGCAGCCGACCAGCACCGCCTTGTCCAGCGGGAGGTCGTCGTCGACCTTGACGGCCGAGTTCTGGTGGATGAGGCCGTACTGGCTGAACGTGCCGAGCATGCACATCGTGCCGTAGTCGCCGTGCGAGCCGCGGAGCGGGAACTTGCCGCCCGGCAGGTTGCCCTCGAGGATGCTGGCGCCCCAGTCGCAGATCGACTGGCGCCCGGTCGCGCAGTAGCGGCAGACGCCGCAGTTGGGGATGAACGAGCAGACGACGTGGTCGCCCGGCGCGACCCGGGTGACGCCCGGCCCGACTTCCTCGACGATGCCGGCGCCCTCGTGGCCGAGCACCATCGGCAGCCGGGCGGGCAGGTCGCCGTGCTGTACGTGCACGTCGGAGTGGCAGAGCCCGGCGTAGGTGTACCTGATCAGCAGCTCGCCGTCGCCGGGCGGACCCGCCAGCTCGAGCTCCTCGATCTCGATCGGCTTGCCCGGCTCGTAGACAACCGCAGCCCTCGTCTTCATCGCGTCTCCCTTGACTCGCATGCCCTCGGTCGGCTTGTCCTTCCTTCATCTGACCTTTAGCGGCCGCCCGGCGCAACCCCCGCTGCCTGGTGTCGCGTTACCCGCCTGGCTGGCGAACCGCTGGCTGGCGGCTGGCCGTCCGCTACGCGGTGTTCATTTGCGGTGTCTACCGTCTCGCGGTATGAGCGACTCGACTGCGGCTAATCCAGCCGGCAAGCCCGGGTTCACCCGGCGCAGGTTCATCATCGGGACCGTCGGGGCCGGCGCGGCGACCGCGCTCGCCGGGACCGTCGTCCGCCCGACGCGCGCGTTCGCGGCCACCGCCCCGAGCGGCCCGCCCACGACCACGGTGCCGCTGCCGACCACCACCGCGCCGGAGCAGCTGCTGCTGACCTGGGGCGGGGACCCGGCCCGGGAGGTCACCGTCTCCTGGTCGGCCCCCGGCACGGTCGCCCAGCCGGCGCCGACGCTGGCCGTCTCCGCGCACCCGATCACCGCGCACAACCCCGGCCGGCTGATCAAGCTGCCGGACCCGGCGCCGCTCGACGTGAGCCGTCGCTACGAGGACGCCGCCTCGGTCAGCTTCACCGACGGGCTGAACGGTCAGACCACGTACTTCTACCACGTCCAGCTCACCGAGCTCGAGCCCGCGACCAGGTACTACTACCAGATCAGCGACGGCGCGGCGACCCCGTCGGTGGCCGGCTCCTCGTTCGAGACCGCGCCGTCCGGCCGGGCCAAGTACCGCTTCTCCAGCTTCGGCGACCTGTCCACGCCGTCGTGGGACCTGAACGCGTCGGGCAACATCTGGCACGAGTCGTGCGACAACTCGTGGTACGCGGTGACCGCGATCGAGAACCCGGGCGACGGCAACGGCCCACCGCTGTTCCACCTGCTCAACGGCGACCTGTGCTACGCCAACCTGGACGTCGACAACGCGCCGGGCGTGTGGCGCGACTTCGGCATCAACGTCGCCCGCAGCGCCGCCAACCGGCCGTGGATGCCGGCCCTCGGCAACCACGAGTGCGAGTTCGGCGTCGACGCCCTGTCCGGCCGGCCCGGCAGCGCGCCGGGCGGGGTCGCGGCCCAGGGCGCGGCCGGGAACCACTGGAACGGCCCGTACGGCTTCGGCCACTACCTGAGCCGGTTCCTGCTGCCGGACAACGGCCTGGTCAACTGGGACGGCAACCGGCTGCGGGGCAACTTCTACGCGTTCCAGGTCGGGACGGTGAAGTTCATCTCGCTCGACGCCGACGACGTCATCTACCAGGACGGCGCCGCCAACTACGTGATCGACACGGCCAACGAGGCGCCCGAGACCACCACCACCGGGGCCGAGATCGTCAACGGCACCACCAACTACACCCGCTTCTACACCGGCGACCTGAAGCTCGACCCGGCCGACAACTCGCTCGTGCCCGACTACGCGTCCGGCCAGCCCAACCTGCAGACGCTGTGGCTCGAGGGCACGCTGGCGGAGGCTCGGCGCGACCCGTCGGTCGACATGATCGTGGTGTTCATGCACCAGGTCCCGCTGTCCACGTCCTCCTCCGGCAACGGCTCCGACCTGGCGATCCGCCAGGCGTGGCTGCCGCTGTTCGACAAGTACGAGGTCGACCTGGTGCTGCACGGCCACGAGCACGACTACGAGCGCAGCTACCCCGTCCGCGGCTACGAGCGGGGCGAGCTCGGCACGGTCGTGGCGCCCAACCCGGGCCAGACCAAGGGCGCGGCGGTCGACACCCGGCGCCCGGCGGTGGTGACGACCGAACCGTACGAGTTCAACGGCACCCCGGCCTGGAACACCGCCGAGGGCACGGTCTACCTGGTGCTCGGCGGCGGCGGCACCAACGGCCCCACCAACGAGTACGGCACCGACACCGCCGATGACCTGCCCCAGGCCAAGGTCATCACCGAGCGGAACCAGGTCGTCGGGTCGCAGGCGTCCGGGTTCACCAAGAACGGGGCCGACTCGGTCGAGGACGCGCCCTGGTCGGCCGCGATCAACGAGACCGACGCCTACGGCTACTCGATCTTCGACGTGGACCCGGGCGAGCGCCCGGGCGAGACGACCATCACCTTCCAGTACTTCGCGATCCCGGCCGTGAGCAACGAGGCCGGCAGCGCCCACGACGGGACGACCACGCTGCCTTCCAAGCCGACGGAGAAGTTCGTTTTCGGGCGGAAAGTCGGACGCGGGTTTTTCTGACGTATTTGCTGCTTCTCACCCTTTATATTCCGTTAGTAGACGGGGCCCGCGCCCCCGGGTTCTGCTTAACGATCCGGTTAAGCAATGACCCGGGGGCGCTGTGCGTTTCAGCCTCCGGCCGGGCATAACTTCGGCCGTCCGGGCCGGATTTCGCGCGTTCGGGAGCTGCCGCGGCACGCCGAGCAATAAGCCATTGGCGGGCGTCCGGAGAACCTCGCGGTGTGCCTGACGCGTTTTTTGGACATCTCCCTGAAGGGACGGCATCACGTGGACCGGCGAATCCGCCGGTTCTCGCTATAGGGGTGATGTTAGGGACATGTCCGGCTACGACACCGGCCTCGGCGGCCGTCAGGAACCGCCGACCGGCTCTGGTTACGTGCCCTCCTCGTTCGACGGCGACCTCACCACCCGCAGCAGCGCAGCGCCGCGCGCCCGCGATCCGTTCGACTCGACCTCGGTCGTGGTCGACCCTCAGATCCCGGCCGCGGGCAAGCAGGAGCTCGAACGCCGGGGCGGGCCCGACCACGGCGTGCTCGCCTCGGCCGAGCTGGTCCGGTTCATGGACCCGCCGCCGGTGGCGCCCGCGCCGCCCCGGTCGCTGGCGGCCGCCCGGCAGCTCGCGGCGGCCGCCTGGACGCTGATCGTGGTGTCGATCGTGGCCGGGATCCTCCGCGGGGTGGACACGTTCGCGGTCCTGTTCGTGCTCGGGGCGACCGTCGGCCTGCTGGCCGGGGCGGCCCGGGGCGCGGCCAGGCAGGGCCGCCCCGCGTTCGCGGCCGGCCTGATCCCGCTCGCGCCCGCCCGCGACCTGACCGAGTACTACCAGGCCCACGCGGGCAAGATCTTCCACCGTCACTACGTCCGCCCGCGGACCGACCTGGACCAGGAGGCGCGGGTCACCTGGGAGCGGGCGGTCGACGCGGCCAACCGGATCTACCGCTCGGAGTCGCTGCGGGACGAGGCGGTCGACGCCGACCGGGTGGCGGCCGACGTCCCCGAGCTGCTGTGGAAGATCATCGAGGGGCTGGCGATGATCTCCGACGTCCGGATCAACATCAAGAACATCGTCAAGGGGTACGAGCGGCAGCACCCGGCCGTCTACGCCAAGATCCAGGCCCAGGAACGGCACCTCGCCCGCGGCACCAGCCAGGTCGAGAGCCGGATCGGCAAGCTCGAGATGCTGGCCCGGGTGCTGTCCGAGGCCGACGCCGCGCGCCGGGGCGAGGACGTGCTCAAGCGGCTGCACGAGGTCGACGAGAAGATCGACGACCTGGTCGCGAGCACCGACGAGACCGCCAGCGAGGTCGACATGGCCGAGGGGCTGAAGATCGACGTCGAGGCGAACATCGAGATGACCAACCAGGCGATCAGGGACCTGTCCGCGCAGGACGAGGACCAGGAGCCGGGCGAGGCCTACCCGCCGGTCCCAAGCGCGCCTTAGCCAGCGGCCGGCCGCGCGCCCGCCCGGCCGCCGGCGTTGCCCGGGCGGCCGGGCTCCGGGAGGCCGACCTGCCCGCGGCCGGGCCCTGCTTGCCCGGTCGCCGACGCCCGACCCCCGGGCTCGGCTACAGGCCCAGACGGCGGGAGAGGTCGGAGACCATGGTTCCGCGCGGGTCGAGCTCGGCCCTGAGCTTGCGGAAGTCGGGCAGCCCGGGATACATCTGCTCGAGCGTGGCCGGGCTCACCCGGGAGTCCTTGGCCAGGTACACCCGCCCGCCGTGGTCGACCACGAGCCGGTCGAGCTGATCAAGGAACGGGCCGAGGCCGGGGGTTCTGGCCGGGAAGTCGAGCGCCAGCGTCCAGCCCGCGGCGGGGAACGAGAGCAGGCCGGGATCGCCCGGGCCGAACCGCTTGAGCACGGTCACGAAGGAAGGGGCCGGGTGCGCGGCGACCAGCTCGAACGAGCGCCGCACGGCGGCCTCGGCGCCGAACGGCAGCACGTACTGGTACTGGCGGAAGCCGCCCGGACCGTAGACCCGGTTCCAGTTCCTGATCCCGTCGAGCGGGTGGAAGAACTGGTTGATCGTCTGCAGCTCGCCCTGCCGGAGCCTGGGCGCCTTGCGGTACCAGGCCTCGTTCGCGAGCCTGATCGAGTACCGGTTCATCAGCCCGGGCGGGAACGCCGCGGGCGCGCCGATCCTGGACCGGGGGTCGAACGCGAACGGGTCTCCCCGCCGGCCTGGCGGCAGGTCGGCCGCCCGGGCGAAGTCACCGCTGGTGATGACCGACCGGCCGAGGGCGCGGCCGGTCGCGAGCACGTCGGACCAGGCCACCGTGTAGCCGTACCGCTGGTCGTGCTCGGCCAGCACCGCCATCGTCTCGTCGATGTCCGCGGTCTTCACCGTGTCCACCGCGACCAGCGACGACTCGACCCGCTTGAGCCTGATCGTGGCCCGGGTGACGAGCCCGGTCAGCCCCATGCCGCCGGCCGTCGCCCAGAACAGCCCCGGCTCGCCCGCGGGCGTCACCGTCACCGGCTCACCCCGCGGCAGCAGCAGGTCGAACGCGGCGACGTGGCTGGCGAAGGAGCCGGCCTGGTGGTGGTTCTTGCCGTGCACGTCGGCTGCGATCGCGCCGCCGATCGTCACCTGCCTGGTGCCGGGCGAGACCGGCACGAACCAGCCGTGCGCGAGCCCGGCCACCATGAGCTGCTCGAGGCTGACGCCCGCCTCGCACACCGCGACCCCGGTCTCCGGGTCCAGGCTGACGATCCGGTTGAGGCCGGCGGTGGAGATGACCACGCCGCCTGCCGACTGGGCGGCGTTGTTGTAGCTGCGGCCAAGGCCGCGCGGGATGACCGGGGTCGACCGGCCCGCCGCCAGCCGCAGCAGCCCCGCCGCCGCCGGGCCGGTCGCCGGGGTGGCGAGGTCGGCCGTGGTCGGCGCGACCCGGCCCCAGCCGGTCAGGGTGACGGTGCGGGTCGGCACCGGGCTGGGCGGCGCGGCACTCGGCGTCGCCGGGTCCGGCGTCACAGGGCTGGTCGGCATGTCACGCATAGTACTTGCGTGCTCGCCGATTACCGGCGGCCCGGCCGGCCGCCGCCTAGTGGCCGGCGGCGAAGCGGCGCAGGCGCAGGCTGTTGGTGACGACGAAGAGCGAGCTGAGCGCCATCGCGGCCGCGGCGATGGTGGGGTTGAGCAGGCCGGAGGCGGCCAGCGGGATCGCCGCCGCGTTGTAGCAGAACGCCCAGCCGAGGTTCGCCTTGATCGTCGCCAGCGTCCTCCTCGACAGCGCGATCGCGTCGGCCGCGGCTCGCGGGTCGCCCCTGACCAGCGTCACGTCGGCCGCCTCGATGGCCGCGTCGGTGCCGGTGCCGATAGCCAGCCCGAGGTCGGCCTGGGCGAGGGCGGCGGCGTCGTTCACCCCGTCGCCGACCATGGCCACGACACGGCGCTGCGCTTGCAGCGCGGTGACGGCGGCGAGCTTGCCGGCCGGGTCGACGCCGGCGATGACGTCCTCGATCCCGACCTGCCGGGCGACCGACCGCGCCGCGCGCTCGTTGTCGCCGGTCAGCAGCACCGGGTGCAGGCCCAGGCGGCTCAGTGCGGCCACCGCCGCCCGCGCGGTCGGCTTGATCGTGTCGGCCACCGTGAGCACGCCGCGGATCTCGCCGTCCCAGGCGGCGAAGACCGCGGTCTGCCCGTTCTCCTCGGCCTGGTCCGCGCGCGCGGTCAGCTCGGACAGCTCCGGGCCGACGGCAAGCGACCATTCGTCGGCCAGCCAGCGGCGCCGGCCGACGACGACCGCGTGCCCGCCCACCGTGGCCGAGACGCCGAGGCCGGCGTGGGCCGCGAAGTCGGTCACGTCGGCGAAGCCGGGCGCCCACCCGGGCGCGACCGCGTCGACGCCTGCATCCGGTCCGACCGCGCGCGGGCTCCCGACCGGGGCCGCGTCCCGGGCCAGGCGCACGCCGGCGCCGCCGACGATCGCGGCCGCGATCGGGTGCTCGGAGGCCGACTCGGCCGCGGCCGCGAGCGTGAGCAGCTCCGACTCGAGGACGCCGGGGGCGGCGAGCGCGTCCGTCAGCGTCATCCGGCCGGCGGTGATCGTGCCGGTCTTGTCGAGCACCACGGTGTCCACCCGGCGGGTGCTCTCGAGGATCTCGGGGCCCTTGATGAGGATGCCGAGCTGGGCGCCGCGGCCGGTGCCGACCAGGATCGCGGTCGGGGTGGCGAGGCCCATCGCGCACGGGCAGGCGATGATCAGCACCGCCACCGCGGCGGTGAACGCGGCCGACGGCGACGCGCCCGCCGCGAGCCAGCCGGCCAGCGTCGCCGCGGCGATCACCAGCACGGCCGGGACGAACACCGCGCTGACCCGGTCGGCCAGCCGCTGCACCGGCGCCTTGCCCGCC
>Ga0335075_10010358_pt1 | contig 14162 bp, 14 predicted proteins | sample Lox_Sample_24_FD_206723 | JGI IMG/M metagenome (GOLD analysis project Ga0335075, IMG submission 206723) | Soil microbial communities from Loxahatchee National Wildlife Refuge, Florida, United States - Lox_Sample_2.4 | ecosystem: Environmental > Terrestrial > Soil > Wetlands | place: USA...
GTTTCTCGGCGTCGGACGCCCAGTTCGCCATCAGCTACCTCAACCCGAACTGGGATCAGCAGGCCGTTGATGCCGCCAACGGCTACCTCAGCGAGGGGCAGGGGTTTAGCGAACAGGGACTGCTCCAGCAACTCACGTCCAATGCGGGCGCCGGCTTCACCGAGTCGCAGGCCGAATACGCCATCAACTACCTCAACCCGAACTGGGATGCACAGGCCGTCGATGCCGCCAAGGGCTACATGCAGATCGGCGGGTTCAGCCAGGCGAGCCTAATCCAGCAGCTCACGTCGAGCTACGGCGCCGGCTTCACCGAGGCGCAGGCAGAGTACGCCGCCAGCCAGGTCGGCCTGTAGCAAGCCCGCGGACCGCCTTACCCCGGATGAGTTGGCCGACGAGGTGCTGACTGCGGCTGGGTTGCCCTGGTTCACCGAGGCGGCTAGCTGTCCCCGCGTTTCGGAAGGCGCCAGTGCCGCTGACCGCATACGCTGTGTGGCGCAATGGAGTGCATCGGCGACAGCGAATACCGGCTGACTGGCAATCCGCAGCGCGAACTGCTCGCGGATTGCTCGCTGGAGGTGGCCGGGAAGGACATCGACGGGCCAGCGCATGCCCGGACGATGCTCCCGCCCAGTACCCGGTTCCATATGGCATTCGTGGACAGCGAGGACCTGGCCGCCCGGATGAGAACTGCGCGGGCCATCATTGCATCCGGGTTCGTGCCCGTGCCAGTCATCGCGGCCCGCCGGCTGGAGTCGGAGACAATGCTCCGGCAGTACCTGGCCGAGTTGCGAGCAGCGGGCGCGGGCGAGCGCGTCGTGATCGTGGGCGGCGATCCGCGGCAACCCCGCGGGCCTTACCCGGACGCGGGCAGCCTGATCGTCTCGGGAGCGCTCGAACAGCTCGGTGTCCAGGAAGTCAGTGTGGCGGGCCACCCTGGGGGACACCCGGCAGCCTCGGACGCTGTGCTGTGGCAGGCGATCGCCGCCAAGATCGCGGCGCTGGAGCAGCGTGGGCTCCGAGCGGGGGTGATCACGCAGTTCGGGTTCGACGCCGGACAGGTCCTGGCGTGGCTGGCGGAGCTGCGAGCGCGAGGTCTCACCGTGCCCGTGCGGGTCGGCGTGCCCGGGCCAGCTGCCGTGCGGACGCTGCTGGCGGCCGCTGCCAAGTGCGACGTCCGGGTGAGCGCGCCCGCTGCCCGGGAGTACGGGTTCTCGCTGGAAGATCGCACCGGCACGGCCGCGCCTGACCGGTTCATCAGCGCGCTGGCGGCCGGGTATGACCGGCGGCTGTACGGCGACGTAAAGCTGCATTTCACCCCTTTTGGCGGCGTCGCGGCCACGGCGGATTGGATCAGCCAGTTCCGCTCCCCGGGCTAGTCGAGCGGCCGTTCCCACAAGATCTCGTCCCGCCACGCTCCGGCGGTGAAGATATGCGAGCGGAAGACGCCGCACGGCAGGAACCCGTTGTTGCGGAGCACGTGCTGTGAGCCCAGGTTGTCCATCTGAGTAAGCGCCTCGGCCCGGTGCAGTCCAAGCTCGGTGGTCATGAGCTCAACCGTCAGGCCGACCGCACGGGTGGCATGCCCTCGCCCGTGATACGGGTAGGCGATCCAGTAACCCAGCTCGGCCTTCCGCCACGCACGGCGCATGATGTTCTGCGCCGTGATCCGCCCGATGACGTCATCGCCGTCCAGGACCACGCCCGGCCACACCTCACCGAGGCTGAGTCTCGTCAGCAGGGTCTCGATAAGGTCGCGCTGCCCGGCAGGGGTGTAGTAGTCCGGCGGGCGCTCCGGGTCCCACCGCGCAAGGGCTTCGGCATCGCGGCTAAGGTGGGCGGCCAGCGCTTCGGCGTCATCCGGTTCAATGAGGCGGATCCTGGTTCGCGACGCGCTCATGTCACCTGACTTCGCTTGCGGGAGGAACGGCAACGCAGCGGCCTCAGCCTAGACCCCCACGAATAGACCCCCACGAAGTAGCGGGCTGTTCCGGCCGCACACCCCTGAAAAACTTCTACGCTCTAGGTAAGCGTTTCTAGTTGCTAGCGGGTTAACGGGTGTGAGCCAAGACGAGGCCGAGTTCGCCGGATTCTTCGCGGCCAGCTGGGAGCCCTGCCTGCGGGCGGTGGCCGCGAGCACCGGCAACATGACCCTGGCCGAGGAACAGACCGCCGAGGCGTTCGCGCGGGCGTGGGCATCCTGGCACAAGCTCAGCCGCCATCCCGCCCCCAGGGCCTGGGTCGTCCGCACCGCGCTGAACGCCGGGGCGTCCTGGTGGCGGCGGCGCAGCAAGGAAACGGCGCTGACTGGCGATGACATCGCGGCGGCCGACAGCCAGGGGATCGGCCTTGACTCCGCCCTGCTCACCGCGCTGCGCCGGCTGCCAGCCCGGCAGCGTGAGGTGATCGTGCTGCGCGTCTTCCTCGACCTGGACATTGACACGACCGCCAGGCAACTCGGCATCGCGCCGGGAACGGTCCGGGCTCACCTATCGCGGGCCATGACAGCCCTTCGGAACGAACTCGCACCCGCCACGACCTCGGAGATCGAACGATGAGCGACGACGACTACCCGGACGACAGCGTGCTGACCCAGCAACTACGAGATTCCCTGTCCCATGTGGCCACCTCCGAACGACCGCCACTGGCCCAGATCACCAGCAGGGGCCGCGCGCACCACCGGCGACGGCTCGCGGCTCTCGCGGGCTTCGGCGGTGCCGGCGTCGCGGCGGGCACCGCGCTGGCCCTCGGCCTGACTGGCGCCCTCAGTACTGGCGCCCTCAGTACCAGCGGCCCCGGCGCCCACGCCGGCGGCGCGGGCACGACCCGGACGACCGCGGCCCCGGCCGGCAGCACCGGCGCAGGCAGCAAAGCCAGCGCAGGCACGATCCAGACCGCGGCGTTCACCCTCACCGGCAACGCCAACGGCACCGACACGCTGGTCCTGACCATGAAGCAGGTGTTTGACCCCGCCGTCTTCCAGCAGGCACTCGCGCAACACGGCATCCCGGCACTGGTCAAGACCGGCGAATTCTGTACCTCCAGCCCTGCTCCAGCCAACCCGGCGGCCATCGGGGTGCTGTCCATCCAGTTGCCGGCCGGCTTGCCGCACAAGGGCAAGGCGATGGTGGCCACCAGCGCGCAGCCGAGCAGCGAGCTCATCGCCGACACGAAGACAGTGATCGACCCGGCAAGGATCCCGACCGGGACCGAGCTGTTCTTCGGCTACTCCAGCTCCGGCCACGCCCTGTTCTTCGACCTCATCTACCCCGGCTCCTACAGCTGCAGCAGCGACAAGCCGCCGATGTCACGCGGTTAAGCACGCGGCGGCAGCGGACCGGACGTAGCCGGAAGCGAGGTCGACCACGTTGTCCCGGAACGCCAGGAACAGCGGGATGGACCGGTTGCCCGGCCAGCTGTCCGGGAGCCACTCGGCCGGAAGACCCGGGTCGAGATAGGGGATCGGCCGCCAGGCGTCCAGGGCGGTGATCCAGGTTCGGTACGCCGTGGCCGGCTGCGGATCGGCGGTGAACTCCTCGATCGCGGCGGCGTGGCTGGCGAGGAACTTCTCGTGCAGGGCCGCGATGGCGGGCAGGTCCCACCAGCGGGCGACGTCAACGGCGGACCTCAATTCCGGCGAGTGGATGACGTGCGCACGGAAGAGGGTGACCTGGCCCGCGAGCGAGAGCTCGCGCACGATCGCGCCGACCTCGTCGGCAAGGGATGCCGGGCAGACCCACAGTGCGTCCGCGACGACACCGCAGCCGATCCAGGTCAGCCTGCGCCGGAGCTGATGTCGTAGGTCGCGATCGGACTCGGGGACGGAGAAGGAGATCAGGCACCACGGGTCCTGCGCGCTCATCAGGCGCGGGTGGAAGATCCTTCGGTCACCGCGGGCGAGCAGCTTGTGTCCCGCCTCGGTGAGCGCGTAGCCGGGAGACGTCCGGACCTCGGCCCGCAGCAGGCCCTTCGCCTTCGCCCGGGTAAGCGCGTTGCGAGTCCTGGCCGGGGAAACGCCGACCTGGCCGAGCAGGGAGACGAAGGCCGCCGAGCTCATCCAGCCGTCGAGGTCCCGGATGCTAGCGCCGACCAGGGTGCGCAGCAGGGAGGAGGCGCTGCCCGGGCGGGTGTCCAGGTCGTCGAGGATGCTGCTCACACGGTCTCCAGCAGCGCCTGGATCCGGGTCAGGGCTGTGGCCGCCTCGGTGAAGGAGGTGGACAGCGGGGAGAGACCGGCCCGCAGGCCCCGCGGCGGGCGGAAGTCCGGGATGATGTCCTGCTCCCACAGCGCGGCCACGACCTGGGTCATCCGCGGGTGCTCGAGGGTGATGTGCCCGCCCCGGACCGCCGGGTCCCGAGGCGAGGCAAGCGTCACCCCGAGCGGTGCCAGGATCTCGTCCGCTACCTCGACGGCGAACTCCGTCAAGGCGACCGACTTCGCGCGGATGGCCGGAAGGGTGGCCTGCTCGATCAGATCGAGCATGTCCATCAGCGGGAGCATGCCCAGAATCGGCGGCGTACCGCTGATGAAGCGGCGGATGCCGACGGCGGGAGCGTAGCCCGGTCCCATCTCGAACGGACGGGCGTGGCCCATCCACCCGGTGATCGGCTGGACGAGTTCGTCCTGCAGCCGCCTGGCTACGTAGCCGAAGGCGGGTGAGCCGGGCCCGCCGTTGAGGTACTTATAGGTGCAACCCACCGCGAGGTCGATCCCGTCGGCGTCAACGGAAAGCTCCACGACCCCGGCCGCGTGGCACAGGTCCCAGAGCACCAGCGCTCCGGCGTCATGAGCGGCGGCGGTGATGCCGGGCATGTCGGCGATGAAGGCCGACTTGTACGCGACGTGGCTCAGGATCACGAGCGCAGTCCGCTCGCTGAGCACCCGCGCGACCTCGGCCAGCATGACTCCCGCCGCAGCGTCCGGCGAGATCCACCGGATGGTCAGCCCGGTGGCGGCGGCGACGGACTCGACAATGTAGCGGTCGGTCGGGAAGTTCTCGGTGTCGGCGACGATCTCGGTGCGCCCCGGCCGGGCAGACACCGCCGCCTGCACCAGCTTGTAGAGCATCACCGTGGTGGAGTCGCCGATGAAGGTCTGGCCCTCGCCCGCACCGAGGGTCGTCCGGCCGAGGCGGTCGCCCAGTGCGAGCGGGCGCTCCATCCAGTCTTCGTCCCAGGCGCGGATGAGCCGGCTGCCCCACTGTCCGTCGACGAAGTCGGCGAGGTGCGCGCCGGTGACGCGAAGCGGGCGCCCGAGCGAGTTGCCGTCGAGGTAGGCGACCACACTGCCGCTGTCCACGAAGGCGTGACGATAGGAGGCGAGCGGATCGGCGGCGTCGAGGGCGGCGGCCTTAGACAGGATGGCTTGCGAAAGGACGGGGTCCGGAATCACAACGACTCCTCGGGCGTGCGGCGGGCGGCGGCGAGCCAGGCGACCAGTTCGGCGGCGCTGGCCGGGTGCGGGAGAGGACTGACCAGGCCGCGTCCGGGACGCCGGTCGTCAAGCGGCCCGAGCACGGCCCGCAGCAGGTCATCGCCGGTGAAGCCGGCGGCTTCGAGGGCGTGAATCTCCCCCGGGTTGACGCCGACCGGGGTCGGGCCGTTGCCCATGTCGGTGCCGTAGACGACCGTGCCGCCCGCCTCCCGGAAGCGCCGGATGTTGTCGACGGCGACGGCCTGGTCGGCCGGGCGGTGGATGGCGAGCGTCGAGATCCAGGTCATGTGCCGGCCACGCCGGAGCACGTCGTCGGGCACCGGCTCCGTCCAGGGGGCGTGGGCCAGGACATCGACGCCCGCGGCAATCGCCCGCGCTGCCTGCCCGTCCCCTTCGACGTGGGCGACCACGGTCAGGCGGGCCGCGTGGGCGCCCTCAACGAGTGCGGCCAGCACGTCATCGGCCAGCAGCGGCATCCCGGTGTGCAGCGTGACCTTGACAGCGTCGTACGCGTGCTCGATCGCATTGCCCACGGCCGCCCGCGCCTCCGCCGGAGAAGCGACCGCGCGGACCGCGTCCCTCGGTGCCCACGGCCGACCGGACGGATAGCCGCCCGGAGCGGTGTGGAAGGGCCCGGCCGTCTTCACGATGAGACCAGCGGGCGGCGTCCGGCGCCAGGCAAGCGCCTGACCGGGGGACCAGCCCAGGTCGTGTACCTCGACCACCGGCGAGTCCGCCAGCCGGGCGGCGTCGACGAGACCGAGGTGAACGTGCCGGTCGATGACGCCCGGGAGCACCGTCTCAGCCATCGATCTCAGCCATCGATGTAGGTCCGCACGGCGTAGAGCTCGGGGAAAAACGTCAGATCCAAGGCGCGCCGCAGGAACGGGACCCCCGAAGAGCCGCCGGTACCGCTCTTGAACCCGATCGTCCGCTGCACCGTGCGCAGGTGCCGAAAGCGCCAGAACTGGAAGGCATCCTCCAGGTCGACCAGGTCCTCGCAGAAGGCGTACTCGAGCCAGTAGGTGTCGCGGTCGTCGTAGATCTTCTTGTAGACCGGGATCAGCCCGTCTTGCCGGACCCACGCCGCGCGGACGTCACGCTCGAGGATCGCGGCCGGGACGTCGTGGCCGCGCCGCGCCAGCAGCCCGATGAAAGCGTCGTAGAGCGTCGGTCCGTCCAGCAGTTCCCCGAGCATCGCCCGGTGCCCGGGCTCGGATTCGAATACCGCGAGCATGCGCGCGTTCTTGTTGCCGAGGATGAACTCCACCGCGCGGTACTGATAGGACTGGAAGCCAGACGAATGGCCGAGTACGCCGCGGAATTCGGCGTATTCGCTCGGGGTCAGCGTGGCCAGCACGGACCACTGCTCGGCCAGGGTCTTCAAGATGTGCTTCACCCGGGCGAGGTTCTTGCGTGCCGGGGCCGCCTGGTCAGCCTGCAGGAAGTCCCGCGCTGTGCGCAGCTCGTGCAGGACGAGCTTGAACCACAGCTCAGAGGTCTGGTGCTGGATGATGAACAGCAGCTCGTCGTGATGCTCGGGACTGCTCAGCGGATGCTGCGCCGACAGCAGTTCGTCGAGATGCAGGTAGGAGCTGTAGCTCAGCGCCCCGTTGAAGTCGGTCCGGACCCCTTCCTCCAGCGGCCGCTCGCCCCGGTCGATCGACATGACGGGTCCCCTCTCGTCCCAACGAGGCGAACATATCAAAATAATGACGGACGTCAAGATCGTGATATCGATGTCATCGCCCTGCCGACGCTAGGGCCCGGCGGGCGCCAGGTCGGTACACTCGGCCGGTGGGCGTTATGTCGCTTGGGTTCCGGACGGATCTCGGGTTGCGAGTCCTCGAGGGCAGCGAGCTCACCGAGCACCGAGACTGCGTGGTGGTGCGCAGCCCGGCCAACCCCGCCTTCCGCTGGGGTAACTTCCTGCTGCTGCGCGGCCGGCCAAGGCCCGGGGAAACGCTGGACTGGATGGAACGATTCAAGCAGGAGTTCCCCGTCGCGGACTACATCGCGCTGGGCCTCGACGTAACCGACGTAACCGACGTAACCGGCGCGAGTGACGTGGCCGGCCCGGCTGGAACGTCCGGAACGGCCGGCCTGGCCGGCGCAGAACCGGCCGCCGCAGCCGAGCTGCGCGACGCCGGGTTCAGCACCGACGTGGCGACGGTGCTCACCGCGACGGTCGTCCGCCCGCCACAGCATTCGAGCGATAAGGCGGACTTCCGCCCGCTCGCCAGCGACGACGACTGGCGGCAGGCGAACGACCTGACCGTCGTCTGCTTCCCCGGCGACCCTGTAGAGAACGAGTTCATCGAGCTCCGAACGGCCGCGCGGCGACGGCTAGCCGAAACCGGGCACGGCGCCTGGTTCGGCGCCTTCCTCGACGATCGGCTCGTCGCGCAGCTCGGGGTCTTCACCGCGGTGGAGGCGGACGGCATCGTCAGGTTCCAGGACGTGGAAACGCACCCGGGCGCGCGGCGGCAGGGCCTGGCGGGCTCGCTGCTGTTCACCGCCGCCAGCTACGCGACCGACGTCCTCGCCGCGCGCACCCAGGTCATCGTGGCCGACCCGGCGGGCGAAGCGATCAGGCTGTACCGGTCGATGGGATTCACCGACCGCGAGCAGCAGGTAAGCCTGGAGCGGGTGTGAAACCGCCGATGGACGCCGCGCAGGCCTGGGCCGGCCTCGACGAGCCCTGGCGGGAGGCCTTCCGGCAGGCCTGGGATGCGGTGCGGGCGGGGAACATCGGCGTCGGCGCCTGCGCGGCCACCCGGGACGGCGAGATCATCCACGCGTCCCGCAACCGGGTGAACGACCAGGACGGGCCGCATGGTGAGATCTTCGGCTCGTCGCTCGCCCACGCGGAGATGAACGTGCTCGCCCGCCTCGGGTTCCGCCGCTACCGGGACCTGGTCCTCACCACGACCCTCCAGCCGTGCCTGCAGTGCTCCGGCGCCATCCGCCTGTCGCGGATCGCCGCCGTGCGGTTCGCCGGGCACGACCGGTACTGGGACGGCTATCACGATTTCGCCAAGTTCCACGCCCGCGAGGTGCAGCGGCCAAAGCCCGCGGAGCGAACCGGGCCGCGGGCCGACGAGATCGGTGTCTTCGGCCTGCTGATCTCGCGTTTCCGGCTCGGCAACCCCCGTCTTGTCAACGGCTTCGAACATGTGCTGCGGAACCTCGGCGAGGGGCCCGTGCTTGACGTCGCGTTCGCGCTTGAAGACCGCGGAGAGCTGGAAAGCCTGCTGACCATGGAGGTTGAGCAGGCGCTCGCGTCGGTGTGGCCCGACCTCGCCGACCTCGCCAGGCTCGTCTGAGCGTCGCCCGGCCCGCAGTAACCGGTACCGCACTTGTGGCGTAAGCTAGCCCAGTTGCTCAATTTTTGTGGTCCCGCTACAGCAAGGCAGCAGTAGGTGACAGTGAGCAGAGGAGCTAACCATATGCCTGAGAACCCCCGTCCGCCGTTCCGGGCCGACCACGTCGGCAGCCTGCTCCGTCCCAAGGAGGTGCTCGAGGCCCGCGATCAGTTCGCGAAGGGGCGGATCAGCGCCGAGCAGCTCGGGCAGATCGAGGACGCGGCCATCCGGGAGAACATCCGGATGCAGGGTGAGGTCGGACTAAAGTCGGCGACCGACGGAGAGCTGCGCCGCACGTCGTGGCACATGGACTTCATCTACCAGCTCGGCGGCGTCAAGAAGGTACAGGACGACACCATCAAGGTCGCGTTCCACAACAAGGACCGGGACTACGAGTGGGCGCCGCCGTCCGCGCACGTGACCGACCGCATCTCGCTGCCGAACACGATCTTCGCCGACGCCTTCACCTTCGTCCGCGACAACGTGTCCGCCGGGCAGACCCCCAAGCTCACGATCCCCTCGCCGTCGATGGTCCACTACCGCGGCGGCCGGTCGGCGATCAGCGAGGACGTCTACCCGGACCTCAGCCAGTTCTGGGATGACCTCGCGACCGCGTACGGCGCCGAGGTCGCAAACCTTCACGAGCTCGGCTGCCGTTACCTCCAGCTCGACGACACCAGCCTCGCCTACATCAACGACCCGGTGCAGCGCGAGCACATCAAGAACATCGGCGGCGACCCGATGCACCAGCACGAGACCTACATCGCCACCATCAACAAGGCCCTGGCGAACCGTCCGGCCGACCTGACGGTCACCACCCACATGTGCCGCGGCAACAACCAGTCGATGTGGGCCGCCGAGGGCGGCTACGACTTCGTCGCCGACACGCTGTTCAACAAGCTCGAGGTCGACGGCTTCTTCTGCGAGTGGGACGACGAGCGCTCCGGCGGCTTCGAGCCGCTCCGCTACCTGCCCAAGGGCAAGCACGTGGTGCTCGGCGTGGTCACCAGCAAGCGCGGTGAACTCGAGTCCAAGGACTACATCAAGCGCCGCGTCGAAGCGGCCGCCCGGTACGCCGACCTCGACCAGCTCTGCCTGTCGGCCCAGTGCGGCTTCTCCTCCACCAGCGAGGGCAACGACCTCACCGAGCAGCAGCAGTGGGACAAGCTGCGCTTCATCGTCGAGGTCGCTGAGGAGATCTGGGGCGCCTAAGAAAAGCCAAAAGCCCTGGATATGGAACGGTCCCGTGGCTACGGAAACCACGGGACCGTTCGGTATAAAGGTTTTTATTCGGCCTGGTCCTCGGTGAAGACCGCGTCGGATTCCGTCCAGGCGGAGACGTCGTCCCGGTAGGTGTACGGGTTGTTCAGCGTCTCGTGCTCCGGAATCTCCGGGTGCATGCCCTTGTCCCACTCCTCCGGGCCATGCTCCGCCTGCAGGTACTCGATCGTGGCGTCGATCTTCGCCTTCGCCCCAGGCAGGTCAACGCCGACTAGCTTGTGGTCGAACTTGACGACCTTGCCGTTGACCAGAACCGTGTGCACGTCGCCGCGGCCAGCCTGGTAGACCACGTGGCCGTAGGGGTGCAGGATCGGGAAGCTGACCGGCGAGTCGTCGTTCTTGATCAGCACCAGGTCGGCCTTCTTGCCCACCTCGATGCTGCCGACCTTCGAGTCGAGGCCGAGTGCCTTCGCGCCGCCGCGGGTGGCGTAGTCAACGACGTCTTCCGCGCGCAAGAAGTGGTTGGTGAGGGTCTCGTCCTTCTCGTGCGCCTCGTCGTGCGTCTTGGCACGGTCGGCGTTGAGCGTGGCCCGCATCGCGTTGAACATGTCGGCGGACCACCAGACGCTGGTGTCGTTGGACAGCGAGACCGGGATGTCGTACTTGCGCAGCCGCCAGGTCGGGGAGTAGCCCTGGCCCGCGTTAGCCTCGCTCTCGGCCGAGACCGACGCGAACCCGCCGGTCGCGGCGATCTTGTGGTACGAGTCGGCCGACAGCGTCGCCGCGTGCACGTAGACCGTGCCGGGAGTCATGTACCCGCCGTCGTACATCTGGTTGATGCCGACATCGCCGGTCACCTTCCACACGCCCGCGTGGGTGGTCACGCAAACGCCGAGGTCGCGGGCCACGTCGAAGGCGGCCTTCTCCGGGAATCCTTCGATGCCGGGCAGGTCGAAGGCGAGCTGGAAGCCGAGCATGTCGCCCTTGCCGTCGATCCGGCGGGTGTAGAAGTCGCGGAACTCCGGCGTCGTTGCCCACTCCCACGCGCCCGCGAAGATGTTGCCGTAGCCGAGCACGAACCGGCCCGGTACCGATTCGAGCGCGTCCACCGCCGCGTCGGCGTGCTCGGTGGTCCGCAGCCCGTGGGACCAGTCGACGCTGGTGGTCACGCCGGCGTCGATCGCCTCGATGGCCGACAGCAGGTTGCCGGCGTGGTAGTCCTCGGGGCGGAAGATCTTGCCCCACTGGAGGTAGTAGTAGACAAAGTACTGGGTGAGCGTCCAGTCAGCGCCGTAGCCGCGCATGGCCGTCTGCCACATGTGCCGGTGGGTGTCGATCATGCCCGGCATCACGATGCCGCCGGCCGCGTCAATCTCCGCGGTGCCCTCGGGGACCTCGAGGCCGGGGCCGACGGCGGCGATCGTCTCGCCGGAGACGAGCACGTCCGCATTGGACAGGACCGTGTGCGCGTCGTCCATCGTGAGCACGGTCGCGTTCCTGAACACCACCGGTCGACCCGGCTGCGGTGCAGTCATGAGGAAACCTCCACGGTGAGGGGCTAATCACAAACTCTAGTACGGACGGTCGTCCGGTAGCCGGTCAGCACAAACCTGATCGGAACACTGTCCCTTATACGCCGTGGTGTCAAGAGTCCTGAAGTGCCCGACCTGGGAAGGTATAAGGCTTCCGCTGTCCGCACTGCGGACAAGCCGAGAAGAAACCTGTAGGGTGCGGGGGACATATCAGCGCAGGCGTTTTCGGCTTCTGGAGGCTCAGGTGGCTCGTCGGGATGACAGCCCGGACTTCATCGAGGCGATCGCCCGCGGCCTCGATGTCATCAGGGCCTTCGGACCGGGACAGCCGGCCATGACACTGGCCGCGGTGGCGACGGCGAGCGAGCTGCCGCGGCCGACCGCGCGGCGGATCCTGCTCACCCTGGAGCAGCTCGGCTATGTCAGGCAGGCGGGGGGCGGCGGATACGAGCTCACCCCGCGGGTGCTCGACCTCGGCATGTCCTACGTCCTTTCCCGCGGCCTGTGGGAGGTGGCGCGGCCGCACATGGAGGCACTCGTCGCGGCGACCGGCGAGTCGACCTCGATCGCACAGCTCGACGGTTCCGACATCGTCTACGTGGCCCGGGTCGCGGTACCCAAGATCGTGACCCTGTCGGTGACGATCGGCACCCGGTTCCCGGCGATGCAGACATCGCTCGGCAAGGTGCTGCTCGCGGCCCTGCCGCAGGCGGAAGCGGAACGAGTGCTCGCCGAGCCGTCCCGGTCCGGCATCGACCCGCGCTGGCAGCCTGACCTGGCCGAGCGCACCTCGGTGCTGCGTGAGGTGCGCGCCAGGGGATGGGCGCTCACCGACGAGCAGCTGGCCCCCGGCATCCGCTCGGTCGCGGTCCCGTTGCGGGACGGCGACGGCCGGGTGATCGCCGCGCTCAACGTGAACTCGCACGCGGCCGAGACCCCGCTCGATGTCCTGGTCGGCCATCACCTGCCGCCGCTGCTGCAGGCGGCGGGGTCGATCAGCTCCGACTGGGCGGCCTGCCAGGGCGCGCCGCAGGTGACACTCCGGTCGCGGACCGCGGGCGGCGGCAACGCCGGCAACGTCGGCGCCGCCGGCGCGGGCTTCACCGCGCCCGCGGCTGGAAAAACCGGCTCTGGGAATATTGATGCCAGGGCCGCGGAGGCCGGCGGCGCCGCTGGTAACAGTTAGCGTCACCGCGCCCCCTGGTGAGCTGTCTTGACAGTCAGGAACGCGGCCAACATACTCGGCAGACGGACAGATGTCCGATATGCGGACAGTGCGCGGACGGGAAGGGCACCTACCTTATGAGTGATGCGATGCGGCCAGCAGGCGAAGGTCCGCTGTCTGGCCTGCTCGTCGCCGACTTCTCTCGCGTCCTGGCCGGGCCGTACTGCACGATGCTCCTCGCCGACCTGGGCGCGAACGTGATCAAGGTCGAATCCCCGGCAGGCGACGACACCAGGTCCTGGGTTCCGCCGGTCACCGAGGACGGCGTCTCCACCTACTTTCTCTCGATCAACCGGAACAAGCGGTCGATCGCGCTCGACCTGAAGGACGCCGAGGACCGCGCGCTGGCGCTGGAACTCGCCCGCCGCGCCGATGTCTTCGTGCAGAACTTCAAGCCGGGCGGCCTGCGCCGGTTCGGCCTCGACTATGACTCCGTCAGCGCCGTCAATCCGCCGGTCATCTACGCCTCGATCAGCGGGTTCGGCAGCGGCGGCGGCAAGGACCTGCCCGGCTACGACCTGATGGTGCAGGCCATGTCCGGGTTGATGTCGCTGACCGGTGACCCCGACGGGCCGCCGTACCGGGCGGGCATCTCCGCGTTCGACGTGATCGCCGGCCTGCACACCACGATCGCCATCCTGGCCGCGCTCAACCACCGGAACGCCACCGGCGAGGGACAGCACCTGGACGCCTCGCTGATGGCGTCGGCGATGTCCGGCATGGTGAACCAGACGAGCGCCTACGTGGCCGGCGGTGTGGTGCCGTTCCGGATGGGCAACTCGCACCCGAGCCTGTTCCCCTACGAGCCGCTGCCCACCGGGGACGGCGACCTCATCGTGACGGCCGGCAACGACGCGCAGTTCCGCAAGCTGTGCGACGTGATCGGCGCGCCGGAACTGCCCGACGACCCCCGGTTCGCCACCAACCCCGGCCGGACCGCCAACCGGGGGGTGCTGAAGCCGCTGCTCGCCGAGAAGCTCGCCGCCAAGTCGGCGGCCGAGTGGTTCGACATGCTGATCGCGGTCGGCGTGCCGTGCGGCCCGATCAACACCGTCGACAAGGGGGTCGCGTTCGCGGAGAAGATCGGCCTCGAGCCGATCGTCACGGCCGGCACCGGGGACCGGACCCGGCCGGGGCTGCGGCACCCGGTCATCTTCTCGAAGACACCCGCCAGCTATCCCCTCGCGCCACCGGAGCTGAACGAGCACGGCGACGAGATCCGCGCCTGGCTGGCCGGGTCGGAAAAATAGGGCCGGAGGCATGAGCATGACCGCGGAGTACCCCACCTCACTCGGCACGTCGGACGCCGACACGATCACCCTGCTCGGCCAGAACCTGGCCGACGACCTGATGGGAAAGGTGGGGTTCGGCGAGCTGACGCTGTGGATG
>Ga0335075_10010359_pt1 | contig 14160 bp, 13 predicted proteins | sample Lox_Sample_24_FD_206723 | JGI IMG/M metagenome (GOLD analysis project Ga0335075, IMG submission 206723) | Soil microbial communities from Loxahatchee National Wildlife Refuge, Florida, United States - Lox_Sample_2.4 | ecosystem: Environmental > Terrestrial > Soil > Wetlands | place: USA...
ATCCGGTCGAGGTGGTGATCACCGGCCCGGGTGAGGGCGCTGTCGCCTACGGGCATCTGCAGATCCGGGTGCAGGAGCTGGCCGAAGCTGTCGTCGTCATCGACCAGCGCGGCAGCGGAACCTACGCTGACAACGTTGAATTCGTCGTCGACGACGCCGCCCGGCTCACGGTGGTGTGGATCGCCGACTGGGCCGATGACACCGTGCAGGTCAGCGCGCAGCACGCCCGGCTGGGCAAGGACGCGGTGCTGCGGCATGTGGCCGTCACGCTCGGCGGTGACCTGGTGCGGATGTCGGCCACCGTGCGCTTCGATGCGCCCGGCGGCGACGCCGAGCTACTCGGTCTGTACTTCGCCGACGACGGCCAGCACCTCGAGTCGAGGCTGCTGGTCGACCACGCTCAACCCGACTGCAAATCCAACGCGCTGTACAAGGGTGCGCTGCAAGGGGATCCGGACTCGACCCGGCCGGATGCGCACACTGTCTGGATCGGCGACGTGTTGATCCGGGCCGAGGCCACCGGCACCGACACCTTCGAGGTCAACCGCAACCTGGTGCTCACCGACGGCGCGCGCGCCGACTCGGTGCCCAATCTGGAGATCGAGACCGGCGAAATCGTCGGCGCCGGACATGCCAGCGCCACCGGGCGATTCGACGACGAGCAACTGTTTTATCTGCGTTCCCGAGGCATCCCGGAAGAACAGGCCCGCCGACTGGTGGTGCGTGGTTTCTTCAACGAAATCATCGCCAAGATCGCGGTACCGCAGGTGCGGGAGCGCCTAACCACAGCCATCGAGCACGAACTGGCCATCACGGAATCGAGAGCAACCGCCTAATGACCACTTTGGAAATCAAAGATTTGCACGTCAGCGTCGAGAACCCGTCAGATGGTGGCGACATCGCCATTCTGAACGGCGTCAACTTGACGGTGAGCTCCGGCGAGACGCACGCGGTGATGGGGCCCAACGGATCCGGCAAATCCACTCTGTCCTACGCCATCGCCGGGCACCCGAAGTACCGCGTGACGTCGGGCTCCATCACGCTCGACGGCGAGAACGTCCTGGACATGAGCGTCGACGAGCGCGCCCGCGCCGGCCTGTTTTTGGCCATGCAGTATCCCGTCGAGGTGCCGGGTGTTTCGATGTCGAATTTCCTGCGCTCGGCGGCTACCGCCGTCCGCGGTGAGGCGCCCAAGCTGCGGCACTGGATCAAAGAGGTCAAAGCAGCGATGGATGACCTCGACATCGACCAGGCGTTCGGCGAACGCAGTGTCAACGAGGGCTTTTCCGGCGGCGAGAAGAAGCGCCACGAGATCCTGCAGCTGGGGTTGCTGAAGCCCAAGATCGCGATCCTCGACGAGACCGACTCGGGCCTCGACGTCGATGCGCTGCGGGTGGTCAGCGAGGGCGTCAACCGTTACGCCGAATCCGAGCACGGCGGCGTCCTGCTCATTACGCACTACACCCGGATCCTGCGGTACATCCATCCGCAATTCGTGCACGTGTTCGTCGGCGGCCGCATCATCGAATCGGGTGGCCCGGAGCTCGCCGACGAACTCGAAGAGAACGGCTACGAGCGCTTTTCCCAAGCGGCGACTGAGAAGGTTTAAGGGAGCTTGACCGTGGGCAGTTCCGTGACCTCACTGGACGTCGCCGCGATCCGCGCCGACTTTCCGATCCTCAAGCGGGTGATGCGGGGCGGCAATCAGTTGGCTTACCTAGATTCGGGTGCGACGTCGCAAAGGCCGGTGCAAGTCCTCGACGCCGAACGTGAATTCCTGTTGACGTCCAACGGCGGGGTGCACCGAGGCGCGCACCAGCTGATGGAGGAGGCCACGGATGCTTACGAGCAGGGCCGCGCCGACATCGCGGCGTTTGTCGGTGCCCACGCCGACGAGCTGGTGTTCACCAAGAACGCCACCGAATCGCTCAACCTGGTGTCCTACGTGTTCGGGGACAACCGCTTCGAGCATGCCGTCGGTCCCGGCGACGTCATCGTCACCACCGAGCTCGAGCACCACGCCAACCTGGTTCCGTGGCAGGAATTGGCCCGGCGCACCGGTGCCACGCTGCGCTGGTACGGCGTAACCTCTGAAGGACCCGAGGCCGGTCGCATCGACATTGATTCACTGCAGCTCGATGAGCGGGTCAAAGTCGTTGCCTTCAGCCATCATTCGAATGTAACCGGCGCGGTCGCCCCGGTGGCCGGGCTGGTCGCCCGAGCCAAGGCCGTTGGCGCGTTGACTGTGCTGGATGCCTGCCAGTCGGTGCCGCACCAGCCGGTCGACTTGCACGCGCTGGGCGTCGACTTCGCCGCGTTCTCCGGACATAAAATGTTGGGCCCCAACGGAATCGGTGTGCTCTATGGCCGTGGCGAGCTACTCAACGCGATGCCGCCGTTCATCACCGGCGGCTCGATGATCGAGACGGTGACCATGGAGGCCACCACCTACGCGGCACCACCGCAGCGGTTCGAGGCCGGCACCCCGATGACCTCCCAGGTGATCGGGCTGGGCGCCGCCGCACGCTATCTCGGCGCGATCGGAATGGACGTCGTCGAAGCCCATGAACGTGAGTTGACCGCCGCCGCGATCGAAGGCCTCTCCAGTATCGACGGTGTTCGCGTGATCGGGCCTAAGTCGATGGAGAACCGCGGCTCACCGGTGTCCTTCATAGTCGACGGCGTGCACGCCCACGACGTTGGCCAGGTCCTCGACGACGACGGGGTGGCCGTGCGGGTTGGTCATCACTGCGCATTGCCGCTACACCGCCGATTCGGCCTTGCCGCCACCGCGCGCGCATCGTTCGCGGTCTATAACACCCCCGAGGAAGTCGACCGGCTGGTGGCGGGCGTGCGGCATGCCATCGATTTCTTCGGTGGAGCGTGAGTGGCAGTGCGCCTCGAGCAGATCTACCAAGACGTGATTCTGGATCACTACAAGCACCCGCAGCACCGCGGGCTGCGGGAGCCGTACGGCGCGCAGGTGCATCACGTCAACCCGGTGTGCGGTGACGAGGTCACGCTGCGGGTGGCGGTATCGGACGACGGTGAACACGTCGTCGACGTCTCCTACGACGGGCAGGGCTGTTCGATCAGCCAGGCGGCCACATCGGTGCTCACCGAGCAGGTGGTCGGTCAAACAGTTGGACAGGCGTTGAAGACGGTGACGGCGTTCACCGAGATGATTTCTTCGCGGGGAACCGTGGTCGGCGACGAGGATGTCCTGGGTGACGGCATCGCGTTCGCCGGAGTCGCCAAGTATCCAGCGCGGGTCAAATGCGCGCTGCTCGGCTGGATGGCATTCAAAGACGCGCTGGCGCAAGCCATGCACGACGCCGAGGAGGTCAAAGGATGAGCGAAACCGCCGCACCGGACGACGAGTTGCTCGCCGACATCGAAGAGGCGATGCGCGACGTCGTCGATCCTGAACTGGGCATCAACGTGGTCGATCTTGGACTGGTCTACGGCGTGAACCTCGCAGAGGGAGACGAGGGCACCATCGCGCTGATCGACATGACGCTGACGTCGCCGGCCTGCCCGCTGACCGACGTGATCGAAGACCAGTCGCGTAGTGCTTTGGTCGGCGCCGGCCTGGTCGACGAGCTGCGGATCAATTGGGTGTGGAACCCGCCTTGGGGCCCCGACAAGATCACCGATGACGGCCGCGACCAACTGCGCGCCCTCGGTTTCACCGTCTGAGTCGTCCGAGCCGGCGAGCGACGGGCTGGGTGGGGTTGCGGTCGCACCAGGCCTGACTACCATCGTGGTGTGAGCAATCCCACCCGCGGGGTCAAGGAGAAGGGCTACGGCGCAGAGCCGAATGTGGTCGTGATGTTCGGCGCCACAGGTGATTTAGCACGCCGCAAGCTGCTGCCCGGGCTCTTTCACCTGTCCGGCTCCAACCTGGCCCCCGAGATCCGCATCATCGGCACGTCGCTCGATGAGCTTGACGACGAGGCATTCCGCAAACTGGTGCGTAAGGCCTGCCACGAGTTCTCCAACCATGACATTTCCGATGACGTTCTCGATAAGTTCACCGACGAATTGACTTACGTCTCCTTGGACGCCGGGCCGGAAGCGCTGGCCACCGCCGTCGCGGAGCAGATCGATGTCCTCGGTGGTGACGCCCATCTGCTGCACTACTTGAGCGTGCCGCCAAATGCGGTCATGCCCGTCATGGAAACCTTGCGCAAGGCGGACTTGGTGCAGAAGTCTCGGGTCATCATGGAAAAGCCGTTCGGCGTCGACCTGGACAGCGCGCGGGAACTGAACGCGGCGATTCACGAGATATTCGACGAAGAGCAGATCTTCCGGATCGATCACTTCCTGGGTAAGGAGGCCGCGCAGAACATTCTCGCGTTCCGGTTCGCGAATGGGTTGTTCGAGCCGATTTGGAATCGAAACTTCATCGACCACATCCAGATTGATGTGCCGGAGCGGCTCACCTGTCAGAATCGCGCTGGATTCTACGAATCCGTGGGGGCTTTCAAGGACATGGTGGTCACCCACTTGTTCCAGATTCTGGCGTTCGTCGCGATGGAACCGCCGACCGAGCTTGCTTCAGAGGCGATCAGCGACGAGAAAAACAAGGTATTCCGCTCGATGCGCCTGCTTGATCCGAACGAGGTGGTGCGTGGGCAATATCGGGGTTACCGCGACGAACCCGGGGTGTCCGCGGACTCGGATACCGAAACCTTCATCGCGCTCAAAGCCGAGATCGACAACTGGCGCTGGGCAGGTGTCCCGTTCTTTCTGCGCACCGGCAAGGGCCTCGCTGAGGGACAGCGCATCATTTCCATCGCATTCCACGAGCCGCCGAGGAGCATGTTTCCGGCCGGATCCGGTGTGGGACAGAAGGGTCCCGATCACCTAACCTTCGATCTCGCCGACGTGTCCAAGATGTCGCTGTCGTTTTACGGCAAGCGGCCCGGACCGGGAATGAAGCTGGACAAGCTCAGCCTGCAGTTCACCATGGAAGAGACCGGCCATGCCGGCGATGTGCTCGAGGCTTACGAGCGTTTGATTCTTGACGCGATGCGGGGCGATCGGACGTTGTACAACACGGCAGAGGGCATCGAGCGGCTCTGGGAGGTCTCGGCGCCGTTGCTGGAGGATCCGCCGCCGACGCGCAGCTATGACCTCGATTCGTGGGGTCCCAACGCGGTTCATCCGTTGATTGCGCCGCGAGCGTGGCGGCTGCCGTTCGAGCGTGGCTGGCGCGGCAAGAACTGAGGCCTCGTCAACGCCAGGGCAGGGCGCTGTTATCGCCGAGCCAGCGTGACGGCGGGATCATCGGCGCTCCCCGTAGTCCCGACGCTTCGACGTGGCGCAGCGCGGCATCGAGGTGTTGGCGCATCCGACGTTCTGCCTTCTGTGGGTCTTGTGCGGTGATGGCGGCGGCGATCGCGCGGTGCGACTTCGCGGCTTCGTCGCGGTCGTATTGAGTGATGTCCTGCTCGGCCGCGGCCCAGCGCACCGCCTGTTCCACGGCGGCCAAAACGGTTGTCAGGAGCGGGTTTCCACTGGCCTGCACCAGGAGTTCGTGGAATTCGTGATAGCCGGTGCCATCGGCCGCGACACCGCGCTCGGCGACAGCGGCGATACGCTCGCGTTGTCCGGCCGTGGCGTGTTCGGCGACGTGGGCCGCCGCGGCGGGCTCGAGCATCTTCCGAAAAGCCAGCAAGTCTCCCCAGGTCGCTCCGGTAAGGGTGAATAACTGCACTAGTGAGTGGGCGGTCCGCTCGGGTTCGGGATGACGGATGCGTACGCCGCTGCGTCCCTGACTGGTGGTGGTGAGCCCCTCGGCGTCCAGCAGCCGCAGCGCCATGCGCACGGTTTCCCGGCTGACGCCGAGCCGGTTGACCAGTTCGCTTTCGGTGGGCAGCGAATCGCCCGGCATGAGTTCTCCGGACAGAATTCGCCGGCGCAGGGTAGCGGCCACGACGTCGGGCAACCGCGCGGGCGGGGAGGGGTTGGTTATCGTCACACCGCTTAGTATACTAAGTCGTCATGGTGAATGTCCCCGACGCCGCGGTGCTCACCGGCGCGTTCCGGCCGATGCGGTTCGAGGCGACTGTCGAGGACTGCGTGACCACCTACGGTGAAATCCCCACCGACCTTGCCGGTGGCTTTTATCGGGTCGGTCCGACGTTCAAACGGCCGACCCGACAGGGCGCCAACGGCCTGCTGGCGATGGACGGCATGGTGCAGGGGCTCACCTTCGACAACGGCCGCGCCGACTTCCGTAACCGCTGGGTTCGCACGCCCAAATATCTGCTGGAAGACAACCATCGCCGCGGAATGTTCTGCTGGTCGGACGGCGACTGGACCGACTGGCGCAACATCGGCTTCGGCGCCGTCGTGCGTGACGAATTCACCCGAGGAATTCCCCAGGGCACCAACAACATCAACTGCTTCCCGTTCGCCGGCGAGGTCCTGGCGTCCGGCGAGCAGGGCAGCCCGCCGGTCGCTCTGGACCCGATCACCCTGGAAACCCGCGGGGTGGTGCCGTGGTCGCCGCAGCTGTCACGCGGGATCTTCGAGCAGGCCGGCTACGGCGATGCCGCGTTCACCGCGCACCCGAAATGGGACAGCGCCAGCGGCACGCTGTATGGCTGGGCGTACAGCAACCACAAGCCGTACGTCACCGTCCATGTTGTACAGCCGGACGGCAGGGTCGCCTCCCGCGAGCTCTGGGATGCGCCCTATTCCTCAGAGGTCCACGACATGTGGCTCACCCCGGACTGGATGGTCCTGCCGTTTCAGGGTTTCGTGTTCGACCCAGACCGGATTGAGCACGGGCAGTCGGTGCAAGGGTGGCAGCCAGAACTTCCGACCGTGTTGGCGCTGGTCCCGCGCGACGACGTCGAGAACGGCGAGATCCGTTGGATCACTGCCGAAATTGAGCCGCAGTACGTGATGCACACCCTGGCCGCCGACGTCGACGGCGACACGCTGACGTTGGACGCCCCGGTCTTCGAGCGCCCGCCGTTCCCGTTGGACATCGACGGGTTCCAAGGCGACGACGTCGCACTGTTCTTCAACCTGGCGCGCAGCACGCTTTGTCGCTGGACGGTCGATTTGGCCGGCCACAGCGTCAAATCCGAACTGCTCGACGATCGGCCGTGCGAGCTGCCCAAGGTCGACGAACGCTTCTACGGTCGCCAACACCGCTGGGGATACCTGATCGGCGGCGATGCCAAGGGCAACGGGATGCGTATGCACAGCCTGATCGTGCGCGACCGCGCCACCGGCGTCGAACAGCAATACCGCCTGCGGCACGAACGCCCGGCGCTGGTGATGGAGCCGACATTCGTCCCGCGCACTGCCGACGCCGCGGAAGGCGACGGCTATTTGATGGTCCCGGTTTCACGTTGGACGGAAAACCTCGGTGAATATGTCCTTTTCGACACCGACGACATCACCGCGGGCCCGATATGCCGTATCGAGATCCCGTTCCTCCTCGGGTTCACCCCGCACGGGCACTGGATGGACTTCCGGTGATGCTGAGCGACGTCGAGGAAGCCGAGCTACGCGCCTCGGTGCACGGTATCGTCGCCGGTTTCGGCAACGACTACTTCACCCGGTGCAGCGAAACGTTAAAGCATCCTACCGAGCTGTGGGACGCGTTGGCCGCGGGCGGCTTCGTCGGGGTGAACCTGCCGGAGGAATACGGCGGCGGCGGAATGGGATTGAGCGCGATGAATATTGTCGCCGAAGAGGCCGCCGCCGCAGGCTGCCCGCAGATCATGCTGATGATCTCGCCGGGAATCGTGGGCAGCCTGCTTGCGCGGCACGCTACCCATGAGCAGAAACAGCAATGGCTGGCCCCGATGGCGGCGGGAACGGCCAAGATAGCGTTCGCGATCACCGAACCCGACGCCGGGTCCAACAGCCACCAGCTCGCCACCACCGCGCGCCGCGACGGCGACAAGTACTACATCAGCGGGCAGAAGACGTACATCACCGCAGCCGACCAAGCCGACGCCCTGCTGGTCGTCACCCGCACCAGCACCGACGGAGGCGGCCGCGCGCAGCTTTCGCTGTTCCTCGTCGACCGCGACACACCCGGCATCGACATGCACCTCATCCCGATGACGTTCGAAATCACCGATAAATCGTTCACCGTGTTCTTCGACAACGTCGCCGTCCCGGCGGACCGGCTGGTCGGTAACGAAGGCGACGGATTACGTGTCGCGTTCGACGGGATGAACCCCGAGCGGGTGATCATCGCCGCGATTTGCAACGGTGTCAGCCGCTACGCCCTCGACAAAGCCGTCGCCTACGCGCGAGAACGCCAGGTGTGGCGGGTGCCGATCGGTGCCCACCAAGGCGTCGCGCATCCGTTGGCCGAAGCCAAGATTGCGCTCGAGGCTGCCCGGCTGATGACACGCCACGCCGCTGCCGGCTACGACGATGGAGCCGACGCCGGCGAACCCGCCAACATGGCCAAATTTCTGGCCGCCGATGCTGCCATCCGCTGCCTGGACCAAGCGATCGAGGTGCACGGCGGCAGTGGCTTCACCCGCGAAGTCGCCCTGGCCAACATGTACGAGTTCGTCCGGTTGTTCAAAACCGTGCCGATCACCCGCGAGATGATCCTCAACCACATCGCGCAGCACAGCCTCGGCTTGCCGAGATCGTATTGATCCGGCCGTCGGCTAGTGCTGGTGCCGCCGCCCGCCAAGCTGCGGGCAGTTGCCGTTGTCCGCCGGTTGAACGGTGATGGTCGCAGCCTGCAGTGTGCCGCTGCCGTCTTTGCTGCCTTTGGCGGCAACGCACTTGCCTTGGGCGAGCGCTTGCGCGTCGGTGGCGGTCTGCTTGCTGTATTTGGTCGTGTCGGTGACGGTCACGTTCGACTGAGAACTGTTGCCGTTGGCGTCGGTGCCGTTCACGGTGATGGTGGTTCCCGCGACGGAGGCAACCGTGCCACTGACCAGGCGGTGCTTGGCCGGCGCGCCGGCCGGGTGATTAGGCTCCTGGCACTTGCCGTCGACGGCCGGGCGGACGCGTACGGCTTGTGCGGTGATCGCGCCGCCGGCCTCCGCGCTTTCCTGGGTGGGATGCACAGCCACGCAACTGCCGGCGGTGACGTCAGTCAGCTGCGCGGGGGTGACCTCGGTGATCTTCGTCGACGGCGTGAAGTCGACGGTGGCGTTTCCGGTCTGCTGGGTGACCTGGATCGCGTCGCCGGATACCGAAGCGATCATCCCGCTGACCCAGGCTTTGCCGTTCGGCGACGCTGACGGCGACGACGTCGCAGCGGAGCTTGTCGGGCCGGCCGCAGTGGAGGGCTTCGCCGTGTTGGATGTCGTGCTGGATGAACCGCATGCGGCGACGGACAGCGCGGTTGCCCCGGTGAGCGTGAAAATCGCCAGTCGGGTCAGTCGTGCGGGCGGAAGAATGCCAGGCATCCCAAACATCGAGGTCCTTTCGGTCGTCGGCCGCTGTGGGCGGGCCGGCTATGCAACGCTTCTCACAATTGGTGGCGCAGCTGAGTACCGGCTGGCGGCCGATTATGAGCCGGCTGTGTAAGCGGGGTGGCCCGCTCGAGCCGGCTCTAGAATGCCGCTTCGGTAAGCCGCATGATGTCGTCGTCGATGGTGCTGATGATGCCCCGCAGCGCGGTGAGGTTCGGCAGCATGTTCTGGGCGAAGAATCGCGCCGTGGCGATCTTGCCCTGGTAGAACGCTTCGTCGTTTACCGGCGCGGCAGCCAGGGCCGCCTGGGCAATGTCGGCTTGTACCAACAGCCGCCAACCGATGAGCAAATCGCCCACGGCCAACAGGAATCGCACCGATGCCAGCCCGACTTTGTGTATCTCCGTTGGGTTTTCCGCGGCAGCCATCAGGTACCCGGTCAGTGTGGCGGTCATCGCCCGAACGTCATCGAGCCCGTCACGCAGCAGCCCGGCAGTCGCCCGCAGCGCTTCGTCGCAGGTATCGACGGTGTTGCCGATCTGTGCGGCCACATGCTCTAGGGCTTGGCCCCGGTCGCGAATGATCTTGCGGAAGAAGAAGTCCAGCGACTGGATTGCGGTGGTGCCCTCGTAAAGCGAGTCGATCTTGGCGTCACGGATGTACTGCTCGATGGGGTAGTCGGTCAAAAAGCCTGACCCCCCGAGCGTCTGCAGCGACTCGGTCAGAATTTCGTAAGCCCGTTCCGAGCTCACCCCCTTGACCACGGGCAGCAGCAGATCGTTGACACGGCGCGCCATCTCCGCGTCTGCACCTGAAATCTGTTGTGCAACAGACTCTTCCTGATGTGCTGCGGTATACAGGTAGAGCGCTCGCAAACCCTCGGCGTAAGCCTTCTGCGTCATCAGGCTGCGCCGCACATCCGGGTGGTGCATGATCGTGACCCGCGGCGCCGCCTTGTCCGTCATCTGGGTCAGATCGGCACCCTGCACCCGCTGCTTGGCGAATGCCAGCGCGTTGAGATATCCGGTGGACAGCGTGCCGGCGGCCTTGACGCCGACGGTCATGCGTGCGTGCTCGATGACGGTGAACATCTGCGCGATCCCGTTGTGCACGTCGCCGACCAGGTAGCCAACCGCGGGAACCCCATTGGCGCCGAAGGTCAACTCGCAGGTCGGGGAGGCCTTCAGTCCCATCTTGTGTTCCAGGCCGGTGGCCAGAACCCCGTTGCGCGAACCGAGTTCGAAAGTCTCCGGGTCGAAGAGGTATTTCGGTACGTAGAACAGGCTCAAGCCTTTGGTGCCCGGGCCGGCACCCTCGGGCCGGGCCAGCACTAGATGAAAGATGTTTTCGGCGGTGTCGCCCACATCGCCACCGGAGATGAAACGCTTGACGCCCTCGATGTGCCAACTGCCGTCCGGTTGCGCGATGGCCTTGGTTCGCCCCGCGCCGACGTCGGAACCGGCGTCGGCCTCGGTCAACACCATGGTGGCCGCCCAGCCTCGTTCCAGGGCCATCGCCGCCCACTGCTTCTGCTGTTCGGTGCCTTCGACGTAGAGCGCGTTGGCCATGGCCGGTCCCATGCTGTAGAAGAACGCCGCGGCCGGATTTGCGCAGTGCAGCATTTCGTTGATCGCCCATGTCACTGGGCCCGGTGCGGACACCCCGCCGATGTCTTCGGTGAGACCCATGCGCCACCATTCGGCGGCTTTGACCGCCTGCACCGATTTGGCCAGCTCGGCCGAGACCGAAATGGTGTGCCGGTCCGGCTCGAAAACCGGTGGGTTGCGGTCGGCATCGGCGAACGATTCGGCGATCGGGCCCTCGGCCAACCGAGCGACTTCATCGAGCATCGTATGGACCGTGTCGACGTCGAGATCGCGGTAGCGCCCGGAGCCGAGGACGGTGCCGATGTTCAAAACCTCGAATAGATTGAACTTGAGGTCGCGCAGGTTAGCGATGTAGTGCCCCAACGGTTTTCCTCTCCTCATCAACGCCCAGGCGAATGTTGGACGCAGTGTGTCCGAGGCGGGAATGGGTACGCAACCGTAACCTACGGTGACGAAGGCGTAACCTACGCCGACGCAACCGTAACAACCGAGGTCAGCGCACCGGTGAGGTGAGTAACGCTGTGCGGCAATCGATGTCGGGCTAGCCCGACCAGGTGGTCCCCGAGCACGGTCGAATACAGTTGTGGCATGTTTTGGTTGTGCAGAACCTGCGGTGTCGAGCACACCACCGCATCGGGTGTGTGTGAGATTTGCGCCGACGACCGGCAGTGGGTGCCGGCCGAGGGGCAGCAATGGGCGACGCTGGAGCAGCTGGTTGCCGAAGGGATGCGGTCGCAGATCTGGGTTGTTGAAGACGGACTGGTCGCCATCGGCAGTTCGCCGCCGCTGGGAATCGGACAGCTGGGCAAGCTGGTGTGCTCTGATGCCGGCAACGTGTTGTGGGATCCATCCGGCTTTGTCGACGACGACGCCGTAGCCGCGGTCGCAGAGCGGGGACCGGTCATCGCGATTGTGGCCAGCCATCCGCACATGTACGGCGCACAAGTCGAGTGGAGCCACCGGCTGGGCAACGTTCCGGTGTACGTCAACGTCGCGGACGCCGAGTGGGTGATGCGCCCCGACCCGGTGATCGAGCTGTGGTCGCAGAGCCTGCAGCTGACACCGTCGCTGTCGGTGGTCAAAGTCGGTGGGCATTTCCCCGGCAGCGCAGTCGCGTGCTGGGCCGAAGGCGCCGGCGGGCGCGGTGTGCTGCTGGCCGGCGACACCGTCTTTCCCAACCCGGACCGCGGTACGGTCGCGTTTATGCGCAGCTACCCCAACCGGCTGCCGCTGTCGGCTGCGGTGGTGGAGCGGATGGCCGACACGCTGGCGGCGTTGCATTTCGATCGCATCTACGGGTTGTTCGTCAACTCCATCGACACCGACGGCCACGCCGCGGTCCAGCGCTCGGCCGCCCGCCACGCTGCCTGGGTCCGCGGAGACTACGACCATCTGACCTGATCAGGCGGGAACATTCCGGCAGTTCAGCGCGTTGACCGGGTCGTGACTACCCAAGACCTCACTGCCGAACAGTTCAACGAAACCATCAACGGCAACGACATCGTGCTCGTCGACTTCTGGGCGTCCTGGTGCGGGCCGTGCCGTCAGTTCGCGCCCACCTTTGCCGCATCAGCGGAGAAGCATCCCGACATCGTGCACGCCAAGGTCGACACCGAAGCTGAGCAGCAACTCGCGGCGGCCGCCCAGATCCGCGGCATCCCCACGCTGATGGCCTTCAAGAAGGGCAAGCTGGTGTTCAACCAGGCCGGCGCGCTGCCACCGGCCGCACTGGAGGATCTGGTTCAGCAGATCAAGGACTTCGACATCGACGCGGCGACCGCGGCGCACGAGCGCGACCAGGCCTGATCGCTGGGACGGGGTACCGTTCAACGGTGAGTTTGGTCCTCGTTGAACATCCGCGACCGCAGGTCGCGCTCATCACGCTCAACCGCCCGGAGCGGATGAACTCCATGGCGTTCGACGTCATGGTGCCGCTGAAAGAGGCGCTGGAGAACGTCACCTACGACAACTCGGTGCGGGTGGTCGTGCTGACCGGGGCAGACCGAGGCTTCTCGTCGGGCGCCGACCACAAGTCGGCGGGGGAGGTGCCGCACGTCCAGGGGCTGACCCGGCCCACCTACGCGTTGCGCTCCATGCAGATCCTCGACGACGTCATCCTCGGGCTGCGACGGATGCACCAGCCGGTGATCGCCGCGGTCAACGGGGCAGCTATCGGCGGCGGGCTGTGCCTGGCGTTGGCGGCCGACATCCGCGTTGCGTCGAGCGGAGCCTATTTCCGGGCCGCGGGCATCAACAACGGCCTGACCGCCAGCGAGCTGGGTCTGAGCTACTTGCTGCCCCGGGCCATCGGCTCGTCACGGGCGTTCGAGATCATGCTTACCGGTCGTGACATCGACGCCGAGGAAGCCGAGCGGATCGGGCTGGTGTCGCGCCAGGTGCCCGGCGATCAGTTGTTGGAGACCTGCTACGCGATGGCCGAACGAATCGCGGCGTTCTCCCGGCCGGGAATCGAGTTGACCAAGCGCACACTGTGGACCGGGCTGGACGCCGCTAGCCTGGAAGGGCACATGCAGGCCGAAGGCCTGGGGCAGCTCTTTGTTCGCCTGCTCACCACCAATTTCGAAGAGGCGGTCGCCGCGCGTGCCGAAAAGCGGCCGCCGGTTTTCACCGACGACAAGTAACACCGCCAAAGGAGAGTGACCGTGATCACGGCTACGGACCTCGAGGTCCGCGCTGGCGCGCGCACGTTGCTCTCTACTAATCGGGAAGGAGTCCCCGGCCCGGCACTGCGGATACAGCCCGGTGACCGGATCGGGCTGGTCGGGCGCAACGGCGCCGGCAAGACCACCACGCTGCGCATCCTGGCGGGGGAGAGCGAGCCCTACGCCGGAACGCTGAGCCGCAACGGCGAGATCGGTTATCTGCCCCAGGATCCCAAGGAGGGCGACCTCGACGTGCTGGCCCGCGACCGGGTGCTGTCCGCGCGCGGACTGGACACGCTGCTCACCGACCTGGAAAAGCAGCAGGCGCTAATGGCCGAGGTCGCCGACGACGTCGCCCGGGACCGTGCGATCCGCCGCTACGGCCAACTCGAGGAGCGCTTCGCGGCGTTGGGCGGTTACGGTGCCGAAAGTGAAGCGGGCCGAATCTGCGCGAGCCTCGGGTTGCCCGAA
>Ga0335075_10010361_pt1 | contig 14158 bp, 21 predicted proteins | sample Lox_Sample_24_FD_206723 | JGI IMG/M metagenome (GOLD analysis project Ga0335075, IMG submission 206723) | Soil microbial communities from Loxahatchee National Wildlife Refuge, Florida, United States - Lox_Sample_2.4 | ecosystem: Environmental > Terrestrial > Soil > Wetlands | place: USA...
GAGAGTTTGATGGTGGAAATTAAATGCTTTTGTTGTTCTAATTCCTGCTGAATTTGTTCTCGTTCATTTCTTAATCATTGTTGCTTTTGTTCTCGTCATTGACGAATTAGCATAACACTGCTAATTAGTGCTAATGATAAGAAAAAAAGACTAGTTCATTTGTAAAAGTTAAGACTATTTCTCTTTTTTAAACGATCATTCATACTAGTAAGATTTATTCTTTTTATAATCTCCCTACTTTTCGGTACCTAACAAACTCAGCTCTCCGCAGAGTTGGCATTTGTTCTTTTTGTTGTTCTAAACAAGCACCACATAACACTTTTTCTTTTGTCTTTAACCCTCAAAATCTTGGATCATTCCGGTTCTTAATCACTCTTTTTTTACTGGCGGCAATAATAGCATTATCACACTTTTCACACCAAGCATAAAAATCACTACTAACCCGCACTTTGGGACTAATTTCGCACTGACATTCTTTTAATTGTTCTTCTTTTTCTTTGAGTAAATTACTAAATAACTCAAAAATTTCCCTTGCTTCTACTTCCAAACAAACACAATTCTTTAAATGATAATTGTTTTCTTTCCATTTATCAGCACAATTTTTATTTACTGGTAAACTTTTATAATTTTCCAACCATTCAGTTAAATCTATTTTCCAAAACCTTTTATACCATTTACTTTGTCCGGCAAAACTGATCGGACTACTGGCTCCGCCCTCTTTTACCATTAAACAAGGTTGACAGACTAATTGGTTATTCTCATACAAGTTATAAGCGTCCACTTCTTTGCTTTGGCAATGTTTACAACCTAGATAACCCTTTAAAAGTTGTAATTGCTGAATATGTTCTTTGCTTTCTCTTTGCTTACTAACTAGAACTTTTTCATAAGAGGAATATTCTTTGGCTCTTGATTTTTCCCTTTCATAGTAGCAAGCACAACAATAACTCCTCCATTCACTATCTCAACCAGTTAAGAGTTGACAAGGTTTTTGTTGGCGACAACTAGCACAATAATAACTTTTAAATTGATGTTTTTCCTTATTACTTTTTTTTAATAGGTCGCTCATATTTTCTAATTCCTATTATGTTAGGTTAATAATATTATTGAAGGGAATTATTAATATATTTTAGTGTTTTACCACCGCCTATATCCATAAAAAGAAAGAACCAAAGAAAAAAAAGCAGTGATATTAACAACAAAGAGGATTGTTTGCCGGAATTTGTAGAAAAGGAGCATCGAACAAAATTTTTTTAACTCTTATCGTAAACATCTTTAAGAACTTGAAGTCTAGCGGTGGCAGCCGCCATTCTTTCCAAGCACTTTTTAGCCTCCTTTATTAACTTTTCTTCCTCGCTGTAGCGACCTTTACGATATCCCCAATCATCTTCGCAAACATATTTGACAGGCTCGATACCGATCAGCAACTCTTTTGCTCTATTAGAGATGTCTAAAGTTTCTTTAACTATACTATAATGGACTTGTCTTCAATCTTTTTTTTCTTCACTCATAAATTGTTATAACTAAAATTTTACCAAAACTCAAAAATTTATTCCTCCTGTTTCAAGCATTTATTTCTGACCTTTTTACTCTTTTTTTTGTTAAATATTCCTGTCCTTTTAGTAAATTGGTCTTAAAAATAGTTCAGTTTTAAGTTTAATTCTCCCATTATGGCATATTAGGTCAGGAATAAATATTTTTTCTTTGGTTTCTTTTTTTGACGGCAAAAATGAGTTAAATCAAAAAGAAATTACATAAAATATATATAGAGTTAGTAGTTCGTCAAAATAATATGGCAACAACTAAAAACCTAAAAACTAATCTTAACATAACTTCTAATAAAAACCCCAGATTTAAAGATAAAAATGCTTATCTCTTATGAAAAGGTGAAGTAGTTCTCAAATACCAAAAGGTTAAGAAAGCAGGTTATAAAAAACTTCATTCAGTAATTAATGCTGTCAACCTCAACGACCTAAAACAAATTCCTGGTAATCGCTTCGAGGAGTTAAAAGGCAAAAAAGACTATTATAGCATTCGCATTAATGACCAATACCGCCTAATCTTTAAATGAGATAAAAAAGGTGCTAATTACGCGGAAGAAATCGAAATTAACCCTCACAATAAAAGATATGGCAAGTAAAACTTAACATAATAAGAAAGAAAAGACAAATTAGTCCATCAATTTATTGTGTTATGGTAAAAGATCTAGATTTAAAGCCTATTCATCCAGGAGAAATACTAAGAAGTGAATTCTTAGAACCCTTAAACATGAAAGGGGAAGAATTGGCTAAAAATATCCAAGTCAAAAAGTCAGTTATTCAGGATTTATTGGCTGAAAAAAGTAGTATGAATGTGGATCTAGCTTATCGGCTTTACTTTTATTTTGGCGTGAGTGCTGAATATTGATTGAACTTCCAAAAAAATTATGATTTGGATACTTACCAAGAATTAGCGGAAAGTAAGATTAAAAAACAAATCCAACCTTATCCACGCGAGGAAAAACATTTATAAAACAAAAATTCTAAGGGAATTATGATTCCAACTCCCCAACTTCTTAATCAAGTAGCCAACTTTATCCAAACCAAGGGCAAATTTTCTTATTACTGCTTATTCTTACTGGGTAAAGAAGCCGGTTTACGAGTCAGTGAAGCCATAAACTTTGACTTATCGCTAAAAAAGAAATCCAATCTTTACTTAATTCAGGGAAAATGCCATAAAAAGCGAGTTGTTTTTATTGATCCATCCGTAATCAGTGAATTAAGAAAAAACCATTGGCAACCCCAACCAACTAATCGTTTCTCTTACGCTCATTTTCTCCAAAGAACGAAAAAAGAACTCAATATTAGTAAAAGCGTTGAATTAACTCCCCATACTTTAAGAAGGTGTTTCGCGACTTACCAAGCCCAGGCCGGGATGCCTCTCCCACTTCTCCAAAAAGTTCTCGGTCATAGTAGTATTAGAACTACCGCTCTTTACTGGAAAGATAGTGCGGATCCCCAAGAAAAGGACATTAACGACAAATGATTAAAGGGAAAAGTACCCCAAGAGCCAAGCCAACCCATTGCGGATAAACCCAAGAATTTGTTAGAATTTCCCAAAAACAATGGAGAAATTTCTCCCCCTAACCAACCAAGAAATTCCAAGCCAAAACTCTTAACAACCGAAAACAAGAACTTAAAGGAAAAAATTAAGCAATTAGAGTATGAAAAACAAGAGCAACAACAAATTATTATTAACTTGAAAAATGACAAAGAATTATTAAAAAAACAACTGATTCAAGTCAAAAAAGAAAAGGATGTTCTATTAAAAATGCTTTCGATTGATCTACAAAGACAGCAAGAAAATTTATCTCATAAAGAACAAAATAACCAAGCACTTCATCAGCAATTAGTAGCACAAATTGAAGTTCTCACTAAAAATTAACTAACAAAAAAACTATCCCCCTAATCCGAGGGACAGTCTAAATGTTCGACACTTTTTAATCAAAACTCTACTCCATAAACTGAACCAACCAAAGCACTCTCGCTTCTAGTGATTTCATTCGCATAATCACTAACTCATAAGCGATAATTATTTTCACTAATGTCGTTATCCGTGATAAACTTATCACAATAAGGACATTGAAATTCTTTTAGATATTGGTCTTTTTCAAATGATCCACTAAATTTTAATTCTACTGCTCCCATGATTACTTGCTAAATACGAATGATTGAGAACTTGGGCTAATTGTTGCCGAGGTTCTTTTCTTATGTCGGAGGTTAACTCCCTTATTTTTACTTATGAAATTTTTCATACTGAAAATGAAAAATAAAAAAGAATAAAAAAAAACAACCTCGTCGAGTGCTATTTCCCAAATTGTCCGTGGGAAATTGGAAAAAACCCTTTTTTTCACTTTTCGCAAGAAAAGAGCAGGGTTTAAGTCAAAATAAATTAACAAAAATTTCGTAATAAGTAAAATAAGGAAAGAGTTAACCCTAGAAAAGAATCTTAATTTAGCAAAAGCAAGAAGTATTTATAAGTAAAAGGGCAGAGAATTAAGTTTAATACAAATACAGAAAGCGGTATAAATATTGCGGTATATTTAAAGCGGTAGATATAAAAATTTATAAAATAAAGTATATGAAACAAATGTTAATTATCAAAACTGATGAAGGTGAAAAAACATTGTCTCTTTTAAATCGCGAACAAGTTAACTATCAAGTAGTTTATAATGATGATTTGGATAAAGGTTTAACAGAGGAAGAAATTTATCGCCGAGATATGCGTTTAGCTAATCAAGATAAAGAGCGGCAAAAAGAAATAAAGTTGTGAGATAAAATTCAAGACCAAGACAACACCAAATTAAATAATGACGATGAGTGAGAGTGAAATTAAACCGCAATATGGTGAAATTTACAAATGTTCTTTTTATGATGAAAGTGTTGGCACGGAAATCAAAGGAGCAAGACCAGTGTTAATTATTTCGACTAAATGATATAGTGAGGAAAGCAACCGCATCACTATTTTGCCTTTAACTAGGCTTTTTAATAAACTTGGCCAGCAGAAAAAAGTTTATGCTTGAGAAGTAAAAGTAAGAGTTGACAACCAAGAAGGAAAAATTATGACTGACCAAATTCATAATATCGATAAGCAAAGACTAGAAAAAAAGATTGGGAGGCTATCAACTGAGCAAATGAACGAAATCATGAAAAAATTAGGTGCTTTGATTAATTTTTTTCCAGAAAAATTAAAAGCCAAATTATAACTTATGAAAATTGTCGCTTTTATCTCGCAAAAAGGAGGAGTAGGAAAATCAACCTTAGCCCGAGCCTTAGCCGTTGAAGCCAGTCATAAAAAAAATAAAGTCTTATTAGCTGATTGTGATTCACAGCAAGCCACTAGTTATCATTGATTACAATTGCGAAAAAAAAGCAAATTTCAAGTAGAAGTTTTTTCAACCGCTCAACAAGCATTACGAGAAGCACCGAAATATGATTTAACAATTATAGATGGACCAGCTCGCACTAGTCATGCCACTTTGGAAATCGCCCAAAAAGCCGATTTAATCATTCAGCCGACAGGTGCTACACGAGATGATTTAGTACCTGCCGTGAAAGAATTTAATGCTTTAAAAAAGGCAGGAATTCCTACTAAAAAATTATTATTTGTCCCAACACGCTTATCTAGTGCTACCGAAGCCCAAATAATCCAAGAATATTTAAAAAAAACTGGTTATAATTGCTCTCCTTTTTATCTCATGGAAAAAACTAGTTATAAACAAATTCAAAACGAAGGAAAAGCTGTTAGTGAAGTTATTTATAAATCTTTGCAAAATCAAGCCAAGGAACTAACTACTTTTTTATTAAATAGTATTAAATAAAGCGGTAGATATATTGCGGTATAAATAAAGCGGTAGCGGTAAAATATAATTATATGAAAAGAAAATTAAGAAGTTTAGAAATGTTGGGAGATGCACCAACCGAAGTTAGTCAAAATTTAAGAGCTCCTGAAATAGCACCTAGCGATCAGCGAATTACAGGAAGGACTAAACCATTATCCTTAAAAGCCAAACCTGAATTTCACCAAGAATTAAAAAAACTAGCTGCTGAACAAAATTGTTTAATGATTGAAGTATTGGAAAAGGCTTTAGAAAGTTATGAGCGAGAAAGAAAAAGTTAGCAAATGTTCTAACTGCTTCAAATTAGTTGCTGAGGATGAAAGCGATTCATGATGAAACATGTGACAAAACTTTCTGCCCGGAATGCTTAACTTATTGTGGGTAAATTCCGAACTGGCTTTTTGTAAGAAATGTGAATCCAACTAACTCTTACTTTTTCGGAGGAACTTCTACCTTGCTTTCAGTCTGGATGTTATTGTAAGTAATATTAGCCTGATCACCAAAAGTATTGCCCACAAAAGCATGACCTTGTTGAACATTGATATTGTTAATTATCTGATTAATTTGTTTAGTTTGATGGTCAATATTCTTTTGCAATTCTAACTCCAATTGAGTGATTTCTTCTTGTTTTTGGCAAAGATTGTTGATTTTTGCTTCGCTTGCTATCTTTAATTTTAATACAGTTCTTTTAGTAAGTTCTAGTTTTTTTAATGACTCCTCATCGCCATTCTTGACTAGTGCTTCTTGCTTTGCTAAAAGTTCGGTTATTTGTGATAAATCAGCAGTGTCTATTTTGTCATTATTACTAACAATATCTTTCTTTAATTCTGCTAGTTCCTGTTCTTTTTGTTCAATTTTGGCTTTAATTTTTTGGCAAGATTGTTCGGAAGAATCAAGTCTTTCTCTAGTTTTTTTAAGTAATTCTTTAGCATCGTCGCTTATCAAGGGACTAGAAGCGAATATTTTTTCTAGTTCTTTTGATGTTTCTAAGGCAAGTTTTAGAGCTTTTTTGAATTCATTATATTTCTCGTTTTCCCCTGAATTATTATGAGAAGATTCTTTGTTTTTATTAGTTTTTACTTCTTCGGCTAATTGTTTGACTTTTATTCATTGAGTGTTTAACTCGATGGCTTTGGTTTGGAAGTTAAAGTTTTGCATTAACTGAGTGATTTCTTTAGTTGGTAAAAGTTTACTATGATAAACTGCTCCGTGATGAATTTGGTAGTTAGGGAATCTGATTTCATTTGGCAAGGCTTGGTTGAATGCTTCGGCTACTTGAAGTTGGTTTTGGAATTCGGTATTTACTCCTCAACTTCGTAAAATGCTTTCTAACTCATAAGCAGTTGGTCTTTTGGTAGGATCTTTATCTCAACAGCGATTGACTAAATCTTCTAATAATTGAGGTATTTTAATCTGAAATTGTGGTCTTAATCCTTGACAAATTTTTACTCCTAAGTTGACATCGTGAACTTGATCATAATAAGGAGGCAAGCCCGAAAATAATTCATAAGCAACAACAGCAAAGGAGTAAACATCACTTGCCTGAGTATAAGGTTGACTTTGTAAAACTTCCGGTGCCACATAAGGAAGAACCCCAAAAACTTTTTCTGGACTAGTTTCATTAACTGGCTTACATAATCCTAAATCAGTAATTAAACAAGAAGTTTTCTCAATCCCCTTTAGGATATTACCCGAATGAAAATCATGGTGTACTAGATTTTTTTGGTGCAGATCTTTTAAGCCTTGGGTAATATGAAGCAATTGACTGAATTTATCTTCAAGGCTTAGTTTTTTTTTCAAATTAACTATTTTTGAATCAATTTCGGCTAGTTCTTGTTCCTTCTTTCGTAATTGTTTTTTGTTGCTTTGAACTTTGCTATTCAATTCTTGTGTTCTGATTTGATTAACTTGTTTTAATTTATTGTTTTTTCGAAATAAAACTTTTTGGTATTCTCGCACCATTTTATCAACTCTTCCTTCCTCATCTGCATCCTTTTCATTAACTAATTGGTAAGCAATGGAGTTATTCCTTCTTTGTTCCATTAAGGCAATAAGTAAGGCATTGCCATCAGTAGATAATCCAGTTTCAGAAGTTTTTTCAATTTTTAAATTAGCCTGTGCTTCTTTACAAACATTCAATAATCGAGCGGTATCTTGAAGTAAAGAAACATCCAAAGTACCATCAGGAGCTAAAAGAGGACTATCAAAGATTTCTTTCTCCGCTTGAGATAAGGCTCCGCCATGATAGTTGGGATAATTCTTAGCTTCTTCTAGGGTGTTGATATCATTTTTGTTGAAGATTGGTGTTGTCATGAGAAACTGTAATGATTACTACTAACTTCTTTTAAAAACTAGTAATCGTAGTAATCATTTAATTACTAGTTTCTTATTATCGTTTCGTCATTCTCCATATGCAAAAGTGTTTATTTAGTTATTATAAATTAAGTTTTAGCGAAAAAAAAAAAAAAAAAAAAAAACAACTCATTACCCAAAAACAAACGGAGTTAATTTTGAGTGAATATTTAGAAGCCACTAAGCAAACTCTGATTATTTATAAACCAAGAAAAAAATGACTATTCCCGCTAAAAGAGTACCCAAAGTAAAGTTTAGTAAAGAGTTAAAGAAAGAAATCGGGAAAAAGAAATAAGTTTAAGTAGTTTTTAAAATTTCTTTCTCATTATATAAATCAACCATATTCTTAACAGGAAAATCAAAAATTATTTTTTCATATAAAGCAATCGGTTTTACTATTTCTTTTTCACCTTCGTTTTTCTGTAATTCAATAATTCCTAAACTAGCCAAGGCTTGACAATCACTTCACACGTGAGCATAATGTCTCTTTAACAATTTAGCCAATTGAGAAATATTAGCAGGTTGTTTAGCAATTAAAAAAGTTAAAATATCTAAACGAGCCTTAGTAATAGTGGAATAAATAGTACTTAAGTCGTGAAATACTACCACATTTTTCGGTTGCAAATGCTCTTGACCAACAATTGCTTGGTCAAAATGACTAAACATTTTCCCTAACGAATAACTAGGGTCATATTGAATAACGAATTCTTTGGTTTTCATGATATTTATTTATAAAAAATATTAGTCTCAAGGGAAATTCCCAAATCGCTGACAAGTTAATTGATAAAACAACTGTTTACTTTCTTCCCACGAAACTCAAACAAAAGGTTTTTCTTGCTGGTCAACATGGTAATGAGGGGGTTTATTGTTGTGGTTGTCAACTCGGACAAACTCATTAGGATTAACTAAATTATAAGCATGAATTTTGAATTGATATCCTTCTGGGAATTCGATTTTGATTTTTTTTCCCATTAATTTGCGTAGTTCCATAACGATAACTAAAGTATAACCACGCTCAGTTTTGACTACTCATTTGTCTTGATTTTGCCAGGCTCAATTAACTTTCATTTTTATATACAGTTTAGAAGTGTATATATTTATTTTACATATAACTCTGCTTTGATCTCAAGTATTTAAAACTCTTTAACCAATAACTATTATAAATATCCGAGTATTTTTTCCTTTTTCAGCAAGTTTGCAAGGTTAATTTTTGCTTGCTTTCTCCTTAGCTTTTGTCCTTAAATGAGTTTTCTTTTGCTTAAAGGTTCTTTTCCTTTTTCCCAAACTCACTTGCCAAGTTCTATTTTTGCAACGACTAGGGTCGAAATTTCTGACATAGGCTAATCGTTTCTTTTCTAACTCGCTTTTGCCTCCTTTTCGTTTAGTTCTTACTCAACCAGTTAATAATTTAGCAGGTAATTTCAAAGCTCTGAAAAATGATAACAAAAAATTAGTGCACATGTGAATTTGCTTACTTTTCACTAAGAAAATTTTTCACCTCCTTAAAAGTTAGATCAACTCCGCAATAATTCCGCTTTAATTCCTGACAAACTTGGAATCATTTATTAAAATAATTTTGAACAAACTTTTGTTGATACAAAACTTGTTTCCAACCCCATAAAAGAACCCGCACAAGGATCAACCACTAAATCATTTTCATTAGTGGTAGCTTCAATTAAGGCTCTAATTAATTCTCGTGGTTTCTGATGCGGATGCTTTCTTTTAGCTACTGAAATAGGTACTTCCTCTCAAACATTCCCAAAACTCCGATTCTTAAACACTTTACCACTTTGAGGATATTTCTGTAATAAGAAACAAAACTCGGCATTAGAACGCAGTCAGTTTCCCAACCCTAGAAAATTTTTCTTATGCCAAACCAAACAGTCCACAACCTTTAAAAAGGGTGTTTTTAATAACCATAAAGGAACCCGATCATTTCCCAGTAAAGTTTTATTAACTCATAACAAAGCAAAAGCCGAAGGTTTAAGTACTCTTTCCACTTGTTCTAATATTCATAATATTTGATAATCACTTTGGGAGGATAAAGGATAATTGGTGCTCACCATATTCCGCACTGGTTCATATTGCGGATCTAAAAAAACCAAATTAGAACTATTATCCCCTAAATGGCTTAAAAGTTCCCAGGCTTCCCCATTTTGTGGAGTATTGAATAAATATTTTTGTTGGTTAATTAGTTGGTTCAGAATAGTTTCTTTTCACTGGTTCAGTTCCATCATTGTCTTTTTTAAGGAGATTTTGCTCTACTTGGCAAACTATTTTCATCTCTCTCTACCTTTCTATTATTGTAGGAAGTAGGAAAAGGAAATACTCTCATTTTTGTTCTTACTTCTCTTGCTTCTTAATTTCTTACTCTTTACCTGTTATCTATATCCTTGTTGGATAAGAAAGAGAGCAATAATAGAACACAAGAACATAGAGAGAACCCCAACTCTAATTCTTAAAAGAAAAAGAAAAAAATAGAGTTATTCCATAACTCTACAAAAAAAGAACCAGAAAGGGACAAAATTAAGTTATTTTTGCTAACAGATATTCTTGGATAGAATATTGTTTAAGCAAAAATAAACCCAAAAAAAACTTTCATACTTCACCCCTCGCCTCCTTTCGAAACTAAAATAAATATATAGGTTTATTCTCCCCTATATAATAGTTCTCATTTTCAGAGGTCAGCAGGTTAGGGTTTGGTCGTATTCCCCGTGACTATCCCACGACTGAGGAATTTCTCAGCAGGCAGTGTTAATTCACGTTACGGATAGAGGTTTTTCAGAGGATGGTATGAACTCCTTGCGGGTCTACTTTCTCTTAACCTGACGATTAAGAAATCCCTGACATTATTGCCTCAAACAGAATATTCCTGTTTGATGGAGCCGTTAGTACCTAATGGGATTTACCTAACGGGGCAACCTAGCCTCTGTATTTTGCTCGCAACCAGTTGGAGCTGGTTGTGGGAACAATGAGTTAATTTCCCAATTAAAAAGATATTTGTTTAAATGTTTTCTTAATTTGAAAATTAATTTCTGATCTAATTGAAAATTTATCAAAATTCTTTTTTAAGGTTAAAAATTTCTCCTCTTGTATTAGTTAAAAGCAAAGTAAAAAGTCAGTATTTTCCTCCTTTTTTTAATTTAAAAGTGCTTTTGTTATTCTTTTTTCAAGGAAAATTTGATAAAAAATTTTTTATCCTTCCTTGGTTAGTTTGCCGTTTAACCATTTTCTTATTTACTCAAAGAGCCTAATAGGCTTACGTGGTAGGTTAAACGGCTATTTTCCAATAACCACTTTCACCTACTAAGCTTTTTCAGTAGATAAGTATTATAGATAAGTATTATATTAATAGTTTTGGGGAAGTGCACTAGGCTTCCCTAATTTTTACTTGCTTGCTCAATCATTATATTCTTGGAAGAAAGTTTTTTTTGTTTCTTCATTGTCAAATTCCAGTTGTTTGCTGCTTCATAACGATGCAAACCAATCCAGTTCTCTTTTTCAACTTTCTTTGTTTCTCAATTTAAACTGGGAAGAACCAATTCCATCAATTTCTGCTAAATAGGGAGTTGATATTTCTAGATCGTTTTTAGTGTAAGAAATTAAATGGTAAACATCTACTTCTTTCTCTACTGGTTTTTTTTCTTCTTTGTATTCGGTATATTCTTCTCAGTAATTAAAGAGTCCGGGATGTTTTCCTGTGCAGACAACATACAAATCTTTCCTCCTTTTTACCCATTTGCCATCAACAAAGATCCTGTCTTTATACTTATTTGTGTCATCTTCTGGAAATTTTCTTGGAGTGCCTAGAAAGCCGGTAGGATGAAAAGATCATCTTGCTTCTTCACTACTAATCACCCCTTTTGGTCATTCATATTCAATTATTTTTTTGGTTTCCATTCATAAAGTAAAAGCTTTTTTGTTAAAAACAAAATTACTCATGATTTTTTTATTTTCTCTGAAACTTATTTCATTTTCTAGTTTGTTTTTTTCTAGTTCGGACATATATTTTTACTTGAAAAGATTATTAATTGCTTCACCCAACTTTTCCCAAGACTTTTTCATGTTTTCCTCAATTTTTCGCAATTCCTCTTGTTCTTGACTAGTTATTTTTTCATCATTGTAGACTTGATTTCACAACTGAATATATTTTTCCTCATGTAATTTTTTCGCTTCGTTCAGTAATGATTGGTATTTTTCATAAAATAAGCGAGCATTGATGGTTTGAGTTATGGCTTGTTCTAATTTTTGGACTATTTCCACACTAATATCACTAATTTCTTTTACTCGCGACATAACTTTTCTAAACTAATTTTTTTGGCTTGCAATTTCTGCTCTTTTTTCGTAAATTCAGTTAATAAATTTCTTAAATTTTCTTTTCGTTTTTGCTGAATTTCCTTAATTGGTACTAACATTTTATCTTTCATTAAGGTAAATTTCTCTTGGGATTGTTTAATAATTTTGTCAGTGTAATTTTGATTAGTCATGTTAACTTATTTTTTCTTTTTATTTTTTATCAGATAGATTTTTCTGCTATTTTTCTTTGATCTTAATATTTTTTTTCTAACCAAACTATCCTAACTTTCCGTAGGGTATTCCTTATCCCTTTTCCATACACCCTATGGTTTTTTGGTGCTAGTTTTATACTTTCTCGCCTATTGCGTAATTAGTTTATTTTTCAATAACCTCTTTTCTCATATTCAACTCATAAATAACGCTTTCGTGCTGACATTTCTCCTAATCGCTGACCTAAACAATCCCTGCAGAGGGCTTTTTTTTCTTTTAAACTTCAAAAACGAGCATCATGGCGATTTTTAATGATCCGATGGTGACAAGCTTCACGAATGAACTTAAAACACTCAAAGCATCATAAGTCATAACTAACTTTATTCATGAAAAGGGAGGGCAAAGCCGGAATTTTAACAGGCTTTTTATAGTAAACTAATTCACCCTTTTCTATTCTTTGGCTTAATTCTTGTAAAGTTTGGCGAGCTTGGTGAACGGCAAGACCCTCAATTTTAATGGGATTTTTAACACTCGGAAACGGATAATCTTTAATTATTCTGTTCCTAAAAGGATACTCCTTTTTGCTCGCCCTTGGCATAACTATTTTTACGCAATAGGCGAAGTTATGTTTTAATTAGTTTGTCTCACTGGTTTTTTTTGATTTCTCTGATTTGTTCCGCATATCTTTGGTGTTGACAATGCGAACAATCTTTTTTAGTTTCGTTTTCTAACTCTGATAAGCCGTTAATTATCTGCTTAATCTCTGGTTGGGGTTTATTAATTTCACTAATTAAAGAGGTTAAAAGTTGTTGTTTTTTATTCATATTCTTGAGCTTTGTTTTTTTTACCTCATAAATAACCAATTCCTAGCACAGCAGAAAGACCAAAAATTGTTAAACCACCAATTAGTAAAGAATTATGGTGAGGTTTGTGTTCTTTTGTTGGCATACTTTCATGGTTAACAAGAGTTTGGAGATAATGAGAAGTATGGGCATGTTGAGTATTGCCATTTCTTACTAATTCATTAACATAAGCCAATAAATCAGTTAAAATGGTTCCTTTAAAAGAATCAATTCTTATTTTTTGCTCTTTAATTCCCTTAATAAGTTTAGTTAGTTGTTCACTAGTTAAATTAGTAAGGTTTTTAGCCTTAGTGGGGTTATTTTGTAAGTTCAGTTTTTCCAAGTTAGGAAATTTAGCAAATAATTCGGCAAAATCAACTTCTTTTATTTGATTACCAAACAGATTTATTCCTTTTAATTTGTCCTTATTTGGTAAAGAATTTAGGAAATTTAAGTTAGCAAGTTGATTATTAGAAACATTGATCCCTTTTAAATTGCTAAACTCGCTTAAACTAGTGATTTCACCAGTTAATTGTCTATTTCTAGTTTGGCAATTATCACATTTACTTTGGATTCTTTGGCTACAATTAGGGCAGTTATGTTCTTGTTTGGTAAGATAGTTATTTAAGTCTAAATAATAAACTCTTGGCTTATTAACTAAATTGTTGAGATATTCTTGAATGTTGCGTGACATAATTTGATTACTAATAATAATTATTAGTATTTTACTAAGTTTCTGAACAAAAATTTCTCTTTCGGCTTGGGGAGTATATAAACTAATCACTTTGCGATAAGTTTTCAGTCCTTTTTCTTGCTCCTCAAATTCAATTTCTACTTCGCGAATATTTTCATAATTATTCACCAAGTTTTCTCAACCAGTTTTTAAGGTTTCTTTAAAGCAGAAAAAAGCTTGATCTTAGTTATTAATTATTGATTATTAAGATAATAAGTGTTTAAATTCTTGTCTTCTAATTTTTTAATGGTGATGTTGGTTAAATTTTGAGTTGGCATATTAGATATTTTGCTTGTTTATTGATACTTAACTTTGTAAAATGTTTTATATAGGAGTTAATTCCTATATTAA
>Ga0335075_10010362_pt1 | contig 14158 bp, 12 predicted proteins | sample Lox_Sample_24_FD_206723 | JGI IMG/M metagenome (GOLD analysis project Ga0335075, IMG submission 206723) | Soil microbial communities from Loxahatchee National Wildlife Refuge, Florida, United States - Lox_Sample_2.4 | ecosystem: Environmental > Terrestrial > Soil > Wetlands | place: USA...
AAGAGGCGCGTCAGCATTGCTTCAGCCAGCGGGCGGCGTCCTTGGCATGGTACGTCAGGATGATGCTGGCACCTGCACGCTGAATGCCCGTCAGAATCTCGAGGACGACGCGCTTTTCATCGAGCCAACCGTTGCGAGCGGCGGCTTTCACCATGGCGTACTCGCCGCTGACGTTGTACGCGCCAACGGGAACATCGAAGCGTTCGCGCACGCGCCGAATCACGTCGAGATACGGGAGCGCCGGCTTGACCATGACCATGTCCGCTCCCTCGTCGATATCCAGAGCGACTTCGCGCAGGGCCTCGCGCGCATTCGCCGGATCCATCTGGTAGCTGCGCCGATCACCGAACTGCGGCGCGGATTGCGCGGCCTCCCGGAACGGACCGTAAAAGCCGGAACAATATTTCGCGGCATAGGAAAGAATGGCGACGTTCTCGAATTTGTTTTCGTCGAGTTTGCGGCGAATCGCGGCGACGCGGCCATCCATCATATCGGAGGGGGCGACGATGTCGGCGCCGGCTCGCGCGTGCGATAGCGCGGCGTTCGCGAGAATTTCCAGCGTGGGATCGTTCGCCACTTCGCCGTTTTCGACCACGCCGCAGTGGCCGTGATCGGTGTACTCGCACAGGCAAACGTCGGTGATGACGATCAGGTCGAGCTTGGCTTTGCGGATTGCGTCGACGGAAAGCTGCACGGCACCATGTGCGGACGAGGATTCCGAGCCGGTCGCATCCTTGTGTTCGGGCAGGCCAAAGAGAATCACAGCCGGAATGCCGAGCCCGGCAACCTCACGGCATTCCTCGACGATCTGATCGGGAGATTGCTGGTAAATTCCCGGCATCGAGCTGACTTCGATGCGGACATTCTTCCCCGGACAGGCAAACATGGGATAGACGAAGCCGTGAGTCGAGAGATGCGTTTCGCGGGCCAAGCCGCGAAGCGCTTCCGTCCGCCGTAACCGTCGCGGGCGATGGGTCGGAAAGCTCATTCAGTCTCAACCTCACCTTGTTGCTCAAAATACGCGACAATCGCTTCGCACAGCGCGCCGCCCGATGCTTCCGGCGCCTCAATGCCTACCTTCAACCCATCCGAGCGGACAACGCTCGACGTCGTCGGTCCGATCGTAGCGAGTACTATCTTACCCGAATAGCGTTGCAGAGCATGCCCCAAGTGCAAGCGCAGAATGTCCAGGTCGATCTCTTCGATCAGATGGTGGTACGCCGACGGACTAAATAGCGTGATGACGTCCACGTTTCCGAACTCGATCGCCTCGAGCACGGTCTTATTGAGCGATGCTGGAGCGACGGTGCGATAAGCGATCACCTCGACCACATCGGCCCCGCTCTCGCGCAGGATGCAAGGCAGAGACGAATCAGCAAGATCGCTGCGCGGTAGGAGGACGCGTTTTCCTCTGAGGTCTGTCAGGAGTTCTCCAGCCAGCGCCGTCGCACTGGATTTCGCGGCCTCATAATTTGGAACGAATCCGGCGCACAATGCCGCGTCCGTCGTTGCGGACCCAATCGTTGCGACGCGGGGCGTCAACAGCAGGTGGTTCACTCGTTCCGGAGGAAGTCGGAGGATTTTGAACCGACCGGCTAGAGCCTTTACCGCGTTGCGGCTTGTGAACAGGATCCAATCGAATTGGTCCAGTCGGCGCACCACGTCATCCAGTGGAGTAACGTCCTGCGGCTCGGAAAATGACATCAGAGGTAGGTAGAGGACCTCCGCGCCGAGTGCCGCGAGTTGAGCCGCAAATTCCGCGGATTGCTCGGGGGCGCGGGTGACGACGATGCGTTTGCCGGCAAGCGGCTTCTCACCCGAAGTGGGCCTAGGCTTGTCCAACGGAGCGTCCTGCAAGGCGAAGGATGCGGTCGGCGCCCGCGTTGAGTAGTTCCTTGGCAACGCTGCGACCGAAAGCGGCCGCCTGTTCGACGGAAGTGCAAAGCCGCGCACCGCTGCGGCGAACGGATTCGGCGCCGTCGGGCGAAAGAACGCAAACGTCGAGCCGCAGCTTCCCTTCCTCGAATCTGGCCCACGCGCCGAGCGGGACGCGGCAACCGCCCTGCAAATCCTTCAGAAGTGCGCGTTCGGCGTTCACGGCGAGCAGCGTATCGCGGTCGACGAGGGATTTGAGAAGCGGAAGAACCAAGTCACCCTGCGGCTCGCAATACTCGGCACAAAGAACGCCCTGGCCGACTGCGGGCAGCATAACCTCGGGAGGGAGAATCTCCGCGACGCGCGAACTGAGGCCGAGGCGGTCGAGACCAGCTTTAGCTAAGACGACGCCGTCATACTCGCCCTGTTCTACTTTGCGGAGACGCGTGTCGACGTTGCCGCGAATCTCACAGATTTCCAGGTCGTGCCGAAAGGCGCGAAGCTGCGACGCGCGCCGTAAACTGCTGGTACCGATGCGTGCGCCTTGGCGGAGTTGCTCGAGTGTTTCGCCCTTGTCCGAAACGAGAGCATCGCGGGGATCGTCGCGCGGAAAAATTGGCAGGATGCGACACGCGGAGGAAAATTCCGTAGGCACGTCCTTCATGCTGTGGACGGCGACGTCGGCGCGTCCGTCGAAGAGCGCTTCTTCGAGTTCCTTGGTGAACACTCCCTGCACGCCGATCTGGTCGAACGAGGCGGCGGCAAAATGATCGCCACTCGTCTTAACGACGACGATTTCCGCGGCGCCGCCGGCTCGTTCAACTGCTTCGCGGAGACGGTTGGCTTGCCAGAGGGCGAGCGCGCTGCCGCGAGTGGCGATCCGGAGTGGGGCGATCGAGTTCATGCGTAAGCTGCCGAAAGATAAAGCTCAACTGGAAACGAGCGGGAAAACCGCCGGCGAGACGCCGGCGCTACAGGCTGCCGCTCCTCTCACCCGGAAGCGCGTCAATCCTTGCTTCCCTTGCGTGTGTGCGCGGATTCATCGAGGCCGAAGAGATGGCGGATCGCTTCGATGGCGCCCAGACGCCCGCGCATTCCGCCGCCATGACGCAGACGCTTGGTCGGATCTTCGAGAACGCGATCGATCAGGTCCTGAGTGATCTCTGCGATGCGAGCGCGCTCTTCCGGAGATACGCCCGACATTGTTCCCAGCTTCTCCCGCAGCAAGGCGTCACGCTCGCTATGAAATCGCGTTCGAAGGTCGTCGGCAATGGAGCTGGACTCCAGTGCGACGCGCCAGGACTCGAACTTGCGAATCTGTTCCTCGACGATCGCTTCCGCTCGGGGGATTTCGGCTTCGCGGGCTTTGCGATTCTGCTCGACGATTTCACCCAGGTCGTCGACGTTGTAGAGATACAGGTTGTACAGGCCGGCGGCTTCGGGCGCGACGTTGCGAGGAACGCCAAGGTCTATGACGAACATCGGCCGGCCATGGCGGCCGGAAATCGCCCGTTCGAGCGATTCGCGCGTCAGCACCGGCCCGGGCGCCGAAACGGACGACACGATAATGTCAGGCTGGCCGAGGACTCGGTCGACAGATTCCCAAGCGAGCGGCTCGGCGCCGAAGCGGCGCGCGAGTTGTTGCGCGCGGTCCAGCGAGCGATTCGCGACGCGCAGGCTTCCGATGCCGCGATTGCGCAAGTGTTCGACAGCTTGTTCGGCAACCGTCCCCGCGCCGACGATCAAGGCGGAGTGACCCCGCAAATCGCCAAAAACCTGCTCGGCAAGGCGCACGCCTGCTAATGCGACAGACATCGGCCGCGCGCCCACTTCGGTTTCAGCACGGACGCGCTTCCCCACTTCGAGCGCGCCCTGAAAGGCTTTGTTCAGAACAGGCCCAGTAGCGCCGTGTTCCAGCGCTCGGCTGTAGGCGCCGCGCAATTGGCCTAAAATTTCAGCTTCGCCCAGCAACATCGAATCGAGGCCCGCCGCGACGCGGAAGAGGTGGCGGATGACTTCCGTACCGGTCTGGCGATAGAGCGAGCTGTTCAGGTCGACGGATGACAGTCCGTGGAACCTCACAAAAAAGTTTTCCATCTCGCTGACCGGATCCGGTCCGGCAGCGGACACACCGTAAACCTCGCTTCGATTGCAAGTGGAAAGCACGACGGCTTCTTCGAGAATGCCGCGGCTGCACAGTTCGTCAGCGGCGTGGGCAGCTTGTTCGGCACTGAAGGAGACGCGTTCGCGAATGGAAACCGGCGCCGTGCGATGGTTGCACCCAATCAGCGCAACGCGGATGCGCTGAGTTCCCGCGTACGCCGAATTGAACGTGGTCGTCATCAGATGAACCGATGAAATCGCGTCAAATAGAGATTCACGAACGTATAGCTGAACAGAACGATCAGGAAGTTCGTCGCGCACAGAACGGCGGCTCGGGGACCACGCCAAGCTGGAATTCGCGAGAGCGCAAGGTAGGCGGCGTATACGATCAGAATCGCCAAAGTCACGATGACTTTCGGGTCGCCCCAGGAGTAGCTGCCGCTCAGACGATGTCGCCAAACCAAGCCGAAGCTGGCACCGGATATGAGCGCGAGCAAGCCGATATAGACGCTGCTTTGCGACATGCGGTCAAGCACATCAAGAGCTGGGAACCGCCAGAACGTGACGCTGAGCTTGCGAGAACGGAGCACCCAGTCTTGAACGAGGTAGATCAGGCTAAGCACAAATGACAGAGCAAATGCTGAGTAGGCCCAGGTATTCAAAGTGACGTGGAATGCGAATAGCGGGCCGTTTGCTACAGGTGGCGGCGGAGGCGCTTCAGGTACGGCGATCCGAAGAGCTGTGGTCCAGATCGTCAGCAAAAGAGTGACGAAAGCCCCGACCGAGCGATTTCGATGGAAGAGTTCGAGTCCCAGGTACGTAACGGCCAGCAGCCAGGCAAATAGAGACATTGATCCATACAAATCATCGTAAGGAATCGAATGAATCCAGTGCGAGCGTTCGAGCAGCGCGAAATATTGGCAAACGATAGCCGCACCCAGCAAAAGCGTGGGAAGCCAACCATGCCGCGCCTGTGGCGCGTAGAGCACGCGCACGTACAAGGCGCAGCTTGCGGCGTAGAGCACAAGCGTTAGATAGGCTAGCTGGTGGCCCATGCGGCCTTTCGTCTCCGAAACTAACCGAAGATTATAGCGCCGAATGCACCTGCCACCGTGACATACGTCACTAACCTGACGGACTTGCTGGACTATCATTCATTCCGTGCCAGAAGCACCGAGCCGACAGTGAAGGCCAGGTCGGCAGAGCGGGTTCAAGCGGCATTTGCTATCATTTTTAAGTCCCGCTGAACATGAATTTGAGGAATATGACTGCAGGCGACGAAAACCGCAAACAATTGTTCCTGCGTGCGTGCAGGTGCGAGCCCGTGGAACGCGTACCCGTCTGGATCATGAGGCAGGCGGGGCGCTATCTTCCGGAGTATCGGGCCGTTCGGGCAAAGCATTCCTTCCTCGAAATCTGCAAAACGCCGGAATTGACAGCGGAGGTTTCGCTGCAGCCGTTCCGCGTGCTGGACGTTGACGCGATTATTGTTTTTTCGGATATTCTCGTGGTCGCTGACGCGATGGGAATGAAGTTGGATGTGCCGGACTCGGGTCCAGTACTTTCGGAACCGATTCGCGATGCAGCCGCTGTGCGACGCCTGTGCGATTTCGATCCGGAGCGCGAGACGCAATTCGTTGGCGATGCGATTCGCGAAATCTGCCGCGCGACGGGACCGAACGTTCCAGTGATTGGGTTCGCGGCAGCACCGTGGACGCTGGCTTGCTATATGATCGAAGGTCAAACGCGAGGAGACGTTTCGACGGCAAAACGCATGCTGGCCGAAGAACCAGCGCTGGTTAAGGAACTGATGCAACGCATCGCGGGCGTGACGGCGACGTATTTGCAATCGCAGATTGCGGCTGGTGCCGCAGTCGTGCAGCTTTTCGATACCTGGGCTGGCGAGTTAACTCCGCGTGAGTATGAAGAATATGCGCTGCCGGTGACACATTCGATTTTCGCCGCGCTCGACGGTTCTGGCGTGCCCCGAATTCTCTTCGCCAAGGGATCATCGCGAATATTGGATGCCATGGCAAAGACGGGCGCGGACGTGCTGAGCGTTGATTGGAATACGGATCTCGCGCAGGCGCGTCGCGAGTTGGGTACGAAAATCGCCTTGCAGGGAAATGTCGATCCAGCGATCTTGCTGGGAGCCGTCGATGCGGTTCGCCGCGCGGCGGAGGGTGCGGTCGAGAAAACGGGTGGAATCGGGCACATCCTGAATCTCGGTCACGGAATCCTGCCAAACACGACGGTGGAAAACGCTCGGGCATTCGTGAAGGCCGGACAGCAGGCACGCGTCTCAACGCGCGTGGAGATGGGCCGACGCGGATCGTGAGTCACCCGGCGGTAAAGACGGGAAGCAAGCGAATCCATGATTGAAATAGCACAAATCTCGGAGGAATTTCTCCACAAGTACAACCGGCCGGGGCCGCGCTATACGAGTTATCCGACTGCGCCAGTGTGGAAGGACGACTTCGGTCCGGATGATCTCGAAAAATCGTTTGCGGCGGCGGACGAGCGCAGGACACCAGTTTCGTTATACATGCACCTTCCGTTCTGCGAGAGCTTGTGTCTCTTCTGCGCGTGCAATGTTTCGATCCAGAAAAATAAGGAAGCCGCGGTTCCTTACCTTAATGCGCTGAAAAGCGAAATCGAACATGTCGGCAAACGCGTTTCGAGGCGGCGGCCCGTGATCCAATTTCATTGGGGCGGCGGGACGCCTACTTATTTGAATCCTGTCCAAATGGAGGATTTGTTCGCGTTCACTCGCGAGCGGTTCGCATTTTCTCCCGATGCGGAAATTGGCATCGAGATCGACCCAAGGGTCACAAGCCGCGAACATCTGGAAACGCTGCGGCGGCTCGGGTTCAACCGCCTGAGCATGGGGATTCAGGACTTCGAACCACGCGTGCAGAAAACCATCAATCGCGTGCAGCCGTACGAAATGACGCGCGACACCATTCAAACAGCGAGGCAACTCGGTTTCGAGAGCTTGAACGTCGACTTGATCTACGGTCTGCCGTACCAGACTGCGGAGAGCTTTCGGTCCACGGTCGAGCAGGTGCTGACCCTCTCGCCGGACCGTGTCGCGATGTTCAGCTACGCCCATGTGCCATGGCTGCGCAAGCAGCAAGGCTCATTCGCAGTCCATCTGCCGGAGGGAATGCAGAAGTTCAGGATTTTTCGCGCAGGCCTGGAAGGATTTCTCGCCGCGGGGTATCTCTACATCGGCATGGACCACTTCGCGCGTCCAACCGACGAACTCGCCATCGCACAGAAGAATCGCACGCTACACCGCAATTTTCAGGGCTACACAACGAAAGCAGGCGCCGACTTGTACGGAATGGGCGTCAGCGCAATCAGCTCGATCGGCGACGCTTATGCACAGAACGTTCGCGAAGTGCCGGAGTATGAGACGCGCGCATCCGAACGCGGGGTCCCCACGATGCGCGGCTACAGGCTTTCCGACGACGATCGCTTGCGGCGCAGCGTGATCGGCCGGCTGCTTTGTCACGCAGCGATTCGCAAGAGCGACATCGAGCGCGAGTTCGGAATCGAGTTCGACGAGTACTTTTCGCCGGAGCTCGAACGATTGAAGGAAACGAGCGACGAGGGTCTGGTGATGCTCCGTCGCGATGAGATCACCGTTACTCCGCTGGGTCGCATTTTCGTTCGCTGCGTCGCAATGACGTTCGACCGTTACCTGCAGGAGCAGCAAATGGACAAGCGGCCGCTTTTTTCCAAAACGCTCTAGGTCGTTTCCGATGGCCGAAACGAATCGCGTGGTTGTAATCGGCGGCGGGATTTCGGGGTTGACGTCCGCGTACCGGCTGAAGCGGCGGGGCGCCGACGTCCTGTTACTGGAATCCTCCAAGCAAACCGGCGGCCTGATCGGCAGTGTTCCCCACGACGGATTCCTCTTCGAGCGCGGCCCGCAGAGCTTTCAGGGAACATCCGCTGTCCTCGATTTGATTCGCGAGCTCGGAATCGAAAGCGAGTTGCTCGAAGCGAATCCGTCAGCGCCGCGATACGTTCTTCGCCGCGGGCGCCTGCGCAAGATTCCGATGTCGCCGCCGGCGCTGGTTGGATCTTCTCTGCTGGGGATCGGCTCGCGCTGGAAAATCATTTCGGAGCCGTTCCGCCGTACGACTCCTCCCGGACAGGAGGAATCCGTCGCGGAATTCGTAAGACGCAAATTCGGTCACGAGATTCTGGAGTATTTGGTTTCGCCGTTTGTTTCCGGTGTCTACGCCGGAGATCCCGAACAGTTGAGCCTGCGCGCCGCGTTCCCGACTCTCGAAGAATGGGAACGCCAATTCGGCAGCGTCTTGCGCGGAGCGATGAAATCGCGTCCCGCGAACGGAGAGAGAAAAAAGGCGCCGCCGCTTTGCTCGTTTCGACGTGGCATCTCGACGCTGACTGAAGCGATGACGCGTGATCTGGACTCGTCCGCGCGAACGAGCGTGCGTGTGGAACGATTGAGCAAAGTTGATGGCCCTTCGAACGGATTCGAGATTCATCTTGTCGAGAACGGGCGGAGCACAGCGATCAACGCTGCAGCGGTAGTTCTCGCGACGCCCGCTTACGTTGCAGCGAACCTTGTTGCGCCAGTTGCGCCGCAAATTGCGCACTTGCTGTCGGGCATTCCGTACGCGCCCGTTGCAGTCGTCGCGGCGGGATATTATTCGAAGCAGTTCAAACAGCCTCCCGACGGATTCGGTTTCCTGATCCCGCGCAAAGAGAAGTTGCGGACGCTTGGTACAGTTTGGAATTCGTCGCTGTTTCCAGGGCGCACGCCCGAGGGTTGCGTTCTGATGACGAGTTTCCTCGGCGGCGCAACCGATCCGGCCCTCGTTCAAAAGCCCGAGAGTGAGATCGCGGCAATTGCGAACGGCGAGAGCCAGCACATCCTGCAAATCATTGGAGAGCCGACCGCGTCGGCCATTTGGAAATACGAAAAGGCGCTGCCGCAATACAATCTCGGCCACGGCCATATCATCGAAGGAGTGTGGCAGGCGCGGGCACAACTGCCGGGCGTATTCTTTTCGGGAAACTACCTGGAAGGCCCCGCTATTGGAAAGTGCCTCGAGCAGGCGCATAGAACAGCCGAGCAAGTACACGAGTGCGTTCCGGGCGTCGCCAGACACTAATGCATCCCTCTGGCTGTACGCGGCTGCTATAAAATCTTATGGCACGACGGTAAGCTGCTGCCCCGAATATTGAACGATTTTGTCCGGCTGCGACGTGGGCCCGATGCCAACTCCGTGCCCTTCGCCGACGAAAACGACGTGGAATATGCGCGAGGCCGGCATTCCAGGGAATGAACCCTGGCGATCGCCTATCGTCAGCGTGTGGGACGCATCGTCCCAGTGCAACGGGATCGTGGAGTGAATTCCCTTCTGGTAATCGTAATTGTCGTTTTCATCCTCATAGAGAACGAAATTGCCGTCGGCGCCTTCATAGACTCGCAACTCAATAGGGTCGGTCTTCTCGGTCGCATATTGAATATCGGGTCCCATTGGAAGGATTGAACCGGCGCGAACGAAAAGAGGGATGCGGTCCAACGGTGCGGCGGCATCGATCGTGCTCGCTCCTTCAATGGCATGGCCCGTCCAGAAGTCGTACCACTTCCCCACAGGCAGATAGACCTCGCGAGACGTGGCGCCCTTCTGCGTCACCGGATTCACCATGATCGCGGGGCCGTACATGAACTGGTCGCCGGTGTTTTGTGCGCGAACGTCGTCGCGAAAATCCATTACGAGCGGCCGCATCGGCGTGTAGCCCCCGTTTGTAACCATCCATGCGAGCGAATAAATGTACGGCATCAGTCGGTAGCGCAGGCGGTCGAAGCTCGTCAGGATTTGCTGCGCGTCGGGACCGTAAGACCACAGTTCGTTCACGTTCGGAACGCGAGTCCCGTGGACGCGGAAAATCGGGCAGAACGTGCCGTACTCGAACCAGCGGACGAAGAGTTCTCGATAGGCCGGATCGGCGGGGTTACCCGTAACAAAACCGCCTATATCCGTCGTCCAGTAGGGCAAGCCCGATAACTCGAAATTCAGGCCGGCCGGAATCTGCCTGCGGAAGCTCAGCCAATCGGACTCGACGTCGCCGGACCAGGCCGTGATCGAATTGCGCTGCGCTCCGGCAAATGCTGAGCGCGACAAGATAAAAACGCGCTTTTGTTCGTCTGGCGGCAATTGATTCTCTGCTGTGCGCTCGCCATCGTAGACTCCCGCCGTGTGCATCAGCGGAAACATATTCGCGTAACGCGCGCCATTGCCCAGATAAACCTTCTTCACTTCGAGGATGTTCTTCTCCTGATTTTCTGTCTCCGGCTCGTCCGTATCGAGCCACCACGCATCCGCACCTAACCTAAAGACCCGGTCGAGAAGACCCCAGTAGTATTTCCGGGCAGCCGGATTGAACGCGTCGTAGAGCGCCTGTCCCTGCGGGTGAACGTCTCCCGTTCCGACAATCATCTTCGCAATGAAATAGCCGTGCTGATCCATATAGTCGTACACCGGCGAGCCGGAATTGAAGTATGGCCAGAAGGAAAACATGATGTGGACGTGTTCATCGTGAAGCTGGGCGATCATCGCTTTTGGATCGGGATAGTTGCTGTTGAACACCGGATCGCCCATCACTTTCCACCAGAACCAGTCCTGAACGATGTTGTCGAGCGGGATATGCAGCGCGCGGTATTTCGCGGCGATGCTCAGCAGTTCAGCCTGGGAATTGTAGCGGTTCTTGCATTGCCAGAACCCGTAAGCCCATTTGCCGAACATCGGAGCCTCGCCGGTCAACTCACGGTATTCAGCGATGATGCGATCGAAATCGGGACCGTAGAGGAGGTAATAGTCGACGGTATCGGCGACATCGGATGTGAGATACAGTGCGTGGAGAAACCGGTTATCGAACAGGCTGCGGGAAGTGTTGTTCCACAAAATTCCATAGCCCCGTGTCGAAACGAAGAACGGGACGGAAATATTCGTATTGTTCTGCGTCAGGTCGACCGCTTCACCGTGATAATTCCACACTCCCGCCTGATGCTGTCCAAGGCCATAGAATGCCTCAGTGGAATCCCACAGGCCGGAAGAAAGTTCAGCATGATATGTATTCTCGCCATTGACGACCGTGGGAGTCAGCGTGCGCTTGTCGTCTTCGAACAGCTTGTTACCCGCAGCATCGTCGTATCGGATCACGCCATTCGTGCGAGTGATTGTAATTTTCATGCGCGAACTGGTCAGCGTGACCGCATCAGCAGTCTGCTTCAGGTCCCATTGTGCAGCGGGCCAACCTGTTTTCGTGACGATGAACTGGCGAACGTCGGGAATCGATAAGCCGGGCGCGTACGTCACATGGACGATCGAGTCCGAACAGATTTGCACGCGCAAGACGCCCTCGTGCACTTTCAGCAGCACGCCATCGGACTCTTTTTCGACGCCCGTTACAGGGTTCAAAGGCGTCCATTGCGCACGTGCGATCGAGGGTACGACGATCAGGCATGAAACCAGCATGACGCCCAGATGCAGTCTCTTCATAGCCGGCTCTCGCGAATTTCTTGTGGTTTTGCAGCAAACTACCGCGCAAACTCTGACACCCACTTCACGCATAGTCAAACTGATTCCGCCTGGCGATCCGACTACTATCGGCGTAGAAAATCAATTCTGCGGAAGATCCACCGCAACAAGTTGACGGAGTCACGATGGCGATTACCGCCATATTTAGGGTGTTTACTGGATTGAACTACAGGGCGAGCGTCTATTAGGGTGGTTTACAGGCTCCATCAAGGAGCTTTAAACCATTTGGAGGGCTGTTATGGCACGGACGCCCAGCAGGGTCGAGATTGAGGTAAGAGCTTACGAGATTTACGAGCAGCGAGGTTGCGAAGACGGCCACGCGGACGAGGACTGGTTCGCGGCCGAACGTGAACTCAGCGAGCAGCGCACCCCTGAAACAGTCAAATCCAGGTCGCGCATCAAGGAAGCCGTCTCGCAAGCGATGCAGCAAAAGTCCAACACTGCCAAGAGCGCCCACAACTGATCCCTGGCTGCGTGGCTCCCGCTTCCCGCGCAAAACCAACAGACAGCTCGCGTTAACCTTAATCCAGCCGCTCAGGTGTGGCAATTCCGGGCGGCTACCCGCCGCCATCCGCAGCGCGGTCGTCCGCATTCTGGCAGATAAACAGAAAAACTATCCTCTTCCGGAGAGCCAATGCTCATTCGCAGGTCGTTCCCTCTTGCGCTCTTGGTTTTTCTGGTTCCGATTCGCGTTTCAGGGCAGCAGCAAACGCCGAACGGCCGACCCTCCGGCGCTTCCGACGGCCAAGCGATCTTCATGCAGCGTTGCTCGCATTGTCACGGACCCGTCGGCGAAGGTGTCAGCGCGGCGGTTACAATCGCTGGTCCCAACATACAAGCGGAGCATGATCCAGGCCGCATCCTCGCCGCTGAGGAAATTGGTCCAAGCCACATGCCGAAGTTCGGTCGCGTGCTCAGTGTAGCCGAGATGCGCGCCGTCGCGGATTACGTGGCGCAACATCTTGCCATCATCCCGTTGGGAGGCGGGGACGTTGGGCAGGGCGGTGAGCTATATCGGCGAAATTGTGCTCCTTGCCATCGCACAGCGGTTCGTGGAGGCGTGCTTGCGTACGCCGGTGTTAACCCGCCGAATCTGGTCGGGTACAGCGCGCCCATCATCGCCGGCGCGATCCGGTGGGGCCCCGGCCCGATGCCGAAGTTTCCGCCTTCGATTTTCAACGACCGCCAGCTTAATTCAATCGTCGATTACGTCCAGTCGGTGCAGCATCCGCCGAGGCTCGGCGGTGACCCGCTGAATTGGTACGGACCGGTTGCGGAGGGTTTTGCGGCGTGGGTGGTTTTGGCTGTTTTGATCGGCCTGTCGGTCTGGATCGAATGGGGAGGAAAAGGATGACGGCAGAGCCGGGCGGACGCCACGACAGCAAGCCTTCCGAAACAAGATCAACCGTGAGACGACAGGGTGATCCGCCCGGGCCGCCATTTGTACGCATCTACCCCGCCAGTTCCGAGCCCCCCGGTCAACATCCGGGCCGCCCGCAAGGGACGGTTATCGTTGTTTCGCTTCTCACACTGTCGATTCTTGCCGGCGCCGGTTTTGTGGCCGTGTATTGGACTGGCGCCAACACTCAACTGCTTGGCTTGTGCCTCGCGCTGATGTTTCTGGGACTTGGTTTCGCGCTCGTCTTCTGGGCTCACAAGCTGATGCTGCATCGGGAAGCGACCGCGCCGCGTGAACCGCTGCAATCGTCCGCAGAGGAACGCGCCGCAGTTTTCGAGGATTTTTATCCGGGTGAGCCGCGCATTCAGCGCCGCAAGGTCGTCACCTGGATGAGCTCGGCGGCCGTTGGCGTACTCGCAGCTGCGGTGATTTCCTCTCTGAGGTCGTTCTATGGCCGTTCGCCACTCGCAGTTCAACTCACTAAACCCATCTGGAAACACGGACAACAACTCGTCAGCGACACCGGAACGAAAATCGGCGTCAATTCGCTCGAGCAAGGGTCGGCCACCATCGTGTTTCCCGACGACAAGATAGGAGACGTCAGAGCGCAGGCTGTGTTGCTTCGCGTTCCGCCGGACGCCCTTCGCCTCCCGTGGAACAGGCGTGATTGGGCGCCTCAGGGCTACGTTGCTTACTCGCGCGTCTGCACCCATGCAGGCTGTCCCGTCGGTGAGTTCGAGTCGAACATCGGTCTTCTGCTTTGCCCCTGCCATCAGTCGACCTTCGACGTCCTGAACGGTGCGCAACCGACCAGCGGCCCGGCCGCCCGCCCGCTCCCCCAATTGCCGCTGTACATCGACGAACAAGGGAATTTGCGCGCAGCGGGTGACTTCAGCGCGCCGCCTGGACCGGGTTATTGGAGCATCCCTTCATGATCCTTCCACGCCTTGCCCGTTGGATCGATACAAGGCTGCGCCTCTCCAACCCCACAAGGGAATTCTTGAACCACGTTTTCCCCGACCACTGGTCCTTCATGCTCGGCGAAATCGCCCTGTATTCGTTTGTCGTGCTGGTTGTCACTGGTGCGTTCCTTTTGATGTTTTTCAACAACAGCGCCGCGACCGTCGTCTATCACGGCTCGTATCGGGCGATGGATGGCGTCCGGATGAGCGCCGCGTACCGCTCAACGCTCGCA
>Ga0335075_10010363_pt1 | contig 14158 bp, 12 predicted proteins | sample Lox_Sample_24_FD_206723 | JGI IMG/M metagenome (GOLD analysis project Ga0335075, IMG submission 206723) | Soil microbial communities from Loxahatchee National Wildlife Refuge, Florida, United States - Lox_Sample_2.4 | ecosystem: Environmental > Terrestrial > Soil > Wetlands | place: USA...
CGATCCGCCGCCGGGCCCGGCCCCGCCCACCCTGGTCGCCGCCGGGCGACCGTCCGGCCGTCCCTCGTCGTCGACCTCGATCAGCAACGCGTCATCGCCGTGGCGCAGCCGCACCGTCGCGCGAGCGCCGCCGGAGTGGCGGGCGCTGTTGGTGAGAGCCTCCTGGATGATCCGGTAGGCGGTCAGATCCACGTCGGCGGGCAGCGCGGCGGGCTGGCCGTCCTCCTCGACGCGGACGGTCAGCCCGGCGGCGGCCGCATGCTCGGCCAGGTCGCCCAGGCGGGCCAGCCCCGGAGCCGGCGCGCGGGGCGAGCGCGGCGAGCCGGGCGCCTCGTCGACGTCGCGCAGCACGCCGAGGACGGAGCGCAGCTCGACCAGCGCCTGCTTGCTCACGTCGTTGATGGTGACCAGGGCCGAGCGGGCCCGTTCCGGCTGACGGTCCATCAGATGCAGCGCCGTGTTCGCCTGGACGTTGATGACCGAGATGTTGTGCGCCACCACGTCGTGCAGGTCGCGGGCCATCCGCATCCGCTCCTCGCTGGCCCGGCGGCGCAGTTCCTGTTCCCGGCCGAGCGCCACCGCCGCCGCCCGCTGGCTGCGGATCCGGATCAGCTCTCCGATGATCAGCAGGAACGCCAGCCCGGCCGCCAGCCCGAGCGCGAACGTGACCGAGCTGTGGTTGGCCTGGCCGATCAGCCACGGCGGCCACACCGCGGCGACATAGCCGATCACCAGGGACGCGATCGCGGCCGCCCGCTCCCGGGCCACCACCGCGGTGAGGAACGCCACGATCAGCGCGAACCAGATCACCGCGGCGTTCAGCACACCGGCCCACAGCGTCGTCGCCAGGACGACGGCCAGGACGGGGACCGGGTAGCGGCGCCGGGCCAGCAGCGCCGCGCCGCCCGCCGCGAGCAGCACGTAGGCCAGGATCCCGGGCGCCGGATGGTGCTGGAGGTGCGGGTTCCAGGTCGAGGCCGCCCGCGAGCCGCCGAGTTCGATGGCCAGCACCGCCGCCGCGATGCCGGCGTCGACGGCCCACGCCCCCGCGCTGGGAGGCCAGGCGTGCCCGGCTCGCGGCTGGGCTCGCAGCCAGTTGCGGACTCGGGCGACGCGCGGCCGGCGGCCGGCCGGATCGGGTTCGTTCACTAACCCCGACGGTACGCGCCGGCCCCGGCCGCGGCGTCGGCTCCTCGGCTACGTCCGGCCGGCCCGGCTACCACCGATGGCGCATGACGCCCGCCGCGCGCTACCGCACCGGACGACCCGGAACGGCCCGCTCGCCCGACGCCGCCGCCCGCCCCGTCCCGGCAGGCTGAAGCGGCACGGAGAAAGGAGAACGCACATGTCGGTGATCGAAGTACGTGGCCTGACCAAACGGTTCGGCCGGGTGCTGGCCGTCGATCGGCTGAGCTTCGAGGTCGAGGCCGGTCACGTCGTCGGCTTCCTCGGCCGTAACGGCGCCGGGAAGACGACCACGCTGCGGATGCTGCTCGGCCTGGTCCGTCCGGACGCGGGCACGGCCACCATCAACGGGCGGGCCTACCGGGACCTGCCCGAGCCGCTGCATCAGGTCGGCGCCGTCCTGGAGGCGTCCAGCTTCCATCCGGGCCGCACCGCCCGCAACCACCTGCGCGTCCAGGCCATGGCGGCCGAGGTCGACCCGTCGCGCATCGACGAGGTGCTCGACCTGGTCGGCCTGCTCGGCGACGCCGACCGGCGGGCGGGGGCGTTCTCCCTCGGCATGCGGCAGCGCCTGGGACTGGCCACCGCGCTGCTGCCCGAGCCCGAGGTGCTGATCCTGGACGAGCCGGCCAACGGCCTGGACCCCGACGGCGTGCACTGGCTCAGGGACCTGCTGCGCGGCCTGTCCGCCGACGGCGTCACGGTCCTGGTGTCCAGTCACATCCTGGCCGAGGTCGCGCAGACGGTCGACTCGGTCGTGATCCTGGACCGCGGCCGCCTGGTCGCGCAGTCCTCGCTGGCCGACCTGACCGCGGGCGCCGGCAACCTCGAGGACGCGTTTTTCAAGCTGACCAAGGAGGCATCGCGATGACCCGGCTGATCCGCGTCGAACTGCTGAAGCTCCGCACCGTCCGGATGACCTGGGGCCTGCTCGCCACCGCGGCCGGGCTCACGGCCCTGTTCTCGGTGCTCGAGGCGAACTTTTCCGGGGGCACGAGCAAGGTCGCGTCGCTGAGCACGGCCGCCGGCCTCAACTCGGTGATCACCGGCGGGATCTGGGCCCTGGTCCTGGCCGCGGTCATGGGCGTGGCCGTCTCCAGCGGAGAGTTCCGGCACTCGACCGCCACGCTCACCTACCTGGCCACGCCGCGCCGCGGCCGGGTCCTGGCCGCCAAGACGGTCGCCGCGGCCGCCTTCGGCGTCGTGTACGGGCTGGTCGGCTACCTGATCGCCCTCGGCGTCGGGCTGGGCTTCATCTTCGGCCGCGGCTACCACGTCCCGGTCGGCGACGCCACGCTGGTCCGCTACGGGCTCGGCCACCTGGTCGCGGCGGCGCTCATGGCCGCGATCGGCGCCGCGCTGGGCTCGCTGATCCGCTCCCAGCTCGCCGCGGTCATCGGCGTCTTCGCCTGGACGATCGTGATCGAGTCCCTGCTCGGCGCGCTGTTCAACGACGTGCAGCCGTACCTGCCGTACACCGCGGCCACGACCCTGGCCGGGTCGCAGCTCGGCGGCGCGGCGTTCGGGCCCGCGCACGGCGCGGCCAGCACGGCCACCGCGCTGCCGTTCGCCGGGGCCACCGCGCTGCTGGCCGGCCTGGCCCTGGTCCTCGCTGTGGTCTCCGCCCGGACCACGGTGGCGCGCGATGTCACCTGAACCGCCCATCATCAATCCGCTCAGCGGCGAGCGCATCACGATCCTGGCCGCCGGTGCCGGCACCGCGACCGACGCCAGCGCCCTGGACTGGGAGCTGGTGCTCGCCCCGGGCGGGCGGGTGCCGAGCCGTCACGCCCATCCCGGGCAGGAGGAACGCTTCACCGTCCTCGAAGGGCGGATGCGCTTCCGGATCGGCGGCCGCCGGATCACCGCGGGCCCCGGCCAGACGGTCACGGTTTCGCCCGGCACCGTGCACCACTTCGCCAACGCCTCGGACCGGCCGGCCCGGATCGCGGTGCGCACCAGCCCGGCGCTCGGCATGCGGGCCCTGCTGGAGACCGCGGCCGCCCTCGCCCAGGAGCAGCACGCGAAGGCCCGGCGGCTGCCCAGCCCGGTCGACCTGGCCCTGTTCATGCGCGACTTCGAGCACGAGGTCCGCGCGCCCTATCTCCCGTCCGCGCTGGTGCGCGCGGTTACCCGCCCGGCCGTCTGGCTGGCCCGCCGGGCCGGGCTCGACGCGCGCTACCGCCGCCTGCGCGCCCCGGGCGGGCACCGCGCCGCGGACCAGAGACCGTGACCGCTTCCGCGATCGAGGTCGAGCACCTGGTCAAGCGCTACCGGGGCGCCGCCCGCAACGCCGTGGACGACATCAGCTTCGCCGTCCTCGTCGGGCAGCTGTTCTGCCTGCTCGGCCCGAACGGCGCGGGCAAGACGACCACGGTGTCGGTGCTCACCACGACCCTGGCCCCGACCTCGGGCCGGGTCCGGATCGTCGGCCGGGACCTGGCCACGCAGCAGGCCCTGGTGCGCCGCGAGCTGGGCGTGGTGTTCCAGCAGCCGGCCCTCGACCTCAACCTGACCGCCGAGGAGAACATCCGCCTGCACGCCGTGCTGTACGGGCTCTACCCCTGGCGGCCCGGCTACCGGCTGATGCCGGCCGCCTACCGCCGCCAGGTGCGCGAGGTCGCCGGCGTGCTGGGCCTCGGCGACGTGCTCGGGCAGCGCGCCCGGGCCCTGTCCGGCGGGCTGCGCCGGCGGCTCGAGATCGTCCGGGCCCTGATGCACCGGCCCGCGGTGCTGTTCCTCGACGAGCCGACCGCTGGCCTGGACCCGGGCAGCAGGCGCAGCCTGTGGGCCCACCTGACCCGGGCCCGGACGGAGATGGCGACCACGGTCGTGCTGACCACGCACTACCTGGCCGAGGCCGAGTCGGCCGACGCGGTGTGCGTGCTGGCCCGGGGCCGGATCATCGAGCGCGGCACCCCGGCGCAGATCAAGGCGCGCCAGCTCAGCCCGACGCTCGAGGACGCCTATCTGCAGCTGGTCGAGCGATGCTGAGCCGGACCACGGCGCCGCGCGCCGGGCACGAGCTGTCCGCGGTCGCGGCCATCGCCCAGCGCGACGTGACCAAGCTGCTGCGCGACCGGCCCCGGCTGGCGGTCAACCTCGCGTTCCCGGTGCTGCTCATCGGCGGGCTCGGCGCGATCCTGCAGCCCACCGTCGGCCGGGTCACCGGCCTGAACACCGTGACGCTCGCGTTCACCGGCGTGCTCGCGGCCAGCCTGTTCCAGTCCGCGGCCGCGGGCATGATCTCGATCGTCGAGGACCGGGAGAACGACTTCTCCCGCGAGCTGTTCGTGGCGCCGGTCTCCCGGCTCGCGCTGGTCACCGGGAAGGTGGCGGGGGAGACGCTGGTCGCGTCGGTCCAGGGCGCGGCCGTCGTCGCGTTCGCGCTGGCGTTCGGGGTGCGGATGACGCCGGGGCAGGCGGCGGCGCTGCTGCCGCCGTGCCTGGCCTGCTGCCTGCTCGGCGGCTCGTTCGGGCTGGCCACGATCGCCGCGCTGCCGGGCCAGCGCTCGGCGATGCAGATCTTCCAGTTCCTGATCATCCCGCAGTACGTGCTCGGCGGCGTGCTGGTGCCGCTGCGCGGCACCGCCTCGTACCTGGACGTGGCCGCGCACCTGATGCCGATGCGCTACGTGGTCGAGCTGACCCGCGCCGCCTTCTACGCCGGCACTCCCGGTTACGCCCAGGTGGTGTCCGGCCGCCCGCTGGCCGACGCGGCGGTGACCGCGGGCCTGTTCGGCCTGCTCATGGCGGCAGGCGCGGCGGTGTTCGGCTACCGCGAGCGCACCCGGTGAGCTATCCTCCGGCGAGCACGCGCTCGAACGCGCGCAGGTAGCCGGGGTCACCGTCGCGCTGGCGCGCCAGCCAGTACTCCGCACCCCAGAACAGATAACCGTCTATTACGCCCCGGCTCCCCACGGCCCAGTCCATGACCGCGCGGTAGTTGCCAATCAGATCCTCGGGGCGGCAGCTGGACATGGCCCGGCCGGCCGGGTTGGGCGGAGTGGCCACCGCCTCCCACGGCTCGGCCTGTCCCTCGGCGATCATCAGCCGCCGCCCGGCCCCCGCGACCTGGTCGCGCAGCCGCTCGCGCCGCCGCCTGCCCCGCCGCGTCTCGCCGCCGTCCAGGTAGACCGAGAGCGGCCCGGCGGCGGCCACGGCGTGCCGCGGGTAGACGTCGGCGCCCACGATGTCGGCCAGCCGCAGCGCCACCGCGAGCGAGTCGCCCTGGTCCCGGGTCCGCCAGCGCTGCTGCAGCGCGACCGGGGTGGACGTGGGCAGGAACCCGTTCATCAGCACCGGCCGGCCCGGGCCGGCGTCCCGGACCGCGGCCACCTCGGCCGCGACGAACGCCTCCGACAGGCGCCAGGAGTGCTCCATGCCGAGCGGGTCGGCCGCCTCGTGCTCGACCTGCCAGGTGGTGATCGCCTCCCGGTCGCGGTACCGCCGCACCATGCGGGCGACGAACGCAGTCCCCGCGGCCAGCAGCCGCGGGTGCGTCTGCGGCGTGACCAGCCTGCCCTCGGGCAGCGGCCGGTCCAGGTGATGCCCGGGCACGAAGTATTCGGGATAGCCGAAGTTCTTCACCGGGCCCAGGCCGACGATGACCCGCTTGCCCGCCCGCTCCGCCGCGTCGAGCACCCGGTCGAACTCGCCGGGCTCGAAGACGCCGGGCGCCGGCTCCAGCCGGTTCCAGTAGGCGGCGATCCGGATCAGCTCGAACGGGTACCGCAGCAGCGCCGTGAGCGCCGCCTTCGGGTCCAGCCCGAGCGCCTCGGCCTGCAGCGGCCGGAAGCTGATCCCGAGCGGCGCCCCGCGCGGCGGAACCGGCTCGCGACGCCAGCGGTCGGTCACCGGCGTCGCTGAGCGCCGTACGTGCAGTTCGGTCAGCATTGCTCGGCTCCCGCAGCAGCCGGATCCACGACGCGGGCGCGCACCCGGTCGCCCTCCGCGATCTCGAGCAGGCCCGCGATCGCCCGCGCGATGTCGGCGGCCGCGCCCGGATGGCCCAGGCGCGCCGACGCGGCGCGCATCTCGGCCAGGCGGGAGGCGTCGCCGTGAAGGTCCTCGATCTGGGCCAGCATCCGCCGCATGCGGCGGGCGCACCGCCCGGCCCCGGCCCGCGTGACGAACTCCGCGTTCCCCTGCTCCTGGCCGGGCACGTGTGAGGTCAGCAGCAGCGGCGCGCCGCAGCAGGCGGCCTCGGCGATCGTGCCCGGCCCGGCCTTGGTCACCACCAGGTCGCAGCACCGCAGCCAGTCGGCCATGTCTCGGGTGAAACCGGTCACGGTCAGCCGCCCCCCGGATCCGGCCGCGAGCCGGTCCAGCCGCCGCCGCAGCCGGCGGTTGCGCCCGCACACCGCCACCACGTCGACGTCGGGCAGGCGGCGCAGGATCGCGGCGGCCCGGCGGCCGATGCCGCCGCTGCCCTCGCCGCCGCCGGCGAGCAGGACCAGGAACCGGTCCTGACGCACGCCGAGCGCGCGCCGCAGCGCCGCCCGCTCGTCGCGGCCGCGCAGCGGACCGCCCCAGAACTCGCGGGTCACCGGGAGCGCGCCCGCCAGCCAGGGTGGTTCGCCGCCGGTACCTGGGCCGGCCGACGGCGCGACGATCAGGTCGGTGCCACCGTGGCGCCATGCCGCGTGCGTCCTGGCCAGGTCGGTGACGACGGTCACGGCGGGCGAACCCGGTGCGGCCCGGTCCCGGGCCGTGACCGCCGTGGCGCCGGTCAGCGGGTGAAACGACACGACGGCGGCCGGGGGCTGGGCCCGGGCCGCGGCCAGGGCCGGCCGGTCCGCGAGCCGCAGCAGCGTGCGTCGCAGCACCGCCGCGGCCGGCGGCGAGTCGGTCGCATGGTAGGCCGCCCCCCACAGCCACGGGGCCAGCCGGATCGCCGGGCCGTACAGCCCGGTCACCCAGCGCAGCAGCCGGGCCGAGCCCGGGCCGCCGAGCGGATCGCACAGCACCGGGCCGAACCGGCCCGGGTACAGCCGGTCCAGGGCCTGCCCGACCGCCCGGGCGGCGCTGCGGTGCCCGCCGCCGGTGTCGGCGATCAGGAACAGCACCGGCAGCGGCGCGGGCTGACGCCACCCGGCCCGCGGCCGGACGGCGCCTTCGGGCGCGGAAGCGAGGTCGGTCGTGGACATGAGTTCGATCCTGCTGACCGCGTGGCCGCGCGTCGTCAGCCTCGCGGTCACAGCCGGCTACGCCTGGAGCCGGCATCGGCGCCCGGCGCCTGCCGCGTCCGTGGCAGGCCGGGCCGGCCCGTGTTGCAGGATGAGCGGATGACCACAGCTGACCGCTCCGCGCTCGACCCCCAGACCGAGCAGCGGATCAGGGAGAGCATCGGCCGCCAGACGCTCCTGACCACCCTCGGTGTCACGGTGGCCGGGCTCTGGCCCGGCCGCGTCGAACTCGACCTGCCGTACCGGGCCGACCTGTGCCAGCAGAACGGCTTCGTGCACGCCGGCGCGATCACCGCGGTGGCCGACTCGGCCTGCGGGTACGCGGCCGCGAGCCTGATGCCGGCCGACCGCGACGTGCTGACCGTGGAGTTCAAGGTCAACCTGCTCTCGCCCGCCCGCGGCGACCGGTTCCGCGCCGCGGGCGAGGTGGTCCGGGCCGGGCGCACGCTCACGGTCTGCTCGGCCGAGGTCGTCGCCTGGGCCGACGACGCTGCCGGGGAGCCGCAGGCCTCGCTGGTCCGGGTCGCGCTGATGCAGGCGACGATGATGGCGGTTACGCCGGCGGGCGGCGGGCGATGAACAGGTGGCCGCGCATCCGGCCGGCCTGGCCGTCCCGGGCATCGAAGCCCGCGTCCTGCAGCAGCCGGAGCCAGGTGGCCCGGGAGAACGCGCCGAGCCGGTGCTCCTCGCGCACGACCAGGACCGTGCCGTCCGCGTCGCGCAGCGTGAACTCGTACTCGGCCTGGACCCAGTCGTCGGAAGGATCCGGATCCCAGGTCCGCTCGCGGAAGCTGGCCTGCCGTCCGGTGCCGTCGCCGCCTCCGCCGCCCCCGCTGCCCGCGCGGAACGTGTCGGCGATGTGGTCGGGCACGAACACGGCCAGCCCGCCGGGCCGGCAGTGCGCGAACGCGGTCTCGATCACCTGCCGCAGCTCGGTCTCGGTCGTCATGTAGTCGATGGCGTCGTGGACCAGCACCGCGTCGAACTGCCGTCCCAGCCGGAGCGTTCGCATGTCGCCCCGGACGTGCGCGCATTCCGGGTTGAGCTGCCGCGAGACCGACAGCATCTCGTCGGACAGGTCGACCAGGGTCAGGGTCAGCCGCTGCTTCAGGTGGCAGGCGACGTGGCCGCCGCCGCTGCCCAGGTCCAGCACCTCCCGTACCGCGGGCGTGGCCGAGCCGAAGAGCGCGGCCAGGTGCGCGCCCTCCTGGACGTATTCGTCCGGGGGCGAGATCAGCGGCCACCACTCGGCCAGGTCGCCGTAGACCCGGTAGTCCCTCGCCATACCCTCATCTTGGCCCACCGTCAGCCGCGGCCGGGCCCGTCCAGTCCCCGCCCGGACAAGTGCCCTGGTCCGGCTCGCAGACGGCGGTTAGGGTTCCGCTATGACCGATATGACGTGGATGGACGCGACCGCCCAGGCTGACCTGGTCCGCCGGGGTGAGGTCAGCCCCGCCGAGCTGGTCGAGGCGGCGATCGGCCGGATCGAGGCGGTGAACCCGAAGCTCGACGCCGTCATCCGCACCCGGTTCGACCAGGCGCGGGCCGAGGCGGCCTCGGATCTGCCGGACGGGCCGTTCCGCGGGGTGCCGATCCTGTTCAAGGACCTGGGCTGCACGGTCGAGGGCGAGATCACGGCGTTCGGCGTCGGCCCGATGCGCGAGCTGTCCTGGCCTGTGACGTCGTATCTGGCCGAGTCGTTCCGCGCGGCCGGCTTCGTCCCGCTGGGCCGCACGAACGTGCCGGAAATGGGCACCACGGTGACGACCGAGGCCAAGAGCTTCCCCCCGGCCCGCAACCCGTGGGATCCCAGCCGGTCCACGGGCGGCTCCTCCGGGGGCTCGGCCGCCGCGGTGGCCAGCGGCATGGTGCCCGTCGCGCACGCCAACGACGGCGGCGGGTCCATCCGGATCCCGGCCAGCGAATGCGGCCTGGTCGGGCTCAAGCCGAATCGCGGACGCGTCAGCCAGGGGCCCGCGGTCGGGGAGGCCTGGGCCGGCGGCACCATCGACGGCGTGGTGACCAGGACCGTTCGCGACACCGCCGCGATCCTGGACGCGATCAGCACCCGGCGGCCCGGCGAGCCGTACTACGCCCCGTCCCTGCCCGGGCCGCTGAGCGCGGAGGTCGGCGCCGACCCGGGCCGGCTGCGGATCGGGATGCTGGACCGGCCGCCCGGCGGCGCGTTCCTCGACGACCCGCAGTGCCGGGCCGCGGTGGCCGGCGCCGCGCGGCTGCTGGAGTCGCTCGGCCACCACGTGACCGAGTCCGCGCCCGCCGCGATGTTCGACGAGGGGATCATGCGCCACTTCGGCGTCATCATCGCCGCGGATACCGAGGCGACGTTCCGGGCGTTCGAAACGCTGCTCGGCCGCGAGATCGGCGAGGACGAGATCGAGCCGCGCAACGCGTTCTACCGGCGCGCCGGCGCCGCCCTTCATGCCGTGACCTATCTGCAGAGCCGGGCCTGGTTCGGGGTGTGGGCGCGGCAGATGGCGTCCTGGTGGTCCGGCCACGACCTGCTGCTCACGCCGACGCTCGGCGCGCCCCCGCCGGAGCTCGGCTGGTTCACCGCCGAGGGGCCCGAGGAGGAGGGGCGGCGGGTGGCCAGCTTCATCCCCTACACCGCGCAGTTCAACATGACCGGCCAGCCCGCCATCACCCTGCCGTTGCACTGGACCCCCGACGGCCTGCCCGTGGGCGTGCAACTGGTGGCCGGGTACGGGCGGGAGGACCTCCTGGTCCGGGTGGCCAGCCAGCTCGAGCAGGCCGCGCCGTGGGCGCAGCGGGACCCGCTGGTGCACGCATAAGCCTGGTCGGGTCAGGTACGGCGGGCGGGCTCCTGCCCCGTCCCGGCGGCATCCTCGTTCTCCCCGGCGGCATCGGCGGCCTCCGGCTCGACGACGATCGCGCCGATGGCATGGGGCGTGCCGGGTTCGGGCGACGAGGCCAGCCAGAGCTCGCGGATCAGCACCTGGAGCGCCCCGGCGGCCGGTATGGCCAGCAGCGCGGCCACGAACGCGCCGAAGATGCCGCCGATCCAGCTGCCGATGCTCGCCCCGACCAGGATCGACAGCAGCACCAGCAGCGGGTTGACCTTCACCGTCCGGCTCATGATGACCGGGTTCAGGATGTGGTTCTCGATCTGGGTGTAGATCAGGAACACGACCAGCGTGACGATGCCAGCCGAGAGCGAGTGGAAGGCGGCGAACAGGACCACCGGGATGCCGGCCAGGGCGCCGCCGATCATCGGGAGGAAGTCCACCAGGGCCACCCATAGCGCCCAGAGATACGGGAACGGGACGCCGGTAGCCAGCAGCGCGACGAACACCACGACCCCGGCGATGAGCGAGGTCAGGAAGTTGCCGAGCATGTACCCGGTGACCGAGCGGTTGACCTCCCTCGCCACCCTGGAATAGCGCTCCGCCCGCTCGGGCGCCATCATGCCGAGCAGGCCGGATCGCATCTTCGAGCCCTCGAGCAGCAGCAGGATGGTCAGGACGAAGATGGTGAGCAACGCGAGCACCAGCGAGAGGGCGCCCTTGCCCACGCTCAGCGCCGGGGACGCGAGGCCCTTACCGATGTTGACCAGCTTGGGGGTGTTGGTCTGTATCCAGTGCTGCACGTGGTACTTGGTCGCCAGGTGCCCGATCCAGCCCCGGCCGTGCTCGGCCTTGCTCACGTACGAGGGCAGTGTCTGCGCCAGGTGCGTGATCCCGTTGACCAGCGGGAGCCCGAAGAGCAGCGTCAGGCCGACGAAGACCAGCACCGCCCAGAACGTGACCACCGCCACGGCCCATCCGCGCCTCCGGATCTTCCACCGCTGCAACGCCACGACCAGCGGGTTCAGGATCAGCGCGATGAACCCGGCGACGACGATCAGCAGGATGACGTCGCGCAGCCGGTAGAGCAGCTTGGCCAGCCCGAACGTCAGGGCCACGACCGCGACCGTGACCAGGATCGTCCGCAGCGGGATCCCCCGGACCTGCGCGGCCCGCCACAACCGGGCACGCCGGGTGTCGGGCGGTGGCGATTCATCGGCCATCAGACCATCATGTCAGCCCAGAGAGAGTCCTTTGGGACAGCGGGGCGTCGGTGCTGGGCCCGGCCGGGCCGTGCGGCGGGACCGGCGGACGGCCGGGAATCCAGCGCAGCCACCGCGGCAGGTACCAGCAGCGCTCGCCCAGCAGGGTCATGCAGGCTGGCACGAGGACCCCGCGGACCACGGTGGCATCGATCAGCACCGCGGCGGGCAGGCCGATGCCGAGCATCTTGAGCTCGACCAGGTTCAGCGTCGCGAAGATGGAGAACACGGCCATCATGATCAGCGCCGCGGTGGTCACCACGCCCGCGCTGTTCGCGATGCCGTCGGTGACCGCCTCTTTGGTGCTGGCGCCGCGCAGCCTGAGCTCGCGGATCCGGCTGAGTATGAATACGTGGTAGTCCATGGACAGGCCGAACAGGAACACGAACATGAACAGCGGGACCCACGGCGTGATCGCCCCGAAGCTGGTGAAATCGAGCGGTCCCTGCAGCCTGCCGTCCTGGAACACGAGCGTGATCAGGCCGTAGGCGGCACCGACCGACAGCAGGTTGAGGCCGATCGACATCAGCGGCAGGGCCACCGACCGGAACGCGATCAGCAGCAGCACGAACGCCAGCGCGGCGACGGTAGCCAGCACGATCGGGGTCCTGGCGTCGATCAAGCGGGTGTCGTCGTAGTTTGACGCGGTCTCGCCGGTCACCGCGTAGCTGATGCCGCCGACCCGGCCGAGCGTCGCGGGCAGCACTCGGTCGCGCAAGGTCAGCAACGCGTCGTCGGACGCGGTATCGGTGCCGTTGCCGGCCAGCGTGACGTTGACGATCATGGCGCGGCCACCCGCGATCGGGCTCGCGGTGATCGGCTCGCGGATCGGGCCGTCCGCCGATGCCCGGGCCCGCAGCCCGGCTATCGCGGGCCAGACCGCGGGGCCGGACAGCCCGCTGCCGGTCACAACCACTATGGCCGGGGACGGGGCCTGCGGGAACGCCTGCTGTATCCGGTTGAAGGTCGCGATGATCGGGACGTTGTTCGGCACGTCGTTCTGCGGATAGGCCAGGCGCATGCTCAGCGCGGGCGCGGCCAGCGCGAGCATGGCCAGCACCGCAGCGCCGCCCCAGAGCAGCGGGCGCCCCGCCACCCGGCGGACCAGCGCCGCCCACAGCCGGGACGGCTTGGCCGCGGTGCGGCGGCGGCCCAGGAACGGGATCCGGCCGCGGTCGGCCCAGCGCCCCAGCCAGGAAAGCAGTGCAGGCACAAAGGTCAGCGAGCCGGTGACGGCCACGCCGACCACGGCGACGGTGCCGAAAGCGATGCCGGTGAACTCCGGGGCTCCGGACAGGAACAGGCCGGCCATCGCGATCATCACGGTCAGGCCGGAGATCACGATCGCCCGGCCGGACGTGCCGGCCGCGATCTGCAGGGCCTCGGCGACCGTGGCGCCCTTGGCCCGCTCCTCGCGCTCCCGGCGCAGGTAGAACAGCGAGTAGTCAATGCCGACCGCCATTCCGATCAGCAGCGTCACCTCAGCGGTGGCCTGTCCGACCGGCAGCCAGTGGCCAGGGATGGCCAGCAGCGAGATAGCGGTGATCACCGAGGTCGCGGCGAGCAGCAGCGGGATGCCCGCGGCGATCAGCGCGCCGAACACCGCAACCAGCAGGATCAGGGTGATCGGCACCGAGGTCTCCTCGGCCTTCTTGAGGTCAGAGGACACCAGGGCGTTGACGGCCCGGTCGCCGCTGGCGTTCCCGGCTTCCTGGATCAGCAGGTCAGGGTGGCTGGCCTGGACCGCGGCGACCGCGTTGAGGTCCGGGAGGACGGTCTGGTCCTCGTTGTTCGCGTTGCCGGGCACGTTGAACGTGACCAGGGCGCTGCGGCCGCTGGCGGAAATCAGCGACGCCGGCCCGGCGTCCAGCGGCGAGCGAATGCCGGACGCCGAGTGGGGCAGCCGCCGCAGTGCCGCGACCACCTGGGCCGTGGCCTGGCGCAGCGCCGGATCGGTGCCAAAGGTCTGGCCCGGCGCCCGGGACTGGATCAGCACCTGCTCGGCGGGCGGGGAGGTCACGTGCAGCCGGTTCAGGGTTTGCTCGGCTTGCCCGGACTGGCCGGAGTCGTACGACTGGATGTTCGTGGCGGGGAGCATGTGCGTGCCCGCCACCACGGCCGCGACCAGGAGCAGCCAGCCGAGCACCGCGGTCTTGCGGTGCCGGGCGCTCCAGCCGGCGATCCTCTCCACGATCGGTGATCTGGCCCGGGGGGCCGGGACCTGCGTCGGGTGCGCGTGCATGGGTCCTCACTCGGTAGGCAGCCGTCTCGCACGACAGACTCCGCCACGCGGTCCCTCCCGCGACATCCAGCGGACCGCCGGATCCGGGGTGAGGCTAGCCACCGTGCGCACCGGGGGGCGCACGGTATGGGCGCCTCGCCGTCCCTGCCATACGGTCGGAGCACCAACCAGGCCGCGACGACGAGGGGGGGCTATGGCCACAGCCCGAGCCGGACCGGCGGTCGCGTGGGGCGGCGCGGCGCTCGGCGCCGTCCGATCGCTCGTCTCCGCGCGCACCTGGCTGGCTCTCATCCACCTGATGTCCGGGTGGGTCATCGGGCTGACCTCCTTTCCGATCATCGTGGTCGCCGTCCCGGTGAGCGCGGTCATGCTGCTGATCGCGCTGGCGGGGATTCCGATGTTCTGGGCGCTGCTGCTGGCATGCGGCCAGTTCGCGCGGGCCGAGAGGGGCAGGTTCGC
>Ga0335075_10010364_pt1 | contig 14158 bp, 16 predicted proteins | sample Lox_Sample_24_FD_206723 | JGI IMG/M metagenome (GOLD analysis project Ga0335075, IMG submission 206723) | Soil microbial communities from Loxahatchee National Wildlife Refuge, Florida, United States - Lox_Sample_2.4 | ecosystem: Environmental > Terrestrial > Soil > Wetlands | place: USA...
ATAATGGCCGCACCGCGTCTGCACGCGGAGACAGATCGGAAAGAAAGTTATGGCGAAAGGCAAAGAGAAGCAAAAAGAGAAGCCCAAGAAGAGTGACAAGAAGGCTAAAGCCGGTAGAACAACCACCGCCGTCAACACCGCTGCAGCCGCCGCGTCCGACATGGCCACGTACGCCGACGGCGCGCCGCTCCATCAGATCCAGTACCTCGAAGCCAAGCTCATCCTCAAGCCCGACAACTTCACCTCCGTCCAGTCCTTCCGCGACTTCGGCGCGATCGTGCAACGCACCGCCAAAAAGCTCGGCATAGGATTCATAGAAGATCGCGAGGCTAGCCTGCGTCCGCAGATCCGCGAAATCATCTTCGGAGACACTCCCGACTTCCGGCTCTACAACAATGCCTTCATCCTGCGTCGGCGCGTCTCCTATGTCGACGGCTTTCCAGTAGGCGATCCTGAAGTCGTTTTCAAGTTCCGCCATCCCGACGAGAAGGCGGCCGCCGCCATGGATGTGCGCCCCAACATCTCCGGCAAATACCGCATCAAGTTCAAGGCTGAAGCGCTGCCCCTGAAAGATCAGATCGGCGGATACCGCATCCTTTATTCGCACAACTGCCAGTTCGGAGCCAGCCAGATCCACGACTCTGACCGCACCTCCGTGAACACTCTGGTGAAAGTGTTCCCGGCGCTCGCCGGCCTCAAGAAATCCGACGAAGAAAGGATCAGCCTCGTCAACGAGGGCATCGTGGAGGAAGTCCTCCTGCCTCTCGGACAGCTCGACTTCGGGAAAGGCATCGTCGCCAAATGCGACATCTCCTTGTGGCGCACCCGTGGCGAACATAAATCACTGGTGGGTGAGTTCGCCTTCCAGGCCAAGTTCGATCGGAGAGAAGATGTCGCCGAAAAGCAGAAAACGCTGGTCGCGAAATTCTACGTGACGCTGCAGCGCGATGTGCAGGGATGGCTCGCGCTCGGCGTCACCAAGACGGCCATGGTCTACCGCCTCAAGGGGAATGAGCCCCAAAGCCATGAGTGACGCAGCCCTTAGACCCCCCGCCCAGGTTGCTCCCGCCGCCGCTCCGATCGCTGCTCTGGTTTCGATTGCTCAAATCTTCCTGGAATTCCTGATCATCGGAGCCACCAGCTTTGGCGGTGTCGTCCCTTATCTCCGCGGCAGCCTCGTCACCAAGCGCGGATGGATCAACGACAAGGAATTCGTCGAGATGCTCTCCATCAGCCAGAGCCTTCCCGGGTTGAACGCCACCAACATGGCGATTCTAGTAGGTGAAAAGTTGCGCGGCGCTCTCGGCTCCTTCGCCGCGATCATCGGGATCTGCCTGCCGGGTGCTGTCCTCATGTACTGCGTCGGAATCTTCTACCGCGCGCACGGCGATCACGTCTGGATCACAGCCGCGCTCAAAGGAGTTGCCGCCGCCGCTGTCGGCCTGATCCTGTCTACCGTTGTGAGTATGAGCAAGAAGTCGCTCTCAGGCAAGATTGACTTCTTTTTCATTGCACTCACCGTGATTGCCGTCAACCGTCTGCACCTCGGGGTTCCACGCACTCTGGTGGCCGTCGGCATCCTCGCCATCCTCTTCCACCGGCCACGCAAACGTCAGAAAGAGAGCGAAACCCCATGAACCAGATCCCCGCCCTCATCCGCGTCTTTGCGTATCTTTCTCTTCTCACCGTCGGCGGCGGCATGGCCGCATTTCCAGAGATGAAGGTCCTGACCGTCGAGGTCCACAAGTGGCTTACCTTCCCGCAGTTGATCCACCTCTACAGCGTTGGACAGATGGCTCCCGGACCTAACATGATGATGATCGTCGCCATTGGACAGTGGGCAGGTGGATTTCTCGGCGCTCTCATCGTATTGATTGCTTTTTTCGGGCCTACCGCGGTGCTCGCGTTCATTGTCGCCCGCGGGTGGAAGAAGCTGGAAAAATGGCCGTGGCGGACCTCAATTCAAGAGGGACTCGCACCCGTCTCCATCGGCCTTCTGCTCGCCGGTTGTTTCACTATGGCCCGGGGCGCCATCTTCGGCGTCGAGACCGCTGCGATCGCCGTCGGTGTTCTCCTGATCCTCCTGCAGTACAAGATCAACCCGGCGCTGCTGGTGCTGGGCGGAGCGGTGATCGGTGTGCTTTCCTTCATGCCTAAATGATGGAACTTCTCTAAAATGGTGAGCACTCGTTGGAATTGATCGAGGAGGTCCGATATGGCGGATCAAACCCTGTCCGTTTCGCCGCGTCCGGCGCTGAAGGAACGAGCCGTCGACGAAATCAGGCGCTTCCTCGTCATCTTCCTTTACCTCTGGGTCGTCTTCGGACTCCTCTCCATCCATAAGAGCATCGTCCTGTCTCAGCACCATCTGGACACTGAGGAGCACGCTTTTGCCATCATCAATGCCTTCGTCTTCGCTAAGGTTCTTCTTGTCGGTGAACATTTCAAAATCGGAAACCGATTCGCAAAGAAGCCCCTCATCTATCCCATCCTGTACAAGTCCTTCGTCTTTAGCCTGGTGCTCATCGGCTTTCATGTCATCGAGTCCGTCGGAGTGGGTCTGTGGCATGGTCACACCATCGCCGAAAGCCTTCCGCCATTTCTGGGATGGAATCCCAGAGGCCTCCTCGCCGTCGCCATCATGTGCTTTGTGTTGCTGCTGCCCTTCTTCGGATTCAGAGTGATCGCCCAGGTGATCGGCCGCAACGAAATGAAAGCCCTGCTCCTGCAACCCCGCGACCACGACCCCAGGCTCACCTAGCAGGGAGTCGTCTTACAGCGAATCATTTTCCCTTCGCGTCATCCCGCAACAGCGCATCCGCCGCCCACATCACCGGAGCCTGCCCGTGAAAATCCCCTGTCCGCCGTTTGCGCTGGTAGTAGTAGGCCAGGTCATCCTTCTTTCCCGTGCCCTCGCACACCTGCGTCACATCGTAGTTCTGGTCGACATATCCCACCACGGCGATCCACGCCTTCCGCGCCGCCGGCCCATACGTCGCGGCATCCAGCCATCCATGCTTTACGCCCGTAATCATGGCAAAGCTGAACATCGCCGAGCTTGAGCTCTCCGGCCACGCGTCATCCCTGTCGATCAGCTGCCGCCACATCCCGTCCTTGCCCTGGTACTTCACCAGCGCGCTCATCATCAGCCGGTAGCCCGCCAGAATCCGCGCCCGGTCAGGATGCGACTCCGGCAGATCGGTCAGCATCTCTGCCATCCCCGCCGCAACCCATCCATCGCCGCGCCCCCAGAAGTACTTCACGTCCGGAGCGTGGTAGAAAAGCCCGTTCGGCTGCTGCAGCTTGTCCAGATACGCAACCATCTCCTTCGCATCCCGGTCTAGATACTTCTTGTCTCCGGTTGCGCGATACGCTTCAAGCTGCAGGATCGTCAGCATATACATGTCATCGATCCAGTACCGCGTCTCCGCCGACAGCCCATCTGGCAGCGGATTCTCCCACTGCCGGTCCGCCCACCAAACGCCTTCCTTCAGATACCGCGGATCCTTCGTCTCCCGCGCAATTTCCAGCGGAACCACGCCGAAGATTGAATCATCCACATGCCGCCGCTGCGGCCTTCGGTCGGCCTCCGCGCCGCCCGGCATCAGCGGCTCGAACCGCTTGATCAGCTCCTGGCGCAGCGCATCATCGTGCGTCAGATTCGCAAAAGTCAGCGCCCCATACCACGCGCAGACCTCCGAATAATGAATCGTCTTCGAGTACTGGTGCGGACTGGTCACGAAATGCTCCGCCAGCTCCTTGCCAACCTCTTGCGGAGCCACCCCCGGCGGCCAATCCCCGAAATAGTTCTCCTGCGCCGCACTCACACCCGCACTGCATACCAACACGCAGATAGCCAATACCAGCTTGCAACTCATTCCGTTCTCCAATTCCACTTCCGGAAAAAATCCTCGCTCATCGCAGTTTCCGTCGGCTAGTCCCGGTCTCGCCCTCCGGTACGCGTTCCCCCCCGGTCTGCCATTCCACGCCACCAGCCCGACAAATGGCGCTTCGCCCTGATACGAACCCGCCCACTCCCTCACTAGATGTATGCGTGCAAGCCCCCTTGCACCAAGGAGAAAATCGCATGGCAACACTTGCAAAGCCCAAGCCCGTATCTGCCACTCACGTTGAGAGATTCACCCAGAAGCTCCGCGCCGTCCGGCAGGCGGTCGCCAGCCTCCCCGGAGACGACTTCCACACCCAGCTCATCACCGTTATCCACCGTCCCGGCTGGACCACCATCGCCGAAGGCATGTTCTTCGAAGCGCTGGCCGACTCCATCCTCGCCCAGACGCAGCACCTCGCCCAGCTCCACCAGCAGCTCAAGGCCGCTTCTGAAGCCGTAGGCCAGGAGTAGTTGTAGAGCAGGAGTAGTTGTAGCGACTTACCCGCGCGAGCCCCGGCCTGTCTGCCACCGGGCCGGGTCACCCAACCCGGACCAAAGCCGCCCATCCAGACTACCCATTTGGGTTAGTCCATTCGGATGGTAGTCCCACTCATCCCCAAGGGATTACCATGCAATGGCTCCTGTGAGCGCCCGACCGAGAAAATTCTGTTTGTTTGAAGGTTAAGGGTGGCGATGATTCTAAACCGCATAGCTGCGCGAGCCAACATCTCGCTCTCTCGCGCCGTTTTACAGTTTGACCCTTCCCGGGACCGGTTCACCTGTCCCATTTGCGATTACAAAGGCGTCTTTCTCAGCTTCAATCGGGAAACCGGAAAGCGCCGCAACGCCCTCTGTCCGCGCTGCAGGAACCTCGAGCGCCATCGCCTTCAATGGCTGGTCGTCAAGAAACTTCGCGAAGAGCGAGACTTCAGCAAGCTACGTGTGCTGCACATCGCCCCCGAATACTTTGTTTCCGGACATTTGAAGGCTATTTCCGCCTCCTATCTCAGTGCCGACCTGTACAACGAAAAGGCCGACTGCCGCGAAGACGTTACCCAAATGTCGTTCCCTGACGGGTCCTTCGATCTGGTCTACTGCTCGCACGTCCTGGAGCACATCAAGGACGACCAGGCCGCCATAAGCGAGATTCGCAGGGTCCTTTCGCCTCAGGGCATTGCGATATTGCCGGTGCCGATCCTGGCCGATTTCACCGTTGAATATTCACAGGCCAATCCCCACGAGGAAGGCCACGTGCGGGCTCCCGGTATCGATTATTTCGATCGGTTCAGGCAGGCATTTCAGAAAGTTGACGTATGGTCGTCGGCCGATTTTGACCCGGTCTATCAGCTCTTCATTTACGAGGATCGATCCCACTGGCCAGCTTCCACCATGCCCAACCGTCCCTCATCCACCGGCCTGAAACATCTCGAGTACGTTCCGGTATGCCGGGTCTGAACCGGAGATCTCCGGTCAGCTTCGATCAGGCCCCCGATCGCTTCGCGTCTTGAGCGCGCGGAGTCGAAGGCCGTGCTTTTTGATCCGCGCCCGCAGCACATGCATCGATAAAGGCCGAAGATCGAGACTCGGAACGAACGCCACACCCTAACCCGCCTTCAGATCCTTCAGCAACCGCTCAAACGCCTTCTGATACGAATCATGATTCTTCCAGTCGCTGAAGTCGGGAATGAAAAACTCCCGAATCTCCCGCGCCGAATCCTTCCCGGTATCCGCGTCAAAGCACTCCCAATTCTGCAAAGCCTTGAAATCAACCAACCGCACCGGAAACAGCACTCTCCGCTCGTCTCTGAGCTCGCGCTTACGCGCCTTGGCAATCTCCGTCTCCACCCACGCGCTCTTGATACTGTTGGGAGACAGTATCAGCAGCAGCTTGTCATGCAGCCGGATCGCTTCATCGATCTGTTCATGAATCTTTCTCCCGCCCTTAATATCATGTGGCGCAAACCAGCAGCGGACACCGTTGGTCTGCAGATCCGCATAAATTCGTTCGGCGAATTCCTTGTCTTCGGTTGAATAGCTGACAAAGCAGGAATAGAACTCGATCGATCTTCCTACCAGCGATTTCATGTAGATGATGAATTCATCGGAAATACCGGCGCCACGCAGGAAAACCCCCGGTATATCCCCTGCTGACTTGTAAATACTATCGATTCCTACATGAGACGGCCCGATATGGACCACCGTAGTGAGTCCCACCGCGTTGCGGAGATCATTAGCTGCAAATACAGTCCAGCCAACTCGGGCGTGGCTCAGTTCCGTACGATCGAGGATCGCGTCGCTCAGATTTGTCTCGCTGAGAGTTGCTCTTCTGAAAATTGCCTTTGTCAAATTGGCCCGGCTAAGGTCAGCTCCACTAAGATCTGCGTCGCTGAGGTCAGCTCCATCCAGGTTCACAAGCCGAAGATCTGCATCTTCACCTAGATTTGCACCCCGGAGATCTGCGCCGCTCAGATCCGCACCCTCCAGGGTCGCGTTGCGCAGATTCGCGCCCTTCAGGCTCGCGTTTCGAAGCTGCGCCGCCCTGAGGTTTGCCCCCCAGAGGTTCGCTTCGGCGAGATTTGACCCGGTGAGATTCGCCCCGCTCAGCCCCGCCTGATTGAGTTCTGGTCGGATGCCACGATTTGCCTTTCTCCAGTTATTCCAAGGTTCTGCGCCCAGCAAAAGTGTCGAAACGTGCGCCGCTTTAGCCATCGAAGCATTTTGCCTTGGAACCAGCCTCACGGCCTAGCAAATACTTGGCGTACTATTTAGCCCGTTCAACTAAAATAAAAATAGAGCTTCCAGAAACCAGAAAGACCGCCAACCGGCGGTCTTTTCTTTTGCGCACATCTCTTAATGAGAAACGAAAGGGGTGCCCCAAGTCTCGATTCTGACACCTGGGATCGCACCTTCTTCGCCCAACCCATTCACCCCATCAGAAAAAGGAGCCAATCCATGCCCGGAACCACCGCCGGTTGTGCCATCTGCACCTTTACCTTCCCCGCAGGACGCCGCTGCGGTGCCGTCGCGCTTCGCGGACACGCACTTTGCCGCCACCACTTCAACCGCCGTCGGCTTCTGCAGGACCACCTGGACGTCAAGCTGGCCCGCTACCGCCGCGAGCTCGATGCCATGGACCTGCCCCGGCTCCTCAACGCACTTCTCGACAAGCTCGACCTCATTCGCGCCGTCATTTCGTCCTACCCGGAAGCCCAGCTTATCCTCGCTCTCACTTCGAACCGCCTGGCTGTCCTCCTGGACAACTACTCCGACGGTGCCTCGGCAAACTCACCAGAAGCAGATCGGCTTGCCATGTTCAGCCAGGAGGAAATTGAAAAATTCGCTGACAGCCAGGCTCAGTCCGCTGCTTGGATGCAGGCCCGCGGACGAGCTTAATCAAATTGGCGCTGCGGATGCCCCACGTCCGGATTCTCGGACGTGGGACAAAGCCTCAGTGCCCACAAACCTTGTTGACAGGCCAGGGCCGGTCGTTTGCGACCATCCAGTCCCGCAGGGACATTACAACCGTAGCCCGGCACGGGAGTGCCGGGAATGCAAAGGAGAGAAAACCAGGTCCCGAAGTGGACGGCACATACACCCGCGAAGCCTTTAATCCCCCCGAATGCAAATACATAGCAATGGACTCGAAAATCAAGGCCAGCAAAATCAATCAGATGAAAGAAAGTATCCCCTTAACGAACAAAATCAGATAGATACCCGATGTCCTGCGCCATCAGATAGATAGCGACGGATCCAAAATTTAACCCTGGACAAATCAATGAGATGAAGAAAGTGCGGCCGAACGTGCGGGAGCGGGGGAGGGGGTACCCTCTCCCATCGCGATCTCCAGCAGCGTGGTCGCCACCCGGTCCGAGGCGTGCCGCAGCACGTCACCCTCTGCCGCGAAATCTCCCGTGATGCAGCGGATGCCCATCGCCTCGATCCGCTCCACGTCCCCCGCGATCAGCTCCGCGCCTTCGGCGGCGTACCGCTCGCGCAGCGCCTCCGAAACGGGAGCCGTATTCACCAGCGCGTAATCGAAAATCGGCTGTCGCGCGTCATTCCCGATCTTGTCTTTAATGTGGTCGTGGATCCGCTCGATATGCTGCGAAGCCGTCAAATGCAGGCTCTCATTGGCCTGTGTCATCAGGTTGGCGATATACACCTTCGTCCCGTTAGCTGCCGCCAGTGCCTCGGGAATACCCTGCACCAGCAGATTCGTAATCAGGCTCGTATACAGCGATCCCGGCCCGAGCGTGATCAGGTCCGCCTGCGCAATCGCCTCCAGCGTCTCCGGCAGCGGCTCGGCCACCGGAGGATCGAGCCTCAGCTCCGCAATCGGTACCCGGCTGGCCGTGATATTGGTTTCACCGCGCACCACCGAGCCGTCCGTCATCCGCGCCAGCAGCGTCACATCGGAGAAGGTCGCGGGATAAATGTGTCCGCGAGTCGCCAGCACCTCGGCCGCCAGCTTGATGGCGTGCCCGAAGTCGCCTGTCATCTCCGCCAGCGCGGCGACGAACAGATTGCCGAAGTTATGCCCGACCAGCTCTCCGCCCGTCCGGAAGCGATGCCGGAAGAGCTGGGCGATCAGGTGTTCGTCCTCCGACAGGGCGACCATGCAGTTGCGCAGGTCCCCCGGAGGCAGCATGTTGAAGTCCTTGCGCAGCCGCCCGCTCGATCCGCCGTCGTCGGTCACCGTAACCACTGCCGCCAGATCGCTGATGAGGCAGGGAACATCGTCGCAGGTGCCGGCCTGAGAGCCGGTCACCGAGGGCACGTATCTCTTGAGTCCCCGCAGCAGGGTGGAGAGCCCGGTGCCCCCGCCCATCGCCACTACGCGAAAGCTGGGTGTAGACGTCCCCGTGGGTGGGAGGTTGGCAGCCGCGTCCGCAGCCGAATTCATAATCAGGCTCACCCCAGAGTGTATCGCGCCCAAGGGTGTGAATGCCGGAATGGAGGATTACAACCGGCTAGGTTTCGGGGTAAAGCAGCTCGGTAAAGCGCGGATCGTCCGCCATATCGGCGAAATCCGTGTCGCTCCGCGCCTGGATGCGATTCTGCGGATTCAGGCTGATCGCCCGCCCCAGGTGGTCCAGACACTCTTCCGCCTGCCCGGTGATGCTGTCGAGCACCGCCAGCCCGTAGTGGGCGTAGTCCGCCTCGGGATTCTTGGCGAGCAGTCCGTCGAACTGATCGCGTGCATCCTCGTAGTTGCCCGTGTTCAGCAGCGAGATAGCGTAGTCGTATTGCTCCTCGGGAGTAGCAAACGCCAGGCCGGCCTTCGCCGCGTGGCGGCTGCACACGGCAAGATACACCCGCGAGCGCTCCAGCACCTCCGGCGCCCCGTCCTGACTAAGCTTTTCGAAAAGCGCCTTGGCCTTGTCGAACTTGCCTTCCTGCATAAACTGCACGGCGCTTTGGAACTGCGTGAGCGACTGTTGATTGGCTGGATTCGAAGCGGGCCGCGTCTTGCCGGCGATGAGCCGCGGCTGCTTCTTTGCGCTTTCCTGGCGTGCGTCTGGCATTCAGGCGATTCCTCAAGGGCCCGAAAGAAGGCCCGTATCTGGGGTTCTTCCGTTTGTCTTTAGTCTGGAAGTCCTTTTACCGACGAAGTTATACGCACATCGCTGCTCGCCGTCAACAGCACCCCACCGAACTCCACAAACCGCAACTGAAAGAGATCACCGCCCAGCGCACTACTTTCTGCCGCGATCCGAATACACCGCCGGATTGAGCGATGCATCGTTGTACATCTTGAGCTGCCGGTAGACCTTGAACCGCCGTTCCCCGGCGATTACCCGCTGCCACAGCCTGTCCATGCAGCCGGCCAGATCCCTCCGCTGCATCTCCAGCAGCGCAAGACGCTCCCGGTTGCGCTGCGCGTGTCCCTCCGGCGCATTGGGCCGGTGAATCTCCTCGCGCGTATGGAAGATCTTCAGCGCCAGGATCGACAGCCGGTCCAGCATCAGCCCCGGAGACTCCGAGTGCAGCTCCGCATCGGGGGAGGGAAGTCCCGCCTCCTCCAGCGCCGCCAGCAACACCGAATCGCAGCGCTCCATCAGATCATTTCGCCGCTGGTTGGTGCGGTCGATCGCTCGCTTCAGATCGGCAATCTGCCGGTCCGATGCCCGGGGTACCCGCGCCTGATCTTCGATATGCCACAGCTCAAAGTTCGCCAGGTGCTGGTCCCTGACCGAATCCATGAAGGTCGAATCCATCAGCACCGAGTCGACAACCACATCCTCCGACTCCCCTTCCGGCTCCAGTTCGATCTCTCGCTCATGCCAAAGTCTCGTCAGACGATCCTGCATATCCACGACAGCATCCGCAGAGAGCAGGCCGGCAAGCGACAAATGGGGCGTATCGGTCATTCCTGTTTCTGAGCACCAGCGCAAGCTTATGGTAGAACTAACCACAACAAAACGTCCCTGTCCGGACCACAGCCATGAGCGAAGAACGCGGTGAATGGATTCTATGCCTCACGACCTATGAAAAAGGACAGGCATTTATGCGGCAGTGCGCCGCCATGGGCTGCCGTGTCCTGCTGCTGACACTCGAAAAGCACCGCCACTCCGACTGGCCGCACGACATCCTTACCGAAATCGTCTATATGCCCGAGGGTCTGAACCTCGAACAGATAACCAACACCGTTACATATCTCTCCCGCAGCCGCAGATTCCAGCGCTTCGTCGCCCTCGACGAGTTCGACATGGAAACCATTGCCCACCTCCGCGAGCACATGCACGTCCCCGGAATGGGCCTGACCACCACATCGCATTTCCGTGACAAGCTGGTCATGCGCTTCGAGGCCCAGCGCGCCGGGGCACTCGTTCCTGACTTCACGCCCGTCCTCAACTACGACGACCTTCGTGCCTGGATGTCCAGCGTGCCCGCCCCTTGGGTGCTCAAGCCGCGCGCCGAAGCATCCGCCATCGGCATCCGCAAGATCTATGAGCCCGAACAGCTCTGGCGCTCCCTCGACGGGCTGGGCGACCGCCAGAGCTATTACCTTCTCGAGCGATTCATCCCTGGCGACATCTTCCACGTCGACTCCATTACTACCGACCGCGAGGTCCTCTTCACCGCCGTCAGCAAATACGGAAAGCCTCCCATGCAGGTCATGCACGAGGGAGGCGTCTTCACTACCCACGTCATCGACCGCGCTTCGACAGACGCTCGGGAGTTGACCGCGATCAATGCGCAGCTCATTCCTGCCATGGGCCTCGTCCGCGGCGTTACCCACGCCGAATACATCCGCGCTGTCGACGGCCACTACTATTTCCTTGAAGTCGCCGCCCGCGTCGGCGGAGCCTTCATCGCCGACGTCGTGGAGCACGCCACCGGCCTCAATCTCTGGGCAGAGTGGGCGCGGGTCGAGATCAGCGCTCTGCGCGGCATCCCCTACGCTCTCCCGCCCACACGCGAAGAGCACGCCGGCAGCGTTCTCTGCCTGGCCAAAACCACCGAGCCCGACACCTCCATGTTCGACGCTCCAGAAATCGTCTATCGCATGAAGAAGCATCACCACGCCGGCATTATCGTCCGTTCTACTGAGCCGGAGCGCGTGCGCCTCCTGCTTGAGGACTACGCCGAGCGCTTTGCCCAGCAATATCTCGCCGTCGCGCCGCCGCCGCTCAAGCCTACGGCCTGAAAGGAAGCACGTGTCTTCATCTGAAATGCAAGTCGCATCCCAGTTCCCGCATCGCCGTTACAACCCGCTGCGCCGCCAGTGGGTTCTCATCTCGCCCCACCGCACTCAGCGGCCCTGGCAGGGAGAAGTCAATCAATCCTCGGGATTCTCCAACGTCCACTACGATCCCGAGTGCTACCTGTGTCCGGGAAACAAGCGCGCCGGGGGCCATCTCACGTCTCGTTATGAAAGCGTATTCATTTTCGACAACGACTACGCCGCCCTGCTTCCCGACTCGCCCGCCCCACCCGCCGACACCTCGCCGTTGCTTCACGCCGAACAGGAGCGCGGACGCTGTCGTGTTCTCTGCTTTCATCCCGATCACAGCCTCACCATCCCGCGCATGGAACTCGCCGCCGTGCGCCTCGTCGTCAACGCCTGGACGCAGCAATACACGGAGCTCTGCGCCCAGCCCGAGGTCCATTACGTGCAGATCTTCGAGAACCGCGGTGCCATGATGGGCGCCAGCAACCCCCATCCCCACGGCCAGATCTGGGCCACCGAGCACATCCCCGACGAGCCCGCTCAGGAAACGGAATCCCTCAAGGCATACCTCGCCGACAAAAACTCCTGCCTCCTCTGCGACTACCTACAGGTCGAATCCAAAGCCCGGATCCGCATCGTCTGCGAGAACGACGACTTCCTCGTCGTCGTCCCGTGGTGGGCCGTCTGGCCCTTCGAAACCCTTGTCCTGTCGAAGCACCACATCGGCTCACTCTCCGAATTCGGCGATCGTGAGAAGACCTCACTCGCCGACGTCCTCCAGCAGACAACAACTCGCTACGACAACCTCTTCGAAACCAGTTTTCCCTACACCATGGGCTTCCACCAGACTCCGTGCGACGGAGAGCCGCACCCCGAGTGGCACTTCCACGCGCACTTCTACCCGCCGCTGCTGCGTTCGGCGACAGTCCGCAAATTCATGGTTGGATTCGAAATGCTCGGCATGCCGCAGCGCGACATTACCGCTGAGTCCGCTGCCGAGCGCTTGCGCTCGCTCTCGCCCATCCACTTCACGCGCCGCTGATCTGGCGCGCGTCTTGCTCCCCGAGACACGCACCCCGCAACGCGCGACAATGAAGCCATGAATCCTCTTGTCACTCCCGCCTGGCTCGCCGAGCGCCTCGGCGATCGCAACGTCGTCGTCCTCGACGCGACGCTACCGCCCGTCGGCGTCGCCCTTCCGCCTGACACGCGTGCCCGCTACCTCGACAGTCACATCCCGGGCGCCCTCTTCTTCGACATCGACGAGCTCTCCGACCACTCGACTTCGCTCCCCCACATGCTCCCCTCGCCCGAAGCTTTTTCTCAGGCCATGTCTTCCCTTGGCGTCGGCGACCGCATGATCATCGTCGTTTACGAGCAGCAGGGGGTTTTCTCCGCGCCCCGCGCCTGGTGGATGCTTCGCACCTTCGGCGCGCGCGATGTTCACGTCCTTGACGGCGGCCTCGCTGCGTGGACCACCGCCGGCTTGCCCACCGGGTCGGGCCCCGTGAGCAGGGAACAATCCCAGTTCCACGCCTCCTTCAACGCCGACGCGGTCCGCGACTTTACCCAGCTTCGGGAGGAGCTCACCGCCCGCCGGGCACAGATACTCGACGCCCGCTCCTCAGGCCGCTTCACCGGTGCCTCACCGGAACCCCGCCCCGGCATAAGCGCAGGGCACATGCCTGGCGCAATCAATACTCCGTTTACCGAACTGACCGAGGATGGCAGGTTGAAATCCGCCGAGAAGCTCCGCGAATACTTCGCAGCCAAAGGTGTGAACCTCGAGCAGCCTGTCACTACCACGTGCGGTTCTGGTGTCACCGCGGCTGTCATCGCTCTCGGCCTTGAAGTCGCCGGGGGAAAGTTTGTCAGTCTTTATGACGGATCCTGGGCTGAGTACGCGCAGCGGCCCGAAGCGGTGATCGAGAAGATCGCCTGATTGGCCGGTCCCAGACGGGTACAGCTTCAACAAGACCAGCAGGGCTGGTGGCCATCCATCACCATCGATGGATCGCATTCGTGCCTTTCTTCAATCGCCGGCAGTTCGGACTCACGAAACGTAGTCCCGGCGGTCAAAAAGCACTTGAGGCATATTGCATCGAGACTACCGTCCGGGTTTCGCCGGATCGAGAACTCGGCACTGGGGGAAGACGCCATTTTAGGCCTCAACTTTCTGGGGGAGACCACCTATTCTCCGCCGTCCGATGTCGGGGCCGTTAGCGTCATATCGCGCCGAGGGCGCGAGTCTTCATCCTGGCTGGGAACCGGATCGTTCCGGCCATCGATCCTGAGAATCAATCTTCGAATTAAGTATGGTTACTTCCCACGGAAGGGGGCGGGGAAGATAAAGCGTCAGATCTGGTTGATACTTGTGCTTCAGCGGGCCTGACCGTATGGACCTTCTCGCCGCCCGGATGTCCCGCCAGAATCGACTTGCATTCTGAAAGCAAATCCTGTGTCGAGATGTGTCCTGGCCCGAGGCACAGTACATGGATATCTGGATAGCTCTCATGCAGACAATCGATGAAAGCTATCTGTTCACGTTCCGAGATAGAGCGCTCCAGAACAATGAGATTGGGGCGTGTGTTTAC
>Ga0335075_10010365_pt1 | contig 14156 bp, 15 predicted proteins | sample Lox_Sample_24_FD_206723 | JGI IMG/M metagenome (GOLD analysis project Ga0335075, IMG submission 206723) | Soil microbial communities from Loxahatchee National Wildlife Refuge, Florida, United States - Lox_Sample_2.4 | ecosystem: Environmental > Terrestrial > Soil > Wetlands | place: USA...
ATCCATAACAACGGAGTATTCACGTTTGGCAAATTCCCGGTATTCTGGAACAATTTCCTTTAGGCGTGCAGGAAGTGCGAAACGACGCGCCCAAATCGCATTTAGGTCGGAGGGATAATAGGTGTGTCCCGACATATACAACTCTGGCTCGGATTGCATTCCGAAGTAACAATCATCGGTCCCAAGGAGGTCGGTATCGAGCCTAATGAATGAGATGCCACGTGAATTGAAGTGGCGAATTACAAGATCAGCAGTCAAATCTTTCGTGTGCGTCAATACTAATATCAAGATACACGGCCGTTAATTTCGTGCCCACGAACCAGGTCTGGATCGGAGTCGTCTGGGGCGATGGCGGTCTCTACAGTATCGAATTGGCGCAGGAATATTGCCCGCGCGGTATCAGGATCGGGTGGGTCATCAATGACCTTTGTTACTAAAGTACCTAATGTAGCTCTAGCTCCTGCCCGCATCGCGTCTGGGTCAGGAGGGTCGGCTGCCGCTCGCGTCAGCAGCGATTCGAGACCCGACAAGAGATTGCCACGAATCGTGTCGGGGTCAGTTGGATCGGTGCGGTCTTCGGTCAGTAACGTATCAAAGCGACCTTGACCAACCCCCCGGAGCGTATCGGGATCACCGTTGCCCTTCGGGTCCTGCGGGTCCCTCGGTATGCGAGTATCGGCGAGTTCAGCTACGTTGCAAAATTCTGCCATTTCTTCAATTAAGGGGATCGAGACTCCCGCCCGATGAATCATACTTGTCTCGGCGTTTACGGAACAGAATTCGAGAATCGTGCTCCCCGATTTTGGAGCTGTTCCGAATCGCGTCAAAAAAGGCATTGCTGAAGCGGTCATGAGTACCTCCCTCAACCCTCCGCGATGGTTTAGCCCAGCTTCGCTTTATGATAAAGCGGGTAACGAACGCTTCATTCCCTGCCCGCTCCCAAGGCATCTTCATCGTCGCTCTGTTTCGCAGGCCGCCTTTGACTACGCCGAAATGTGCGAGGGGCAACTCCGCCCCTGTTCATGCTGGGGAAACCCAACGAATCCGCGCGGCGTAGACGTCCGAAGAGACCAAGAGACAGATTCGCACGATCGGTTTCGTCCGGTAGAACGAAACGAGCGCGAGAAAATGGAAAACTCGCGGATAAGAAATGGAAAACTGCTAAATGCGGATTGTCATAACCCATTGATTTTGCTGGTGCCCAAGGGCGGAATTGAATTACCGACAGGCGGATTTTCAGTCCGGTGCTCCTCCTGTCCCACAGCGTTGGGAAGACGGGCCGCTGAGCCGGCGCACCGCGGCCAACCCGCTTTGGGTCGGAAGCGGCCATATCGGGATCAATGCGTTCCAGCTTATCGAGCGGGAATGCCAGCGAAGCGACCTGGGAGCTCCACCACTTCGGCTACCGTGCCCATCATCGTGGATTGGATACGTGCCGCAGTTCGGTCTGCTGCGGCAACCAACGCCGCGTCGGGGCGACGAATGTAGTGACGTGCTGTAACACTTCGCTGCGCGTGTCCCAAGAGCGCGGCAATTGTCGCGTCCGAGTAGCCTTCATCAGCGGCTACACTCGCGAATGTTCGTCGCAGGTCATGCGAGCGCGCATCGTCGAGCCCAGCCGCGTTGAATATCGCCGCGATCTCCTTTTTGAGATCCGCCTTTCCCACATCCTTATCATTGGGGAATACCCACGTTCCCGAATCGCGCGGCAGAGATTGCAGCAGCCGGACCACCTCTTGCCCGATCGGGCGGACTGATTTGCCCGTTTTCGTCTCACTTAGTCTCAGACATTGTCCTGCCACATCAATTTCTGACCAGCGCAGCCCGCAGGCCTCCTCGCGCCTCAGTCCGGTAAGTGCGATCAGCCACACGGCGCCGACAGCTTTGGGCGAATTTGTGACCTCGGACTGCAAAACTCTGCCCAAGGCGGTTAGCTCGGCGGTGCTTAGATAGCGATCGCGAGGTTTGGGCCTAACCCGGTCGATATTGCGCACCGGGCTCGGACCGTTCACGAGCCCACGCTTCTCAGCCCAGTTGAATACTCCTCCCAGCAATTCGACCGCGCGAGCAGCAGTTCCGGCTCCGCCTGTCACCACGGCCTTACCGCGAGGTTTGCTCTTATGCACACCTCGAGTCCGGCCCTCGGCGATCTGGTCCGCCATGTTCTGGATGTCGGCTCGGGTCACATCCCTGGCGACGAGAGTCCCGATCAGCGGTTTGATGTGGCGAGTCACTCGGCCCTCATCGACGGCGACCGTTGATTGGCGTTTCGGGATGCCAAAACGCGTGATGACCAAACCGGCTCGCGCAGCTTCCATGTACCTGTCCAGCAATTCCGAGACGGTGAGCGCCTCTTTCGTCTCGCGCCGCTCGCGCTGCGGATCTCGCCCCCGCGCCGCCGCACGAATGATTTCCTCGGCCTCCGATCGCGCCTGGTCCACCGTGAATGGACCGTACTGACCGATCTTCAACCGCCTGGTGCCATGCCCAACACGTACCTGGGCGACGAATACCTTCCGTCCGGAAGGATAGACGCGAACTCCAAATCCGGGCGTGCCGCCACACCAGACAAAGTGTTCCCGTTCCGAGGGCAGAGCCGCGTCAACAATGCGTTTTGTCAGTCGGGTCATAAAAGCCGTCCGCCACCTCAAGGTCAAAATTCCGGAAGCATATCGGAAGCAACCGGAGGGAATTCACAGGAACGGAAATCTATCAGAATCCGTGATCGAAACGCAAATAACCCTTGCGTATCAGCATCTTAATGACACTTGGGGAATTGCGGTCAATCGTGCGGAATCGGCGAATTTTCGAGTTGACATCGTAGGGGTCACAGGTTCGATCCCTGTCGCGCCCACCATTTCCCCCGCCGCGGAACCGGGCAGGCTGTCGCGCCGGGAACCGAAAAACGACGCGCTTCCCCTGAATCATCGACCAGAATGGGCGTGCCAGGCGCGGACGACGATTCGGGCCTGGCTGGCGGTGGGAATGAAACAGCCTCCCCGCGGCGGGGGAACGGTTGCCCTCCCCCGCCGTAACGTCACCCTCTCAGTACTATTTGCAGATGGCGTTGCCGATGCTGCTGCTCGAGAAGCCTGTCTCGCAGCCATAGCCGGGGCCCGATAGCGTGTAGCCGACCTTGCCCGAGATGTAGTCGATGTCCCATTCACCCATCGCGCCGCTTTCGCAATACGCGACCGACTTCTTGGCGTTCGCGAGCTTGCATTCCGAGACGGTGCTGCCGACGACCTGGATGGCTTTCGTGATCTTGCCCTTGGTCGGCACGCTCTGCGCACAGTTCTGGGAAGGCCCATACTGAACGAGCCCGGGCCCGCCGGAGATATAGGCGATGTCGTCCGCCGGCATGCTGCCGGATTGGCAATAGGCCAACGCCTGATCGGGCGAGGCGAGCGTCACTTCACCGATTGATCCTTTCGCGGCAGCCGGACCTGCGAAGCCAAAAACAAGCGCGGCCGAGGCAAGCGCGGCTGAAGCCAACACGGAACTTTTTTTGTTATTTACGCGAGACATGGAATACCCCCTGGTTGAATCGAGATGATGCGAAATTCTGAAACTTCGTCGCCCCCATGTCCAGCAACTATGCGGCGAGTTCAGATGCGCTTCGCGCGGACGGGTGGCATCCTGGGGATGGCGCGATGGATGGACGGGCCGCCAAAAAGCTCCTTCCTGGGGCTTGCCCGCCGGGGTGCCTTGTCCGGTTTCGAAGGCCGCCCCCCGCGACGCGTTATACGCTTAACGTGCGCCGGACACGAACATTCTCGCGTACAGCATCGATGCGCGCGACACCCGCAAACGGGCTCCGGCTCTCGCAATCCTGAGAGCTGGCGTGGGGCTCGACCGTCCGCTTGCGCTGCAGGCGATTGGAGAATTTCAGGCGGCGGCGACACAAAAGCTGAAGCTTTCCGTTGTTTTCAGCGCGCGAAAGAGGCCTGCAGCTCCTGAAGAGCTTCGACACTTTGCCCGTACGGCGAGCGCTATTCGCACGGCGCTCGACGCATCCGCCGAGGGCAGCTTTTCGTTCTGGGATGCCGTCCTGCTCGCGTCCGCGGCCGAGGCCGGCTGTTCGGTCCTGTTCTCCAAAGACAGGCGTGACGGCGCGCGCCTGGGCTCGATCGTCATAAGCAATCCCTTCGGGGCGCGGCCGGCCCTGTCCGAATTCGCGCGCGAACTCCTCCGTTGAGGATGTCCACCTCGACCGGGGTCTCAGTTTGATTCTTGTGGCGATGGCTTATGCCGTCGCGCGTGTTTCTTGCACCCAGTCCGCAATCACTGCGCGGTCCACGCCGGCGGCGGCGAGCGTCATCCCGATTTCCTTGATGGAGCGGCGCGGAACGACGCAGCGTCCGTCGCGGGTGACGGAACCATGCTCATGCATGGGAGAGCTGTCGCACGGTCCGCGGTAATCGCAGCGCGCACAGTTGCGGATTTTCCGCTGACGGATTGCGGCCTGGCAGGCGCGGTAGGTTTCGCGCCCGACAATATCGACCATGGAGTCGCGGCCGACGTTTCCAAGACAATATTGCGGTTCGTAGGCGAAGGGCCGCGTGAACACATCGCCATTGACGTTGATCAAAAAGATGTTGTCGAGCACGTCGCGGTCGACAGCGCCATGCGTTGATTGTCCGGCAATCTTGAGTGTGGCGGCCCTGATGTAGTCGTCGAGCGGCGCAATCGGGATATGCTTCTTCGCATCGGCGCGGCGCTCGAAAAGCGCAACGAATGTCCGGACCACTTGTTCTTCCGGAAGCATGAGGCGCGCCATGTTCTCTTCCGGTCCGCCCACAAAGGCCGGCAGGATGCGCCAGCCCGCGGCAAACTCCGCCACCCAGTCATAGGCATCAGGAAGCACGTCGTAATTGTGCGCGCCGAGTACGGAGATCGCGCCGAATTTCGCGCCGGACCGGTGCAGGTCCTCGGCGGCCGCGATAACAGATTTGTTGGAGTCTCTCCCGCCCGCATTGCTGCGAACGCCATCGGCGAAATCGATGGAAACGCCAAGCTCCCAGCCAGTGTCGAGGACGAACTTCAGACTGGCCTGATTGCTGCCGAAAAGATTGGTCTGCACGCTGTTGCGATAGGCAAAGTTGCGGATATGCGCCTGCTGCAACTCGACGATCTTCTGATAATACTCGGGCGGCAGCAGCAACGGTTCGCCGCCATGCCAGACGAAGGAGAACTTCGGCGACAGGCCAAGCCCGCTTAGACGGGCGCCGAACCCGTCGACATCGGCGAACAACCGACGCAGCGTTTCGATGCGCATGGCATCGCGGATGTGAAGCTCTCGATGCTCGTAACAATACGCGCAGCGCAGATTGCAGAATTTTGTTGCTTTTGCAACAAATACGATCTCGTACAAAGGTCAAATGCCGAATGCATGCAATATCATGATTTTCCAATCTCATTCCAACTCGTGCTCTGCATGTATGCGTTGTTCAATTCACTCGGATTTGTTACGATACTGCTCGAATCTGTGTTTACAATGTAGAGAGTCGGAATACCTCCAAAATTGATCTTTGTTTCACCTGTGAGATACAATTCATTGGCCGTCTTACGAGATTGATAGAAACTAGGCGTGTCTATCCCGGTTAGTGATAGACTGGGGGGCGGAGGCGTCCAGTATGCAGTATATTTTTGAGAACTGCTATCATATTTGAAAATGTACCATTTTTTGTTATTATCGATTCCAACGATGGGAATGCCCGGATCTGGATTCGACGCAAACGGTCCTTGCCATCCTCCATCGCTTTGACATCCTGCCAATCCGCCAACGGCTGTCAGACCGAGCGCCGACATGATTGAAGTCTTGAAAAGTCCCCGTCGTGTTTCCGACATGATCGCCCCGAAGCAAACACATGGTCGACAGTAGACCAGCTTTGACGCCCTGCCAACACGGTCCCCCAAGAGCCACTTTTGAATAACCAGCCGCATCGATTGTGACGAGACGCCCGCTTTCGAGTCGAGACCCATGTGGCGCAAATGTGCGGGGCGAACTAGCATTGCGGCGCGGTGTCGGGGCTGGCGTGGTGCAGAGTCTCCTGAAGGGCATTCAGCAGCGAAAGATCGATCGCGTGGCGGCGGCTTACGCCGTGGCCGCGTGGCTGGTGGTGCAGGGCGCCTCCATCGCGCTCCCCACCTTCGGCGCGCCGGCCTGGGTTCTGAAAGTGCTCATCGTCACCGCATTGGCAGGTTTTCCGCTCACGCTCTGGATTGCCTGGCACGCAACGCCGGTACCGCATCACCGGCGGCATGGGCCGCCACCCCCCTCGACCGCGAGCGACATGGCGTTGCTCGTTTTGCTGGGCGGCGTGTTGCTGATTTCGGCCGTGGAGATTGCCGCCCAGAGCGGCATCCTGCCCGGTCTGTCGAAACCCGCGCCCTCCGCGCGCGCCGACGCCGCGAAGGCTGACACTTCGCCCCCCAAAACCTCCATCGCCGTGCTGCCGTTCACGAATATGAGCGGCGATCCGTCGAAGGAGTATTTCAGCGACGGCATATCCGAAGAGCTGCTGAACCAGCTCGCGAATGCGCCCGAGCTGCTGGTCGCCGCGCGCACCTCGTCCTTTGCCTTCAAGGGGAAGAACGAGGACATCCGCGCCATTGCCCGCGCGCTCAATGTGGCCTCGGTGCTCGAGGGAAGCGTGCGGGAGGACGGCCAGCGTATCCGGATCACGGCACAGCTCATCAGCGCCGCAAACGGATTTCATCTGTGGTCGCGAACCTACGACCGCGATCTCAGCAACATTCTGGACGTTCAGGACGAAATTGCCCGCGCCATCACCGCCGCGCTGACGCATGGCGTTCTCGGCGCAGGATCGCGCAATCCGGCGCCGGCGCGTGCGCCGATCGACCCCGACGCCTATCGCCAATATCTCGAAGCGCAATCTCTTTCGGCGAGCAAGACGCCGGAGGACGACGCGAAATCGGTCGCGCTCTTCGAGCAGGTGACAAAGGCTGCGCCGGATTTCGCGCCGGCCTATGCCGCCCTGGGACGCACCTATGTCCACATGGCGGAGTTTCAGAACCAGAGCCCCGATCTGATTGCCGCCGCGGAGGCGGCGCTGAACCAAGCATTGAAACGCGATCCCAATAATCTTGAGGCGCTCTCGACACATCTTCTCGTCGCGCTGATGCAGTGGAAGTGGAACGACGCGGCCGCCGATGCGCGCAGGCTGCAGCAACTCAATCCCCATAGCGTGTTCACGCTGCGCGGATTGAATGCCTATTACAACAGCATGGGTTTCCTGGAGCAGCAGGCCGCCGTGTTGCGCGAGGCGACACGGCTCGATCCGCTGTCCTTCGTCGATCTCAACAATCTTGCATCGGTCTATAACAACCGCGGGGATTATGCCGAAGCCGAATCGGCGGCGAACGATGCGCTGGCGCTGCGACCCGACCGGGTGCTTACGCTTTATACGCTATGCACGGCCTATGCCGGCATGAAGCGGGCGAACCGCGCGCAAATCCTGATCGACCGGCTGCAGGCGCTTGGCGCGCCCGATGCCTCCCAGGGCTGCGCCGCATCGAGCGCCGCTGCCGCCGGCAGATTCGCGGAAGCGCGCGCTCTGGCAAACCAGCTTGCCGGGCGGTTTCCGTCCTTCGTGTTCGACGAAACCGATATCGGAAGTTTCTATCTCGCGGCCGGCGACATGGCGGACGCCCTGACATGGTTCAACCGCGCCTATGACAAGCGCGACTACCATCTCTTTGCCATCGCCTATTCCGCGGCCACACCGCCGGCGCTGCTGAAGACGCCCGGCTGGATCGCGCTTAAGCAGAAACCGGAAGCCAAGGCCTGGCAGGCCGCCCATTACCGGCTGGCAGCGGAACTGGCGGGCAATTGAGTGCCGCTCTTGCCGAACTCAGCCCGTTCGCCCGCATAGACGAGCCGGTTATGACGGCGAGCGCCCGGCCCATTTCCGCAACGGAGCGGCGCGAGACGACGCAGCCGGCGGGCTGGACGCGGCAACGGACAGGCTCCACTCTTGCCGGGCTGCAATTTCAGATGCACGCCTGTCATGGAACGAAGGGAATCGCATGAGAGTCCTTATTTTCGGCGCGAGCGGATATATCGGCCAGCGCGCGACGCGGCGCCTGGTGGCCGACGGCCATAGCGTCACGGGCTTCGTCCGCAACGACAAGGGCGCGACCGCGGTCGAATCGCTGGGCGCGCGCGCCATTACTGCCGGTCTTGACGATACCGCCGCAACCCAGGCGGCGCTCGAATCCCATGACGCCATGCTCTGGCTGGCGCAACTGACGCTGCCGGAAGAGAAACGCGTCATCGGTGAGTTCCTCAAGGCGCTGCGCGGCACCGGCAAGACTTTCATCTTCACCGGTGGCGCCAGCGTTCTGTCGGAGCCGACGAAGGGGGAATGGTCGGACAATGCGTTCGCGGAGACCGACAGCTTCATTCCGCGCGGCCCGCTCGCGATCCGCGCCGAGACCGAGCTGGTGGTGCGGACGGCCGCCCAGTATGGCGTCCGCGCGATCGCCGTGCGCCCGCCGCTGGTCTATGGTCATGGCGGCTGCAAGGTGATTTCCGATATCTATCACAGCGCGCGGAAGACCGGCGCCGTGTGTTACGTCGGGCGCGGCCTCAACGTCTATTCGAGCGTGCATGTTGATGACCTCGCCCATCTGTTCAGCCTGGCGCTCGAGCGGGGCAGGGCCGGCGCGCTCTATCATTGCGTCGCGGCCGAGGTGTCGTTCCGCGCCATGGCCGAAACCATCGCGCGGCATCTCGGCGTAGGGACGCGCAGCGTGACCGTGAAGGAAGCCCAGGAAATCTGGGACAAATTCAGCGGCACGACGGTTTTTTCCTCCTGCAGCCGGCTAAGATCACCGATCGCGCGCGCCGAACTCGGATGGCAGCAGCAGCCGGACCGCTCCGATATTCTCGAGGAATGCCTGCACCCCGCCTATGCCGCCGAGGCCGAACGCACGCTCGCGTCCTGGATCAAACCGACGGGCGCCTCCGCTACGCATGTGGATTCGGCGGGCGCGGAGCGACACTAGGTTCGGCCGCATGAGCGCGGTTGTTGGCGACGTCCAAGCGGGGCGTTTGATTTTTGGTGCCGATGCGCCGTTTCAATGCGCGATCATTCCCGTTACGCGCGTGAAACAGAACTGCTCCGTCATCTGGTGCACGCGCACCAGGATGGCGGCCGTCATCGATCCCGGCGGCGACCTCGACTCGATCCGCGCTTTGCTCGACCGCAACGCGCTGACGCTGGAGCGCGTGCTCGTCACGCATGGTCATGTCGATCACGCCGGCGGCGCCTTCGATCTCGCCGACATCATGGGTGTTCCCATCGAGGGGCCGCATCGCGCCGACCGCTTCCTCGTCGAGCGCCTGGCCGATAATGGCGATCTTTACGGCATGGACTGGGCGATTCCCTATGAGCCCGCGCGATGGCTTGGCGATGGCGACACTGTCCGCATCGGAAACGAGACGCTCGAAATCCTTCATTGTCCGGGCCACACGCCGGGACATGTCGCCTATTACCACCGCCCAAGCGGCCTCGCCTTTGTCGGCGACATCCTGTTTCGCGGGCTCATCGGCAACACCTCGATGCCCTACAGCGACCATCGGGCGCTGCTTCGCTCCATCCACCTGAAGCTGCTGCCGCTCGGCAATCACGTCGCCTTCGTCCCCGGCCACGGCCCGCTATCGACCTTCGGCGAAGAACGCCGGACAAACGCGGTGGTGTCGGACAAGGCCAAAGAACGTTATGAGCATCTGATTATGTGAAGCGTCGTATGGCAGTCATGGCTTTAATTAGCTTATTGACGCCTCGCGGTTATCCTTCGACCCTCACTTGGCGGATGCCAAAACGACTCGCGCAGGGCGGACTCTGTTTAGCTATTTTGTCAAGTCCGATGATTGACATTCTTGCCGCGAAAGCCTACATAGTCCTCATACCCGCCGGCAGCGTGCTGTCGGCTCAAAGGCCCGACCTCGGTTGGGCCTTTGCTCTTTTCAGCTCCCTGCTGAAAGCGGTCGCCGGAGCATCCCCGAATGGACACATACGTCTATGTTGACGGGTTCAACTTCTCGCCGAAGGACCCGGCCATCCGCGAGAAATTCAACACTTACCGTTTCGCCGACTACAAAAACCGTGTCATCGACCTTCTCAAACGCGTCACGCGCGTGAGCGTCGAGACGCAGGCAGTCGTTGCGGAGATGACGTCCGCCAAGAACGCGCGTTGACCAACAACGATGGCCGGCCGCAATTGTATCAAAGACGGAAACGCGGAAGTAGAGAGCGATATTCCTTTCGCCGTTCACATGATTGCCCGCACAGCCAAATGGGTGCACCCGGACGCGTTCCGAAAATTGCCAGTCTGGAGCCCTTGGGCAGCAAGAGGCAGAGGCCTTTTTTCCGCCGATTGGCGGCGCCAATACACAAATACCCGCAAGTCGACAAACGAAACATCCGACAAGTTCGAGAGCAATGGCTCCGCTGCTCGTGCGCTGGTAGCCGCATTGGACGTAGCTTCGCCCAAGCCACCGAATTGGACGGTTTGTCACATATGGGGCTACGACGATCCAGAATTTAGGAGTGCAGAGAGTGTGGTGAAGGACCCGCGTTATTTTACCTGCCTTGCCAACATGATCTGGTTGCCCACGCCGCTCAAAGGATTCACGGACGCAGTTCAGCAAGTGAAATCGATTCTTCAGACGTGCTCTTATTATCTTTATGGCTGGGCTTGCGAGCACATAGCCGTCAAGGCCCAGGCGGAAATGGTGCGCAGCGGCTCAATCCCTGCAGGCTACCCGGACGACTGGCCAGCGCCGGGTCGGCTCAACCTTCGTCCAGTCGGCGTGGCGCCGTTCACGCCAGAACTTGAAGCGAAGATAGCATCACGGAAATCGGAGATTCGCCGGATGCTCGACGATAACTCGCTGACGAACCTTCCCCGCGACGACGTGAGGCGCGTCCTCGATTTTTGGAAAATTGATCTTTCGTCAGGATAGAGCCAACACCAACGCGCGCAGTTATCCCGCTCCCATCGGCATTTCATCCCAGGTTCGTCCGCGCCATTCGCGGCCCGTCGCCTTCTTGTTCTTGCCGCCCCACTGCTTGAAGAAGAAAGCGGTTTCATATCTCTGACATTGCGCATGGATCTCGTCGATCCAGCTTTGCTCCATCGGTCGGGCGCGTGGGCCGGATTCCCCGCCGACGATGGCCCAATGAACGCCTTTCAGGCTAACACGACCGACGGGCCCAAGCAGCGGCTCGAAGGAGATGAAGCGTACCTGCGCCGGTACTTGGCGTAAGATTACTATGCGGTTCGTGTAATCCGCATTCTCCACCGATGTTCCGAGCCAGACATTGGGCAAACGCGGCAGATGATTCTCCACCACAATTCGCAGCATATTTTCCGGGCGCTTTGTAAGAATCTGGAAAATGTGGTGCGGTGCTTTCCCCATCACTGCCCACACGCGGCGCACAAATGCATCGGGCACGCCGTCCTGGAAGAGATCGGACATGGAGTTGACGAAAATCTTGCGAGGGCTGCGCCAGCGGAGCGGCACGTCGAGCGCGTCTTCGTTCAGGTGCAGCACGCCGGTCCAAACCGGCCTCCTGCCACTCTTGCGCGTGGTATCCGCATAGGCCGCGTGCCCCATGGCCTGCAGCCGCGACGCCATGCGCATCGCGTAGCAATTGGTGCAGCCGGGCGAGAGGATTTTGCACCCGGAAATCGGATTCCAGGTCGCGTCGGTCCACTCGATATCGCTAAGCCCGGCCATGTTTTCCTTGCATCAAAACCCAAACCTGCCCTGTGGAGTTACATTCCGTATCTTATCCCAGAACTCTCCTGCGAGATCGTGTCGAGAGACGAACACCAGCCAATAAAGCCGCTGCCCGGCAGTTCCGGAAACAAGCTCGATCCCCTGCGACGGCGCCATGTCGAGTCTGCGGATAAGGTCAAGCCAGTGGTTGAGGAACCTGGTACGCACGACATCATCTCGTTCCCGAGGGTCTACCACGTTACGCCATCCGGGCGCCACGCGATCAAGCGGCCCGTCGGCCTTGTCAATGTAACGCCGAAGATTTCTCTGCAAATCCTGGACGCTGACGTGTATCAGGATATCCATGCGCTGAAATTTTGAGAGCTCTTCAATCACCACGAACGGGATATCATCCAGGTTGAACGGATCGAGAAAAGCGAAGTGCAAGGCATAGGAATCGAGCTTGCGCGCAACCTGCTTCACGGTTTCTTCCGCCGCACCGTGATATCCGCGATTGCCGATACTGTGGGCGGAAAGCCGGGAGGAAGTTGCGTCGACGTTCGCCTGTTCCGAGTCACCCACAAAGACGCCAGTGAACGGCACCTTACATTCGACGGCCTTCAATGTCGCGACGAGCGGGCTTCCGTCGATGATCTGCTTTGTCTCGCGTAAGACCGAACGACCCGGTCCGCAATAAAGATCGATATATGTCGCGCCAGCACGACCAATAAATTTCCGACGTACCGCTCGCGAGATATCGACGTATCGCCGCAAACGATCATGCTTTTCCAGCGCCCACTCTCCAACCTCGGAGATTGGTAGCCCATCCGAATCAAGCGGCGGCCCCATGCCCAGCTCTTTACCTAAGTGAAACGTTCGAGAACATACCATGAACATAACGGTCGAGCAACGACAAATTGGACCGTCGCCAGTCTTCCCGGAGCGCCGAACACGCTATGTCTCAATTCTGGTACAGATGCTGCTGATGATACACATGAACAAGCCCAGCACAAAAAATCCTCATCGCGGTTCGACATTCGAGAGCTCTCTTGCGGAGGAAGGCATCCAATCGCGTGACCACCCATCCCGGCGAGATTCTCGCAGAGGAATTCCTCAAGCCGCCAAATCTTTCCGTCAATGCGCTGGCGCTGGCGCTTCCCGTGCCGGCAACGCGCATCGCCGCCATTGTCAAATGCGAGCGTGCCGTGAAGGCCGACGCCGCACTCAGGCTCGCGCGCTTCTTCCGGACCAGCCGGAATTCTGGATCAATCTCCAGGCCCTGCACGACCGGACCAAGGCCCGCACCGAGCACGGCGCGGCCATCGAGCACGACGTGAATCCGCGCGCCGCCTGATACGTGGCCCGGCAGCGGCGCGGGACTCCCGCCTCCGGTGCGAGTATTTTGTGGGTTACCGCGACAGCTCGCAGATCCAGTTCACCTCCCAGCTCTTTCCGCCGTCGGGCGAGAAGGATTGTTCCATCCGCGCGGCGTGGGACGAAAGATCTTCCCAGACATAGCGCACGAGGATCGCGCGGCCTTTCCAGATTTCCTGGTCATAGAATTCGCCGCGCTTGCCGGTGAACTGGCCGACGACCGGCGGAGTGTCGAGCACGCCCTCGTCGAGGTGGACGAGATAGATCGACCATTGGTGCGAGACGGGATTGTAGAGCCTGAGCGTCTGCGCCTTGATGTGCTGCGTCCTGTCGGCGCTCCAGACTTCGAATTCCTCGAAATTCGCATTGCTGTCGAGAAGCTTGTGATGGCGAGAGATACCGTCATATTCGATCCATTTGTTAGAACCCACGAGCCGGTCCGGCAGGCGCCGCACATGCGCCTTCCAGTCGCCGATCAGAAAATCGAAATCATGGGCGCCGTCGTGATTGGGGTCGATGGCGCTCGCCGTCTCGCCGGCGGGTGGCGCGGCGGCCGCAGGCGCGGCGGCGGCGAGTCCCGCGGCAAGCCCCGCGGCGATCAGATTGCGATGGGTGTGATGAATTCCGTCCATGAAAGCCTCCTGTTTGTGGTGGCGGCTTTATACGGGACGATACATGACACCGAATGTCATGTATTTTCGCAGGGCTCCATCTGGCGCCCAATATTGGTCGAATTATTTCATGCGCATGCCGGCGCCGGCCTGCGCTGGGCCGCAAATCGCGGACACGACGAACGAACGGAGCCGAAGGACGGTCGCGCGGTTCTGACAGGCCGCACAGCCGACCGCCTCACCAGTTCCCAGCCCCGATAGCCGTTCCGCATGGGGTCGCCGGTCCGCCTTCGCGCGAGCGCGGGCAGAGGACGGGTTTGGCCGGCGCGGCCGTGTATTGTATGCCCTGACGAATCGCGCCGGGCGCGCCCGGCAAGGCGAGGGATCGGCCAATGACACCCTTGGGCAGGACAATC
>Ga0335075_10010366_pt1 | contig 14156 bp, 9 predicted proteins | sample Lox_Sample_24_FD_206723 | JGI IMG/M metagenome (GOLD analysis project Ga0335075, IMG submission 206723) | Soil microbial communities from Loxahatchee National Wildlife Refuge, Florida, United States - Lox_Sample_2.4 | ecosystem: Environmental > Terrestrial > Soil > Wetlands | place: USA: Florida...
GCAGCCGCGGACGCACCGAAAACCACTTCTACGGCTCCACCGCCGAAGCCGACCCGCACCGCATCCTGGCGCCCAAAGCCACCCACCCGCGCACCGCCGTGGACGTCCTCACCGCGATCCTGGGCCGCGACGGCGCCCAGCAGTCGGCTCACACCGTCGCCGCAGCCGACACCGACCCGTTTACCCGCCTGCACCGTGCCGCCGACATGTACGCCGACGCCCTCACCGCTGCCGCCGAACAACAAGCCGGGCCCGCGGCCATGGCCGCCATCGACACCGCCGCAGCCGGGCTGGGCGCTCGCATCACCGAGGCTCAAGCGTGGCCGGTGTTGCGGCGCAACCTGGCTCTGCTGGCCATCGAAGGTGATAACCCGGCCGAGGCGCTCAACGACGCCGCCCGCACCCCGCTCGACGATGCCCACGATCCCGCCGCCGTCCTCGACTGGCGCCTACCACCCCCCGCCCACGCCACAGACCGTGTTAGCCCGCTGCGCTGGCTGCCCGCCATCCCCGGCCTGCTCGATGACCACCCGCAGTGGGGTCCCTACTTGCGCGCCCGCGCCGACCTGGTCAGCGACCTCGCTGAGCAAATCCGCGACACCGCCCGCAGTTGGGAGCACGACAGCGCCCCCGCATGGGCTCGGCCCCTATTGGGTCGGCGGCCCGGGCTGATGGCCGAAATCGCCGTCTTTCGCGCCGCCCACAATGTCGATCCCGCCGACACCCGCATCACCGGCCCCGAGCAGCACGCCAACCGATCCGCGCTGGTCCAACAACTTATCCACGCCCGCCTCGACGCCGACCTGACCCGGGCCGGCGGCCGCCCCGCACGGTGGCGCAAAATGGCCGAACACATCGACCCCCACATCACCGTCGACCCGTTCTGGCCCCGGCTGGCCACCCACCTCGATGACGCCGCCCGCGCCGGCGCCAACGTCGCCGCGCTGCTACATCAAGCCGCCTCCCAGCACGGTCCGCTGCCCGACGAAATGCCCGCCGCCGCCCTGTGGTGGCGTCTTGCGGGCACCCTGGCGCCACCGTCGCTGGATCGAGTCGACACCAAGTTGCGTCCACCCTGGACCGCCGAACTACACCACCTGCTCGGCACCCGCATCGCCGAGACCGTGATCACCGACCCCGCCTGGCCGGCGCTTGTGGCTGCCGTCGCCGCCTCCGACTGGCCACCGGCCGACCTGCTCGCCGCGGCAACAGAGCACCTGCGCGACATCGCCGCCACCGAACCCATCCGGCCCGACCAATACGCCCGGCTGTTGACTTTGCGCGTCGAACTGTTCACTCACCACGCCGCCACCATCGACCCCGACATTCCCCACCCCGCCGACTACGCCGAAACAAATAGCGCCGGCGAACAATTCACCTTCAATGACCAGGACCTCGACACCCCCCACGACCTACACGAACCGCCACCAGACCCCTACGACTACCCCTACGGCTTCGCCGAAGACGACCTGGGCGACCTGGATATCGCCGACCTGCCGCTCCACCGGCCTACCCCCAGCCAACCCGACGACCACATCGACATCCTGGCGCTACGCGCGCGCCGCGACGCCGCCCATCAACAGGCACAACAACTCGCACACTCCATCCTCGGCGGGGGTGGCGGGCCAGCCGAGAAAGCCGCCGCCACCGACTTGGCTGAGCTGCATCGGCGACTCAGCGAACAGCGGCCCTACCAACGCTCCCTCACTGACGCCCACGCTTTATGGGTGCGCGCCGAAGACACCGCTGAACTGCATCACCAGCTGCTCGACCAGCTCACCGCCACCATCACTGCCGCCCACCGGCGCGGCGACGACAACGACGCCGAGCACTACCAGGAGCACCGCGACCGCATCGCTCAACAAACCCCACGCATCGACACCGCCGTACGCACAGCCCGCACCCGCCTGGACTCCGCCCGCGCCGAGCTCATCCAGGCCGCCGGCGGTGTGAACAACATCATCACCGACCAGCACCTGCACGCCCGCCGGGCCGCGGCGCTGCGCGCCGACACCGACTCGCTCACCGCGGCGCGCCGCGACGCTCGCGACCTCAACGATCAGTTATCACGCGCCGAATCTCAGGCGGCGCGCGCCTTCGCTGAAACTTCCGTTCACACTTACGATCTGGCCGCCGACATCCCGCGGCTGCGCGCAGAAGTCGAGCTTCTCCAGGCAGCCAGCACCATCAGCCCGTCGGCCATCTACCATCCCCCTGACACCGCCGTGCGCGGCCTCGACGCAGATCACCGCCGCGCCGTCACGGCCATCACCAGCAGCGCTCAAACCGTCGTGCCGCTGCAACTGCACTCCGGCGCCAACAAAGCCGGCGCGCTGGCCGCGATCGCTGACACCGCCCACCACCACAGCCACCGTGTCCTTGCGCTACCGGCCACGCCAGCCGCCGCCCAATACGCCATGCGCAACCGCTACGCCGACACCACCACCACACCCCACGACGCGCGCAGCCAGGTCGACAACAAACGATGGAAACTACCGGTCGGCAGCTTGCTCATTGTCGACGACGCCGACCACCTCCAGCCCGAACAATTGCGGTGGCTCGTCGAAACTGCCGCTTCCGCCAACGCAAAACTGATCCTCATCAGCACCCCCGAAAGCCGCCAAGCCGTCGAGCCCCTTCTGCCTGTGCTCACCAACGACCTGCCGTCAGCACAACACATCGGCAACCTCGAACACGACCACCCGCAGCCTTCCACCGCGATCCAACGAGTCGAACACCACCTCGCCGCCACCAACGCAACAACGGCCATACGCAACGAAGCCGCCCAGGTACTTCACCGGCGCAACCAAATCCTCGAACGCCTCCGCGACATTGCCGATGCCGCAGCGCAAATCGACGCTACAACCGACCGCCAACAGCAACGCGAACCCAACCGGGACCGCGACAGCGGCCTCGAACTTTGACCGAAACGACCTTAATGCGACATGACGACCAACATGCGTTGTTCTGACAGACATGGCCATGGACCAGGCCCTGAGATCCGAATCGGCCACCGACCCTCCCTGTGCGCCGGAGGATGCAAGCGCCTCAACGCGTCCCTGCCTCTGGCGCGACGCACTTCAACCACGGCAATTCAGCAAGCCGCATCGCCTGCACCGCTGGCAGGGCCCTCGGCTTCAGTCCACCGGCGGGGGAGTGGCGCCACCGAGCGGCCCGGGACCAGGGGCCCCGCAGCGGAGTTGACCTACCTTGCCGCGTGGACAGCGCTGATTCATCTGGATGAATTACCAAACTTGCTGGACTGCGACATAGGCGGTGCCCAATACGAATGTGCTGCAGTATATTACACGATAAAAGTGCGGTTAGGGATAACTGGTGCGACGAAATACCCTGCAATGCAACGCAATATCGAATATAGGGCGCTTGATGGATAGCCGCAGTTATCCACGATTGATCCCGCCGTTTTCATCTGATGAATCACACCCGGGGCTTCGCTTCCGGTTGGCGGTGGCCTTGCCCTGATCATCAAATCCGTTGGCGGTCTGGGGATTTGGGCTCAGTTGGGGTAGGTCGCGGAATGCTCACCTGTGGTGTGCTGCCGACACGCCGGGGCGAGTTGCCTCAAAGTGGCCCTATCTACGTGCGCCGATGTGGTAGTGATTCACTGAATGATCTAATGATTCATTGGATGAGACGGGTCTGGAGGCTGTTTTGCCGGTCGATAACAGCGGTCGCGTGTACGTGATCGGTTCGGTTCCTGTACTACATCCGGAGGCCCAGACCGTCGACGAGATGCTCGAGGGTTGGCGCAATCAGCAAATGTGCCGCAACTTGAGTCATGACACGATCGCAGGGCGAGTGCGGCTCGTCGAGCGCTTCATCGAGCACACCAATGAATTCCCGTGGATGTGGACGCCGGCCTTGGTGGAGGAGTTCTTCAGCGATCTACGGTCGGTGAAAAGACGCAGGCAGTCGACCGTGCGGGGCTACCAGAATGCGTTGCGATTGTTCTGTTCTTATGTCAGCGATCCCGATTACGGTTGGGATCGGGTGTGCGAACAGCGATTCGGCACGCACCCGGCTCAGGTGTTTTTCGACTGGAACACCGCGGCACACGTGCAGGACAACGAGCAGTCCCCGACGAAGCGCGCGTTCACCAAACGAGAGCTGCAGGATTTCTTCGACCATGCCGATGACCAGGTGGCGCTGATCGCGGCCTCAGCGCGTAAGGGCTGGCTACCGGCCTACCGGGACGCGACAATGTTCAAGGTCGCCTACTCGTACGGGCTGCGGTTCAACGAACTGCGCCATCTGCAGACCGTGGATTTCTCCGGCAACGTCCACGCCCGCGAGTTCGGCCGCTACGGCGTTGTTCAGGTCCGCTACGGCAAGGCCAAGAAGGGATCCCCACACAAACGGCGCGGCGTGCTGACGGTCTTCAAGTGGACTCCCGAGGTGATCGCGGATTGGCTTACCCACGGCCAACCGGCTATGACCGATGGGCTTGATCTATTCCCCAGCGAGCGAGGCACGTTGGTCGCCGGAAATACGCTGTTGCGCCGGTTCCGCCACTATTGCCGGGATCTGGAGTTGCCAGACGGATTGGATCTGCACTCGCTGCGCCGCTCATATGCGACTCACTTGATCGAAGACGGCTGGGATGCCAAGTTCGTCCAGGACCAGATGGGTCACGACCATGCCAGCACGACGTCGCTGTATACCTGCGTGTCCAGCGACTACCGGGTCAGCACATTGCGCCGGGTGTTGGACACCACCATCAACACCGCACTGTCGTTCGGGGAGGAGAGTTCATGAAGCGGCAAGTCGACTACACCTGGAGATTGGCCGAGCTCATGGCCGCTCGTGGGATGCACAACAGTACCGATCTAATTCCCCTCCTTGTAGAACGGGGGATCCAGCTATCGCGGCCACAGGTGTATCGGGTGGTTCATCAACGCCCCGAACGGGTTTCGCTTCAAATGATCGCCGCACTGTGCGATATCTTGGGCTGCGGCGTAGACGATCTGGTCACCGTGACCGCGGCCGATGTCCGCCGACGCAAAGCGTCCGCCGGCTCGCAGACAACGCCGAGGCCCAACGTGGTCGAGCTCAACAAAGCGGTGCGTCCGCGCCGAGCCAAAGTGATCAGCGATGACGATTAGCCCCAACCGGCGCTCCACCAAACGGGGCCGCCCGCGGGTTACCGGCACGCAGTTCCGATGCAGCCGATGCCAGCGAACGGCCAACCAGCGCAGGGCATCCTGGCCTGGCGAGCAACTATGCTGCAGCTGCTTCTACACCGCGATGCGCACTCGTGGTGTCTGCCCCCGGTGCGGCCACAACGGCCTGCTTCCCGGCCTGGTCACCGACGCAGACCGGCAGCCGATCTGTTTACCGTGCGCAGGAATTCCCGCAGACTTCAGCTGCCGACGTTGCCGAACCGAAGGCGCTTTCTACCGGCGCGGAACCTGTGCCCGGTGCGCCCTTCGCCAGGACCTGACCGCGTTGATAATCGACGGCGCTCAACGCCCTGAAGCCATGGCCCCGATCGTCGACGCGCTGTGCCGGGTCGACCGGCCAGAAAGCATCCTGAGCTGGAAGCGCTCGCCCCGCGTTCGGGAACTGCTGACCGGACTGGCCTGCGGGCAGATTCCGCTGACACATCAGGGTCTCGATGAAGCGGGTACCGACGCAGCGGTCAACCATCTGCGGAGTCTGCTCGAACACGCCGGCATCTTGGCTGCCCGCGACGAACCGCTGGCCCGGTTCGAGCATTGGCTCACCCAGAAACTCGAGGCGGTCACCGAACCCGCCGTGCGCGCCCCAGTGGAACAATTCGCCACCTGGCATCACCTTCGTCGGCTACGCAGAGCATCCGTTCCAGGACAGAACTCCGATGCCGCCGTGCGATACGCCAAACAAGAGATCACCGAGACGATCAAGTTTCTGACCTGGCTGCACAGCACACATAGCCGCACCCTGGCCACCTGCCTGCAGCACGATGTCGATGAGTGGCTGGCATCGGGTCCCACCACCCGACTAAAGGTCCGAAACTTCTTGGCCTGGGCCAAGAAAACTCGGGTGAACAAGTCAGTGCAGATTACTCATCAGCAAGCTCCCCCTAGCAACGCGCTCACCCAAGAACAGCGGCTGGCATGGCTTCGAGAACTTCTTACCGGAGATTCCGACACCCTGACTTACCGTGTCGCGGGAATCCTTCTGCTTCTGTTCGCCCAGCCCATGACCAAGATCGCAGCACTACCGACATCGGCGATCACGCTTACCGAAAACGAAGTACGGATCACCCTGGCGCAAGAGCCGATTCCCGTACCGCGGCCGTTTGCAGACATGCTCGCCAACCACATGGCCAACCGGCCGAATCTCAGAGCGACAGGTGGAGTGAAGGACAACCCGTGGCTGTTTCCCAGTCTGCGGCCCGGCCGGCATCTTCGCCCACAAGACATCAGGGAAAGACTCGAACGGCTGGGCATCAATCTGCTTGGCGCGCGCAATACCACGTTGCAGAGCCTCGTTGTCTCCGCGCCACCGCCGTTGGTCGCCGAACTACTCGGCTACAGCTACAACACAGCCCAACTCCACGCAGAGATCGCAGCCCAGCCCTGGGCACGCTACGTGACCAAAACAGCCGCCGAATCGAACTGAGCCAGGGTCTTACCCAAGCTGTGCTGCAGAGGTTTTGGCCTTCACGGCCACCCACCAGCAAACGGGACGGCGTCTTCGCAGGGTGATGACATCGACGCTAGCCCGGGCACGGAACCAAGACGATCGGGCATCATAAGCTTGTAAATTCTGGAGCCCACGGGACCTTCCCGACACGACCGAATACGGCGAGATTGAATATGGAGGGTTACCGGTACCCCCGGGCGCGACACCGAAAGGTAGTCCGAGAGCGCAAGGCCGCCAACGAAAACCCGTCGGTAACGATCAGTGACTGCGTGGGCCGCCGCCACCTGCTGCTCAAGATCTGGGGCTTGCCTCTCCTGGTCATAGCCGCCATTTGGGGCGCGGCCCAGACCGTGCCCATCGAGGATCCTAGGGGGGACACAAATTTCATCCTTCCGTCTTCGACCAGGGCAGCGAAAGATACAGGTCGAGGAGTATCAGGAACGGTATTTTGTGCGCGGGCGCTGGGCGTTGGGACTGACTGCGCCGAGCAGGCCGGTGAGTTCGGCGACGGCGATCTCGTCGAGCCGCGTAACCGCGGCGATGATGTCGACGCGCTGCGCCTTGTCGCAGAAGGGTTCGGCAAGCCAGCGGAACTTCTGCACGACGTGTTCCCAGGACAACGGGTTGGTGGGTGATCCCTTGTAGTCGGACTGTTCGCGGCTGAACTCGCGGCCGTCCTGCGTGACCACGTGCACCCGTGCCGCTGTGCGTTGCGGATAGTCGGCGGTCAAGTCCGGCGCCGGCTTGACGTCCACGCGTGACAGCAGCTCCTGGACGTCGCTTCGCAGAACCCGTTCGGTCTCAAGCTGTTCGGGGCCGACTCCACCGTCGATCAGGGCGACCGCGCTCAGGTACTTGAGGTTGTAGTCGGCCTGCTCCTTGGTGCGCGGGTGCTCCTTGTCGCCGTAGGCGCCCCCGCCGGCGAAGTCGTATGCTCCCTGGAAGACCTCGAGGGTTACCCGCGCGACATCCTCGCCCCGCAGGTTGTGCTCGCGGCGCAGTGCCAAGACCGCGTCGATCACCACCTGGCCGTGGATAAGTGAGCAGTACTGCTTCAAGTAGGTCTGCTCGACGCAGGTGAGCCCTCGGTCGGCGGCATCGAAGTCAATTGGTTGGTCGAACAACTGGGCCAACCCGTGGGGGCCTTCGAACAGCGACTTGGGGCCGGTGATACCACGCGCGGCCAGCAGCGTTGTGTACACAGCGCGCATACCGGTGATGCCTGGTGAGATGCCCTTCCAGTTCGAGACCGGTTCGGCGTGCACGGCCGCCAGCGACACGTTGTCCGCCGCCGCGGCGGCGATCGCGTTGGCGGTCTGTTCGGCGCTCAGCCCGAGCAGCTTGGCGCTGCCCGCCGCAACCGACATCGACAGCTGTAGCGCGTGGTTGAGTCCGCGCGCCATGACGGGAACTTTTGCGCTGAAACGGCATTGGACTTCATAGGCAACAGCCAGGGCCAGCAGGAAATCGGCTCCGCTGGCGCCGGTGTGCTCGGCCATGGCCAGTACGGCACCTAAGTTGTCAGCGGGATGGCACAGTCCTCCGACCGCCAGGTACGTGTCCAGCAGATCGGGATAGCGCACCAACACCGCATTGAAGAACGCGGCCTGGTCTACCGATGCTCGACCGCCTCCGATCAGGGTCGCTGTGGGGACGCCGCTGAACTGGGCAGTGTGTTGACGAATCCTCGGGATGAGCTCTCCGTCCAGTGAGCCGACGGCGCAGGCGATGGTGTCGAGCACGTTGCGTTTCAGCAGTTCGCGGGGCCGCCCCGCCAGATCCGCCGACTCTGCGCTCACGACGAAGCCGGCTAGCTCATCGACAATGGGGTCATTTGCCATGGGTTTTCGCTTTCCTGGTTCGGCTACTCCCACCGAAGCGCAGCGATGACCTGACGTAAAGGACCGATCTCTTATGAGTGCTTGAAAAGGACTCCTGCCGCTGGTCAAATATCTATCTGGCGGACCGCCTCGCCGGTGTCGTTGACTTGACGGCGCAACAACGAAAATGCACACACAGCATTATTGGTTCGTTGGTGCGACGTTGGCATCAATGCGCACATGAAAGTATTGTACGGCGATGCAGTTGCTCCCGACATCGTGGACATATGCCTCGCCCCCCACCGATTCCGCGAGCGTGCCCGATCAGAACATCGTCGGGTCTCCCTTGAACCACCTTTGCCTGGCTTTTCAGCTAACCGGCGGGACGGCGCGGCGTCCTCGACGCTTCTCTGAATACACCTAAGCCCGGCTCCTTGAACGCCCTTTCCGGGGTGGGCCTAGGCTCCGGCTATGGAATTGCGGCAGCTGCGCTATTTCATAGCCGTGGCCGACGAGCTGCATTTCGGCCGTGCCGCAGAAAGGTTGCACATTTCTGGTCCAGCTCTGTCACAGCAGATCATGGCGTTGGAGCGCGATGTGGGTGCTGAACTGTTCGTTCGAGACCGGCGTGGAGTTCAACTCACCGCGGCCGGGCGCTCCCTGTCACAGGACGCACGCCGGATCGTCGGGCTGGCCGATGATGCGCGGAAGCGCCTGCGACAGGCCGCCGCGATCAGTGCCCCACTGCGATTGGGCTATGTCAGCTGGCTGCCCGAAGATTTCCCCGCTCTGGTGGGCCCCGCTGTTGCACTTCGGGTCGATGAATGGGTACTGCCTTCGCACGCCCAGGCAGACCGCGTGGCTGAGGGCACTCTCGACCTTGCGGTGGCATGGGTGAGCACCACCGACGTCGAACAACACGGACTTACCGCGGGCTTCCTGTGGGCTGAACCGCTCTACGCTGTGTTGCCCAGCGCGGGGTCGGCAAGTGCCGTCGCCGCCTCGGCGGTGACCGTCCTGGTCGACGCGGACGAATCGGCGTGGTCGTCGTGGAACAGGTTTGCAGGCGAATTCGCGGGGGATACCGGCGCGCGGATTGCCAAGATCGACGACGGGGGCATCACCGGTGAGGCGTTCTACGCTCACGTGCGCCGGATCGGTTCGCCGGTTCTCGCATCGCCAAAGCGCCATACCGCGGTTTCCCCACCCAGCCTCGCACAGCGTCCGATAGACCCCACACCACTATGGACGTGGTCACTGTTGCGGCGTGCCGACGACGAACGCCCAGCCTTGCACCACGTTGTCGAAACCTTCCTCAACGCGGCGGAGAACCGTCACTGGACCGATCCCCCCAAGCGGCCATGGTGGGTGCCTTCGGACGACCCTCACCGCCCCAGGCTGGGCACGCAGCAATAACGCGCGGCGCAGACGCCGCATGCGCCGAGCGCACCCCCGGCCACCTGCGGTGTGAGCCTTTGCTTAGGTCAGTTAAGAAAATCTTTCTGGACTCCGGTGCCGAAACTCGCTTCGCTCACAAGTGTGAGGTCTTGCCCGATGAACGGAAGACTTATTGAGCCGCAGCAGTTTCAGCACGCTAATCGAGGAGTTGCCGTTGCGCCGTCGTTTCACAGTGCTCGGGTCAGGTTCGGCATTTTCAAAACTTTCGCTTGTTCGGTCGGAGCGATGTACTACCGCACCCGGTTCCTCGACGTGGAGCCCACTGGGCCTTGTCCGATGGTCTTACACGTCTCGGGAATTCAGCCCGACCTTATGCGACGCCACTCTCACGTATGGAAGGGCCGATGATGCGTACGGGAGACGACTCATGGAATTTGGCTGTGAGCGTGGGCGCCACAGCCACCATGGTGGCCGCGGCTAGGGCCGTCGCGACCAGTGGGCCGTCCGCGACGATCAATGATCCATTCGCACAAGCACTGGTGCGAGCCGTAGGAGTAGATTTCTTCACAAAGTTAGTTGACGGGGACCTCGAGTTCGAACGAGTTGGAACCCGATGGCCGACAGACGTATTCGGGCTACGAACACATTACTTCGATGAGTTCTTAATCAATGTCACGAAAGATGATGTTCGGCAGGCGGTAATTCTCGCCTCCGGGCTGGATTCACGCGGCTACCGGCTAGCCTGGCCGATGGGCGCGGTCGTGTACGAGGTGGACCAGCCTGAAGTGATCGAATTCAAAAGTGCGGCAATGGAATCCTTTGGTGTGCAACCCACGGCCGATCTGCGTCCAGTAGGTGTTGACCTCCGTCACGATTGGCCAAACGCCTTACTGGAGGCTGGATTTCGCCCCGATTACCCGACAGTATGGAGCGTGGAGGGATTGCTGATGGGATATCTGCCAAACGATGCCGAGCAACGACTCCTCGATGAGATCACCGCGATCAGCGCACCGGGCAGCTGGCTGGGCGGTGACTACTTGAACGGTCCCGCGGATGCGATAAGTTCGCTCATGAAAGCGGCGGGACAGCGGTGGAAACGGTACGGTTTTACTGCGGATTTCAACGATTTGTTCTTCCGCGGACACCGAGACGATATCGAAACAGGCCTGCAGGCGCGTGGATGGCGTACCACCGTCTGCCGCGTAGCATCGTTGCTGCGCGCAGCTGGTGCCCACCAAACTGCAGATGAGTTATCCGGCATCGACATGGCCTACATAACGTGTACTCGTTTCTAGCGTCCGGCCAAGCCGGAAAACAGGCCGCAATGACACGACCCAAGCGGCATATTGGTCCTCACGCGGCCGTGTTCCTTGATCTCGACGGCGCATACAGATGACGAACCGGCGCCGCTCCACTATTCACGGGATAGGACAGCTACCACTGCCACAAGGGTCTCATCGTGAGTATGGGGCCCTGGAAGGAACACCATGACCCTCGTCGGCGGCACCGCCTCCGCGCCGACCAACCGGTTGCCAGACGACACACCCACGAGCTTGTTCATCGACGGGCGATGGAGATCCGGCGAGACTACGTTGGCTGATCTCAACCCCGCCACGGAGCAGAAACTGGCCGACGTCGCCGCCGCATCGGCCGCCGATGTCAACGCCGCTGTCAATGCCGCTCGCGCTCAACTCGATGGGGAATGGGGCGCACTGCCCGGTACCACCCGGGGGCAGATCCTCAACCGGGTGGCCGATCTCGTCGAGCGCGACGCCGAGAAACTCGCCGCCGTTGAAGCACTCGACATCGGCAAGCCATTGAGCCATCCGAAAATGCTCGACTTGCCCAACGCCATTGCGACGTTGCGCCACTTCGCGGGCTGGGCCGATAAAATCACCGGCTACTCCATCCCCACCTCTGGCTATATGGGTCGCCCGACGCACTCCTACACCGTCCGTGAGCCGGTCGGCGTGGTCGGCGCGATCATCCCGTGGAACGACCCACTGATGATCGCGGCATGGAAGTTGGCCCCGGCTCTGGCCGCAGGAAACACCGTCGTCGTGAAGCCGGCCGAAGATGCGCCGCTCTCGGTACTGGCACTCGGCAAACTCTTCGCCGAAGCTGGGCTACCGGCCGGCACGGTCAACATCGTCCCCGGCCACGGCACAGTTGCAGGGATGTCGTTGGTCGAGCACGCCGGCGTGGACAAAATCAGCTTCACCGGCAGCCCAGAAACCGGCCAACTGATCCAGCAAAAGACGGCAAGAACCTTCAAGCGCGTCACCCTGGAGCTGGGCGGGAAATCACCGCAGATCATTTTGCGCGACGCCGACCTCGAAGCCGCTGTGGCCGGCACAGCGATGGGATTGTTCTTCAATCAGGGCGAGGCCTGCGCCGCCGGCACTCGTATCTTCGTCCACCGCTCACGCCATGACGACGTCGTCGACGCGCTCAGCCATGCGGCGCGCGGCCTGGTATTGGGTGACCCGCTCGATCCGAAGACCACCCTCGGGCCACTGGTCAACGCCAAGCAACGCGATAAAGTGCTGCGCTACATCGCGCGCGGCAAGAACGAAGGTGCGCGGGCGGCAGTGGGCGGCCTACCGGTAAATCGGCGCGGCTACTTCGTGCAGCCCACCATCTTCACCGATGCAACCAACGACATGGCCATTTCGCGCGAGGAGATCTTCGGCCCGGTCGGGACAGTAATCGCCTATGACAACGTCGACGATGCCATCGCTATGGCCAACGATTCCAAATACGGTCTGGCCGCCACGATTTGGACGCACGATGTCACATACGCACACACCCTCGCTCGCAAGGTGCGCGCTGGCGCGGTATGGGTCAACGGTTGGGCAGCCATCAATCCCGCCCTACCTTGGGGCGGAATGAAAACGAGCGGCATCGGCCGCGAATTGGGATGGAGCGGGATACTGGCCAATACCGAAGAAAAGGTCATAACAATCGTCCTTTAAGAGGGCGCCGCGGAGTTAAGCGCACCTTCCTAGGTGCCGGATTCTATTGCGCAAAGCTCCGCACCTCGCTGCCACCGGCATGGAGCCCAATCTGGACCGCCGATGAGAAGCTCAGCCCGCGCTTCTCACCGATCACGAACGATGGAGGGATGGTGTTGCCAGACGGTATCGACGGCATGATGGAGTCATCGGCGGCCCGTAACTCGGCGATCCACCTAGGGGCCCCACGTGTCGTTACTGTTGTCCAATGCTATTGATGGCTCAAAGGTTTCGGACGGTGATCGCACCGGCCACGAGATGGCTGCTTTCTGAGGATCCTCGCTTGACCAGTGACTCGAGCGACCCTCCGATCAGAGGGGTTTAGTGCGCGCCAATCGGCCAATTGCTACGAGAGCGAACCGGGTACCCAGGCAGTTTTCATCGAAGTCGTCAACGAGCACGTTTGACCCGTTAAGGCTCGACGATAAGTCTGATCGTGTTGGCTACGGCCGACAACGCGTGTTTCTCTCGCGTCGACAGGGTGATGACGAATGCGCCCTGAATGAGTGAGAATACGCCGTCGGCGATGTCTTGTGCGCTGCGGTCAGGATTGACATCGCCGGCGCGCCGGCCCTCTGTGAGCAGTTTGATCAGGCCCGCTCTCCATTCCTGTACCTGCTGACTGAGTTGCCTGCGGAACGGTATTGACGCCGCAGCGACCTGGGGCGGCGACTTGTGCCGAGACTCGACGCCACGTGAGTCACCTGGTGTGTCGTGACCCGGCGGCCCCCGATTTGCCTTGTGGAAACCGGACTTTCATTAATCTCCACCTCACCGGTGTGAAAGCCCAGCGCGGAGGTCGAAGCCGAACTTTTGCAAGGTATCTCGGATCGCACAGCTGCGACTGATAGCGCGGGCGGGACCATCGAATGTCGCGAGGACGCCGTCGCCCGATGAACTGGGCCACCGTGCTGCCCGAGTTGGCCACATACCGATCGACGACGCGGTTGTGCGCAGATACGGCCAGTGCCCAGGCCGCGTCGCCCACGGCGGCGGCGAGTGGGTGGACTCCACGACATCGGCCATCCTTGTGCATGTTCCTAGGCGTACCGAGACTACCGGTCTGTCGGCGGGGCCTGTTTCGAGGCGGTCACGGCATCACAGTCGCACGGTCCGGCGCCGGAGGCGCTTGTGCCTCGGGCAAGGTGCGTCGAGTCTGTCGGATCATCAGCTGTCAAATGGCCGATCCGCCCAAGGAGCCGTCAGCCTAAGGAGCCGTCAGCCCGACGAGGAGGTCAGCCGCTTTCTCACCGATCATGATCGATGGTGCGTTGGT
>Ga0335075_10010367_pt1 | contig 14155 bp, 16 predicted proteins | sample Lox_Sample_24_FD_206723 | JGI IMG/M metagenome (GOLD analysis project Ga0335075, IMG submission 206723) | Soil microbial communities from Loxahatchee National Wildlife Refuge, Florida, United States - Lox_Sample_2.4 | ecosystem: Environmental > Terrestrial > Soil > Wetlands | place: USA...
CCACCACCCTGCTGGAGAACGGCTCCTCGCTATCGTGCATGCACTCCGGCAGATCGATCGTGCGGTTGTCAGCGCCGCGATCGATCTCGGTGCCGACGATGTGGTATCGGCGGCGGTCAGAGCCGCCGATGTCGGCTGAGGAAGTCCAACACCGCATCCGCAAAGACGTCGTTGCGATCGCCGGCGACCATATGTCCCGCGCCGCGGACATCGACGAACTCGACTTGCGGGAAGCGGGCCAGGAACTCATCGGCGCGCTCCTGGCTGACCAGGTCGCTCATTTGGCCTCGCACCAGCAGCATCGGCACGCCGCCGGCGAGGATCGCGTCCACCGCCGCGTTCATCCGATCGACGTCCGCTAATTCGATGGGCGGTAGCGACGCGGTGTTGCTGATGAACTTCGGATCCCAGTGCCAGTACCAGCGATCACCGCGGCGACGCAGGTTGGTGCGCAGGCCGTCGAGATCGGTTGGCCGGGGCCGATGCGGGTTGTACTCGGCGATCATGTCGGCGACCTCGTCGAGCGATTCGAATCCCGTTTTCATCCGGTCTGCCATGAAGTTGTGAATTCGGTTGGCACCAGACGGATCCATGTTGGGGACGATGTCGACCAGGACTGCCGCGCGGACGATACCGGGCGAAATCTCGCCCGCGAGAAGCATTGTCGTGAAACCGCCGAGGGAGGCACCAACCAACACCGGTTGCGGTGGTACCTGGCGCAGCACTTCTTGGATGTCGAGGGCGAAGGCCGTGAGGCGATAGTCGGCGTCCTGCGACCAGTCGGACTCGCCGTGGCCGCGTAGGTCGACGGTGACCGCCTGCCAACCCCGTTCCGCCACCGCGGCGGCCGCCTTGCCCCACGAGCGACGGGTCTGCCCGCCGCCGTGCAGAAACACCACGGCCGGCGCGTCGGGATCGCCCATCCGGTCGGCCACGATGCGCGTGCCGCCGACGCCGCAGGTGGTGAACGTTTCGGGCGCGATGGTCATCGTCGGATCATTCCGCTTCCCCGCAGCTCTTGTCTCAATTCTCGAATTTCGTTACGCAGCTCGTCGATGTGAGCGGCTGTCGCTGCCTGATGCGCGGTCTCGGATTCCGACACCCGCTGGATGACCCACGTCGCAAGGGAGGCTGTGACGACGCCGACAAGGCTGATCCCGCCGATCATGAGCAGCACGGCAATAACTCGGCCGGTGTTGGTGACCGGGTAGCAATCGCCGTAGCCGACGGTGGTCACGGTTGTTATCGACCACCACACCGCCTTCCCAAAGGAGGTGATCGTAGCGCCGGGCTGGTATCGCTCAGTCTCAAATATGGCCAGAGCTGCTGAGTAGATCATCAGGCTGATGCCCGACACCGTATAAACGGCGATGCGGCCCGGAAATGCTTTGCCGATCGCCTTCTGCAGCGCCTCGATCAGAAGGACCAGGCGCAGCAAGCGAAGCGGCCGCAGCAGTGGGAGCAAAACGATGGCGAGTTCGAACAGGTGCCCAATGAACCACCGCCACGAGTTGGTGGCGAGGCAGAGCCGGGCAAGGTAGTCCACGGCAAAAAGGCCCCAGACGACCCAGGTGATCGCCCAGACCACAAACGATTCATATCCACGTGGCCGGGTCAGCACCTCGACGGAGTACGCCGCTAAGAAGACAAGAGCGAGAACGGCGAGTGGCCACTCAGCGCGCCGCTCCCACTGCTGGAGATCGATTCGGGTGTCCATGGGCGCGAGTCTATTGCCCAGCACCCTCGTTGCTAGCTTTGAACAATTTTCTCGAGCGGATGGGAACGTTCCAGCATGCCGAAGGTCTCTTCGCCGTCCCAGCGGTAGCGAACGCCGGCCTGCTGCAACGCGGGAAAGCTCGGCATTTCCTGCTTGAGTGCCTGGGCGGAGTACATCTTGTCGTCGTGGTAGATGTCGTGCGTCGACAGGATCGTTTCGCCGTCGATATGCACCGTCCCGCTTGCTGTTTCCAGCACCAGCGAGGCGTCCTCGCCGACCGGTTGCAGTCGGGTGAGCCACGGCGCCTCGACGACGCGGGCGGGAATCAGATCGCCAGTCCCGTTTAAGCCATCAAAGATAAAGCCCTCGTTGAACGTTGGCTCGCCGTCGGGGCGCGGCGGATAAGCGATGTAGCCGAAGGCGCGTCCGCTGGGGAACAGCGCCGATTGCCAACTGTGGCCCCAGAATCCGGCGAGCTTGCGTACGCCTTGGCGGCGGATGCGCAGGCCGGTGCCGACGAATTCACGCTCGTCGCCGCCGATCGTCACCGCTCCCGTCGCGCGGAAGAGTTGCTCGTAGCGCGGACCGCCCATCAGGTTGCCTTCGATCGACGTCTTCAGTCGCTGGTCCGCCTCGGCGGACAACGCGCCCTGCACCCACGGCGGAACCGCCATCTTGGCCTCGACGTGGAAGCTGACGTCGACCAGCGGCCCGTCTTTATTGCCGTCGATCAAATCCGTCGACGAGGTCTGCACCGCTTTGCCGTCGTATCTCATCGTCCAGGTGTCGAACGGCGCGATGCACCGGAATCCCAGCCCGCCGGCGCCGAGCACGGTCGGACGGCCGTCCGGGCCTTCGGCGGGCCAGCTTTGCCCGTTTTCGCGCAGCCGGAAAACCCGCCCGTCGGGGAAGGCCACATTGATTTGCACGTCGTGCGCATCCCAGTTCGCGGCGACGGCCTCAATCCCGATGCGGGGCAAGCCAACTTCGCCGCGGTCGTCGACGACCCAGAAGCTCACCGAGTCGCGCATCTCCGGGTCGTCGGGTCGGTGCGCGAACACCAGCTCGCGTGCCGGGTCGATACCGCCGGTCAAATCAATTGCCATGCAGACTCCTTGCGACATAGTCGGCGAACAACGGCCTGACTTTCTCGAAATCGATGCCGAACGCCACCGGGTCGGCATGGCTGCTCGGTTCGCGCTCCGCGGCGGCCTCGGCCCACCAGGCGCGCATCCGTGATTCGAATTCGTCGGTGACCGGCTGGCATAGCCAGGCGTAGAGACCGCGGACTTCTTTGATCGGATCGGCTTGCATCGCGCGAAAGTCGATGTCGTAGAAGCGATCTTCGGCTCCGCCGTCGCGGAACCTTAGCGCCCGCTGCATGCCCAGCGACCAGTGCTCGACGTTGAGTTGCCCGATATAGGCGCGGTCGATGTGGTCGGTGAAGCCGCCGATGAGATCGGCGTAGACATCTGCCACCGACAAGATGACGTCGGTCGGGTCGCGGTGGGTCATCACGAAGCGAGCGTCGGGAAACGCTTGGTTGAGACCGTCGAGGGATAGCACGTGCGACGGCGACTTCAGCCGCCACGGCCGCGTCGGCTCACCCCAACACAGCAGCTTCATCACCCGCCGCTGGTAGGCGTACGTCGGTGCGAAGTCGGCCTTTTCCACCAGCCACGCCGAGTACGACGGGATCTGTGCAAAGGCTTGAAAGATATGGGATTTGAAGTCCAGCGCCATCAGCTCCAGGCACTCCATCGGAGCATGGGTGCCGGTCGGCACGTGCGCCCTCGTCCCGACCTTGTTGTGTTCGTCTTCCGGGATGCGGGGGTCGGGGCCTTGCACGGTGGACGGCGGCGGACATGGGTGCGACGACTCCCACCGACGCAGATACCGAATCTGCGGATCCTGCGACAGCAACAGCGACAAGGCTGTCGAACCGGTACGCGGCAGGCCCAGCCCGATCAGCGGCGGCGCGATGTCGACGTCGTCGATCTCCGGGTGGCGGCGATACCAGTCCTCGACCTGGAGTCGCTGCGATAGCGCGGTGACGATGCGGGGATAGATGTAGCCCTCACCGCGGGAGTTGAGCCGGGCCTCGTCGCGCAGCGAGGCGAGCAACACCTCAAGCCCTTCCCGGAACGAGTCGTCGCCGAAATCCTCCAGGCCGGTCTGCGCGACGGCGCGGCCGACGACGTCGTCGGATTCGGCCACAATGATCCCCTTCCGGCAATCCGTGTCAGTATACTGACGCGATTATGAGCGAGTTGTCAACGCCTCGGCGCCGGTACCACAGCCCCGCGCGCCGCGAAGGCGCCGCCGCGACCCGCGAGCGCATCATCGACGCGGGCGCTCGCCTGGTGCGCGGCTTCACCACCTGGGATTGGAACCAGCTGACGTTTCGCGCCGTCGCCGAACGCGCCGGGGTCAGCGAGCGCACCGTGTACCGCAACTTCCCGTCCGAACGGCAGCTGCACGACGCGATCATGGCCCGCCTGGAGGACGAAGCCGGAGTCAGTTACCAGGACGTCGAGCTGGACAACATCGGCGAAGTCACGGCTCGGGTGTTCGCCGCGCTGGGACGGTTCGCATCCAAGGACACCGTCGAGACACCGCGCGGACCGGCGTTCGCCGGAGCCGACGCCCGACGGCACGAGGCGTTGGATCGAGCCGTCGCTTTGCGCGCGCCCGGGCTACCGGATGCGCAACGCAGGGCGCTGGCCGGCCTGCTCGACGTGCTGTGGAGCCCGCCGACCTACGAGCGGTTGATCGGCGCGTGGAACCTCGACAACGCCGAGGCGATTGGCGCCGTGCAGTCGCTGATCGCGAAAGTCATTGCGGAGATTGACGACACTAGGCCTTAGCCGATCGACACAACTTCGTCGATCGAGTCGATGGGGAGATCGCCGTCGACGACCGCCATCACCGCCAACTTGGTGAGCGCGACTGCACCCCTGTGGTTGTCCATAAACGCGATGTCGGCGGCGTCGCGCCCGGTGGCAATGCGCACCAACGCCTGCCGCGGCGCTAGCAGGGTTCCGTCGACCACTCGCCACTGTCCTTCGACGAACGCCTCTGCAACCGCATGGAAATCCATCGGATACAAACCTGGGGCATACACCGAAACCACGCGGGCGGGCACGTAAACCGCCCGAAGCAACGCGACGACCAGATGCGCGAAGTCGCGGCATACCCCAGCACCGGCAAGTATGGTCTCCGCGGCTCCATCGATCGGATCGCTGGAGCCTGGCATGTAGTTCAGCCGAGTACCCACCCAGAGAGACACCCTCTCCAACAGTGTCGCCGAATCGGCGTAGTCGCCGAATTCGGTTGCAGCGAAACCGAAGAACTTATCGGCCTCGGCGTAGCGGCTAGGGCGCAGATACATGGACAAGTCGTATTCAGTCACTGGCGCCGGATCGGTTCGGCCGACGACCGTAGCGGCATAGTCGACCGTCAGGTCGCCCACCGAAGCGTCCAACTTATGGATGCGGTTGCCATGCTCACCGCTGATCTCTAGAGGCTGGATCGGCTCCCCGTTCAATACGAACGACAACCGTTCTGACACTTCGGTATTCGGATGAGGAGCCACGGCAATCTGGAACTCTAGGGTCGTCGGTGCAGTGATCTCGACTCCGAGCTCGGCGCCCACCTGTCGCTTCATCACCATCGACGCTACACGAAAATCGTCATGCTGGCCGTGGCCGCTCGCGCCGACCCTCAACGACTAGTCGAAATCGTCCAGTTGAACTCGCGCGAGTCGCTGTGCGAAAGTTTGCCCGTTGTACGGGAACTGCGTGACGACCTTGCCGTTGGGGTGACGGAAGTAGTTGTTGCAGTTGGCAACCCACACGGTTCCGGCCAGCGCATCCTGGATTTCGGCGTTGTAGGCATCGTGCAGATGCTGCTTGATCTCCACCGACCGGAGCCCTCGGCGGCCCATGTCGTCCAGCACGCGACGGACGAACTCCGATTGCGCTTCCAGGATGTAGATGATCGACGTCACACCGTTTGTGTTGGGACCGTACAGCGTGAACAGGTTCGGGTAGCCGGGCACCACGGTGCCCAGGTAGGCCTCGGCGCCGTCGACCCAATCGTCGTGGAGCCGGCGCCCTCCCCGGCCGTACACATCAAGGCTGCCAAGGAAATCCGTTGCGCGAAAGCCGGTTCCGTAGATGACGGTGTCGACCTCGTGCTCGCCGCCGTCGGCAGTGCGCAGGCCCCGCTCGGTGAACTCGACGATGGGTGAGGTTTCCAGTGTCACATTGGGCAACGTGAACGTCGGGAACCACACCCGGGATTGCAGTGGCCGCTTACAGCCGACCGGATAGGACGGCGTCAGCTTGGCCCGCAACTCCGGATCCTTCACCTTGCGATGCAGATAGCTGTGCGCCATGCCGGTCAGCTCTTTGGTCATCGTGGAATCGACACCGAAATTCGCCGACTCGTAGTCCTGGTAGGCCGCGTCGCGCACCTTCAGCGCTTCGACGGGGTCGTGTTCGAAGAGTTCCTGCTGCTCCCGGGTGAACGGCTCGTCGTACCGCGGTGATACCCAGATCGGCGTCCGCTGAAAGACGGTCAGGTGCGCGGTGGCCGCGGCGATCTCCGGCACATATTGAACGGCGCTTGCGCCGGTGCCGATCGATGCAACACGTTCGTCCGCAGTCGATTTCGAGTGATCCCACTGCGACGAATGGAATGTCCGGCCACGGAATCGGTCGGCGCCGGGGATATCAGGAATCTTGGGCACGTCCAGCATGCCCACCGCGCTGACCACGAAGTCGAATTCACGGGTCTGGCCGTCCCCGCTCGTTACGCTCCATCGCCGATCGGTGTCCGACCACCGCAGCGTCGTGATCCGCGTGCGCGGGACGAGATGCTCGGCCAGCTCATGGTCTTTGGCGACTTTTTCGATGTACGCGAGGATCTCCGGCTGGTTGGCGAAGGTCTTGCTCCATCGCGGGTTCAGCGCGAATGAGTAGGAGTAGAAGTGCGACGGCACGTCGCAAGCCGCCCCGGGGTAGGTGTTCTTTCGCCAGGTCCCGCCGAAGCCGTCGCCGCTGTCGAAGATCGTGAAGTCGTATCCGCCTTTGCCGAGTTCGATGCCCATCGCGATGCCGCCGAGACCCGCGCCGACGATCGCCACCGTCGGCTTGTTCGGCGAAGTGCTCACAGGAAGGAATTCTCCGCGGTTAGCCCACGCTCTGGGAAGGCACCAAGAGCGAACGTCTCGGCATTCCCTAATCCCGTCCCCTCGCCGACGGGATCATCGACACGCACCAGCAGGTCCCGCAGCTGGTGCAGTTGACGTGCATTCTCCGGCTTGTCGCAGTCGGTGACGTGACCGCCTTCGACTTTCAGATCGCCGACCCACTGGCCCGGCACCCAGTCGTTCCACCCGTAGTAACCCCCGGTGCCCAGGTGGAAGCCGGTTGGCCCGGCGGCGGTGATGGTCAGCGGGCGTTTGGACCCGTCGGTGTCGATCAGCGTGATTGTTCCGTGCGTGAATCGCCGGTTGTCGTCCTGGAAGTGCATATCCTGCTCGACGGAGGCGAACCGGTGCGAGGTGCCATCGGCGTTCTGTTGCCCAGCCTGACAACGTATCTCGGTAAACCCGTCACCGCGCTCCTCTTGGTACATCACGAACAGCGAGTAGGCGGATCCGTCGGCGCGCGTGAGCGTCATCGGCAGCCATGTCATGAACATTTGCTTGATCTTTCGCCCCCCGCGAGGCAGGCCCGGTATCGGCTTGCCGATGCCGGGCCGCAAACCCCACGAGTGGTCGCGGATCGAAATCCATTCATCCGCTGCGATTTCGGTGCGCGTGCCCTCCAGCTCCACCCAGCCGGAGGCCACCCCGACCTGGTGGTAGCGCAGGATGTTGTGCGTGACCCGGTATCCGTCTGGGCTTCGATCCGGCCACGGGTCTTCCAGCGACGCATCGAAGCTCCCTCGCATCACGAGGTCGAACGAAATCGGGGCGTGCTCGGTGGCGTCGAGGCTGACCCGGATGGCGCGCAGCGGTTCGACCACGCTGTACTGAATCGGGCCGACGTTGGTGCTGGCCGACGCCGTCGACAACCGCCGCCCCGCACGCACCGTCCACTGCTCGGTACCGCGGCACACACCTGCCGCGCCATCGAAGACGCCCCGGTTGGTGTACTTACCGATACCGAGGACGACTTGCAGTGAGTTATCCCGCGCGTGCGCGATCGTCCAGATCTTTTCCGTCCACGACGGATCCGACTGGCTGACCGTCGCGAACGTGTCAACGATCTGATGGGTGAGCAACTCATCCTCAGGTACTAAAGCGCCGTAGTTCGTTGACAGCAAAGCGATTACCTTTCTGCCCTGGGATAGAAGGCCGTCATGTCACTCCCCCGCTCGTATTCGCGCATCCAGGTGTCCGCCCACTCTGGCAGCGGTTGGTCGGCCGGATCGTGATGCGGCGTCTGCGACAACGCCAGTCGCCAGACCATTGTGACCAGTTCGCTGGTGGGAACGGCGTGGAATAGCGTGGGCGGACCGTCGCGCCGACGCCGACCGCCGGGCAGGCGGTACTTGAACTCACCGAACAGCATCGAGTTGGACATCAGTTGTTGCGCAGACACACCACGGTCAGAGAAGGGGACGACCTCGTCGAAGGTCTTGGCGACCGCCTGGGACAGCTTGCCGACATGGTTGAACGTGGCGCGAATATGCCGCACGCGGTACCACGGGTTGGGATTGATGTGCTGGCACAGTCTCAGCCCCGAGCTGCGATGCTCGATCTCCTCGACGAAGTGCCACATCATCAGCGAGGCGACTCGCCGATCCCCTCCCCCGAACAGTGAATCACGGTTGTCCAGAATGACTTTGAACAGTGGCGTGAACGTCGCCTCGAGGTTGGCGATGTAGGCGGCGTGGAATTCGATCGCCTGCGCGTCGATGAGATCGTCGTAGGCTTTGACGGCGTCTTCGTAGCATTGCTCAAGTTCGGGGTAATGCCGCACGAGGGCGATCATGTGCTTGCGATGCGCGGCAGCATGCTGAGCTTCCTGCCGCAGAAACAGCTCAGCCTCGGCGGCGACGTCCGGGTCCTCGTTCAGTCTGTCCTGCGCCTTGCGCACCGCGTTGACGATGTAGCGCTCGAATGGCACGGCGATGAAGGTGAAGGCATTGCAGAACAAGCCGAAATTCGGGTTGGCCGGTTGCCACATGAACGGCACGCTGGCGTCGAATTCCCAGGGGATCCTGCGGACCACGAGGTTGGTCACTGCGTTCAGGGCCTAACATTGACGGGGTCGGTGTATCACCGGCTAGTGTGACATTTGACCTCCTATATGTAAAGGACACGATGGACGTGGAGCAGTCGACCAGACGACGGATTCTGGCGGCCACGTTCGTCGTGTTGGCGCGCGACGGGCGTCGCAAGTTGCAGCTGTCGGACGTGGCTGCCGAGGCCAAGGTGTCACGCCCCACGCTCTACCGATACTTCGGCTCGAAGGAGGGGCTGCTCGAGGCTTTCGGACTGTACGAGCAGGACAACTTCGATGCCGGCATCGCCACCGCTGTCGCGGGACTGAGCGGGCCCGACCGTCTTGACGCTGCACTTAAGTTCATCGTCGACTTCCAGAGCGCGTATTCGCTGGGCTCATTGGCCGAAACCGAGCCCGAGCACGTGCTCTACCAGATGAAGCGAGTCCTGCCGATCATGCACGACAGGATCGCCCGCATCATCCCCGGCGAACACAGCGACATCGCGGCCGCCGCGGTGGTGCGAATCGCTGTGTGCCACTACGTGATCGGCGGGGATAGCCCGGGCCAGTTCCTGGCTGAGTTGCGCCACGCGGCCGGCCTGGGATCGAGTCACAGCAGCCACGCCTACACCAAGAGCTAACCCCCACTCGTTTTTCGAAAACGACCCACATGCGATATCACGCGTCGCGTGATATCGCATACGTACTCAATTCAAGAAAGCAGGAGGCCCTCCCGCAGCGACTGCTGAGGCTGATGAGCAATATGGGACTAGTCTCCTTGACTGCTGAGCCAGTCGCCGATCGTGGCCGCAATGAGCCCGGGCTTCTCCACATGCAGGAAATGGCCAACGCCGTCGACGATCTCGGCAACCGACCCGCGGGCCGGCAGATGCGGTGTCAGATCGCCGAGCAGTTCAGCGCCGATCGCCCCGTCGCGAGCGCCGTGCAGATACAGCGTCGGCACTTGCGGTGGCTGCATGGAGGCTGACGCTTCGGCCTGCGCATCCGGGTCGGCGAACTGCGGGTTGAACGACGCGCGGTATGGCGCAATGACATTGGCGATGTTGTCCGCGGTCACGTGTCGACGCAGCTCAGCAAGGTCCTCGGTGGCGTCGTAGCCGGGCGACCAGTCGGCCCACAGCGATTCCCAGAACCCGGGCGCCAGCAACGCGGACTCAGCGAGGCCGACCTGCTGGATGAACCAGATGTAGAACGACCGCCTGAGTTGTGCGTAGCTGAACATGCCCGCGGCCAACGCGCCGATCGGCGGAACCGCAAGGGCGACAAAGCGCGCGAAAGCGGCCGGCTCGGTGGCGACTACGCCGTATCCGGCCTGTGCCCCCCAGTCGTGACCGATCAGCACTGTCCGGTGGTCTGCGCGGTAGGCGCGATGGACGTCGAGCACGCGGCGAACGTAGGTCCCGACGCTGATCGGCCGATCGGTCGGCGCGTCATACCCGGGCAGCCACGGCGCCACCACCCGGTAGCCGCGATGCACCAGCTCCGGTCCGAGATGGCGCCAGGTGTACGGCGTGTCCGGAAATCCGTGAACGAGCACCGTCAGCGGCAAACTGGCGTCCTCGATGTCGCCGAACGTGAGAGGAGGTGGCGGAATCACCCACGGATCGTATTACATCTGGATAGTCAAATGTAAACTCTCCAACATTTACATCTCGGCGTTCTTATGTAAATCTATCGGACATGGCAGGCATCACCCTCGTTCAACGCGACCTCGCAGCAACTCGCGTTCAACTGGAAGCGTGGTTCAGACAGAAGTTCAACTGCACCGCCGCCGTGTCGGACTTGCGCGCGGCGAATCGCGCGGCCGGATGGTCAAGCGAAAGCCTGTTGTTGTCTGCGAAATTAGCCAACGGCACGAGCGAATACGTGTTGCGGATTCCACCCGCCGGTGGCGGCATCTTCCCCGAATACGACCTGGAAGCGCAGACACGGACTCAGAAACTGTTGCACGAATACGGGATTGCGGCCCCTTCGCCGATCATCTACGAGCCCGACACGTCGTGGATCGGCTCCAGGTTCCTGGTGATGCCGCGCATCGTCGGGCACACACCCTCGGACACGACTTATGCGACTCGCGGATGGTTGCATGACGCGGGTCCGGCGGTGCAGCGGCGCGCCCACGATTCGTTTCTGGAGACGCTCGCCGATCTGCAGTGTGTACCCGTCGGCGAGGCGCCGTGGCTTGAACGTCCTGGCGGAGTGGGAGTTTCGGCCGAACTGGCCTGGTGGCACGAGTACGCGCGGTGGGGCACCGACAACCATGTTCCGGACGTCATGACTGAAACGTTCGATTGGCTGCAGCGCCGCCAGCCGGACCAGACGGCCGATGTCGTGGTGTGCTGGAACGATGCCCGGCTGTCCAACGCCATCTTCGACGACAACGGTCAACTCATCGGCGCGCTGGACTGGGAACAGGCCTGCCTGTGTCCCGCGGAGACGGACTTCGCATGGTGGCTGGCAACCCGTCGTCAAACGTTGGAGGTCAACAACATTGATGCCGACCCCGAGTTGCCGGGGTTCGACAGCCGCGAGCAAGTGATTCGACGCTACGAGGAGATGATCGGCCGACCGCTCGCCGATCTCGACTGGTATGAGGTCTTCGCGATGGCGCGGATGGGATGTTGCATCTTGCGCACACAGGTTCTGCTGCGCAGCATTGGGCAAGGCGATCACTTCCTCACCCGAGCGCCGATCCTGCCGGCGTGGACGGTCGCGGTCGTCCGGGAATAGTTCACAGCGACGAAAGCATTGGGCAATGACACGTATCGCACCGTCGGACGCATTCGCCGACGTACCCGTTGTCGACTTGGGACAGGGTGATCGGATCAACCTTGGCGTCGCGGCCATTGTCAGTCGCCTGCCAAAGGTCGCCGAGGCGCTTGGCGCTCTCAACGCGGCGCTTAAGTCGACGGGGACGCTGCCACCGCGGCTGCTCGAGCTAGTCCGGTTGCGCATCGCGTTCCACAACCAGTGCCGAAGCTGCATGTCCGTCCGCTATCAGAGCGCCATCGACGACGGGCTCACCGAAGACGCCGTGTGTTCTCTGGAACGTCCGGCGGACGGGCCTGACTTGTCAGAGGCCGAGCGCACTGCGCTGAAGTTCGCCGATCTGTTCGCCACCAACCATCTCGCGATCGACAACGCCGTCTACGACGAGCTGCGTGAGCATTTCACCGAAGACCAACTCGTCGAGCTCGGTGTGCATTGCGCTATCGCCCTTGGCATCGGAAGGCTCACTGCGACATGGGATGTCACCGACGACATTCCGGACGCCTTTCGATCCGAGACCGACGGCCGGGTGACGCCGTGGTCCTCGGCCGGCGTGGTCGCAACCGGTTAAAGCAGTGGAACTGTGGGAGCTGGTCGCCCGCGAGCAGATTCGCGACACCCTCGCGCGGTACAACTGGGCCGGTGACGCCGGACGTCTCGACGAGCTTGCCGAAACCTTTTGCGCCGACGGCGTACTGGAGATACGAGGCTCGCAGGCGTTGCGCGGCCGGTCCGAGATCGTCGCATTCCTCGGCGGCGTCACGGGCAAGGTCGCCGTCAGCGCCGACGTCAAGCCGATCGTCCGGCACAACGTCGCCAATGTGTTGTTCACCGAGTTGACCCGCGGCCAGGCGCAGGTCTCGTGCTACTTCACGGTCGTGACCCATATCGGGCTCGACCACGTCGGCCGCTACCGCGACACCTTGGTGCCCGAGGGCGACACCTGGCTGATCAAGCATCGCAAGGTGTCGACCGACTGGGCGGCGCCGAACTCAGCGATGGCTCGGCCGACACCTTGAGTGTGGTGGTAGATCGAGGATTCGAACCCGGGCAGGTATGCAAGTCCTTAAACCGGGGATGGCGAACTGATCGACACGTACGGTTGGGTCTCAGATCCGGCCAAAGCAATGAAATTGGTAATTGGGCCAATGTCGTAAGTGTAATGCGCGGCGCCGGGTCCGGCCTGCAAGAACAAGCCGCCATTGACAATGGCCTCGATGATTGGGATGAGTCCAAGCCCAGCCGTGGCGATTACTCCAATGACCTCCAGAATGATCTGGAAAATGTCGGCCCCGGTGACGTTCTGGACGATATTGTAGATGTTTGTCTCGACCACTCCGGTTGACGCTTCAGCCACTATCCCCCATGGATTGCTTCCGACCGGACAGTCGGTGTAAAGATCATTTCCGTCGCCAATTGTGTTGACAAATTCTCCCCAATAGTGCGTGACCGTTTTGCTCACGGGTACATAGACCGAAGGCTCAAGGTCATCAGGGCCGGCGATACCGCCGGTGACCACGCCGTCGACTTGTGCTGGATCTGGCCAGCCGGCGTAATCATTTCCAGAGGCAAATCCGGGTGTTCTACAGGGGTTTCCCCACGTTGCCACGGCTACAATGTCTGGCCAGCGGTCGTGGCATTCCCCGAGCGGGTTGACCACGTGATCTCTCATGAAGTGCGATACGACAATGGCGCCTTGGCTATACCCCAAAAGAATTATGCCTTGGCCCACAGGATTTCCTGGCGGATACTCCTCATTGACGAGTCGAATGAGTTCCTGTACACCGTCTTCGACCGACGGACCCATTGGGAAATAGGCGGCGGGATAATTTCCTACGGGCTGCCAATAGAATGGACCGCTGTTTCCCGTGGCTACACCGGGCAAGCCGTTTGCGACAGCAGCTGGCTGGGGCGGGGTCTGGTCCCACATATTGGTGCCGCTTCCGCTGACGGTCATTACCACGTGCTGAGCCATTTCTCCCCCTTGACGGTCGAAGGCCTGTTCTTAGCGGCCGGTGCGGTAGTCATACCCGAGGGGGATAGTCCACCCTCGTTGATTTCCCACGGCACGGCTAGAACCATTCTCCGCTCACCGGCTCGGCGGTCCAGATTGCGTGCGACAAACCTGGCGGTCCGCAGGACTGCTACGACGAAAGCGAAGGCCAAGACGTAGATTGTCGGCTGTCAGCGGTTACTCTGTGCCCCCGGCAGGATTCGAACCTGCGGCCTTCTGCTCCGGAGGCAGACGCTCTATCCCCTGAGCTACGGGGGCGCACGCGAGAAATGCTGCGCCAACGGGCCACGACAGACTAACGCATCGCGGCGGTTGGCTGGCCACCGGAATGGATTCGAAGCCTGAGTACCTCAGCCAATAGGATGGCCTGCGTGAATCCCGCCGACTTGGCCG
>Ga0335075_10010368_pt1 | contig 14155 bp, 12 predicted proteins | sample Lox_Sample_24_FD_206723 | JGI IMG/M metagenome (GOLD analysis project Ga0335075, IMG submission 206723) | Soil microbial communities from Loxahatchee National Wildlife Refuge, Florida, United States - Lox_Sample_2.4 | ecosystem: Environmental > Terrestrial > Soil > Wetlands | place: USA...
CTGCCGAATTTCACCATCAGCGGCAACATTGGCTACGTCAACACCGCGATCGTCGGCTTGCTGTCACCGCAGAACTTGTTCTGGACGGTTGCCGGCAATGCCACGCAGACGGCGTTCGACGCCGGCACGCTGTTCCACCAGCTGCAACAGGCCAAAGACAATTACAACGCGGCGGCGTGGACTTATCGCGGCACCGTGATCGGCGCCGTCCAGAACGTCGCCGACTCGCTGCGTGCGTTGCAAAACGACGCCGACGCGCTCAAAGCGGCGCGCGATTTCGAACGCGCCGCCAAGATCAGCTTCGATCTTGCGCGCCAGCAGATGGAAACCGGCTACGCCAACGTGTTGATCCTGCTCACGGCCCAGCAGACCTATCTGCAGGCGGCGATCCAGGTGGTGCAGGCGCGCGCGGCTCGCCTAAGCGACACGGCGGCGCTCTATCAGGCGCTTGGCGGCGGTTGGTGGAATCGCCCGGCGCCGCCGACCGAAAAGATCCTCAATGTCGGCACCGGCAAGGTCGAAACGGTTACCGGTGAGGCCAAAGACGAAGGATTTCTGCGCGGTCTATGGCCGCCGCATTAGAGGCTTCTGATGCATCAGCCGGCGGCAGCGCGCGATTTCGTTCTTGGAGCGGCGTAACGTGATTTCGGGCACCGCGCATTTTGCCCGGACGACGAAATAGCCGTCGAGCGCCCGCGAAAGCCGCCGCCAAAAACCCGCCGGCTGCGCATCATCGATAGCGACAACACTCATCGAAGTTTCTCCGGATTGCTCTTTGCCGCAGACGGCCAGAGCGTGATCGTTACCCGTTTAATCGATCGGCGTTCTCGATTCTTTGGTGGAGCCCGGTCCTTTCGACAAATCGGTTTCCACTCCTGCAGGATCACGTTCTATGTGCTCTCGATCGCATATGAATGCGAGACGGAACGGTGCGCATCGTCATAAAGCCGACATAGTAAGATAAAGCCGGACGCCGCGCCCCTTTCAGACAAAATTCGCCGTGACAACGCCGGAACCTGATTTTTATGCGGTCTTTATACACCGACCGGGTGTCCCCCCTCGCATTCCTACGGGAAGAGTGACACGTATCGGCGTCGGAACATGTGCGCCTTAAACATCGTGACGCCCCGTTAAGGTTGGGCGCCCGAAACATCCGCCGGTCGTGCAAATCCGTTACGAAAGAGCATTGCCATGATGGACGTCGTCATGCTGGCGATCAGCTTCGTCTCGTTCGCGCTGTCGATCGCTTATGTCTATGCCTGCGACCTGCTTTGAGAGAACCGTCGAGGACATCGCCATGATCTTCGATTACGCACTGGCCGGCTTCGTCATCGCGGCGCTGCTGATTTACCTCACCTACGCCCTGCTCAAGCCGGAGCGGCTCTGAGGGCACAACAGCCAAGGACAAACCCCAAAGGCATAAGCCATGACCGTCATCGGCTGGGCCCAGATACTGCTCTACTGCACAATCATCGTCGTCACGACGCCGGTGCTCGGCGCGTATATGACGCGCGTCTTTGCCGGCGAGCGCACCTTTCTTTCGCCGATCCTGCGGCCGGTCGAGCGGGCGATCTACAAGATCGCCGGCGTCGACGAGAGGCAGGAGCAGCACGCGGTCACCTATACGATCGGCATGCTCATCTTCCACCTCGGCGGCTTTGTCATTCTTTATGTGCTGATGCGCATACAGGCGGCATTGCCGTTCAATCCGGCGGCGCAATCGGCCGTCGCCCCCGACCTCGCCTTCAATACCGCGGTGAGCTTCATCACCAACACCAACTGGCAGAATTACGGCGGCGAAAGCACGATGTCCTATCTCGTGCAGATGCTCGGCCTCACCCATCAGAACTATCTGTCGGCAGCGACCGGCATCGTGCTGGCGGTCGCCTTGATCCGTGGTTTCGCCCGACATTCGGCCCGCACCGTCGGCAATTTCTGGGTCGATATCACGCGCTGCACGCTTTACATCCTGGTTCCGATCTGCGTGCCCTATGCGTTGTTCCTGGTCTGGCAGGGCGTTCCGCAGACGCTCGGCCCGTATGTGGATGCGACCACGCTCGAGGGCGCCAAGCAGACCATCGCGGTCGGTCCGGTCGCTTCCCAGGTCGCGATCAAGATGCTCGGCACCAACGGCGGCGGCTTTTTCAACGCCAACGCCGCGCATCCGTTCGAGAACCCGACCGCGTTCTCCAATTACGTTCAGATGATTTCGATCTTCGCGCTCGGCGCCGCGCTGACCAACGTGTTCGGCCGCATGGTCGGCAACCAGCGCCAGGGCTGGGCCGTCCTCGCCGTCATGGGCGTTCTGTTCATCGCCGGCGTCGCCGCCTGCTATGCCGCCGAAGCGCACGGCAACGATGCGCTCAACGCGCTCGGGCTTACCGGCGGCAACATGGAAGGCAAAGAAGTCCGCTTCGGCATCGTCGGTTCGGCGCTGTTCGCCGTCATCACTACCGCCGCCTCGTGCGGCGCGGTGAATGCGATGCACGATTCCTTCACCGCGCTTGGCGGCATGATCCCGCTCGTCAACATTGAACTCGGCGAAATCATCGTCGGCGGTGTCGGTTCCGGCATGTACGGCATGCTGCTGTTCGTCATCATCGCGATTTTCGTCGCCGGGCTGATGGTCGGCCGCACGCCGGAATATGTCGGCAAGAAGATCGAAGCGAAGGAAGTCAAGATGGCGATGCTTGCCATCCTGGTGCTGCCGCTGATGTATCTGGGTTGGACGGCGGTCGCCATGCTGGTGCCGTCCGCCGTCGCGGCAACGGGCAATCCCGGGCCGCACGGTTTCACCGAAATCCTTTACGCCTATACCTCGCAAACCGGCAATAACGGCTCGGCGTTCGCGGGATTGAGCAGCAATACTTTATTTTACAATCTCACCGGCGCCGTGGCGATGCTTGTTGGCCGCTTCTGGGTAATCATCCCGACCATGGCGATTGCCGGCTCGCTCGCCGCCAAAAAGACCGTGCCGGCGTCTGCCGGCACCTTCCCGACCACCGGCGGATTGTTCGTCGGCCTGGTCGTCGGCGTTATCGTCATTATCGGCGGCCTCACCTTCTTTCCGGCGCTGGCGCTCGGGCCTTTGGCCGAGCAGCTTTCGATCAATGCCGGAATGCATCTTTCTGCGAATTAAGACGCGGAGCCACAACGATGGAATCGTCGAGCGCGCGCAAACAATTGCCGACATCGGCACTGTTCGATCCGAACATCGTCGTGCCGGCCATCGGCTCCGCCTTCGTCAAGCTCAATCCGCGCAAGCTGATGAAGAACCCGGTGATGTTCGTACTCGAAATCGTCACCGCGTTGACCTCCGTCATCTTGATCCGCGATCTCGCCACCAGCGGCCAGAATATCGCGTTCGAGTTCCAGATCGTGCTGTGGCTGTGGTTCACCGTCTTGTTCGCCAACTTTGCCGAGGCTGTCGCAGAAGGCCGCGGCAAGGCACAGGCCGAGACGCTGCGTCGCCAACGCACCGAGACCGAAGCCAAGCTGGTGACCGAGGCCGGCGATACGCAGAGCTATCGGCTTATTCCGTCGACCGAGCTCAAGGTCGGCAACGTCGTGCTGGTCGAGACCGGCGACATCATTCCCTCGGACGGCGAAGTGATCGAGGGGATGGCGTCGGTCAACGAAGCGGCGATCACCGGCGAATCCGCGCCGGTCATTCGCGAATCCGGCGGCGATCGCTCTGCGGTCACCGGCGGCACGCAAGTCCTCTCCGACTGGATCCGCGTGCGCATCACCGCAGCGCCCGGCTCGACCTTTCTCGATCGCATGATCCGGCTGGTCGAGGGCGCCGAGCGGCAAAAAACGCCGAACGAGATCGCGCTGGACATTCTGCTGGTCGGGCTCACCATAATCTTTGTGTTCGCGACGGCGACGATCCCGAGCTACGTCGCCTATACCGGCGGCACGGTCTCGGTCGTGATCCTGGTGGCGCTGTTCGTGACGCTGATCCCGACGACGATCGGTGCGCTGCTTTCGGCAATCGGCATCGCCGGCATGGACCGCCTAGTGCGGTTCAACGTGCTCGCCATGTCGGGCCGCGCCGTCGAGGCCGCCGGCGACGTCGATACGCTGCTGCTCGACAAGACCGGCACCATTACGCTCGGCAACCGCCAGGCGACGGAATTCAAGCCGTTGCGCGGCGTGAGCGAACAGGAATTGGCCGACGCGGCGCAATTGGCATCGCTCGCCGACGAAACGCCCGAGGGCCGTTCCATCGTTGTGCTGGCGAAAGAGAAGTACGGCATCCGCGGCCGCGAGCTTGCCGAACTGCGCGCCAACTTCATTCCGTTCAGCGCCCAGACCCGGATGAGCGGCGTCGAGGTCGGCTCTTCGTGGGTGCGCAAAGGCGCGGTCGAGGCGATCTTGAATTTTCTCAACGGCTCGCCGGCCGTCGTCGGCGCGGGCGGCGTGGTGCAGGTGCTGCGTCCGAATCTGAGCACCGAGACCATCCGCGAGGCCAACGCGGTCGCCGACACGATCGCCAAATCCGGCGGCACGCCGCTCGCGGTGGCCAAGGACAATCGGCTCCTCGGCATCGTTCATCTCAAGGACATCGTCAAGGGCGGCATCCGCGAGCGCTTTGCAGAGTTGCGCCGCATGGGCATTCGCACCGTCATGATCACCGGCGACAATCCGATGACTGCGGCGGCGATCGCCGCGGAAGCCGGCGTTGACGACTTTTTGGCGCAAGCCACCCCCGAGGACAAGCTCAAGCTCATCCGCGACGAGCAAGCCAAAGGCAAACTCGTCGCCATGTGCGGCGACGGCACCAACGATGCGCCGGCTCTGGCACAGGCCGACGTCGGCGTCGCCATGAATACCGGAACGCAGGCCGCCCGCGAAGCTGGCAACATGGTCGATCTCGATTCCAATCCGACCAAGCTGATCGAGATCGTCGCAATCGGCAAGCAGCTGTTGATGACGCGCGGCGCGCTGACCACGTTCTCGATCGCCAACGATGTGGCGAAGTACTTTGCCATCATCCCGGCGATGTTCGTCGCCTTCTATCCGCAACTGCAAGCGCTCAATATCATGAAGCTGGCGACGCCGCAAAGCGCCATTCTCTCGGCCATCATTTTCAATGCTCTCGTTATCATTGGGCTGATCCCGCTGTCGCTCAGAGGCGTGCGTTATCGTCCGATCGGCGCCGCCCCCCTGCTCCGCCGCAATCTGTGGATTTACGGCGGCGGCGGCGTGATCGTCCCATTCATCGGCATCAAGGCCATCGACTTCGTGGTCACCGCCTTGCATCTGGTCTGAAGGAGAAGACGCCCATGTTGCACGAAATCCGGCCGGCGATCGTCGTTCTCGTCGCGCTTACGCTTATCACCGGGCTCATCTATCCGCTGGCCATATCGGGGATTGCCCGCGTCATTTTTCCGTATCAGTCGCAAGGCAGCCTGATCGAACGCGACGGCAAAGTCGTCGGCTCGGCGTTGATCGGCCAGCAATTCACCGCCGACAAGTATTTTCACGGCCGGCCGTCCGCGACCACCGCGCCCGATCCGAAAGACCCGACCAAGGCCGTGCCCAGCCCCTACAACGCCGCCAATTCCGGCGGCTCTAATCTCGGGCCCTCGAACAAGGCGCTGATCGAGCGCGTCGCGGCCGACCTCGGCAAGCTGCGCAAGGAGAATCCGTCCGCTCCGGTTTCCGCCGATCTGGTCACCGCCTCTGGAAGCGGCCTCGACCCGGACATTTCGCCGGCGGCCGCCTACTTCCAGGTCCCCCGTGTTGCCAAGGCGCGTAACTTGGCGGAGAATCGGGTGCGTCAGCTTGTCAGCGATCACATCGATGATCGCTTCCTGGGGCTTTTGGGCGAGCCGCACGTCAACGTGCTGCTGCTCAATCTCGCGCTCGCCCGGCTGTCCGCCGGATAGAGCACGGATTGCGAACGGCGAGACTGATCGAGTGATGGCGGATCAGCGGCGCGATTCCGAACATCGGCCTTCGCCGGAAGCCTTGCTGGCGGCGGCGCGCCGGGAAGAGGCGCGCATCGGCAAGCTGCGAATCTTCGTCGGCGCTGCGCCGGGCGTCGGCAAGACCTACGAGATGCTGCTGCAGGCGCGCGCCCGCAAGAAAGACGGCTACGATATCGTCGCCGGCATCGTCGAGGCCCACGGCCGCAAGGACACCGAAGCGTTGCTGGAGGGACTGGAAATCGTCCCGCGCCGCAAGCTCGAATACAAGGGTCAGTGGCTCGAGGAAATGGACCTCGACGGCATCATCGCCCGCCACCCGCAGATCGTGCTGGTCGACGAGCTTGCCCACAGCAACGTCGAAGGCAGCCGTCACCCGAAGCGCTATCTCGACGTCGAAGAATTGCTGCGCCACGGCATCGACGTCTACACGACGGTCAATATCCAGCACATCGAGAGTCTCAACGACGTGGTGGCGCAGATCACGCACGTGCGGGTGCGCGAGACGGTGCCGGACGCCGTGTTCGACCGCGCCGATGCCGTCGAGCTGGTCGACCTGACGCCGGACGATCTGATCGAGCGACTCAAGGAAGGCAAGGTCTATGTCTCCGAGCAGGCCGCGCGCGCGCTCGAGCATTTCTTCTCGCCGGCCAATCTCACGGCGCTGCGCGAGCTTGCCTTGCGCCGCACCGCAGAGCGCGTCGACGAGCAACTGCTCAGCGAAATGCAGGCCCATGCCATCCCGGGTCCCTGGGCGGCCGGCGAGCGGATCCTGGTTTGCATCAGCGAAGACCCGCGCTGCGCCGGCCTCGTGCGCTACGCCAAGCGCCTCGCCGACCGTCTGCACGGACCCTGGGTGGCGCTCTATGTCGAAGGCCGGCGCAGTCTGCAGCTGACGGAAGAAGAGCGCGACCGCGTCGCCGACACGCTGCGGCTTGCCGAGGCGCTGGGTGGCGAAGCCATCACGCTCGCAGCCGGCAGCCGGCACATCGCCGACGACGTGATCGGCTACGCGCAGGCAGGCAATGTCACGCAAATCATCATCGGCAAATCGGCGCGCACGCGCTGGTTCGAGATTCTGCATGGCTCAGTCGTGCACGATCTGGTCCGCCGGTCCGGCAATATCAGCGTCCACGTTATTGCCGGCGATACCATTGCCGGGCCGCCGATCCCGAAAAAAAACGTGCGCGCGGCCGAGCGCGACCAGGCTTTCCATCCGCAGCCCTATGTTTTTGCGCTTCTGGCGGTGGCGCTGGCGCTCGTTTGCGCGGAAATAATCCAGCCCTGGTTCGGCATCGAGAACGTCGATCTGGTTTTTTTGACCGCCGTGGTCGGCGTTGCGGTGCGGCTCGGGCTGGGGCCGTCGCTGTTGGCGAGCATCGCGTCCTCGCTCTGTTACAACTACTTCTTCCTGCCGCCGATCTATACCTTCACCATCGCCGATCCGACCAATATCGCGGCCTTTGTCTTTTTTACGGTGGTGGCCGTCGCCGTTTCCACCGTCGCCGCGCGCGGCCGCACCGAGACGGTGGCGGCAACGGACCGGGCGCGCGCGACCGAATCTCTTTACTCCTTCAGCCGAAAACTTGCCGGGGCCGGAACGCTCGACGACGTGCTGTGGGCTACCGCCTATCAAACCGCACTGATGCTGAAAGTCCGCGTCGTCCTGCTGCTGCCCGGGCAGCATGGCTCGATCGCGGTCAAGGCGGGTTATCCGCCCGAGGACATCCTCGATGAAGCCGATCTCGCCGCCGCGAAGTGGGCGTGGGAAAACGATCACACCGCCGGCCGCGGCTCCGACACGCTTCCCGGCGCCAAGCGCTTGTTCCTGCCCATGCATACCGGACGCGGTGCCGTCGGCGTGATGGGGGTCGACAGCGACAAGCCGGGGCCGTTGTTTACGCCCGATCAGCGGCGACTGCTGGACGCGCTGCGCGATCAGGGCGCGCTTGCGATCGAGCGCGTACGGCTGGTGGAAGAGATGGATCGCGTCGAGCGCGCCGCGGAAACCGAGCGGCTGCGGTCGGCGCTGTTGACCTCGATCTCGCACGATCTGAAGACCCCGCTCGCCGCCGTGCTCGGCGCGGCGGGGACGCTGCGCGATCTTGGCGGCAAGCTCGGCGACGGCGAGAAGGCCGATCTTCTGGCGACGATCATCGACGAATCCGAGCGGCTCAACCGGTTCATCGCCAACTTGCTCGACATGACCAAGCTTGAATCCGGCGCGGTTTCGCCGAACGTCGCGCTGCACGATGTCGGCGAGATCGTCGGCAGCACGCTGCGCCGCGCGAGCCGCATCCTCGCACGCCACACCGTCGAGCTCGAACTGGCGCCGGATTTGCCGATGCTCGAACTCGATGCGGTTCTGTTCGAGCAGGTTCTTTTCAATCTGCTCGACAACGCCGCGAAATATGCCCCGCCGGAGACCACGATCCGCATTCAGAGCTGGCGGAATATCGACTCGGTTAGCCTGCGCGTGCTCGACGAGGGAAGCGGGATTCCGGCGACCGACATCGATCACATCTTCGACAAGTTCTACCGGGCGCAGAAGACGGACCAGGTTCGCGCCGGCACCGGGCTTGGGCTCGCGATCTCGCGCGGCTTCGTCGAAGCCATGCACGGCACCATTGTCGCCGCCAACCGCACCGACCGCGGCGGCGCCGCGTTCACCATCAGCCTGCCGATTCCGCGCCAACGGCAGGGTTTGGACGCCGCCGCATGAGCGCAGCTCCCATCCGCGTGCTGGTGGTCGATGACGAGCCGCCGATCAGAAAGCTGTTGCGCATGGGCCTGACCGCGCACGGCTATCAGACGCTCGAGGCGCCCAATGCAAAGACCGCGCTCGATCTCCTCGATCAGGCTCCGGACTTGATCATTCTCGACCTCGGTCTGCCCGATGCGCAGGGGCACGATCTGCTGCGCATGATCCGCGCGCGCAACGAAAGCGTTCCCATTGTCGTGTTGTCGAGCCGCGGCGATGAGGCCGGCAAGGTGCAGGCGCTCGATCTCGGCGCCGACGACTATGTCACCAAGCCGTTCGGCATGGGCGAGCTGCTCGCCCGGATGCGGGCGGCGCTGCGCCACCAATTGCAGATTCACGGCGAGCGGCCGATTTTCAGGGTCGGCGACCTCTCGGTCGATCTCGTCCGCCGCGTCGTCAAGCTCGGCGAGCGCGAGGCCAAGCTTTCGCCGAAAGAATACGATCTGCTGCGCGTTCTGGTGCAACATGCCGGCAAGGTGCTCACGCACAAATTCCTGCTCGGCGAATTGTGGGACGATTTGACCGACGCCCAGTATCTTCGGGTCTATGTCCGCCAGCTGCGGCAGAAGATCGAGACCGATCCGGAACGGCCGCAATATATTCTCACCGAGACTGGCGTCGGCTATCGTCTGCGGGCGCCCGACTGAGCATTTTGCCGCCGCAACGCCGATTATGAAAATTTCCGAATTTCTTTCGCCAACCGACGTGACTGCCGACGGCGCTTTTTCCGACAAGCAAAAGCTTCTGGAAGAACTGGCGCGCAAGGCCGGATCGATCGTGGACGTGCCGGCCGACCGCATCCTCTCCGAATTGCTCAAGCGCGAGCAACTTGGCTCGACCGGCGTGGGCGGCGGAGTCGCGATCCCGCATGCACGATTTTACCAGCTCGACAAACCGCTCGGCATGCTGGTCCGGCTGAAGAAGCCGATCGCGTTCGATGCTGTCGACGAAAAGCCGGTCGACACCGTGTTCCTCCTGCTGCTGCCGGAAACCGGCGATCCGCTCGGCGCGCTCGCCGGCATCGCGCGCGCTCTGCGGGATCCTGCTATCATGGCGGCGCTGCGGCGTGCGCGCAGCGCCGCGGAAATATACCGCGCGCTGACCGCTGGCTGATCGCAGACCGGCGGCGCGCAAAACACTGCCATTGCCGGCTGCGTCGTCGCCGATCATGGTGCGCGCCGTGTTGCAAGGATGTGGAGGAGAAGTGATCCCATGGCCGATGAACTCGTCTTCTATACCAACCCAAGATCACGCGGCCGCATCGTGCGTTGGATGCTCGAAGAGATCGGCCATCCCTATCGCACCGAGGTCCTCGACTACGGCACCAGCATGAAGGCGCCCGCCTATCTTGCCATCAATCCAATGGGCAAAGTGCCGGCGTTGCGTCACGGCGACGTCGTGGTCACCGAGGCGGCCGCCATTTGCGCCTATCTTGCCGATGTGTTTCCACAGGCGGGCCTCGCGCCGCCGCCGGGCGATCATCTGCGCGCGGCCTATTACCGCTGGCTGTTCTTTGCCGCGGGGCCGGTCGAGGCGGCCGTGAGCAACAAGAATTTCGGTTTCGTGGTGCCGCCGGAACGCGAGCCGACCATCGGTTACGGCAGCTTCGAGCGGGTGATGAAAACATTGGAAGAAGCGGTGTCGAACCGCAATTATCTGGTCGGCGACAGCTTCACCGCGGCCGACGTCTATGCCGGCTCGCAGATTGGCTTCGGCTTGATGTTCAAGACGATCGAAAAGCGCCCGGCCTTCGAGCGCTACTGGAATCGCATCGCGGCACGACCGGCCTATGCGCGGGCGCGCGAGATCGACGATGCGCTGACAACGCAGCAGACGGCGGCGAGCTAGAGCGCGATCCGGCCAAGTCGAATCGGCTATTGCCGTCATCCGCTCGTCGCCACGAAAGCGGGGGCCCAGCGTTTGATCGCCACGTCCACGCATTCCGTGTGGGTTGCCGCGTGCGCGGCAATGAGCGGAATTTTTATCACCCTGATCGGATTTGCGTTTTCAGCGGCGCCCGTCGTCACAGCCGCCGCAGCAGCGGCTCGCCGACGCGAACGGCGGCTCCCTCGCGGATGGTGTCGGCGAGCGTAAAACCTTCCGGCGCAAAGACGATGATGGTCGAGCCGTGCTCGAACCAGCCGAGTTCGTCACCCTTGCGGAACACCGCATCGCAGGCGATGACTTTGGGCCCGCGACGGTCGAGCTGCAAAGGCGGGTCGAGGCAATGCAGGCGAATGCCGGCGACCAGGATGGCGGCGACCGCCACCAGGGTCAGCGGCTCGCCGTTCGCCGCGAGCCTCAACCGCAGCACCGCGCGCTCGTTCTTGCAGAACAATCGCTCGATGCGCTTGAGCGCGATCGGGTTGACGTTCCAGGTGTCGCCGGAAATGTAGATCACCTCGCCGATGCGGCAGTCGTGCGGCGCATGGAAGCGATGGTACATGCTCGACTTAAGCCGCAGCGTGGCATAGCAGCCGTCGCGATGCGTTGCGGCGAGATCGCGATCGCAAACGAGTTCCTGAAGCGAATAAGGAAAGCCTTTGGCCTGGTAAACATCGGTGCCGGCGATGGCGCCACAGGCGCCGACGATCGCATCGCACGGGCTGACCAGGATGTCGCTCCTTGCATCGATCGGGCGGGCGCCGTCCTTGAGTTCGCGCGTGAAGCAATCGTGCATGCTGCGGAATTGCGTCTTCTTCGCCTCCGCCAGATCGAGGTCGGAAAACAGCCGCCACACGGCAATCGACAGCTCGCGAATGAGCGGCTGCTCGATGCGACTGAACCAGCCGATGAACTGCGTGGCGAGCCGCCGCGGGATTCGGTTGGTGACGAGGAAATTGATATTCTCCTGCGCGAACACGCGCAGGAGCTGGGAACGGACCGTCATGGTCCTGTCAACTGCGCCGGGTAAACCCCGATTCGATGGGATTCGCAACAACTTGGGGTGCCACGACGCTGGCGCTCTATGGCGCCGGCAGTGCCGCGCTCGCGACCTCGCTGGCGAAATTGCGGCGGCGGTTCGATCTGTCCCAGGCCAAACATCGCTCGCTGACCGGCCACGCGCGCATTGCGCGCCGGCTCGCAGCCTTCGTACCCGGCTATGATTATGACGAAACGCGGTTCTTCCAATCCGATCATGCGCCGGCGGACATCGCAGCGTGCCGCCGCGCGGGCTTCGAGCGGCTCTCCACGCTCTACCGGACGCGCTTTGCCGAGACCATCAGGCGCACCGCCGAGGCGGCCCCAGATATTTCCGATCTGCGGTTCACCGACGCCTATCGGGTGCCGTTCCAATATAGCCGCTATGTCCGCACCCACCTGCCGTCCGCCGCCTTCGTGCAATCGAGCGCCGGCGTGACCGTCACCGATCTCGACGGCAACCTGTGCTACGACGTCGGCGGCTCTTACGGTGTGAATCTGCTCGGCTACGACTTCTACAGGGGCGCCATTGAGCGCGGCGCGGCACGCGTGCGCGCGCTCGGTCCGGTGCTTGGTCCGTTTCATCCTTTGATCATCGAAAACGTAAAGCGCCTGAAAGAGATTTCCGGCCTCGACGAGGTGTCCTTCCACATGTCGGGCACCGAAGCGGTGATGCAGGCGGTGCGGCTTGCGCGTTATCACACCCGGCGTTCGCATCTGGTGCGGTTTTGCGGCGCCTATCACGGCTGGTGGGGCGACGTGCAGCCGGGCATCGGCAATCCCGTTCCGGCGCACGAGACCTATACGCTGCGGGATATGTCGGAGGACACGCTGCGCGTGATCCGCACCCGGCGCGATATCGCCTGCGTGCTGGTCAATCCGCTGCAGGCGCTGCATCCCAACGCTTCCGCGCCGAGCGACTCCGCGCTCCTCGACAGCACGCGGCGGGCTCATTTCGACAAGGCCGCCTACGCCGATTGGCTGCGCCGCCTGCGCGCCGTCTGCACCGAGCGCAACATTGTCCTCATCTTCGACGAGGTGTTCGTCGGCTTCCGCCTCGCCCAAGGCGGCGCGCAAGATTATTTCGGCGTGCGCGCCGATCTCGTCACCTACGGCAAGACGCTCGGCGGCGGACTGCCGATCGGCGTCGTCTGCGGGCGCGCCGATCTGATGCGGCGCTTTCGCGACGACCGCCCCGCCGACATCTGCTTCGCCCGCGGCACGTTCAACTCGCACCCCTACGTCATGGCGGCGATGAACGAATTCCTGCGCCATCTGCAGACGCCGGATGGCCAGGCGATCTATCGCGACCTCGACCGCACCTGGAACGAGCGCGCGCGGCGGCTCAACGAGCGGCTGCGCGCCGAAGATCTGCCGGTCGCGGTCGCCGCCCTGTCGTCGGTCTGGACGGTCTGCTATCGCGAGCCGTCGCGCTATAATTGGATGCTGCAATATTATCTGCGCGCCGAAGGCTTGATGTTGAGCTGGATCGGCACCGGGCGTCTGATCTTCAGTCTCGATTACAGCGATGCCGATTTCGCGGAGGTCGCCGACCGCTTCGTCGCCGCCGCGCGCGTCATGAAAGCGGACGGCTGGTGGTGGCGCAATCCGGCGCTGACCAACACATCGATCAAGCGGACGATCTTCAAGGAGATGATCGCACGCCGCTTGTTTGGCACGCCCGATCATGCACGGCGGTAAACACCGCTCATTCCTGCGCAAGCAAGGATTATCCAGAACTGCTCGGACAGCGGCCGGATTGCTGCTTGCGCGGGAATGAGCGGAAATGTCAATCACGTCAGGTGAGGCGCTTCTTCAGCTTCCTCGTCGTTCCACTCCGCGACCTCACGATCGAGGCCGGGATCGATCAACTCTCCGCGCAACAGCGCCAACGGCGCCTTGTGGTAAAGCTTGATGTCGTGGAACGGATCGGTGAGGATTTTGCTCGCCCAAACCAGCCCGGTTTGCACGTCCCTGATCAGGAACAATTGCACGGTCCGGAACAGGACGCCGCCGACGCCGATAGCGAGCCAAATTTCCGCGAGCTGGCGAATGAACTCGGTCTTGCTCGCCGCCGGCCGCAACAGGCCGAAGAAAGACGGATCGAAATAGAGCGGCAGCGGCGACAGCGCCCAGATCGTCAACAGCACCACCTTGCGGCGCAGATTATAGCCGACTTTGATCTCTTCTTTGTATTCGTGGCTGGCGTGATTGACCACGTCGTAGTCCTTCGGCTCGAAGAAAAAATGACCGGTCTGCCGGGTGGTCATCGCCACCAGCCATCCGGCCAGCGCCGATATGGCCGGATCCTTGAAAATCATCACATAGGAGAACAGAAAGCTGATCGCGCTGACAAGGTGAAGGGACTGATTGATCCGGCTGTGGTGATAGTAGCGATGATCGTCCCAGCGTTGCGTGCGCAAAGCGGCAAGAAAACCGTCCATTTGTCTCCCCCGTGAGGTCGTCCGTTCCTGATATGGCGATTCGGTGAATCCCCGATGACAAGAGAAACAACGTCACAAGAGGGGTTGCCGGAGAT
>Ga0335075_10010369_pt1 | contig 14153 bp, 12 predicted proteins | sample Lox_Sample_24_FD_206723 | JGI IMG/M metagenome (GOLD analysis project Ga0335075, IMG submission 206723) | Soil microbial communities from Loxahatchee National Wildlife Refuge, Florida, United States - Lox_Sample_2.4 | ecosystem: Environmental > Terrestrial > Soil > Wetlands | place: USA...
TTCCGGCTGCGCATTCCGAAGACTGCGCGGGGCCACATTCATCTGGTAGCGCGAGTGAACTACCGCAAGTTTGCCTGGATCAACACGCAGTTTGCCTTCGCCGCCAAATTTATCCCGACCGGGCCGCACGAGGTATCGCCGGCCTACGACGATCGCAGGATGGTCTTCACGGCCAGCACCGCGGATGTCTCCGGGAAAATCAAGGCCATCCCGAATCTGCCCATCGTCGTCATGGCGCAGTCCACGGCGGAACTGACCGTGTTGCCGCCGCGCACGCCGCTGCCCGCGGCCCAGGCGGTGACCGAGAAGGCCGACTGGCACCGCTGGAACGACTACGGCATCGGGCTGTTCCTGCAGGGCGACCTGAAAGCCGCCGAGATGGCCTTCGATCGCGCCACCCAGTGCGCCCCCGCCAATCCCGACGGGTGGGTGAACATCGGGCGCGTGCGCCTCCAGGAAGGGAATCTCGCGGGGGCAACGGTTGTGCTCAACAAGGCGCTCGCGCTCTCGCCGAACCTTGCCCGCACGCATTATTTCCTGGGCCGCGTGCTGCGCCAGCAGGGCGATTATGCCGGGGCCATCGCGCAGTTCAAGTTTGTGATCGTGCAGTATCCGTATGATCGTGTCGTGCGCAACGATCTGGGGCGCGTGTATTTTCTCGAGCGGCGCTATGCGCTGGCGCGCGATCAATTCCTGCAGGCCATCTCCGTCGATCCCGAAGATCTCGAGGCGAATTACAATCTGATGCTCTGCTACACCGGCCTCGGCGACGACAAAATGTCCGCGGCCTACGAGGAGCGATACATGCGCTTCAAGGCCGATGAAGCGGCGCAGACTCTGACCGGTCCCTACCGCGCGAAGCATCCATTCGACAATCTGGAGCGCCAGCCCATTCACGAGCATGACTCCGTCCCGCTGGCCGGGGCCAACGCCAACAACGGTCCGGAGCCGAACCTCGTTTTGCCGCCGGCTGCCGGGAAGGCGCTGAGCAACCAGGCGGCCTTGACCACACCGCATGTGCTCGGCGGGAGTATCCGTTGAGATCGTCCCGCGCTGCGCTCATTCCCGCCGCCATTGTCGCCCTGGCCGGGCTCACGGTGCTCGCCGCTGCCGCCGGTTCAGCTCCCCAGCCTGCCGCTCCGGCTGAGCACATCCACTTTGCCGACATTACGCGCTCGGCGGGCATCCACTTCGTCCACAACAACGGCGCCTTCGGGAAAAAGTATCTGCCGGAGACACTCGGTCCCGGCGTCGCCTTCATCGACTACAACAACGACGGCTGGCAGGACATCTTCTTCGTGAATGGCACGCGCTGGCCCGGACATCCCGGCGCCGTGACCACGCCCGCGCTCTACCGCAACAATCGCGACGGCACCTTTACCGACGTGACCAGGCAGGCCGGGCTCGCCATTCCGATGTATGGACTCGGCGTCGCCGTCGGCGACTATCTGAACAATGGCTACGACGATCTCTTCGTGACCGCCTACGGCGGCAATCACCTCTTCCGCAATAACGGCGACGGGACCTTCACCGATGTGACGAGGGAAGCCGGCCTGGCAAGGTCGGGCACGGAAGGGCTAAGCACCAGCGCCGCCTGGGTAGACGCCGACCGCGACGGGCGCCTGGACCTGCTGGTTGCGAATTACGTGCAGTGGTCGCCGCAGACCGACCTCTACTGCACCATGGACGGCGTGCACAAGTCCTACTGCACGCCGGAGTCCTACAAAGGCGCGTCGCTGGAGTTGTGGCACAACAACGGCAACGGGACCTTCACCGACGTGACGAAGCAGGCCGGCCTGTACGATCCGACCTCCAAGAGCCTTGGCATCGCCATTCTCGATGCGAACCAGGATGGCTGGCCCGACATCGCGGTGAGCAACGACACGGAGCCCAACAAGCTCTACATCAACAACCGCAACGGCACGTTTACCGAGAGGGGCATCCCCGAGGGCATCGCGTACAGCGAAGACGGCGTGGCGCGCGCCGGCATGGGCATCGCGGCCGCCGACTACGACCAGTCCGGGTATCCGAGCCTGCTCATCACGAACTTCTCGAATCAGATGATTGCGCTCTATCAGAACCAGGAGAACGGCCTTTTTGTCGACCAGGCGCCCACCTCGGCCATCGGCCACACCAGCCTGCTCACGCTGGGATTCGGCTGCTTCTTCTTCGACTACGATCTCGATGGCTGGCCGGATATCTTCGTCGTTGACGGTCATCTGGATCCCGCGATCGAAGCGATCCAGCGCCGCGTGCACTATGCCGAGCCGCCGCATCTCTATCGCAACCTCGACGGCAAGAACTTTGTGGATGTCGCCGCGCAGATGGGAGCGGCCTTCGACGCGCCGCGTGTAGGCCGGGGCGCAGCCTACGGCGACATCAACAACGACGGCGCGCCCGACATCGTCATCACCACCAACGGCGGTCCCGCGCAGCTTTTCGAGAACCAGGGCGCGACGAACCATGCGCTGCGCATCAAGCTCGTCGGAACAAAATCGAATCGCGACGGCATCGGCTCGGTGGTTTGGGTGCAGTCAGACACCACCTCGCAGAAGCAGATGCTGACCAGCGGCTCGAGTTATTTGTCGGCCAGCGAACTGGTGCTGACCTTCGGGCTGGGAACGTCAACCAAAGCCAACATCATCGAGATTCACTGGCCCAGCGGGGCGGTCACGCGCCTGACGAACGTGCCGGCGGATCAGATTCTGACTATTCGCGAGGGTTCCGGCATCATCCACGCGGAGCAGTTCCAGAAACGCGCCTAAAGCCGGAGCTTATTTGCGGGCCTTTTCCTCGGGCACAATCACCGGGCGCCGCAGCGGCACCATCGCGGCGCTGGGTTCGCCCACCTTCTGCAGCCGCGACAGCATCTCGGTCCGCACGTATTCCACAAAATCCTGCATCTGCTGGTTCATCGCCTCCATGCGCTCGCGCATCTGCAGAATGATGGCGATGCCGGCGATGTTCACGCCCAGGTCGCGCGCGAGGTTCAGGATGAATTCCAGCCGCTCCAGGTCCTCGTCCGTATACAGGCGCGTGTTGCCCTCGGTGCGCGACGGCTTCAGCAGCCCTTCACGCTCGTAGAGCCGCAGCGTCTGCGGGTGGATGTCGTACATCTCGGCGACTGCTGAGATCATGTACGCGCCTTTGGATTTGCGTTTGGTTGGCATATCCGCCTCTCGTTCTGACCCGCGCCTTACGGCGCAAACAGCCGGCACTCTGCTTCCTGTTCCATCGTGGGCTTGCCGATGGCAATGCGCCGCGGAAGCAGGTTCCGCAGGTGGCCGCCGTAAATCCGGTAGGGCACCGTGACCTGGATCGCGTAGCCGCCGGCGACTTCGATCGTCATGTCCACCGCATCCACGTAGCCTTCGGCCGAGGGCTGCGCCAGGCTGACATTGACGCCGATCGCGGCCGCCTGCAGCTTGCCCCTGCGGGCGCGTTCCTTCACGTGCTCCGCCAGCAGCTTCCACTGCCGCGCCGGATCGTGCGGCAATCTGGGAATTTCCAGCACTTCGCGCGCGATCTCCCCCTCCGGGCTCATCGAGAAGCCAAAGGGCCCGATTTCGCCATAGCGGCGCAGGATGAGCCGCGCATAGGTCATGGCGGAGTTCATCAGCTGCGTCGCGACGTGCTGGCTGCGGTCGGTCTCGGCCGTCATCGCGCTGCTCCTTTGTCCACCCTGTAGACGCAGTGCTCATAGTCGCGCCAAAACACCATCCTGTGCAGCGTGAGCCCGTTCTTTTCCGCGACGCGCCGCGAAGGCAGATTCTCCGGCCGGATCAACGAGATCACGTGATCGCAGCCCAGCCTGGTGAAGGCATAGTCGCGCACCGCGCGCGCCGCCTCCGTCGCGTAGCCGCGGTTCCAGCAGTCTCGCCGTACGTGATATCCGATCTCCACTTCCGGAGGCCCTTCGGGCTCATGCCACACGGGGCCGCAGTCGCCAATCACTTCTCCCGTCTCCTTCAGTATCATCGCCAGCAATCCGGTGCCGGAGGGATAGCGTTCCATCTGCCGCGCAACCCAACCGTCCGCTTCTTCACGAGTCAGCGGCCGCGGATACCAGCGCATCGTCTCCGTATCGCCCCAGACGGCAAACAGCGCCGGCGCATCGAGGGGAGTCATCTCGCGCAGCCGCAGCCGCGCTGTTTCCAGCGCGACCATGGCTATACCTTTGCCCACAGCGTGTCGCGTGGATCGTCCGGGTTCAGCCGCGCAAACTCGCGCAGGATTTCCCGCGAGCGCTCGTCGCGCACCTGCGGCACCGCCACTTCCACCGTGACAATCTGATCGCCGCGCACGCCATCCCTGGTTGCCGATGCGACGCCGCGCTCCCGCATGCGCAGTTTTTGGCCGCTCTGCGTGCCGGGCGGAATGCGCAGCTGCGCGCGCCCATCGATCGTCGGTACTTCGATGCGCCCACCCAGCGCCGCTTCCGACACCGTCACCGGGATCGTCAGCAGTATGTCGTCGCCCTGGCGCGTAAACACCGGGTGCGTGCCCGTGCGGATGATGAGGTAGAGGTCGCCCGCCGCGCCGCCGCTCGTGCCGGCATTGCCTTTCCCGGCCAGGCGAATCCTCTGCCCGTCGCGCGTGCCCGGCTTAATGCGAAATTCCAGCGGCTCCGTGCGGTAGACGGTGCCTTCTCCGTGGCAGGTTGGACAGGCGTGCTGCACCTTGCCCGTGCCGCCGCAGCGCGGGCAGGCAATATTGAACTTCATCCGCCCGCCCATCTGCGTTACCTGGCCGGTGCCGTGGCACTCGGGACATTGCTGCGCGCCGCCCGTGGAGGCCTTGCCGTGGCAGGTGGGGCAGACTTCCTGGCGCTGGATCTGCAGGCGCGCTGTGCCGCCGCGGATCGCGGTCCAGAAATCCACGTTCACCTGATATTCGAGATCAGTGCCCGGGTGCGGCCCCTGCTGCTGGTGCTCCCGGCTGAACATGCCGGAGAAGATGTCGCGGAAACTGCCCCAGCCGGAGTTGCCCGCGCCCTGCGCCGCTTCTTCTGAGAAGTCGAAGCCGCCGAAATCAAACGGCACGCCCTGTCCCTGGCCTGCCCCGCGCCCTGCGCCCGCGCGCGCTGCCGCCTCGGCGGCGGCCGGGTCGATCTGGTCGGAGTAGAAGCCGAACTGGTCGTAGATCTTCCGCTTCTTGTCGTCGGAAAGAATGTCGTTGGCCTCGGAGATTTCCTTGAATTTCTCCTCAGCCTTCTTATCGCCCGGATTGACGTCGGGATGATACTTGCGCGCCAGTTTGCGGAAGGCCTTGCGAATCTCCTCCGGCGTGGCCGCTTTCTTCACCCCTAGCGTCGCGTAATAGTCTTTTTGCTGGGTCGGTGGCATGCGCTACTTCCGAGAATACAGAATCACGAAATCAAGTCCTTGCCCGGCGCGCAATTGTTCGCACTTCCACACGGTCTCGCTCATCCCCACCCCAATCGTGCGTCCCTCAATTGCGTCCTTGCCTGAAAGTTGGGCGTTCCTCGCGGAACGCCCCTCTGAAACTCTGAGTTCGGAGATCCTTCGTCGCTCCGCTCCTCAGGATGATGCCGCGAGGCTCGGACGCCTCGCGAACGGCATCATTTCTTGTCTTCCACGTCCACGTACTCGGCGTCGATCACGCCTTCGTCTTTCTTCTGCTCGGTCGTGCCTTCGGCTGCCGCCGCGCCGTCGGTCGGCGGAACGCCCGCCGCTCCGGCCGTCGAAGCATTGGCCTTGTACATGGCTTCGGCCAGCTTGTGCGAAGCCTGGGTCAGCTTCTCCCGTGCCGCGTTCATCTCGGCCGGGCTCGGCGTTCCTTCGAGCGTCTTCTTCGCCTCGGCCAGCGCCGACTCGACGTCGGCCTTCTCCTGGCCGCTCACCTTGTCGCCGCTCTCCTTCAGCATCTTCTCCATGTTGTAGACGAGCCCGTCGAGCTGGTTGCGCGCCTCGATCTCGTCGCGCTTCTGCTTATCCTCGGCGGAGTGCGCCTCGGCTTCCTTCGCCATCCGCTCCACTTCTTCCTTGCTGAGGCCGGAAGACGACGTGATGGTGATCTTCTGGTCTTTGCCCGTGGCGTTGTCCTTCGCCGTCACGTTCAGGATGCCGTTCGCGTCGATGTCGAAGGTCACCTCAATCTGCGGAATGCCGCGCGGCGCCGGAGGAATGCCGCTCAGCTTGAACTTGCCCAGCGTGCGGTTCTGCCCGGCCATCGGCCGCTCGCCCTGCAGCACGTGCACCTCGACTTCGGTCTGGTTGTCGGCCGCCGTCGAAAACGTCTCCGTTTTCTTCGTCGGAATGGTCGTGTTGCGCGGGATCATCGGCGTCGCCACCGCGCCCAGCGTCTCAATGGAGAGCGTCAGCGGCGTCACGTCCAGCAGCAGCAGATCTTTCACTTCGCCGGCCAGCACGCCGGCCTGCACGGCCGCGCCCACCGCGACCACTTCGTCCGGGTTCACGCCCTTGTGGCCTTCCTTGCCGAAGAGCTCTTTCACGAGCTGCTGGATGCGTGGCATGCGCGTCTGTCCGCCCACCAGCACCACTTCGTTGATCTTGCTCGCATCCACGCCGGCATCGGACATCGCCTTTTTGCACGGCTCGACCGAGCGCTGGATGATGTCCTCCACCAGCGATTCCAGCTTCGCACGAGTCAGTTTCTTCACCAGGTGCTTCGGCCCGCTCGCATCGGCCGTGATGAACGGCAGATTGATCTCCGTTTCGATCGCGGTCGACAGCTCGATCTTGGCGCGCTCGGCGGAGTCGCGCAGCCGCTGCAGCGCCATCTCATTGCCCTTGGCGCGCAGATCCAGGCCCTCATCCTTCTTGAACTCGTCCGTCAGCCAGTCCACAATCCGCTGGTCGATGTTGTCGCCGCCCAGGTGCGTGTCCCCGTTGGTCGACTTCACCTCAACGACGCCTTCGCCCACTTCGAGGATGGAGATATCGAACGTTCCGCCGCCGAAGTCGTACACGGCGATCATCTCGTCCTTCTTTTTGTCGAGCCCGTATGCCAGCGCGGCCGCCGTCGGCTCGTTCACGATGCGCTTCACGTCGAGGCCGGCAATTTTGCCCGCATCCTTGGTCGCCTGGCGCTGCGCGTCGTTAAAGTACGCCGGCACGGTGATGACGGCTTCCGTGACCGGACCACCCAGATGGTCTTCCGCCGCCTTCTTCAGCTTCTGCAGAATCAGCGCGGAGATCTCCGGGGGCGTATACAGCTTGCCCTGCGCTTCCACGGCGACATGATCGCCCTGCTGCACGACTTTGTAGGGGACCATCTTCATCTCGTCGCTGACCTCGTCGAAGCGGCGCCCCATGAACCGCTTGATCGAATAAATGGTGTTCGCGGGGTTGGTGATGGCTTGGCGCTTGGCGACCTGGCCCACCAGCCGCTCGCCGGACTTGGTAAAAGCCACCACCGAGGGGGTCGTCCGTCCACCCTCTTCATTGGCGATCACTTTTGGCTCGCCGCCTTCCATCACTGCGACGACCGAGTTGGTCGTCCCCAAATCGATGCCGATAATCTTTGCCATGGAATCCCTGCTCCTGAAAAGTGTTCAGCTCCCTCAGCTTTGCACTTGAGTGAGTTATTGTCAACTGATTTGATGCGGAAAGTCACATCCGCGATGCGGCAATGCTTAACTTGCTCTAAAAATTGTGCTTGGGGGTCGTTTTCAGCTGCGAATTACCAGGATTCCAGGATATCCGCCACCGCCGCGCTGGCAAAATCCGCCGCCAGCCGGTGGGTGGCCGCCGAATTCTCCTGGATATAGCTCGCCAGATCCTGGCTCTGCTCATATTGCTGCCGGAAGAGGTAGTTGGAGTTCTCCCAGATGGTCTCGCCGTGCTGGTCAACGAGCTTCAGGCTGGCGGTAATCGTCACCAGAAAACTGGAGCTCTGCCCGGTGGCGGCATCGTAGGTGAGCGGCACGACCTGGTAGCTGGTGATGGTGCCCAGCAGCGTGGCGTCAGCGCCGGAATCCTGGCCGGCAACGATGTGATACGAAGTGCGGTCAGTGAATTCGCGAATCACCGCCTGGGTGAACGCCGCTTCCGTGTGGTACGACTGCGTGTTATTGCGGAAGGCCGGGATCGCCAGCGTCCGCGCATTGCTGGGCAGGCGCACTGCCCCGTTCACGGTGTGATAGCCGCAGCCGCCGACGAGCAGCATCGGCGCCAGCAGGAGAGAAGCGGCCCAGCGCGGATTCATGCTGCTGCTATTCTCGCAGACCTGGGAGGAACTTGCGCCGGCATCCGCCGTGAGCGGAACGCTTCTCCAGATCCGGGACCCAGGGATTTTCTGGAACTGCGCCGGCGCGGACTGCGTATCATTGCCCATGAGCGCTGCCGGCACACTCTCGTGGAATCTGGGCATGCTGGGGTTCCCCCGGACCGCTGTCCGTCCGGAGGAGCCAGCTGTCCGTCCGGGAGCTGGCTGGCAACGGAATGCGCCCGGAGAGCGGCCCGCCCATCGCGCCGCTGACCGGGCTGTGGAGAGGCCTCTGGAAGCCGACGGTTCCATCCTGGTGGAGCGATGCCTGAAAGGGGATTCGTTCGCATGGACGGAGCTGGTCAAAACGCACCACCGCCGGGTTTACGGTCTTTGCTATCGCTTCACCGGCTCCACGGCCGATGCCGAGGATCTGACTCAGGAAGTTTTTCTGAAGGTCTACGGCAATCTCGCCGCCTTCGACCTGGGGCGCGGCACCTTCCAGACCTGGATTACCACGATGACCCGCAACCTGCTGGTGGATCACTTCCGCCGCTCGCGGGCCCAGCGCGTGACCGACTCCATTGACTCGGGCTGGGAGGGCGACGGCGAAGAGCTGCCGATGAGCGCGCGTTTGGCCGACCACGGGCCCACGCAGCACGACCGCGCCGTGCGCAAGGAGCTTGAAAAGATGGTCCAGGAAGCGCTCACCCGCATCTCACCGGAGCTGCGCGAGGCGGTGATTTTGCGCGACTTGCAGGACCTGGACTATAAGGAAATCGCGCAGGTGCTGCGGATCCCCGAAGGTACCGTGAAGTCGAGGATCAGCCGCGGCCGGGCGGAACTCGCCCGTTTGCTGGAGCGTAACAAAGAGCAGGCGGTTTAGGCATGGCGGAGCAGAGCAAATTCGGACAAAAGCCGCAGGGGAATCCTGGCGGTCTCCGCTGTGAGGAATGGGAGTTGCTGCTGACCGATGCCCTGGACGGTCGCCTGCCTCCCGCGGAGGCAGCGGCGTTTGCGGCGCACAGCGCCGAGTGCCCGGGCTGCGCCGATCAGCTGGCCCATGTACGCCAGGGGCGCGAGTGGCTGGGCTATCTGCATACCGAGCCGGAAGTTCCGGCCAACCTGGTCAGGCGGATTTTGGACAAGACCGTAGGCGCTGGAGCGGTTCCCGTGCCGGTGCTCGCGGGAGCGGGGCAGGGAACCGGCGCGGTGGCCATGGCGGTGCCGTGGCGCCGCAATTTCCACGAGATGCGCCTGCTGATGACCGTGGCGATGGCCTTCTTCTCGATCGCGCTCACGCTGAACCTGGCCGGCATCAAGTTCGGGAACCTGCACATGGCCGATCTGCGGCCCGCCAGCATTGGCGGGGCGCTCTCGCGGCAGTTCTACGGAGCGCAGGGCAGCGTGGTCCGGTTCTACAACAATCTGCGGTTTGTCTACCAGCTTGAATCGCGCATGCGCGAGCTGCGCCGCGATGTGGATACCACGCCGGCAACGCCGCGCCAGCAGAAGAGCGCGCCGGCGAAGCCCGGCGGCGGCAACGACGGGCTCCTGACCCCCGGCCCTGGCTGGGGCGTCATCGTTCGAGCACATGCCTGGGCCCGCCAGATGGGTCCGGCGATCAACAACAAGGATGCGGAGCTCACAACCGGGCTCCCGCAGACCAAGAATGAAACAACTGAGGTTAGCCTTTTGATTTCCCCTGAATCTGCAACAGCCGGGCCGCGGCGGCGCGCTGAGACCGCCGGGTACGACGGAAGGAGCCTGGCATGAACTGCGCAAATCATCCCGATGCGGCGGTAACCGCATATTGCCAAAACTGTGGCAAAGGGCTGTGCAGCGCCTGTGCGCGCACCGTAGGCGACAGTGTTTTCTGCGAGCCCTGCCTGGCGGCGCGCATTCCGGCGGCGCCTGGCATTCCTCCGCCCTCCATGGGGCCGAGTCCCGGCCTGGCGACGCTGCTGGGCTTCATTCCCGGCGTGGGCGCCATGTACAACGGCCAGTACATCAAGGCCATTGTGCATGTGATCGTGTTCGTGGTGCTGGTTGCGATGTCGAACCACTACTGGGTGTTCGGCGCTCTGATCCCGTTCTGGATCCTGTACCAGGTCTTCGACGCGCACCAGACGGCAAAGGCGCGCCGCGACGGAATGCCGTTGCCCGATCCGTTCGGGCTGAACGAGCTGGGCAATGTGCTGGCCGGGCAGGCTGCGCAGCGCGGCGTGCCTCCCCCGGGCGCCCGTCCCGTGCCTCCTCCGGGCGCGACTGGCGCACCGCCGCCCCCGCCTGCCGGCGACTGGGCCGATCAGTTCGGACGTCAGGCGGAAGCGTTCGGACGGCAGGTCGAATATCACGCCAAGGCTTTTGGCCAGCAGGCCGAGCAGTGGGGCGAGCATCTGCGCCAGCGCATCGTCGAACAGTCCGCGCACGCCGCGTATCCACCCCCTCCGCCGCCTCCGCCGAACTGGGGCGCGGGACCGATGGCTTCTGGATTCGTCCCCGGCGCCGGCTATGCGCCACCTCCGCCTCCGCCGGGGGCGTGGACTGGCCCGGTTCCTCCGCCCGTGCCGCCTGTTCCCCCTGAAATGGAGCTGGAGCGCGCGCGCCGCGAGCCGATCGGCGCCATCATCCTGATCCTGCTCGGCATGCTGTTCCTCTTCAACACGCTGGGCTTCTTCAGCTTTGGCTGGATCAACCACGGATGGCCCTTTGTCGTGATCGCCATCGCGGTGTGGCTCGTTGTGCGGGGCTGCGGCGGAGCATGCTTCCGCTTCACGCCCCACACGCCTCCGCCGGGCGTCACGCCGGAGCAGCACGGCAACGGCGGTCCAACGCAGCCACCCACCGGAGGTGCGCAATGAATCAGTACATGCTGCTGCACCGGATGTTCTGGCCGATCATGCTGCTGGTCTTCGGGGTGACGGCCATCCTGAACGAGTACACGGGAATCGGCTACGACAAGAGCTGGCCGATCTACGTGATTGCGTGGGGCATTCTGAAGTTGGCCGAGAATGCCGTGCTGGCGCAAAATCCGCCGCCTCAGCCTCCGCCCTATCCCGGTTATCCGCCGGCTCCAGGCGCGAGCTACGGTCCGCCGCCGGGGAGCACTTCGGGCCCGACGGGACCCACCACCACGGCTATTGTCCCCTCGCAACACGAAGAAGGGAGATAGCCATGAGCACGCCCCCCTTCAATCCGCAGGATTCGCGCTGGCAGGAGAAGCAGGCGCGCTGGCAGGCGAAGGCTGCGCGCCGTCAGGCCAAAGCGCAGTGGCACGCGCAGAGACAGTATTACCGCAGCTACTGGAGAGGCTGGCGCCGGCCCACTTTTGTCGGCCCTGTCATTCTGCTGGCTATCGGCGTGATCGCTTTGCTGATGGAAACCGGCCGCCTCGATCCCCCGCAGTTCTGGGACTGGTATGCGCACTGGTGGCCCCTGCTGCTGATTGGCCTCGGCGGCGTGCTGCTGGTCGAGTATCTGCTCGACTGGAACCAGCCTGGCCTGGGTCATCGGCCCGCGGGCGGCCTGGTCTGGCTGGTCATCCTGCTCATCTTTCTCGGCTGGGTCTCCCGCAATGGCCGCCTGGTGGGGCCGTTTGCCTGGCAGTTCGACGGCGACAACGACTTCCTGAACTGGATGGGTCCCGAGCACGACAAAGACCTGCAGATGAACTACGTGCTTGCGGCTACGAAACCGACCGTGACCATCAACGACCCGCGCGGCGATCTCACGCTCGGCGCATCAGCCGACGGCCAGCTCCACATCAGCGCGCACGAGGTGGTGCATCGCGATTCCGACCAGAAAGCCGAGCAGATCTTCGACGAGCTGAAGCCGAAGGTGGACCTTTCGTCCGGCGGAGCGGTCATCACCCTTCCGGAGAAGGACGGCGCGAGTGTCGATCTGACTGTACAGATGCCCGCGGCTTCGTTTGCCAACGTCACCGCCGGCCACGGCGACGTGACGGCCGACGGCCTGGGCTCCATGGAAGTAACGGACAACCACGGCGACGTGAAGCTGGACGACATCGGCGGCGATGCGCAGGCGCACATGAATCACGGCGACTTCTCCGCGCATGCGGTTCAGGGCCGCGTCCTGGTGGACGGCACCGGGAACGACGTGACGCTCTCTGAAATTCAGGGCTCCGCCGCCATGAACGGCGACTTCTTCGGCGACATTCACCTGGAGCAGATCGGCGGCGCGGTTCACTATCACTCCAGCCAGACTTCGCTGGACATTCCGCACCTGGAAGGCGCGCTCACGCTCGACAGCGGCGATCTGAACGTGAACAAGGCTTCCGGGCCGGTGGATATTTCGGCTAAATCCAAAGACATCGAGCTGACCCAGATCGCCGGCGACGCCACCATCGATGACAGCGACGGCGACGTGAACCTGGTGGCCGCCGCCCCGCTGGGCAACGTGCAGGTGACCGACCGCACCGGCGACGTGGTGGTGACCATGCCCGAGAGCGCCAGCTTCACCGTAACCGGCAGTGCCAGCAGCGATGAAAATGTCCGCACCGATTTCCCGCTGAAGATCACCACCCAGGGCGACCAGCAGACGCTGGAGGGTACCGTCGGCCGCGGCGGCGTGCAGCTGCAGTTACATGCCGAGCACGGCGATCTGGAGCTGCGCAAAGGCGCCGACGTAACGCTGGCCTCCACACCGCCAGCCAATGCGAAACACTTCCGCGTACCTGCTGGCGCGAAGCCGAATACGTCGGAGGAGTAGGGAACTCTGGCTATTCCGGCTGCGAGCCGGGTGCCTCCTCGCTGACTGCAGCGAGTGCCAGCGGCTCATCTTCGTCGATCGCCTGGTCGACCAGGGCGGGTGGCAGCGATTTAGTCGGCTTGACGCCGAGCGACTTCAGCATCTCCGCCTGGCGAATCGCATTGCCCTTGCCCTGCGCGAGTTTCTTGTAGGCGTCTTCGTAGCTTTGCCGCGCCACTTCCAGGCTCTTGCCCACGTCGGTCAGGTCTTTCGCAAAGGCCGCCAGCTTGTCGTACAGTTCGCCGCCGCGGCGGACGATCTCCTGCACGTTCCGCGTCTGCTGCTCCTGCCGCCATAACTGCGCCACGGTGCGCAGCACAAAGAGCAGCGTGGTGCGGCTGACCAGCAATACGTTGCGGTCCCAGGCTTCCTGCCACAGGTTTCCCTCGTGCGCCAGCGCGAGCATAAACGCCGGCTCGATGGGCACAAACATCACCGTGAAATCGAGCGAATTCAGCCCATACAGTGCCTGATAGTTTCGCTGTGCGAGGTCGCGAATGTGGGAGCGAATCGATGCGATGTGCCGCTGGAGCGCGGCGTCGCGCCCGTCATCCTCTTCGCCGGCGCAGTACTCGTCGTAATCGCCCAGAGAAACCTTGGCGTCGATTACCAGGTGACGGTTTCCCGGCATGTCGAGGATCACGTCCGGACGTGCTCGGCTGCGATCCTCGCGCGTAAAGCTGCTTTGCACGCGATATTCGTGCCCCTCGCGCAGCCCAGCCGACTCCAGCAGTTTCTCCAGCACAAACTCGCCCCAGTCCCCCTGCGTCTTCGACGAACCCTTGAGCGCCGTGACGAGATTGTTGGCGTCAGCAGAGAGGCGCTCATTCAGCGTGCGCAAACCCTCGATTTGCGTCTTCAGCTCGGACCTTCCCGCGATGCCGTCCTTCTCCAGACTTTCCACTTTCTGCTGAAATTCGCCGAACTTCTTCTCGATCGGCGTGAGTAAAGTCGTCAGGTTAGCCTGATTTTGCTCGGTGAAAGTTTTCGATTTCTGTTCCAGAATCTCATTCGCCAGCGCCTTGAACTGGTTCGACAGCTCCTCGCGCGCTTGCCGCAACACAGTGATCTTCTCTTCCGCCGCGCTACGTTCTTTATCGAGGGCCGTCCGCGACTCGGCAGTTTCCACGCGCGCTGCTCCCAGGTCCCTGCGCAACTGCTCGGCCTCAGCGCCCGCCCGCTGCTGCGATTCC
>Ga0335075_10010370_pt1 | contig 14152 bp, 16 predicted proteins | sample Lox_Sample_24_FD_206723 | JGI IMG/M metagenome (GOLD analysis project Ga0335075, IMG submission 206723) | Soil microbial communities from Loxahatchee National Wildlife Refuge, Florida, United States - Lox_Sample_2.4 | ecosystem: Environmental > Terrestrial > Soil > Wetlands | place: USA...
GGCTTCGTCCGGGCTTGACTCTCTCTACATGATTTCGCTGATGCACTTCACCTCCACCAAGTATCATGTCAGAAGACCAGCATCCGCAGATCTCGCAGTCAGCTTCGATGACCGTTTCGGAAATAGCTATTGCACAGATTGATGTTATAGCTAAGATCAACAAGCATGATACTGAAATTGCAGCTGCGCAACTGAGCACTCCTGTTGTCAACGGGATGAATGGGCTCAAAGGCGCCAACGGAGCGAACAGCGGCACAGACGGAATCCACTAAATTAATACAACACACCAAATCAACGGATCAAATGGCTTCAACGGTGTGAATGGCTTCCAAAATGACAGGGCCAGTAGCATCAATGACTCTGGGAACAACTCTCAGGCCGTCCTTCTGACTGATGCAAACTGGTTCCTGGGCGCCCAGATACTGAGACAGCTTCTCGAGAGGCGTACCATCCGACGCGTAGTCGCAATTGTACGCGGCGACAACCCACGGGCCGCCGAAGCTCGCACGATCGACTCAGCCCGCATAACACTCTGGTGGGCAGATCTACACAGCGAGAAGCTGGAAGTCTGGAGGGGGCGACTTATCCATGACGCGTTTTGGTCTCGACTCAATGCACTGGAAGCTTCTTACGGACACGGGGATCTTTGACGCCACAATCCACAACGGCGCCACACTGTCCACTGGAATAAGAGCTATGCAGCATTGGAAGCTGTCAACGTCCTCTCGACCATAGAGTTACTGCACCTCTCAGTTACTGGCTCCCGACCCAGACTCTCATACGTTTCCGGCAGCCGCCAGTGGCTCTCGGAGAACGAGGACGACGAAAACATAGCTAACGAGCTCGCTGTCTCAATCGGGTACAACCAAACAAAATTTGTCTCCGAAGTCGTTGTCAGGCGTGCGGCGCGGCGCTGCGAGCCAGGCCACTGCAACCTCGCAGTCGTCAAGCCGGGTCTGGTCATCGGCACGCCCTACGAAGGCATCGCCAATACAGATGACTTCATCTGGCGCCTGGCTGCCGCCTGCACCAGCATCGGGGCCTACAACGACGACGATGCAGACATCTGCCTCTACCTGTCTGACGCGTCAACAACGGCCTCCATCGTCATCGACGCCGCGCTCGCTCCAGCATCTGATGCAGGTCCCGTGCACCACGTCGCCGACGGCATGACTTGGGGGGTGCGTTCTGGTCTGTTCTGCGGGGTATGGGCTACAAGCTTGCGCCAAAGAGCGCTTCGCAGTGGACCCTCTGCCGTCCGGAGTGATCTGTGTGCGCGGAAGGAGCGGCACCCGCTCTGGCCTCTCTCGCACATGCTTGACAGCATGGAGAGGGATATTCGCCAGGCTGTGGTGCTGGCTGATGCGGAGGTGCCGCCGCTGCATCTCAGGATGGCTGTGAGGAAGAATGTGGAGTTTCTTGGGGAAGGTCGGGTTCATTCCGTTGCCTAGCTCTAAAGTACGTGTTGATGGGGCTGGTGAGGCATTTTCACGGTCGCGGTTCGGGCAGGGGGTTGCTGAGACTGCTTTGAGTCGCCCAACGGGCTAGAGCCGTTAATGGTTTCGGGAGTGCTTCTCTTTTTGTCTTCGTATTTCTTAGTATTTCCACCCCCAAACCTCTGCAATTTATATTCTCTGTCAGCTGATGATATTTTCGGGCCCCTTACCTTAACTATGGCTGTTGGAATTACAGCTATAGTAGATTAAACAAGCATCATGACTAACTTTAAGTACTGTATCTGCCATATCAATAATATGTCATTTCACGAATGAAGTAAACATTTTAAATTTCTTTGTTGTGCTTCATCAATTAGACTGACAAACTCCTCGTCTAGGATAAATCATTGGATAGAAATCTCGCATTTTTGCTTCTCATAAACTAGCCCTCAATACACAAGTTTATAAAACCAATAGGAGACGTAAACTAGAATGGCAGCCACAGAACTAAAAATTGGTCCTGCTTGTGATTGAATATCACGGATAATGTAGCGTTCGATGACAGTTCTCGGAGCCCCTTCAGTAAAGAACATGTCTTGCATATTACCGAATGACCTTTCCTGAACTTTTTTGGCTCGTTTGAACATGTTGTCTTCAAAGGACTTCACCTTTGTTATCAAGGCAGTCTCACTATGTTGCTTTTCTGCTTCAATAATGGCATGTGCTAGATTTAGGGAGTCTTCCATCGCCAAGTTCACTCCCTGTCCGGAAAACGGCACGGTCAAATGAGCAGCGTCTCCCACAAGTGTAACCCCCGGTCGATTCTCCCAGCTATGGCCGTTAGGCAACATGTAAAGTCGCCGGTAAATGAAGCTTGCGTCATCGGCCATCTCAATGAATTTCAAGTGCTCCGGTGACCAGTCACGGTATTCGTTAAGAAGAAAGGCCTTCACGGCCTTACTGTCGTTGATGTCAAATTTCTGAGCCTTATCCCAAGATTCGTCTCGTGTTGCCCATTCACCACAGGACAGACTTCCATCCCCCATCTGCTGGACGGTAAGAGAGCGATGATCCGAGTACGAAAAGATAGATCCTCGATTGACGAGTTTATAAAGATCAGGAAAGCGGTTCTCTGGATCCGATATCTTATAACGGAAGCCACCGAGAAGAACATAATGGGGCTGCATATCGGTTAATAGTGGGCGTACTCTACTCCAAGCACCATCAGCACCAACGATAAGATCGAAGCCACCTAAATTGCATTGCTCGAAATGGAGTGTTAAGTCGTCACTGACACTCTTTAAGCGGAAGCCCCACCGAATCGTATCTGCCGGTAATGACTCATAAAGCAACTTTCTCAACGATTCTCTGTCAATTTCAGGTCGTGCATGGCTACTGCCTTCTTTTGTTCCTGGTATGCTGATATACTCTTTGAGCCGTTTATCCGTGACTTTCAATGCCCCGCCGTCGAAACGAGCATGTTTGAGAAACTCGTCATAAAGGCCTGCTTCTCTGAGAGCCGCAAGTCCAGAATTGGGATGTAGATCCAGTGTACCACCTTGGGAACGAACGTCCGGTGATGTTTCGCCTTCGAAAATAGTCACGTTAATGTTGGCCTGGATAAGGAGCTTAGCGAGCGTACACCCTGCTGGCCCAGCGCCAATGATAGCAATCCTGAAGTTGGCCATTTGGTGTGAAACAGCTACTCCTTTAAGCTCACACTATGACAGCCAGTGAGAGAAGCGATTCAGTGATTGACGGGTACAATATATATGTAGCCGCATGGCTTCGGCCGTTAAGACCAACAAAGCACAGGGGCTGAAGCGAATACGAAGTACGTTTAGCCTGAGAGTGGGCAGGCCGATGGGACAAGTCCCAAAAACAAGTTTAAAGAACGGAATAACTGTCTGAACTCCGTAGAAAGGGTCTTGTCGCTTTTACCGTATAATTCGTGAGGTGGAAAACAAAAGGCGGTAAATAGATTCGGGAAGACTAATGTGAACTTCGAATTTCGTCGCAATCGCAGTTGTCGGTCCCCGTAGTCACATGGGATAGCTTTTTGGGGGGTTCCAGATCCGTATGATAATCCAGTATCGTCGCGCCTCCGAAATGGAGTACAGTATGAGCGTGATGGCTAACTGATAAGCGCTCTGCCAAAAATCATCTTCCACATTGGGATAGTGATGAGCGGCGCTGACCTGGGATCAGGCTTCTTATTTAGGATGGTGGGTGTAGGAAGATTAGTTGCGAGTGCGAGAGCGGCCATTGTGTCTTGGAAGAGGTTGATCCACATCAACTGGACAGCGGTGAGGACTGATGTCTTGGTGGAGCTGGCTATTGCGGAGACGAAGGTGGGCATTATAGAGGTGATGCTAACTGTGATCTGGAACTGCACACGGGAGTCAGCTAAGTAAGGCTTGAGACCAGGAGATCAGATGGCATGTATTAGATGGGATATTTATACCTATCAGAACTTTTCGACTGCGTCGTTGACTGCTCCACCCCACATGATAGTTTTGGCAATCGAAGAAAAAGTGTCGTCCATCAAGACGATGGAATAGGCCTCTTGTGCAATCTCGGTGCCTGATATACCCACTGAAAGGCCAATATTAGCCGCCGCTAGAGCGGGAGCATCATTGGTCCCATCGCCAGTCACTGCAACTATCTCTCCCATCTCCTTCAGCCGCGTTACCACGATCCGTTTGTCGTCTGGACTGGACTTTGCTAGGACTTTCAGATTCGGGATGATTCGATCCATCTCCTCTGTGCTCTGAGCCCTGAACTCGGGCCTTTCCATGGCGATGTCACTGGCCATAGCTGTAGTTGTAGAAGAAAGAATACCACATTCTTTCGCAATCGCTTTGGCAGTGAGAATGTTATCTCCCGTGACCATGCGTACAATCGCACCTGACTTGCGACGGGCCTGCACTGCCTCTTGAGCACCTTCACGAAGTGGGTCACAGATGCCAACGAGGCCAAAGAACCAACTGGGTAACCAAACACACAGATTCGTTATTGACTTTCCAACGGCAGGCGAATGCGTTACCAGCAAGCTTGCCATCAACAGTGACTCTGACATAAAAGCATGTCGCATTATCGGGTAGGCATTGGGTTCGAAGCTAGTCTCTACTGAGACGTACACGACTTCCTGCCTTGGTTAGCAGACGAATGTAAGGTCAATTTGATGCAACTTACCTGCTTTTGTGAATTTACTAGTTGCATGCTCACTCCAAATACCGTAGTTCTCACTTAAAAAAAAATAAAAAATAAAAAAAAAAATACCGCGGCTTCTTCTAACATGGTCTATGTGCATCATACTTGTCGAAAATTTGTCTTGTCCTTCAATGTTTTCTTGGCCTTCAACGCTTCCTTGTCCTTTAACGTTTTCTTGGCCTTCAGCGCTTCCTTGTCCTTCAACGCTTCTTTGTCATTCAACCTTTTCTTGTCCTTCGCCCTTCAGCGCTTCCTTGTCCTTCAACGCTTTCTTAACATCCAGTACGTTCTTAACGTTGGACGTTTATCCATTTTTTATTTTTTTATTTATTTTTTAGATTTTCAATGCTTCCTGAGATTCCGGTTGCTTTCTAGAATTTGCTGTACATTCAGTTCCTATAATTATTACTAGCTATCTTACATTTTACATCATATCCTTTGACCAGCTTATTCGTTCCCCTCGGGAGCAGGTATGCTCTCTGGATATGTGACTCGGGAGTCCAAGACGTGAATTATTTCTCTGGTAAGTGCGACGTACTGGACGAGGAAATTTTGGGAAGGGCCTTGTCCCGAGTCTTCGGTTAGACCATTCGGAATATCAGGAAAGTAATAGCAAAGCCTGGCAAGAAAATGATCATTTGTCTTACGTGGGAAGTTGTCTAACAGCATCTCCGCCACCTTTTCATACCCTCTTTCAGCTGCCTATATAAGTGCTGTCCTGCGCTGGTCCTGCACCTCGATATTCGCTCCCTTGTCTAACAACATCTCTACCACCTTCTCATACCCTCCCTCAGCTGCCTATATAAGTGCTGTCCTACCATATTGGTCCTACGCTTCGATATTCGCTCTGCTGTCTAACAGCATCTTCACCACCTTCTCATGCCCTTTCTTAGCCGTCCATATAAGTGCTGTCTCGCCACAGCGGTCTTGTACCTCGATATTCGCTCTGTTGTCTAACAGCATCTCCATCATCATCCCATGCCGTCTCTTCGCTGCCCGTATAAGTACTGTCCAGCCATTCTGGTCCCGCGGATGTCTCTCTACCAATCTTCCTGCGAGACTAGATTCCGAAGGCTGATTGGAGATAAGTTTCCGGGCTTGCTGCCCCTCTAGTTCTCGAGTTCCTCAATGAGACCCGTTGGTGTGGCATGAGATCCGGCAACCAGTGGCTTACCGTCGGACTGGTGAGGAGGAGTTTGAATACTGCGGCAATAGCTTTATTTGCGATTATGCTGCCAAAGCACTCCATCATCAGATCGTAGTCTCCCTTCCAGACTTGTCTTTCGTAATATGATATCCCATCGACGACGCAATATACCGTGATTTCCTTCGGCACGAGCTCAACCAGATGGTAGAACAGTTGACAAATGTCTTTGAACGAAAGCTTCTCGAAGTCTCCTTGAAAGGCCGAGAACCAGATTGGTGCGGAGTCCGATATGCACTCATTCTGAACCAGACTCAAAACCAAGAAGGCGACTAGGCTCCTCATTAGCCCTTGTGGGCCCATGAGGTCGTCATTCGATGTTGAATGCTGCCCACAGAAGAAGGCTAGAACCACATTGGCGCGGGCAGAACGACGGAGGGCATGAGTCAGAGTCGCGCAGACATGCGTGATGGGCGAGATCTTGGTGTTCTGAGACCGATCTGTACAGCCATTCACGAGCACAACACCTGACTCTGGCGAGTGCAGTAATTGCTGGACCTGGGTTGTTTGGAACATGGTGGCTGCGTGTGAAATGGCGTCGCTATTCAGCGAACGGCCGCGTCGAATGATGTGTTGCTCGTCGTCAAGTGCTCCGAGGTGGTGAACGTTCATTAGTCCTAGCAATTGTCTCGGAGTCACTGGTGTCGCTGGCTCGTAGACGGGAGGAGACTCCGTTGATGACTTCTCTTCCTCATGTTGCTCGGGTTCTTCTCAGGTAAGTGAGTATAGCGTACCCCCTAAAACAATAGCGGCTTTCAACTTACTCAGATACTCCATGAGGAAGCTGAGAAGACTATTCTTGCCGGAAACCGCGTCTAGGGTAGTTTGGAAGGATTTCTGGTGTTTCAGAATCTCGTCGATCTTCCCACGTAGCTCCCCAACCTCTTCTTCGGTTTGCTGCGTGGTCACGTGGATATCCTTCGACATCTTGTAATTATTTTGGATAGTCTGGTGCGCGCTGACTATGATGTTGTCCATTATTTCCTCGGCGTAGACCCGAACCCTTTCGGAGCTGATGCGGACCGCTCCGAGGAGATCATCGATATCGGAGCCCTTGAAAGGACTCATAGCTTTGTTGACTTGTGATTGATCATCGGTACAAGTTCGAAGATGTATTGTAGGGAGGTACTCACCGAAAGTTCCTGGATTTAGTCTATCAATCAAGACTGGAAGGGTGCGTAGGAGAGTTTGCTGCAGTTCTCTGATCATTCCATGAAGTCTACCGCTTCCTGGTCGATCCCGCGGAATGCTCTCAGCTTTGCCATAGGCCATCATAATGACGTTGGGGATGTCCTCAAACGCGCGAAGAATCTTCTGCCGGTTCTGCGACCGGTGCCGAGCGAGCTATATGGACTAGGCTCAGTCGATAGTCAAGTGAACTATGTCTCGAAGACCCAACTTACGCTGAATATGACTGCTAGGCCCCCGTTCAAGACACACAGGTTGTCTGGAAGAGCTGCCAACCCGGGAGCCAGGACATCGCCCATTGTCCCTAGCGCCCGCCACGCTCTTTGATGGAATTTCTCTCCACGATTATTGCTCTCAGAAACCGCGGCTTGCGCCCTTTCCAGCTCGCGGAGAACATCATGCCACGTACATTTCAGCAGATCGAAGTCGAAGTCAGCTTGGTCCGGAGCCTGTTTCTGGTATCGCTTCAGGGTTTCTTCGAGGTCACTTGACGCAGTCAGTTCGTACCATAGGAGCTTTGAGAAGTCATTCGTGAGGGCTTACGAAATCTCTTTTGATTGATATTTTGACATCACCGTGTTGAAGTACGATTCCACCCCAAATGCCTCGTGAAATGTTGCCGCTCGCTGGTCTATGAACCCCCTTGTAAATGCTATTGATGCTGTTGATGCATCATCTCTGTCGGCCATCTCGACTCTGCTTTTGAAGAATGAAATAGACGACGGAATGAGTATTTGCTGGGGTCTTGACACTCGTGACTCAGATGTCAATTAGATGCAGTTACGAGGCTCCGAGACCAAAATTGAGATCTTAGAGAACGGGACAAATCATTGAGCCAGTTGTGCAGTGATTTCAAAGCGGCATTAAGCATTCACACCTTCATACCGGGCGTCGATGATAAGAGCCATCGGATCTCGGATCTTTCGGCAGCCTAGCGACAGAATTTGGAACCTCAGAACGGCGCGGACGCCTTCAACTTAGCATAAGGAATGTCTGACCTTGATGATTTTGGACTACTGCGGCGGTGTTCCAAAAAGCCTTGGGCGAGGTTGCACCAATTGCACAAGATAACACTGTTGGGAAGCCTGACTTAAGGCTGACACGCCGACCCCAAAACCTAAGGATTAGAAGGCGACCAGTCAAAACTGCCTTGTTTATCTGCAATCAGTATAAATATAAATTGCATGAACACGTCAGCCCGAACAATACGACACTGGTGCAGGGTATCATGCGTGAGCTACACCTTCAGCACGCCTGCCCTCTCCACGGAAACGCCTTGACCAATCAATGGGTGCTGGAAAGACAATTTGCAAAGGATTTCATGTACTGTGGCCAGAAATGTGCATTTTGGCTAAGGGGAAAGGGTGTCATCGTAAACTTGACCACGGAAGGCGCGAACTCAGGAGTTCCTGCAAAGGCTGCCTAATTTTCTTGAGCGTTTATACAGCCTAGGAACGGTGCAATCGCGGCCTGCAATATCTGTTTGTCAGTCACACGGTGAAATCGTGGATTAAGAAATTCTACTCCGAAAATCTCAACATACGATACGGCAGTTGATTAAGATCCATCCAAATGGAGACTTTGAACAGCGAGGATAGCGCGGTGATCTTGGATCTCAGGGAGCAGATCAAGAGATTAGAGACCAGGCTAATGGGTATTGAGAGTCATGGTAAGGTCGACTCCATTAACGAGATATCGGGTTTTATCGAAGTCGACGAGGCCAGCTCCGGAGCGCACGGCGCTGATATTGACCATCTGACGAATCTCAACTTTATTCCCGAAGTGCGAAAATGCAATTTCATGGAATTCAAGAATCGCTTTAGCGAAGATGATGCCCGCTACGCTGTTGATGTTCTGGTGTCAGGGGCCCTTTTTGAACAGGAGTATCTGGAGGAGCAAGCACTGCGTGACAAACTATTTGAGCACGGACAATCCAACCCTCGAGCGGCAAAACGAAAGACGGAGGCTTTTGTGAAGGAGACGAATCGAAGTAATGACGCCTTGCGCAATGATCAATCTGACCGTACGTGGATTCGGCGGATTCGGCTTCAGGCCCCTGCTCTTCTCCAGATACTTGCCAAGGTCCAAGGAGAGACTTGGTCAACCAGGCCGCGAACTTATGATCGCCCGTTCTGCACTCTTCTGCACTTCCATCCTCAGGTAAAACAAGCTCTGGCTGAGCTTGAAGAGAAGTGGGCCATTCAGAGTGAGGGCCATCACTCAGACAGTTCTGGAATGACGCCGCGGGATGACGGACACGGACGCGGGGAGAAAGATTTACTCGACGACAGCCAAGCCACCTTGGCCATTTTGCAGTCCTATGTTGAATTCATTGATGAGGAAGTTATACCTGAATCACATCACTTTGACAATCTGGACTACTCGAGCGACGAAAAAATCATATTCTCCGATCTTTGTTATCTTTTCAAGCCTGGAGAATACATTTACAAGCCGCTCGAAGGTGAACAATCAGGGGAGGGTCGTGATCATCGGATGGGAGAGAGAATCTGGAGAGTTTTCTTCGTCAATGATGCCATTAGGAACTATAACTTAACGCCTCCGGATCATCGAAAGTACTCGAGCCACGAGCCAAGTGAAGATGACAGCATTTACTTCACTGTACATGCGTATCACATTGACTATACAGGCGATGAGTTTTGTGTTGTCACACATATTTTCAAGATATCACCATATGAAGGGTGGAAACCCATTAACACCTTACCCATATACCCACTGCGATTTAACCCAAGCCATGAAGCGTATCTGGACACCTCACTGAAAATTGGCGACCAGGTCCTTCGTTTTATAGAGTCAAAGCACGCTTTTTACAATGCCTGGACCGTTATGCGCACTCCACAAGGAGGGTTCGCTACTGACGCCAATGGGGTAATCATGAAGCACCCCGAATATATCAACAGTGAGGTTATGGTGGACTTTGGGGAGGCTTTTCAGGCTTGTCCTTCTTGGCGACCAAAGCGGACTGTCTTAAAGACGGAATTTACTAACAAGATTGTCATTTCTGACGACTTCACCATACGCTGGTGGTCGGGGAGGGACAGGACAAAATTGCTGCGAGAGACCAGAGAGATCATCCCGTACCGTACGGCAGTGCACCACTTGAAACGAAACAAATTTGTGTTAGAAGACCCTTTCCTGGCTGCAGTGTCCCAAAATCACCAAAGGGGACAGCCGACGACTAAGCAATTTCTCCGCCGTGAAGAAAAGATTCTGATGCATTGTCGCGTATTCGCTTACGTCTTCCGAGAGCGAAAGTTCGCTCAGCTTGATGTATCGAGGTTGACGCCATCTGCGCGGAATTTCGATGCACTTGAGGCGTTGAAGATTTCCACCGGCACCAAGAAACTTATACAAGGCTCCGTTCGGGGCCATTTCCTTCTGAAAGAAGCCGAGGGACGGTATGGCGAGGAGGGATTGTCTCTGGATGTAATACAAGGCAAAGGAACTGGGTTGTTTATACTCCTACACGGCGTCCCTGGCGTTGGTAAAACCGCGACCGCGGAGGCGGTAGCACAGGCCAATGGCAAGCCATTGTTCAAGATCACCTGTGGTGATATAGGTCTCACGCCAGATCAAGTCGAGACCTCCCTGAGAGCCATATTTCGGCTTGCGAGTATATGGGACTGCATCCTCTTAATGGATGAGGTGGACACCTTCTTTTCGCAGCGATCGAAAGGAGACTCTGCGATCACCAAGAATGCGCTTGTTTCAGGTGGGCGACGCTTAAGTGCTAAATTCGAAATGAGACGAAATGACTAATCTATCTAGTGTTTTTGCGAGTTCTGGATTACTATACTGGCATTCTCTTCCTGACTACCAATCGATCGGGTGCACTCGACGAAGCCTTCAAGTCACGGATCCACTACAAGATCTACTATCCTCCACTGACAAAGGACCAAACCCTCGACATATGGAAGCTCAATATTCAGAGGCTTCGCCACATCAACGAGCAGAGCGAAGAGAAACGGCCATTGGAGATTTTCGACTCTACCGTTCTCAACTTTGCGGAACTCCAGTTCGACGACAGTAATCGACGGGGTACTGGTCAGTGGAATGGCCGTCAAATCCGTAACGCCTTCCAAGTGGCAAGGAGTCTTGCATACTACGACGCCCTGACCGAAGCCGATCGAATGGAGGATATTGGTTCGAACGAGCCAGTCCGGCCTGCTGTCTTGGATGTCAAGTACTTTCGCATGATGCACGAAATAACAGAATCGTTTGACCACTACATGTTAGAGGTGTTCTCCGGACTGAACGATAGGGATTTGGCTCTGGAGATGGAGCATCGGGCAGACCACTGGACAAGTGATCGATGGTACCGGTCGGTACAGGCACGAGAGGACCACGACGATCAGTACAATGACTACAACGGAAGATCTCCGTTTGACATTGGCTCACGTCAAGATTCTGCTGGTCGGCCAAGGAGTACTAGCCACCAGGGTAGTCGTCCGTCTCTTGCAGTTCCAGGAACTTCGCAGCGCTACCCACCGAGTTCACTTGCACCACCTTTGAGTGGGGGATACGACGAGACCAGTATGGACGATAAGGGTTCAGGTCTTCTTCAACCGACCTCACCTAAGCCTGGCCAACGGCGGCCGTCCCAGCCATCTGAAGAGCCGACCATAGAGTTTCGAAGAACCTTACCGTCCGAAGGCGAGTACACATTTCAGAGCTCAAACACTGGCCCAAGGTTCGGTCGAAGCTTTGGGCCTCCCGAGTCCAGGCCTTTTGGAAGAAGCGGCGGGACCTACAGTTTCGAGAGAGACGCTCGTAGCCAGAGAGAATTCGATGCTAATCAGGGTTATAGAATGGAGAGAAATGAGCACGGGAAAAGAGAAAGGTCGTAAAGTATTGCAGTCAGGGATCCTTGGAACTGATTTGAAGCTAGGACAAGTGGGTTTCCAGGATAAATCTTCCAGCCACCTGGGACGGCTGACGACATAGGAGGGGTGGCCTAGCTGTTGTGTCCTGAAAAACGTGTAGGAGATTTAGCTCCTGTGAAAAGGGGAATCCTAAGGCGCTGTGCAACCTGGGTAGGAACTCTCAGGACAGCATGCCTCCCAGGGCCTTTCTTCCAGGAGTTATCTCTTTGCACGCTGCAACTATAACATTTTAGCGCGTCTTGGCATTTTAGCGAGAATGCGCTGTGGTTTAGTGATTAAGGCCCTGAAGTTTAGCGACTGCTTAGCCTAAGGATAATATTTTAGCGATGCTGCTACTCTAAACTCAAATTTTGGCTCACTAAAAAATGTCAAGGCGCTAAAATGTATAGTTGCAGCGGGCGAAGAGATAACGGTCCCACGACCGATATGATCCCAGAAAACTTTTTCCCAGGGGGTATGCTATCCTGGGCCCGAATGGCTCCCAGGAAATCAAGTTTCTCTAAGCTTCTTTCCCTTCATTCTCATGAGCCTGCAATAGAGTACGTCCTGTTCCTGCCATCAAAATTGGAAATTATATAGAAGGGCAGACTAGAAAATTAATAGTTAATTTTTCTTTTTAGTGCACTAAATATTTAGCGACTGATAAGGTTATGGAATACGCTACTGTCAGCCACATCACGTAAGATGACCAGGGTCAGTCCAATCCCAATTAGGATGTTGGCATGCATTCAAGATCAAGGTTTAGACTAACGTCCGTCCCTAGGTTGAGGGACGCACGCTGTTGCGAGACGAATTCACAGTTTAGACCTCTAAAGTCTCTCCCTCGCAGGTCTATGAAGATATAGTCCATGTGTCACTGTTCCGAAGCCATTTCTCCTCTAGGAAACCAGTCTGCAACGAGAATTACCGGGGTGTTGGTCATGCTGTCAATCGTTTCATTGACGCCGTCGATTGCCGCTTCAGCTATTCCCCTTTGCTCAATCACGGCCACCCACATATCTTCGAATTTCGGACCCATAATATGACAGACTCATTAAGAAAGAATACGGCTCTAAGCCTTGAAGACATTCTAGCTCCAGGGACATGCATTCTAAGAGTTTCGCCGTGCGGAGAGGGGACGTGCGGAGACGTTTCTGACTGACCCTGGTACGGCAGTCAATAAGCAGTGAAGGGACAAAACTCAAAATCCGCTTACAACCTAGCACTCGCCCCTTCGAAATTCGCATACACAACGTTCTACCAACATATATCTGATACCTTGCAGGCAAGTGCGGAGTACACAACAACAATCAGCACAATGGGATCTTGCTCTCTTATTGCGAGTAGAAGCTCGTGTAAGGAGTAGTAGAATAAATAATTGGTGTTGCTAAGGAAAATAAAATGAAGATTATGTCCGCCCCTTACCCCCTAGCTATTAGTCCCCGCTTACAGATCCGACATAAATTATCCAAAGAGCAGCATGGGCAGCAGTACCAGTGATCACGTCCTTATTTTCAATATCATGGTTGAACTCCAAGAAACCCCAGAATAAAACGATAGCTACGATGATCAATGTTACTCGGTATTTTTCTGTCACTATGACGAATGACATAAGGACTAGAGGTATGATAATGAAAGCCGCCACATAAACCCCAATAACAAATCGGTTAAGTATACCGAGCGGAGTCCACGCATTCTTCTTTGCTTTGACTATAGTTGGCCAAATAAATTAGCACTGCGGTAAAAGGGGAAATTTGATGCAACTAAACGAACCGTATCTCTCCAAGTAGTCCTGGGCGTCTTCATAGTATTTCGGCGTTTCCCACCGATATTGGTATTCGTTCTCTTCGTTTTCGTACCAAGCTTTCTCGTCTTGGTATCCTTGCTCTTTGTAATGATAATATATACTATCCAAATATTTCTGAATCCTCCTCCGGCAAAAGCGCTTCTTATAATCGATGAGGAGAACAGGGTTACAGATCAAATGGAGGTATTCCTTAAACTCCAGTTTATGGAAGGATTTTTTGAACTCATCGAACTTCCATTTTCCCTCGTCGTTTTGTGTCGATAGAATGAACTCATTGAACCTCCCTTCTCCCTCATCGGTTTGTGTTGATAGAACTTTAAGCCATTGCTCTTTCCCTTCTTCAGAGGGTTTTACTGCTATATAGTTTTGCGATTTTTCTTCGTTGTTGGGCATGACTCGCCTAAGAGGGGTGGAGAGACGGAGA
>Ga0335075_10010372_pt1 | contig 14151 bp, 11 predicted proteins | sample Lox_Sample_24_FD_206723 | JGI IMG/M metagenome (GOLD analysis project Ga0335075, IMG submission 206723) | Soil microbial communities from Loxahatchee National Wildlife Refuge, Florida, United States - Lox_Sample_2.4 | ecosystem: Environmental > Terrestrial > Soil > Wetlands | place: USA...
ACACCGCCCACGCGTGGCTTCGCCGGCTGATCATGGAAACCGCCCGCCGCCTCTGAGCTGCGGCGGGGTGGTGTCCTGCGGAAGGCCGGCCGAGAATCTCCCCGGCGGTCCCGCGTACCACCAGCACCAGGCCGACGCCCCGCCCTGTCGGCTACGCCATCGACGCGGACTGGAACCTGTCGGCTACGCCAGCGACATTGATAGAGGATGTCGGTGGCGTGGGTGACAGGGTTGCGGTGCTGTCACCTACGCCAGCGACCCGGGTCGGGGCGGGGCCGGGCGGGGCTTTCGCTGTTGGCGGACGGGGGTGGGGTTGAGTTTTTGCGGTGTAATGGTGTAATCAAAATTATGGGAGTTAGTGAACCGCTGGATGCGTACTCGACGATCGTCGCCGGGGTGGCTGAGGCGCTGACGCCGAGGGTGGCGAGCCTGCGGGTGCCGAAGCGGGGCGGGGAGTCGCTGGGGTCGGCGGTGGTTTTTACGGCGGACGGGTTCCTGCTGACGAACGCGCATGTGGTCGGGCGCTCGCCTGGGGGCACGGCGGCGTTCTCCGACGGGACGACGACGCCGTTCCAGGTCGTGGGGGCGGACCCGCTGTCGGACCTGGCGGTGCTGCGGGCGACCGGTGGCACCCCCGCTCCGGCCGAGCTCGGGGAGGCTGATGAGCTCGTGGTGGGGCAGCTCGTGGTCGCCGTCGGCAACCCGCTGGGGTTGTCGGGGACGGTCACGGCGGGCGTGGTCAGCGCGCTCGGCCGGTCGCTGCCGGCCGGCGAGCGCGGCCTGATCGAGGACGTTATCCAGACCGACGCGGCGCTCAACCCCGGCAACTCGGGCGGCGCCCTGGCCGACGCCCGGGCCCGGGTCGTCGGGATCAACACCGCGGTGGCCGGGGTCGGGGTCGGGCTGGCGGTCCCGGTCAACTCGACTACCCGCAGGATCGTGTCCTCGCTCATGCAAAACGGCCGGGTCCGCCGGGCCTACCTGGGCGTGGTGGTGGTGCCCGCCCCGGTCGCCCCGGTCTGGCAGTCGCGCCTCGGCGGCCGCGCGACCGGCCTGCGGGTCTCGTCGGTCGTGACCTCGGGCCCGGCCGACCTGGCCGGCCTCCGGCCGGGTGACCTGCTGCTCACCGCGGCCGGGCACGAGGTTGCGACCGCGCAGGACCTGCAGCGGCTGATGTTCGCGGAGGCGATCGGGCGCCCGCTCCCGATCACCGTGATGCGCAACGGCGCCCTGGTCGACGTCATCGCCGAGCCCACCGAGCTGGTGGCCGCCTAGCGCCGCCTGGCGCGCCCTGGGGCCGGCCGCGTCGCTCGACGTGGAGCATCGCGCCGTGCCGATGCGGTAGCCGCAAAGAGTTGTCCACACCCGGTGGACAATTCGGACGCGTTATCCACAGGCGGTGGATAGCCGCTGCCCCGCAGTTCGCTGTTCGGGCACGGTGGAACTGCGCGCCCGGCCGCTGCGGCCGCCTAGGCGCGGGAAGCACACGTAAAGCACGCATGGAGGATGGCGATATGAGCCAGGAGAACACGATCATCCTGCGCGGATTCGTGACCGCGGAGCCGAGGTTCTGGCAGTCCCCGCCCACGCACACGCCGCTGGCGGAGATCCGGATGGGCCACACCCCCCGACGACTGAATCGCGAAACCGGCGAATGGGTGGACGGTCCGACGTCCTACTACGACGTCAAGTGCTGGCGTCGACTGGCGCTGAACGTCAAGGGATCCCTCCGCAAGGGCGACATGATCCTGGTCAAGGGCAAGGTTTACATGCGCGAGTGGGTCGACGACCAGCAGCGCAAGCACGTGCGGATGCAGGTTGAGGCGGAGTCGGTCGGGCACGACCTGGCCTACGGCTGGTCCCACTTCAACCGCGGGGATCAGTCGCCGTGGAATTCGGCCCGGCGCTCGGTCGAAGGCGAGCCTTCCCAGCCGGGCGGGGACGCGTACCCGGGTGATATGCCCGCGCCCGACGGGGCCGACTATGAGGGCGGCGAGGACGTGGATGCCGCCGGTCTTGTGCCGCCGCCATCTGGTCCGGAAATGGACGACGCCGATTTCCAGCGGCTGACCAGCGATCTCGGCGTCAAGGCGGACGTCGAGCCTGTTTTCTAAATGCCTGATGACCGGCCACGACGGGTGCCGCATGTTTTCTTCTGCCTTGTCTACAGGTGAAGAGCGCGCGGCTGTGCGGCACCTGTCGTGCGCCTTTCCGCCGGGAATTAGCTCGCATTAAGCAAATGGCCGCTCGCATTCGGCTGAATTGAGCTGGGAAATGGTGCCCGCGCGCAGGCGCCGATCGAATGCCCGAGTTGGGCGCCCAACGCGTCGGCGAGTCTGCGCCGTAGAGGACGGCGAGTCTGCCGTCGAACCGGCGAGTCCTCACCCGCACGCGGGCGCCGATGCCTAGGCATCTCGGTGGGCATCTCGTTGGCACCTCGTTGTCTACCTGACTACGTATCTAGCCAGCTAGACCGCCTACCAGCACGGCACTGAGCGCGCCGGCCGTGCGCGCGAGCCGTCGCCGCCCGGTCCCCGACCCCGTCCCCGCGCCGCCTCCGAGCCGTCCTCGCGCCGTCCTCCCGCCGTCCTCGCTTGGTCGTCGCGCCGTCTCGGCGCCGCAGTGGCCGCCGTGCCCGCGCGACACGCGCGGGCACCCATCGGCGGATACCGATTTCTGGAAGTCAACCGCCCATCGACGGCCCCGCTCGAGACCTCGCCGTGACTTTCTAAATGCCCAGTGACCTGCCACTACGGTGCCGCACGTTGTCAATGGTCACTCTTAGTGACGATTGTCAAATGCACGGATCCCAATGTGCGCGCGACCAACATAGAAGTTCCGTGCGCGCACGGCACAGTTTGCATCTAAGGTGTCACCTAGAGTGACTTAGTTGCGCTAGGCCAGACCGGATGTCGGGGGATTCAAGGAAGGCGACCGCAGCGAGCATGTCAGCAGTCCAGGACGCGATGAGGCAGCGCCAGCAGGAGGTCCCCGAGGGCCTCGTGTGGCCGTGGCGCTGCCCGCTGTTCGACGAATCGTTTCCGTTGATCGTCTACGTGCTCACCGTGCTGGCCGGCTACTTCACCGTCACCGGCTTTGAGATCGTCGGCACGGCGGTAACGGCGGGTGACATTACCCTCTTTACCGGACTCATGTGCTGCGGTGCCGTCTGCGTCGAGGCGACCAGGCGGCTCGGCCAGCCCTCCGGGGTCTGGCGGGACCTGCTGTCGGCCTGGTGGCTGCCGGTGGCGCTGCTGCTGCCGCCGGTCTACGCGCTGATCGCGCCGGCCGTCCTCGGCCTGCTGATCTACGTTCGGGTCCGGCGCGGCGCGCTCTACCGGCGGGTCTTCAGCACCGCGGCGCTCGGTCTGGCCGGCGCGTGCGCCTCGGCCCTGTTCCGCTTGCTCGCCCCGGTGCTCGCCAAGAGCGACACGGCCAACTGGCTGACCTATCCCGGGCCGAACGCGTGGCTGATGCGGCCGCAGCAGGCCGGGCTCGCGGTCGCCTGCGCGGTCGCGTTCATCGTGCTCAACACCTGCCTGGTCGCGATCGCGGCGTGGCTGGCCGACCCGGACGCGCGGCTGGCCGACATGCTCTGGGATCGCGAGCGGATGCTGCTCGACCTGACCGAGACCTGCGTCGGCATCCTGGTCACGATCGCCTGCGCGCTCAGCGCGATCCTGCTCGTGGTGGCGCTGCCGCCGGTGATCCTGCTCCAGCGCAGCCTGCTCCACTCGCAGCTCAAGGCGCAGGCGCGGACCGACCCGAAGACCGGCGTGCTGAACGCGGGCGCCTGGCAGGGCGAGGCCGCGCTCGCGGTCGCCCGGGCCCAGCGGCACCGGGAGCCGCTGGCGCTGCTGCTGGCCGACGTCGACCACTTCAAGATGGTCAACGACACCCACGGCCACCTGACCGGCGACGCCGTGCTGCGCACGCTGGCGACCGAGATGCGCCAGCAGGTCCGCGACTCGGACCTGGTCGGGCGGTTCGGCGGCGAGGAGTTCGTGATCCTGCTGACCGCGACCGGCGCGGCCGAGGCGTGCCAGGTCGCCGAGCGGATCCGGCGCGGCGCCTGCGTGGTGAAGGTGCTCACCCCCGACACGATCGTCGGCGTCACGGTCTCAATCGGCGTGGCCGAGCTCGGCCGCCACGGGGCCGACCTCTTCGAGCTGCTCGCCGCGGCTGACCTCGCCCTCTACCGCGCGAAGAACACCGGCCGCGACCGCGTCTGCCTCTACGACCCGTCCGACGCGACCAGCGGCGCGACCGGCGCGACCGGCATGACCGGCATGACCGGAGTTCCCAGCCTGCCCACGATCCCGGCCCCAAGGCTGGACGAGGCCCCCCGGCTGAACGACGCCCCGCGGCTGGACGAGGCCGCCCCGCTCAACGACGCCCCCCGGCTCAACGACGCACCCGGCGCCGCCCAGCTCAATTGACGGTCAGAACAAGATCGTGACGCTGTGCTCATACACCGTCTCGTGCTTCTCCTGCTTTTTCCGCTCCCGCTCAGCGCCGCGCCGAACGCCGCCATATTCCCGACCCCGCGGTTTACCGTCTCCATGGCCTGCCGCGTGCTTCTCTTACCCGCGACGCGACCGAGCGCCCGGTCGAAGATGTTGCATTTGCTCACGACTATGCGGTCGCCTATGAAGGCCCGCGAGAAAACCACCGTCGCCAGACCGCTGGCCGACGGGGGCGGAGGCCCGCCGGGCAGACGCTTATCGATGGTGCCGGCCGGCCACGTATGCTGGTAGGTGGCAGTGGCGCACCGCCTGACTCACTGTGGACGGTGGCAGGACATGTCACGTTTTTTGAGGATGACGCCGGTTCGGTTAACCGCGAGCGCCACGCTTGCTGCCCCGCTGGGGCACCCCTGACGTAGACGTAGACGAAGGTTCACACACATGCCCGAGTACATTTACAGCTTGCGCGGCGTCCGTAAGGCGCACGGTGACAAGGTCGTTCTCGACAACGTCACGCTGAGCTTTCTCCCCGGCGCCAAGATCGGCGTCGTGGGACCCAACGGCACCGGCAAGTCCACGCTTCTGAAGATCATGGCCGGGATCGAGCAGGTCTCCAACGGCGAGGCCAAGCTGATGCCGGGCTTCACCGTCGGCATCCTCGCCCAGGAGCCGAAGCTCAACGAGGACAAGACCGTCCTCGGCAACGTCGAAGAGGGCGTCGCCGAGACCAAGGCGCTGCTCGAGGAGTACAACGAGATCGCCGAGAAGCTCGGCACCGACTACTCCGACGAGCTCATGGACAAGATGAGCAAGCTCCAGGAGCAGATCGACCACAAGGACGCCTGGGACCTGGACAGCCAGCTCGAGCAGGCGATGGACGCGCTCCGCTGCCCGCCGCCCGACTCCGACGTCACCAGCCTCTCCGGTGGCGAGCGCCGCCGGGTCGCGCTGTGCAAGCTGCTGCTCCAGCAGCCCGACCTGCTGCTGCTCGACGAGCCGACCAACCACCTCGACGCCGAGTCGGTCCTGTGGCTCGAGCAGCACCTCGAGAAGTACCCGGGCACGGTGATCGCGATTACCCACGACCGGTACTTCCTCGACAACGTCGCCCAGTGGATCCTCGAGCTCGACCGCGGCCACGCCTACCCCTACGAGGGCAACTACACCACGTACCTCGAGACCAAGGCAGCCCGGCTCAAGGTCGAGGGGGCCAAGGACCAGAAGATGCGCAAGCGTCTCGACGACGAGCTCGAGTGGGTCAGGTCGAGCGCCCGCGCCCGCCAGACCAAGTCAAGGTCCCGGCTCGAGCGGTACGAGGAGATGGCGGCCGAGGCCGACCGGAACCGCAAGCTCGACTTCGAGGAGATCCAGATCCCGCCGGGCCCGCGCCTCGGCAACACCGTGGTCGAGGTCGAGAACCTGGTCAAGGGCTTCGGCGACCGGGTGCTTTACGACGGCCTGAGCTTCAGCCTGCCCAGGAACGGCATCGTCGGCGTCATCGGCCCGAACGGCGTCGGCAAGACCACGCTGTTCAAGATGATCGTGGGCGAGGAGAAGCCGGACAGCGGCACGATCCGGGTCGGCGACACCGTCACGATCTCCTACTCCGACCAGAACCGGGCCGGCATCGACCCGGACAAGAACGTCTGGGAGGCGATCTCCAACGGCGAGACGTTCATCCACGTCGGCAACGTCGAGTTCCCCAGCCGGGCGTACGTGGCCGCGTTCGGCTTCAAGGGCGCCGACCAGCAGAAGCCGGCCGGAATCATGTCCGGCGGCGAGCGCAACCGGATGAACCTCGCGCTCACCCTCAAGCAGGGCGGCAACCTGCTGCTGCTCGACGAGCCGACCAACGACCTCGACGTCGAGACGCTCGCGAGCCTCGAGAACGCGCTGCTCGAGTTCCCCGGCTGCGCCGTGATCACCAGCCACGACCGCTGGTTCCTGGACCGGGTGGCGACCCACATCCTGGCCTGGGAGGGCGGCGCGAACTGGTTCTGGTTCGAGGGCAACTTCGAGTCCTACGAGAAGAACAAGATCGAGCGCCTCGGCGCGGAGGCGGCCAGGCCGCACCGCGTCACCTACCGGAAGCTGACCCGGGGCTAACCAGAGTCACCAACGGCCCGTTCGACATAAAGACTTTGAATTCAAGGACCTTGATGTCGAACGGGCCGTTGTTATTCCTCGGATGCTTTGGTCGCACGGAATAGCAGCGTGTGGCCGACGGTGATGGTGATCTCGGCGAAGCCGACTGTCTGCAGCCGGGTCAGGAACGCGGCGGGCTCGACCGGGTTGTAGGTGTCGCCTTCGTGGAACTGGTGCAGCCCGTCGCTTGGCAGGCTGTCCGAGCCGATCAGCGTTCCGCCCGGGCGGAGCGCGCGCAGCGCCCCGGCCAGGATCGCGTTCTGCAGGGCGGCGGTCGGGACGTGGTGCATCATGGTGAACATGCCGACGGTGTCGAACGACCCGTCGGGATAGGGGAGCGCGGTCGCGTCGCCGGTGACCGCCTCGACGTTCGTCCCGGCGAAGCGGCGGGCGAGCTTCTCGGCCGCCGCGGGCTCGAGTTCGAGCGCGACCAGCCGCTTGACCCGGTGCCGGAGCCACTCGGTCGCGGCGCCCGGGCCGGGGCCGATTTCCAGCAGGTTGTCGCCCAGGTCGACCCCGGCGGTGACGGCGGGTAGCACTTCGTCGTGGAGGAACGCGGCCCATTCGGCCGTGCCCAGCAGGTTCGCGTGGTTCTCGTTCATACGGCCGACGCTACGGGGTGCGATCGAACGGGCATAGCGCGTACGCTGCCAAGGTATGTCGCGAACAGGACAGCCTCCGGATTGCTCGGCCGACGGCTTCTTCGTCGCCACCTTCCCGATGCCGTCCGGCACCCTGTTCGACTGGCACGTGCACGACGACCATCAGCTCGCGTGGGCGTCGGCGGGCGTGCTGACCGTGCTGACCGAGGGCGCCACCTGGGTGCTGCCGCCAACCAGGGCGCTGTGGATTCCGGCCGGGCTGCCGCACGAGACCGGCGCGGCCGGGCTGGCGACGATGCGGAGCGTGTACGTATCACCCTGGCTTTCGCCGGTCGACTGGGCGGTGCCGACCGTGATCGCCGCGAGTCCGCTGCTGGCCGAGATCATCGGCTACCTGGGCGGCGAGCTGTCGGCCGAGCGTCGGGCGCACGCCGAGGCGGTGCTGAGCGATCTGCTCACGCCGATCCCGGTCACCGCGCTCGACGTCAGGTTTCCCGAAGACGAGCTGGCCGGGCCGGTCGCACGGGCGCTGCGGGACGACCCGGCCGACCAGCGGACGCTGGCGGAGTGGGGACGCGCGATCGGCGCGAGCGAGCGGACGCTCGCACGGGCGTTCGCGGCCGCCACGGGCCTGCCGTTCGGCCAGTGGCGGACTCAGCTCCGGATTCAGACGGCACTGCCGCTGCTCGCCTCGGGCGAGGCGACGGGCCGGGTCGCCTACCGGGTCGGGTACCAGACGCCGAGCGCGTTCGCGGCCGCGTTCCGGCGGCTGACGGGGACGACGCCGGCCGCCTACTTCGGCCGCGGCTGAGGGCGCCCGGCCGAGGCGGTGCGGCGGTCGGCCGGACTGCGGTGGCCGGGCTGGCGCGGCCGGGCTGCCCCGGTGCCCGGCTACGCCTGGGTGAGGCCGATGCTGCCGCGGCCGCCTTGGTCGGGGCCGCCTTCCGGAGCCACGTTGACCAGCGAGTGGGCCGCCATCGCGAGGTAGTCCCAGAGCTGCGCGTCGAGCGCGGGCGGCAGGTCGAGCTCGTCGAGCGCGGTCCGCATGTGCTTCAGCCACAGGTCTCGCTCGGTCTCGCCGATGTGGAAGTGCACGTGCCGCATCCGCAGCCGCGGGTGCCCGCGAAGCTGGTTGTAAGTGTCGGGCCCGCCCCAGTACTGCATGAGGAACAGCCGCAGGTGCTCCTCGGCCGGCCCGAGGTCCTCGGTCGGGTACACCGGCCGCAGCACCGGGTCGGCCGCGACCTCCTGGTAGAACCGGTGCACCAGCCGGGTAAACGCTTCCTCGCCGCCGACCGCCTCATAGAAGCTGACGGCCCGTCCGCTGTTCTCGCTCATCGCCCCTCACTCGTCCCTGGTCAGGGTAACCGTCATCGTGGGCGTCTTGGCCGGCGTCGGCATCAGCTCGGCCTCCTCGAGCGCGCGCTTGACCTGGGCGCGCATCTCGCGCTCGACCTCCCACTGGCGCAGCGGCGCGGTCTTCACCACGATCCGCATCGTGACCTCGTCGCTGGTGATCTCCTGGGCTCCCCACACCTCGGGCGCCTCGAGCATGACCGAGCGCCAGGCCGGGTCATTCCACATCTGCTCGCCCGTCCGCGCGAGCACGCCCCTGATCGTCGCCAGGTCGGCCTCGAACGGGACCGGGAAGTCGATCACCGCCCGGGCCCAGCCCTGGGACTCGTTGCCGACCGTGTCGATCGTGCCGTTGCGGATATGCCAGACGATGCCGTTCACGTCGCGCATCCGGGTGACCCGCAGGGTGACGTTCTCCACCGTCCCGGTGGCGTCGCCGACGGTGATCACGTCGCCGACCCCGTACTGGTCCTCGACCAGCATGAAGATGCCGGACAGGTAGTCCTTGACCAGGCTCTGGGCGCCGAAGCCGATGGCCACGCCGACCACCCCCGCGCTCGCGAGCAGCGGGGCCAGGTTCACGCCGAGGTCGCCCAGGATGATGAACCCGGCGATCGCGAAGATCGTCACCGACGCGGCGCTGCGGAGGATCGCGCCGAGCGCCTGCACCCGCTGCGAGCGCCGCTCGTCGACCAGCGCCGCCTCCGCCTGGGCGGCCGCGCCGTCGATCGCGCCCTGCTCGGCGTAGACCGGGTCGCCCGGGCGGGCGTCCTGCAGCGGGCTGCCCGCGCGGGCGGCCGCCGCGTCGTCGGCCGTCCCGTCGTCGGTCGGGCTCCGCCGTACGCGCCGCCCCAGGTCATCGGCCCCGTTGTCGCCTGCGTGCCGTATTTGCCGCCGCTGCCGCAGCCGCCGTCGGACCCGGCCGGCCGTGGCCGTGGGCACGAACCGGGAGCTGACCATGCCGTTGCGCAGCTGGGTGACGAGCGACTCGGCCGCCCGCGCGGTCAGCCGGTTGATCAGCCGGTGCGCCAGCCACTGGATCAGCAGCGCCAGCAGGACCACGAACAGGACCTTCAGCAGCAGGTGGACCGGCCCGGCGAGGAAGTCGTTGGTGAGCGACGATGCGCGGCCGTTGTGCGAGATGTTCCACACCAGCCGGCACGCCAGCCCCGGATCGTTCCCGCAGCTTCCCGTCAGGGTGTCCGGCGTATGACTCGCGCTGAACACCGACAGGTTGAGCAGCCCTCCCACGCCCGGCCTCCTCGTCACGCAATTGAGATCTTTGCCTTCGTGCGAGGCTACCGGGATCGCCGGAAGGCCGGGCCGACTGTGACATTTCCCGGATCGTCGGCCCGGCCTTCTCGCGCTCGTCTAGGAGACGGTCAGCCCGGTCTCGCGGGCGACGAACGCCAGGCAGTCGCCCGCGAGCGAGGCCGACAGCGACACCGCCCGCTGCCCGTGCCCGACCTGGCCCTCCGCCCGCAGCAGCACCGGCCGGTCCGACGACGTGGCGTGCTGCAAGGCCGCGCACATCTTGTACCCGTGCAGCGGGTCGACCCGGGTGTCGTTGCTGAACAGCGTGAACAGCACCGACGGGTACGCGGTGCCGTCGACCACCCGGTGGTAGGGCGAGTAGCCGAGCAGCCACCCGAGCTCGACCGGGGAGGCCGCGGTCCCGTACTCCGTGTTCCAGGTCTCGCCGATCTTGAACCGCTCGTAGCGGACCATGTCGAGCAGCGGCGCCGAGCAGACCGCGGCCGCGAACAGCTCCGGCCGCTGGGTGATCGCCGCCCCGACCAGCAGCCCGCCGTTGGACCCGCCCCAGACCGCGAGCCGCTCGGGCGACGTGACCCCGGTCGCGATCAGGTGCTCGGCCGCCGCGTGGAAGTCGTCGAAGACGTTCTGCTTGCGGTCGAGCATCCCCGCCCGGTGCCATTCCTCGCCTTCCTCGCTGCCGCCGCGCAGCGCCGCGACCGCGTACACGCCGCCGGCCTCGACCCAGGCGAGGATGTTGGCCGAGTAGCCGGGGGTCATGCTGATGTCGAACCCGCCGTAGCCGTAGAGGATGCACGGCCGTCCGCCCGGCGCTGGGGGCTCGCCGCCGGGGCCGCCCTCGTCCCGGGGCTCGATGACCACCATCCGGACCTCGGTGCCGTCGGCCGACTGGTACGTGACCTGCGACGCGGTGACGGCCGGGGTGGCGACCGCGCCGGGCGACTGCGCCCACGTCGACAGTTCGCCCGCGGCCGCGTCGTAGCGGAGCACGATCGGCGGCGTCGTGTAGTCGGTGTAGCCGAACCAGGCCTCGTGGCCGCCCTCCGGCCGCTCCGCGATCCCGCCCGCCGAGCCGATCCCCGGCAGCTCGAGCGCGCTCAGCCGGGCGCCGGTGGCGAGGTCGTGCACGGCGATCTCGCTGACCGCGTGCCGCATCCTGGACGCGACCAGCACCGGCTGCGGCAGATCGTCGAGGATCGCGTAGCTGCGCAGCACCGAGGTGGCGTCCTCGGGAATGAGATCGCGCCAGCCCTCCGGGCCGGGCGCGGCCGGGTCTGCCACGCAGAGCCGCCCGCGCGGCGCGTCCAGGTCGGTCAGCACGTAGAGCCGCCCGTCGCGGCCGACCCGGGGCGAGGCCTGGGCGTCGAGGCCGACCATGAGCGGGACAAGCAGCGGCGATGCCGGGTCGCTGGCGGTCAGGTCGGCGATCCAGATGTCCTCCCGCGGCGCGGTGCCGATCGAGGCCGAGATGATCAGCCAGCGCCCGTCCATGCTGACGCTGGCGCCGTAGTAGGTGGTCTTGTCCCGCCCGGCCCCGAACACTTCGACGTCGGCGTCGGGCGACGTCCCGACCTGGTGCAGGTAGACCCGGCGGTGGTACTGCGCCTCGCCGTCGGGTACCGCCTCCGGCGGCAGCCGCCGCACGTAGTAGAACGCCTTGCCGCCGGGCAGCCAGGCGACGCCGGAGTACCGGCACCGGTCGATCGGCCCGTCCACCAGGTCCCCGGTCGCGACGTCGAGCACCCGCAGCAGCGACTCCTCGTCGCCGCCGTGCGAGAGCTGGTAGGCGAGCAGTCGGCCTTCCTTGTCCGGCTGCCAGGCGTCGAGCGTCGTTCGGCCGGACGGGTCCAGCGCGACGAGGTCGATCAGCGCCCGCTCGGCCGGCCCAGCCGGGTCGGCCGCATCGGCCACGTAGAGGACCGCGTGCTCCTGGTCGGGGTCGCGCCGGGTGTAGAACTGCGTGCTGCCGCGCCAGGCAGGCAGCCCGACCGATCCGACCCGGAGCAGCTCCCTGACCCGGTCGGCGAAGGGCTCCCGGCTGGCCAGCCCGGCCCGGTATCCCTGCCAGAGCGCTTCCTCGGCCGCGAGCCACTCGGTGGTCGGCGGGGAGTCGGCGTCTTCCAGCCATCGGTAGGGGTCCGCCACCTGGTGACCGAACAGGTCCTCGACGAGATTCAGCCGCTGCGCTGCGGGGTACTCGGGCAGGAAAGAAGCCATAGCGGCACCTTAACCTTTGCTCGTTACCAGGCGTTAACCAACAATCCACAGATCGCCTTGTACTCTTGTAAGTGTTGGCGGAGGCACGTGGCTTCGGTCACGCCGGGATCAGTCCTGTTCCGGTGATGCGAGCGGCGCCTCAATACCGGTGCCTCCGGAGGTGCCCGTGCGACGCGTGCTGCTGCTCAACGTCACCTATGAGCCACTTACCACCGTCGGTCTCCGACGGGCCGTCTGCCTAGTCCTGGGGGATAAGGCAGAGATCGTGCATCAAGACACGAGCGGGTCGCTGCTGCACTCCGCCAACGTCGAGGTGGCTACCCCCTCCGTCATCCGGCTCCGCCGGTACATCAGGATTCCCCAGCGCAATCGAGTGCCTCTGACCAGGTCCGCGTTGATGCGCAGGGACAACTACAAGTGCGCGTACTGCGGTCGGCACGCCGAGACGATCGACCACGTGATCCCGCGCAGCCGCGGCGGCGGTCACGCCTGGGAGAACTGCGTCGCCGCCTGCCAGATGTGCAACCACCGCAAGGCTGACCGGTTTCTGTCCGAGCTTGGCTGGACGCTCCCGGTGGCGCCGGCCGTGCCCAAGGGCGCGCACTGGCGGCTGATCGGGGCGCAGTATGACGGGGATCCGCAGTGGGAGGTTTACCTGGGCGCGACTGCTGCGGCTTAGCTAGTACGCGCATTGCGGGTCGCTGGGGTGTGGCGCTGGGGCTTGCCGCAGTGCGCCGCGCGTCAAGTCGGCCCCGCCCGATAAGAACGCTCGGGCGGGGCCGAACGACGCGCGGCGCACCGGGCGGCGCCCCTGCTCACGCCCCCATGTGCGGTAGGTCAAGAGCCAGCAGTTTCGCCCTTTGGGGCTGGCGCAGGCCTGGTGGGTTCGGGTGGCAGTTAGGACGGCTGGCGCGGGCAATTAGGGCTTCAGGTAGCAGTTGGGTGGGCTGGCGCGGGCCCTAGAGGTTCAGGTGGCACGTGGGGTGGCGCGGGCTGACGGGGCTAAGTCCGCCTGTCGGTGCGCCATTGACCCGGAACGGGGCCTGTCGGCTACGCCATCGACCCGGGGGTCAACCTGTCGGCTACGCCAGCGACACCGATAGAGCATGTCGATGGCGTAGGTGACAGGACGGGGGACCTGTCGGCTACGCCGTTGACCCGGTTGAGGGGCGGCGACCGGTTACGTCGTGCAGGTGGTGGATGGGGTCGTGGATGAAGTAGCGGCCGAAGGTCTCGACGGTGAAGGCGGCGCCGTCGCCGCGGCGGCCGGGGCGTAGCCACTGGTCGCCGGTGACGGCGGCGAAGCTGGCGGCGAGCGCGTCGGCGGCGGAGGCGAGTTCGGCGGCGGTCGTAGCCGGGTTCTGGGAGGCGTAGTCGTCGGCGATCGCGGTCTGGTCCTGGTCCCAGTTCGGGTACAGGGGGTCGTCTTCGGTCAGCATCAGGCCGAGGCGGTAGTCGTACAGGCGGAATACGTCGCGCACGTGGCACCCGTACTCGAGGGCCGACCAGCGGTCCGGGCGCGGTCGCTCGGCGGCGTCGGGCGCGGCCAGCGGGCCCCGCCACGCGGCCGCGTTGGCCGTGATCATGGCCGGGATCTCCTCCCGCGCGAACGCCTGGGTGTCCAGCCCGCACTCCGGGCAGGGCCGCCCAAGCACCCAGGTCCAGTCCTTGCCGTCAGGAACGATCGTCATACCGCCGACGCTAGTGTCCGCCCCACACTCGGCGTCAGTGCCTAGTCCGCCACCAAGGGTGCTTTTACCGCCAGGTCATAGGTGAAGCTGACCGTTTCCGTGAGGTAGCCGTCCTCGGCGTAAGGGGCGAGTTCGGCCGCCAGCGACTGGTCGAAGGCGGCGGCGTGATCCTCCAGCGCGTCGGTCGGGAGGACGGAAAGCGAGCGCGCGAACCCGGCCAGCTCCGGCACCGTCCAGCGGTGCTCGACCGAGAACTCGGGCTGGGCGACCAGCTCGAACCCGGCCTTCGTGAGCACGTCGGCGTCGGGTCGCTGCCTGCGCGCCTGCTCCCAGTGGGCGGGGACGCGGTCCTCGACGCCGAGCTCCGCCCGCCACCGGCCGAGCAGCGCGTTGAACGCG
>Ga0335075_10010374_pt1 | contig 14150 bp, 11 predicted proteins | sample Lox_Sample_24_FD_206723 | JGI IMG/M metagenome (GOLD analysis project Ga0335075, IMG submission 206723) | Soil microbial communities from Loxahatchee National Wildlife Refuge, Florida, United States - Lox_Sample_2.4 | ecosystem: Environmental > Terrestrial > Soil > Wetlands | place: USA...
CGACTCCACCCGCCAGAGCGAGGCCACGATGTCCGGCGCGCTCGAGCGAATCGCGGGTGCGGTCGAGGACAGCGACCTCGTCACCGTCGAGGACTGAGAGCCGCCGATCGCGCCCTAGTCTGGGCGTGTGCCAGATTCGCCCTCGCGTGGCGCGGACGGTCGCATCCACCCCGCCGACGAGCACGCCATCGCCGAGGCGATCCGGTTCGCCGCGGCCTCGGGCCGCCGGCTGAGGGTCCGCGGCGCCGGTCACGCGCCGCCGGGCACTGCCGCCGGCGACCGGGACGACGACCTCGTGCTGTCGCTTGACCGCATGCGGGAGCTGCGGGTGGTCGACGAGCGGGAGCGCCTGGTGCGCGCCCAGGCGGGCATCCACCTGGGGCGAGACCCGTCGGCAGCGGCGGCGGAGGGAAGCCTCGCCTCATCGCTTCTGCACCGTCTCGCCGAGGAGCACCGCTGGACCCTCGGGTCGACCGGCGGGATCACCCATCAGACCCTCGGCGGCTTTCTGGCGACCGCCTCGGCGGGCGGTTCGCTGCAGCACTCGCTGCTCGACCACGTCGCCGAGGTGCGCCTGATCGACGGGCGCGGGGAGCCGCAGGTGTTCTCCGGCGTGGACGGTGAGCGGGGACTGCCCGCCGTGCTGCCGAGCCTTGGCCTGCTCGGGGTGATCACCGAGGTCACCCTGCGCTGCGAGCCGCTGTTCACGATCGCCGGGCAGGAGGCGATCGTTGACCTGGCCGGCGCGGAGTTCGACCTCGAGGGACCGGACGACGGTGAGCGGCTGTCGCTGGCGGAGTTCCTGACGCGGGCCGAGTACGCGCGGATCGAGTGGTGGCCGCAGCGCGGCGCCGAGCGGCTGATCGTCTGGCAGGCGCAGCGCACCGAGGTCCAGCCCGGCTTCCGCCCCACCCGCTACGAGGAGTTCACCCGCTACCCGGTGCTCGGCGAGGCGCTGTTCAGCATGCTGTTCGTGATCTTCGGCAACCTCGGCGATCCGCGGCGCGCACGGGATCTGCTGCGTCGCAACGCGGATTACGTCTCCGGCGCGCTGGACCGTCTGGCGGACGCCGGGCGACTCACCCCGCGGCGCCGGCGGCTCGTGCGGCTGCTGCCCGGGCTGCTCCGGGCGGTCGGCGGTGGGATGCCGCTGCTGGGGTTGCTCGCTCCGCTGCTGCGCCGGGCGCTTCCGTGGCTCGTGCCCGCGGCGCTTGACCGCGTCCTGCCGCTCGACGAGCACAAGCCCGGCATGCGCCGCGGCGAGCCGCAGTCGTTCCGCGACTGGTCGTGGCAGGGGCTGCCGATGGACAACCAGGCAAGCGACGTGCTGCTCGGCTGTCGCTTCACCGAGCTGTGGGTGCCACTCGGGCGCGCCGCGGAGGTCGTGCGGATCGTGCGCGGGTACTTCGCGGCGCCGGCGGCGCGGGAGTCCTATCACCGCACCGGCCTGTTCGCCTACGAGCTGTACGGGGCGCCCCCGGCGACAGGTTGGCTTCACCCGGGACACACCGACGGCGAGGATGAGTGGCGCGCCGGGGCACTGAGGCTCGACGTGTATTGGTTCGCCGATAACGCCGAGGATCCGCTGGAGCGGTTCTTCCCTCAGTTCTGGGAGCTGCTGCGTGCGCGGGAGATCCCGTTCCGTCTGCACTGGGGCAAGGAGGTGCCGGCCTCCTCGCCGACCGACCGGCGCTGGATCTCGATGTTCGCCGCGAGCTTCCCGCGCTGGCAGGAGTTTGAGGCGCTGCGCTCAGAGCTCGACCCCGACGAGGTGTTCCTCACCGAGTACTGGCGTGAGCGGCTCGGGCTGTGGGTTGCTCAGAGCAGACCGGCAGCCCGGAACAGCCGGTCGTAGATCTCTCGGATGACCTCCTCCTTGCGGCGGTTGTAGTCCATCGTCGTACCGCCGCCCGGGATCGCGGCGCGCTTGGCCTGCTCGTACCGCGTGCGGTCCGCCTCATGGCTGGTCAGCCAGTCGCGAAACATCCGGTGGCGGATGAGCTCCGGGCAATCGGGCCCGAACACGTGCAGGTTGGCGCGCGGGTCGGTGAGCCGGAGGCAGCGATGCTCGTGCCAGGACGGCTCGCGAACGGTCAGCACATAGCCGAGGCGCTGGAGCGCCGGAAGGTAGGCCGCCTCGTCGCTGGAGTCGGCGACGGTGAGGTCGATGTCGATCACATCCTTCGCTGCGAGCCCGGGCACGGACGTCGAGCCGACGTGCTCCAGCTGCAGTGCGCGGTCGCCGAGCACCGCGCGGATGTCGCCCGCGAGCGCCGCGTAGCGCGCCGGCCAGCTCGGATCGGGTTCGGCGATGACGACATGCTCTGGCGGCGGCGGTCCCTGGACCCACGGATCCTCGTCGGGGTCGGAGTCGTGGTGGCGGGTGATCTCCTCGGGTGTGGGCATGCGGCGGTGCCGGTGCTCAGCGGCGGGCGCCGCGCGCGAGCTCGTGCGCGAGTCGCAGATGCTCCTCGATGAGCTCGCGGGCCCGCGCCCCCTCCCCGGCCGCGAGCGCGGACGCGATCTCCCGGTGCTCGGCGATGAACTGCACGATGCGCTCGCGGCTGCGCGCGGTGGCGAGCGCCGAGATCCGCTGCTGGCGGTCGCGCAGCGCGTCGTACTGGCGAGTGATGATCTCGTTGCCGTGCGCGGCGACAATCGCCCGGTGGAAGTCGCGGTCGGCCACGGTGAAGATGTGGCTTTCGACATCCCCGCCGCCGACCGCCTCCTCCTGGGCTTCGATCGCCTCCGCGAGCGCGAGGTCGAGGCTCGGGTCGGGCGCGGTCACGGACGCGGCGCAGTGGCCCTCGGTGAGGAGTCGCGCCTCCAGCAGGTCATCGGACTCGGTCGGGGAGATCGGGGTGACGAGCGCGCCGCGGCGTGGGTAGAGCTCGAGCAGCCCCTCGGCCTCCAGCAGCAGGAAGGCCTCGCGGACCGGCGTGCGGCTGATCCCCAGATCGCGTGCGATCTCGTTCTCGGAGAGCAGCTGCCCGGCGGGAAAGCGGCCGTCCAGCAGCCGCTCCTTGGCGAACCGGTAGGCGGTCGTGGTCGCCGAGACGGGGCGCTGCGGGGCCTGCGCGGCACCGCCGGACGATCGCCCGGACGAGGTGGTGGCCATCGGGTTACTTTAGGACAACATCTGGCATGCAAGCGGCTGCCAAGATGTGTGCGCGGCCGATCTCCTCCCGGCCGCCGCCCCCGCCGGCCGCTCTCTCTCCCGGCCGCGCGGGGATACCACGGAGGCTGGGCATCTCAGTGCCGACTGCAGCGCACTGAGATGCCCAGCTCCGATCAGACTGCGACCGCGGGGTCCTCGACGGCGACGCGCTCGAACGCGAGCTCGCCCTCGGAGGCGCCGACCCTGACGGTGTCGCCGGCGACGAAGCGGCCCTCCAGCAGCGCGAGCGCGAGCGGGTCGACGAGGCGCTTCTGGATCACCCGCTTGAGCGGGCGCGCGCCGTAGGTCGGGTCGTAGCCGAGGTTGCCGAGCAGCGTGCGGGCGTCGTCGGAGAGCTCGATCGCGATGCCTCGCTCGGCGAGCCGGCGGCTGACCAGCGCGACCTGCAGCTCGACGATCTCACCGAGCTGCTCGCGGCTGAGCGGCTCGAACTCGACGATGTCGTCCAGTCGGTTGATGAACTCGGGCCGGAAGTGACCCTCCGCTCCGGCACGCCCGCCCGGAATGTTCGAGGTCATGATCAACACGACGTTCTTGAACGACACGGTGCGGCCCTGGCCGTCGGTGAGCCGTCCGTCGTCCATCACCTGAAGCAGCGCGTTGAACACATCCGGGTGCGCCTTCTCGACCTCGTCGAGCAGCACAACCGAGTAGGGCCGGCGGCGGACCGCCTCGGTGAGCTGGCCGCCCTCCTCGTATCCGACGTAGCCGGGGGGCGCGCCGACCAGGCGGCTGACCGAGTGCTTCTCCATGTACTCCGACATGTCGATCCGGACCATCGCCTCGGTGGTGTCGAACATGAACTCGGCGAGCGCGCGGGCGAGCTCGGTCTTGCCGACGCCGGTGGGACCGAGGAACAGGAAGGTTCCGATCGGCCGCTCGGGATCCGACAGCCCGGCACGCGAGCGTCGCAGTGCCGCGGACACGGCCTCGACCGCCTCCTGCTGGCCGATCACCCGCTGGTGCAGGCGCTCCTCCATGTGGACGAGCTTCTCGATCTCGCCCTCCATCAGGCGCGTGACCGGAACACCGGTCCACTTGGCGACGATCTCGGCGACGTCCTCGGCGTCGACCACGTCCTTGAGATAACGAAGCCCACCCCGCCCTGAGGCCAGCCCATCCTCCGCCGCGCCGGCGGCTGCCTCAGCCTCGGCGGTCTCGGCAGCGGCCAGGCGCTTCTCGAGGTCCGGGATCGTGCCGTACTGCAGCTCGGCGGCGCGGCCGAGGTCGGCCTCGCGCTGGGCGCGCTCGAGCTCGATCCGGGCCTGCTCGAGCTGCTCCTGGATCTCGGCGACGGCGCCGAGCGAGTCCTTCTCACGCTGCCATTCGGCATGCATCGCGTCCGAGCGCTCCCGCTCCTCGGCAAGCGCCCGCTCGAGCTCCTCACGCCGCGCGGCGGTGCCGGCGTCGTCGTCTGAGTCCTCGCCCAGCGACTGCAGCTCGATCTCCAGCTGCATGATGTGCCGGTCGACCTCGTCGATCTCGGTCGGCTTGGAGTCGATCTCCATCCGGATCTGCGAGGCGGCCTCGTCGACGAGGTCGATCGCCTTATCGGGGAGGAAGCGGTCGGCGATGTAGCGGTGGCTGAGCGTCGCGGCGGCGACGAGCGCCGAGTCCTGGATCCGCACCTTGTGGTGGATCTGGTAGCGCTCCTTGAGGCCGCGCAGGATCGCGATCGTGTCCTGGACTGAGGGCTCGCCGACCATGACCGGCTGGAAGCGCCGCTCCAGGGCGGCGTCCTTCTCGATGTACTTGCGGTACTCGTCGAGCGTGGTGGCGCCCACCGCGCGCAGCTCGCCGCGGGCGAGCATCGGCTTGAGCAGGTTGGCAGCGTCGACCGCGCCCTCGGACGCGCCCGCGCCCACGATCGTGTGCAGCTCGTCGATGAACAGGATCACCGTGCCGTCGGCATCCTCAATCTCCTTCAGGACGGCCTTCAGTCGGTCCTCGAACTCGCCGCGGTACTTGGCGCCCGCGATCAGCGCGCCGACGTCGAGGGAGACGACGCGACGGTCGCGCAGACCCTCGGGCACGTCGCCGGAGACGACGCGCTGGGCGAGGCCCTCGGCGATCGCCGTCTTGCCGACGCCGGGCTCGCCGATCAGCACCGGATTGTTCTTCGTGCGGCGGCTCAGCACCTGGATGACGCGGCGGATCTCGTCGTCGCGGCCGATCACGGGATCGAGCTTGCCGGCGGCCGCCGCCTCGGTCAGGTCACGGCCGTACTTCTCAAGTGCCTGGAACTTGTCCTCAGGACTCTGGTCGGTCACGCGATGCGAGCCGCGCACCTCGCTCAGCGCCCGCTTGAGCGCGTCATGGTCGGCGCCGAGCTCGCGCAGCACCTCGCCGGCGCCCGAGCCCGCGCCGGGGCTGGTGCCGGTGGTGGCGTTGGTCAGCGCGAGCAGCAGATGCTCGGTGGAGACGTACTCGTCCCCCAGCTCGCGCATCTCGTTCTCGGCGGTCCGCAGCACATTGGCCAGCTCGGTGGAGCCACCGGCGGGCTCGCTGGGCGTCGTTCCGCGGGCGACCGGCAGCGACTGGAGGCGGGGCTGCAGCGCCTGGCGCACCGTGCCCGGCTCGACGCCGAGCTTGCGCAGCACCGGCGCGACGATGCCCTCGTTCTGCTCGAGCAGCACCGCGAGCAGATGCTCGGGCGTCGTCTGCGGGTTGTGCCGCTCGTCGGCAAGCCGCTGCGCGGCCTGGAGCGCCTCCTGGGACTTGATGGTGAAACGGTCTGGTTGCATAGGCGGTTCTCAGTTTGTCAGGTTCAAGATCTAAGTCTGCTTGACTGAGATTATCGCACGGGTTTGTGGTGTTTTCAAGTTGAGGTTGTGGCCTGGCGGTGCGTCGGTGCGTGCGCGATGTAGCGCGTCGTGGCGCCGTTTTCGACCACGCGCCGGGGCGGCCGGGCCGTGGGGCGGAAGTGGCGTCTGGGTCGCCGAACGGGGCTGTGGAGCGCGCAGCCGGGGACGCGTGGGCTGTTCTGGCGCCGGGTGCGTCCGCTGACGGGGCGGCGGTGCGATCAATTGGCACCACCAGGACCAAAACATCGCACGCGCCGGCCCCTCCCTGCTCCGGGCCTGCACCCCGGGGCGGCGATGCGACCAACGGGCACCACCAGGACCAAAACATCGCACGCGCCGGCCCCGGGTGCCCCGCTGTCGCGCTCCGGCCGCCCCGTTCCGGACCGCCCGCGCCCATCGAGGATCCCCCGATGGCGCGAGTTCGAGCACACGGAGTGGGCTCGAACTCATTGCCCAGTAGCGCGCCCGGCGACGGCAGTCATAGCAGCGCCACCACACGCCACACGGACGACCCGCCCCCGACCCTCGCTGCTTGACGGCCGGCGACGGGCGCGCTACCTCGCGAACCCACGCGCGACCGCCACCACCAACTAGCCCGTGATCGTGAGCGTCTTCCCCGCCGTCTGGCGCACGATCTCGCCGCTCAGGTCGATGATCGCGCCGTGGATCGTCGCGACCACCCGCTCGTGGTGGGCGAGGGCGGTGGTGATCGCGGTCTGTTGGGTGCCGTTGAGGGGGATCTCGACCGTGTGCTGGTGCTTGGTGATGAGCTCGTAGGCGGTCGAGTAGGCGGTGAGCGGCTTCTTGGAGTTGCCGATCTGGATCTGGGCGTAGGCGCCCATCAGGCACTCGGTGGTGCAGGAGACGGTCGCCAGGAGGTGGCCCGCGGCGGCCGGGCGCGGTTGGGCGGGCAGGGTGAGCCCGACGACGACCTGCTTGGCGACCCGGGCGCGGGCGACCGCGTCAAGGCCCGCGAGGTTGACGCTGCCGAGCCCCGAGGCCTCGTCGTAGCCGGTGCGAGCGGTGCAGCAGCCGAGCGCGCGCCCGAACAGCTGGGCGCTGATGTCGTTGGAACCGCTGATGACATCGGACAGGGTGGTCGCCGCGGTCGTGCTTCGCGCGGTCGCATACAGCAGCGGATTGACGAAACCGACGTTCTCCTGGCCGTGCAGTCGGAGATCCTCGTCAACGAGCGCGATCCCGCCCGCCAGCAGCGGGGTGGCGGCGCTGGTGCCACCGAAGGCGATCCACGGGTTGGGCTGGGTGCTCGAGATGCAGTCGGTCGTTGCGGTGCAGTAGATCTCGTAGCCGGGCAGTGGGTCGGCGAGCATCGAGACGTCGGGGACCTGGCGGCGCGAGGAGGTCTGCGCGCCATTCTGGTAGCTCGGGCGCGGGAACAGCGAGTTGCCGCCGCCGCCTGCACCGGCGAGCGTCGGCTCGTCGTTCCAGACGACCTGGTTGGTCGCCGGATCGGCCATCGTGTTGGCGGCGCTGAGCGTCAGGTTGGTGCCGCCCACCCCGGTCACCCAGGGAGATGAGGCGGGGAAGTCGACGCCGAGCGTGTCGAGCGGCGCGCCCTTGCTCGACAGGCAGCCGGTCGAGCCGGTGTCGCCGCTGGCGGCGAGCACCGAGGTGCCCGTGGCGGCCGCGAGCTGCAGCGTCTGTTCGATGGTCTGCATGCCCGCGGTCCCGATCGCGGCGCGCACGTCCGCCTCGCAGGTGCCGAGCGACGCCGAGATCACATCCGGCTTGTGTCCGCGCGTGGCGAGCGCGTCGGTGAGCGCGCGCAGCACGTCGGAGGCGGTCGCCTGGGACTCGTAGACGTCGATCTCCTTCAGGCCAGGGGCGGCCGCGTCGAGCAGCTCCAGGTCGAGCGTCGCCTCGCCGCCGGGGGCCAGCAGGTGCGGCACGCGGACGCGGAACGCGTCGATCTGAGGCGTCGCCAGCCCGTAACAGGCGCCGAACGCGTGCACGTCGCTCGCGCGGAAGCCGTCGATCTCGATCAGCGCCACCCGCTCGCCCTGCCCAGCCAACCCGGCCGCCTGCAGCGGCTGGTAGCCGTACGCATCGAGGTACTGGTTGGGGGTGAAGCCGGGGCCGGCGACCGCCTGGGAACATCCCAGCGGCGACCCCGAGCGCACCGAGTAGCCCGAGCTCGGGACCGGGGTCAGCGCCCGCGTCAACCGCGCCTGAGCGGCGGTCCGGCGGGCCTGCCGGCGCGCAGCTGGGGAAGCCCGCACCGGTCCCATGTTCGAGAGCGACTGCGTGTCCAAGCCGATGACGCCCGTTACCGCTCCGTGCAGCGCCCGAGGGACCCGAGCGCGCGTGGCCGGCGCGACGAAGTCATAGCCACCGCTCGAAGAGGTCGCGTCGGCATGGAAGCGGATCAGCGAGGCTCCGAACAGCCGCTCGGCACGCCCGACGTGCATCGTCGCGTCGGCGAACAGCCCGGTGCGGTCGATCCGCACCTGACTGGCACCGTGGTCACGAAGCCAGCCGAGCGCGCGCCGACGGGTCGTGGAGGAGGCGCCGAAGTGGCGCACCAGCCACGGGATGGAGGCGTAGCGCCCGTACTGGGAGGATCCGGGGGTCGAGACGGACGCCGCGAAGCGGGCCAGGCCATGCTCGTTCACCGCAAGCGGGAACTCGAGCGCGACCGTCCGCGCACTCGCGGCGCGACCGACGCGCTGCACCGCGGCGGTCCGGGAGCTCGGGGCCCTACGAGCCTGAGCGGCGGCGGGAATCACCATGAGCACGAGCAGTGCCCACAACAGTCTGATTCCCCTGCGCATCGGTCCATGGTCGCACACGGCATCGGCGGTCAGCCGCGGTCGACCCGTCAGGGGAAGCGGCTGGAAGGCGAGGCCGACGGCTCAATCGGCGTCGGGAGTGTTGACGTCCGTGACCTCAGCGGCGGCGACCTCCGGGGGTGCTCGAAGAGCCCGCGGGCCACTCGCGGGTCGTCCTGGCCTGGCGGGTCACCTCCTCGCGGCTGACGCTGCTGGCCGACTCCGGCGAGGGGCTGGGGTCCGCGCTTTCTCCCTCCGCTGCTTGATCACTGGAAGGGGGTGGCTCGGTCGGCGGCGAGGTCCCGGTGCGGTTCTCAAACGTGGCGGAGGCGACGGCGCGATGCACGAGATCCGCGGTGTAGTTGGCTTCGGGGTAGGTCGCGAAGCCGACCGAGCGCGCGAGCATCTCGCCACTCTCGTCGACGATCGTCCAGTAGTAGCCGCCGCCGTTGTCCTGATAGAGGACGAACTTCACCGGCTCGGGCGCGGACGGGGCGCCGGCCGGCGGGACCTCGGGCGGCGGCGCGTCGGGCGGCGGCGCGTCGGGCGGCGGCGCGTCGGGCGGCGGCGCGTCGGGCGGCGGCGCGTCGGGCGGCGGCGCGTCGGGCGGCGGCGCGTCGGCGGGCGGGCCCTCGACGAGCGCCGAGCCCGCGGGGGCCTCGCTGATCGCGCCTGCCCGCCGCGCACGCCGTGTCATCACGCGTCGCTGAACGAAGTAGGTCACCAGAGCGGTGAGGCCGATCGCGCCGAGCAGGATGAGGATCCAGGCCAGCGCCGGGTGGCCCGTCCCCGACCCGGCCCGCCGCGCCGGCCGCGAGTCGGCGCCGGTCTTCGGCTGCGAGCTGGCGCCCGTCTTCGGCTGCGACGCCGCGCCGGTCGGCGAGGAGCCGGAGCCGGCCGAGGCGGAATGATGGAGGCGATGGCGGCCGAGCGGGAAGCTCTTGGTGAGCGACGGGGTCGTCGTGGCCCGGGTCGTCGAGGCGGCGAGTGCCCAGGGCGCGGCCGGCCCGAGCGCGACGGCCAGGCACAGCGAAACGAGCACGAGAACCAGGGAGGCCGGGACCGCCTTCGGCGACCGAGGTCGGCGTAGCGCTCCGCGATGTCGGCAGTGCCCCGGTCGCCTCATGTGATCGTCACCGGGGTCCCGATCGGCAGCAGCCGGCCGAGGGCGCGGATCGCCGGGTTACGCAGCCGGATGCAGCCGTGCGACACCTGCCCCGGGATCAGGCCGGGCTGGTCGGTGCCGTGGATGCCGATGAACCCACCGGCCGGCCAGTCGGTCTCGTACGGCGAGCGCGCACTGGTTCCGAACGCCAGCGGCCCATATTCCGGGCTCGCGTAGCGGGTGAGCCTGTCGCGGATGTAGAACTGACCGGCAGGCGTCGGCGTGCTCGGCTTCCCGACCCCGACCCGCGTGCGGAAGACGACCCGACCGGCCCGCAGCAGCGTGAGTGTCTCTCGGGCGCGGTTGATCACCAGGTGGGTCATCACGAACTGCCAGCCGCCGAGCACGCTCCGGGGCAGCCAGCCGGTGCGTGCGTCGGGCAGCACCGCGAGGCGCGCGTGGACCCAGGTCACCCCGTGGCGGACGGCCTCACCGATCACGACAACGAGGTTGGTCGTCCCCTCGGGCGTCTGCGTCCCGACGCGGACGACTCCCGGACTCGAGCGGGTCGGACGCTCGCGCGCCTCGGCCGCTTCCAGGACCGGCGCCCACCGGGTGACCCCCGCGCGATCACGGAGAAGGCGCGGACGTGGGATGGCGAAACCCTTCGAGGGCTGAGGCAGCGCTGCGAGCGACGCCTGGGCGCCCGGCGCGGGGCTCCTCGCCGAACCGCCGGGTGCGCGGTGTCCACCCGGCCACAACGTCACCGCGCACGCGATCACGATCAGAGAGGCCGCAAGCACGATCCATCCGCCGCGGTTCATCCGCCTACCCCGTGAACGAGGGCGAGCGCTTGGAGCTGGTGTGCGGCACCTTGAGGGTCACGAAACGGGTCGCGTTAACCAGCTGAACGGTGCGGCGATCACTGACGGGCTCATCGAAGGCGTTCACCGCCGGGACGATTCCGGCCAGTCGCCGGATCCAGGCCGCGTGACGCCCCTCGACGGACTGGATGGCGACCGCCGCGGCCAGATAGTGGTCGGAGTTGATGCGGGGCAACTGCTCCTTGTAGGCGCCGACCGACAGGTCCTCGAGCGCGACCGCCGTCGCGCGAAACGACTTCGGGTCGTCGGTCGTCCCGCGGAAGTCGAAGCGCGGGCGCGCGATCGCCTGCCTGCCCAACACGGCGCGCAGCGCCGCCACATGGGCCCGTTCATGGGAGCCGACCACCCTGGCCTGCTGGGCGAGCGGCCCGTGCAGTGCACCGACGCGCTCTGCCTCGGTGTAGAACGATGCCTGGAGGTACTCGAGCGCAAGCGCGAAGTTGAGGATCGCCAGGTCCTCACGCTCGCTCCGGGCGTGCGCCGAGCCCGGGACGAACCCAATGCCGAGAGCCAGCCCGGCGCCGCCCACGGCTCCTGCCGCGAGCCTGCGACCGCCGCGGCGAATGAACTGACCGCGTGTCGGCAGTCGTCCGGCGGTCTCGCTCAGGGCGCCGTCAACGTCGAACAGGCTCTGACCGAGGGTGGCCGTCGCGGTGGGCGGGCGATTCACGCTCACGATGCACCGCCCAGGAGTGGATGTAGGGCCTTCATCGCGGCGTCGGCGTCGATCGCCGCGTCGACGGCGACCGGGGCCGGAAGCTTGCCGGCCAGGCCGCGAGCCCAGGCCGCGTGCCGGGACTCGACCGACATGATGCGCGCGATCCTCGCCAGCGTCCGCCGAGTCACGTTCTCGGCCTGCCCGTTGTAGGCCGCGACCACCGTGTCCTCGAGCGTCGTCGCCGCAGCGACGAACGAGGCGTTCGATTTCACCATCCGGTCGAACCGATGGTGGCCCGCGGACGGGCCATGGCCTCCGAGCAGATGGACCAGATCGCTCAGGTGGGCGCGCTCCTCGCGGCCGACCGTCTGCGCGAACTGGAGCGGTTCACCGGTCAGCTTGCCGGCGCTGAGCGCCGCGGCGTAGAAGCTCGACTCGAGCTGCTCGAGGCCGGCGAGGAATTCCAGAACCTCTCGATCGCGATGGGTCAGTCCTGACGCGCCGCGCGCGAACGCGACCGTCGCGCCGGCAGCTCCTGCACCGAACACCACCCCCGTCGCGCCAACCGGTCTGAGCCACCGCGTGAGCGCGTCCCGTCGCGTTGGTTGAGCACCGGCCAAGTCGACGCCGCTTTGCGTCGCTGTGCCCTGTACGCCATCCACGTCCCCGTCTCCTCGTCCCTGAGCAACCCATCCGAGAGTTACTCAATGTTCGGCGTATTTACCCATACTTCGCACCGAAAAACGAGTTCTTGGGGGCCCTCAGAACGAAGTCCGGCTCAGCCGGAGGCCGGGGAAGGCGGTGACGGCGGCGCCGCGAATCCGGGCGCCTGACGGACGAGGTCCGCCCGTCGCACCAGCGCGCCGCCCCGCTCATAGGGGACGATCTCCGCGCGCAGCTCTCGGCGCAGCGCCTCGAGGCGCGCGACCTCAGCCCCGAGCTGAGCGGCGCGCTTCTCGAGCGAGGCCACCTTGCGAGCCATCGAGTCGAGCTGCTCCTCGAGCTCGAACACACGCTCCACGCCGGCGAGGTTCATCCCCAGCTCGGCAGTCATCTCCTGGATACGGCGCAGTCGGTCGACGTCCTTGTGGGAGTAGAGGCGCGTGCCCTTCGGCGAGCGCTTGGGCTCGATCAGCCCGCGCGCCTCGTACATTCGCAGCGTCTGCGGATGCATGTCGGCGAGCTCGGCGGCGACCGAGATCATGAACACGCCACGATCGGAGGAGACCTCGATGCGCGTCTCGGTGCGCACGCGACGAGCCATCAGGCGGCCGCCCTGGCGCGGGTGCCGTCGCCCCCGCCGTCGCGCGCGACCTCGGCGAAGAGCCGAGCGCGCGGATCTGAGTCCTTCATCGACTGAGCGAGCCGCTCGACGATCTCGGTCTGCTCCGAGGTCAGCGACGCGGGGACGTCGAGCACGAAGCGGTAGTGGATGTCGCCGCGGCCCTTGCCCGAGAGCTTCGGCGGGCCCTCGCCACGCAGCCGCTGCACCGAACCGGACTTCGTCCCGCGCGCGACCTTCAGCCGCTTGGACCCCTTGAGCGTCGGCACCTCGATGATCCCGCCGAGCAGCGCCTCGGGGATCGTCAACGGCACCTCGACCTCGAGGTTGTCGCCGCTGCGCTTGAACACCGAGGAGTCCGCGACGCGCGTGATCACGTACAGGTCGCCCGCGTCGGCGCCGCGCAGCCCGGGCTCGCCCTTGCCGGCCAGCCGGATGCGGCTGCCGTCCTTGACGCCCGCGGGGATGTTCGCGCGGAGCTTGCGGACCGAGCGCTGGGCGCCCGAGCCATGGCAGGTCGGGCACGGATCGTCGATCACGGTTCCCTGGCCGTGGCAGTTGGAGCATGGCTGGGACATCGAGAAGATCCCCTGACTCTGCGCCTCCATGCCGGTGCCGTTGCACACCGGGCACACGCGCGGCGCGGTGCCCGGCTTGGCGCCCGTGCCACTGCAGGTCGGACACGGCTGGGAGGTCGGCACGGTGAGCGACACCTGAGCGCCGTTGACGGCCTGATCGAAGGTCAGCGAGACCTCGGTCTCCAGATCACGCCCGCGGGCCGGCCTCGCCCGCGTACCCGCCCCGCGCACCGAGCCGGCGTCACCACCGCGGCCGGCACCGTTGAACAGGTTGGAGAGGATGTCGCCGAAGCCGCCGCTGAACGCGCTCGGATCGAAGTTCGCGCCACCGGCGGCGGCGTTGGCGAACTGGCCGAACGTCGTGCCCGCGCGGTCGTACTGCTTGCGCTTGTCCGGGTCGGAGAGAACGTCGTGCGCCTGGGAGATCTCCTTGAAGCGCTCTTCGGCCTTCTTGTCGCCCTGGTTGGTGTCCGGGTGGTACTGGCGCGCGAGCTTGCGATACGCCTTCTTGATCTCGTCCTCGGAGGCGTTCTTGCCGACGCCGAGGATCTTGTAGTAGTCGGGTCGATCAGCCATGGGTGGGGTGGGTGGGTTCCATTGCGCCCTAACCGGCGACCACGACGCGCGCAGGACGCACCACGGTCTCCCCGACCTTGTACCCGCGCTGGTAGACCTCGACGACCGTGCCGGGGTCGGCGCCCTCGATCGGGGTCTGGGCGATCGCCTCGTGCAGCGTCGGGTCGAACTGCTCGCCTTGCGGCGAGAACTGCTCGATCCCGGCCCGCTGCAGGGCCGCGATCAGGTCGGCGTGGACGTGCTTGACACCCGCCACGAAGCCGTGGTCATCGCCGTCGTCGGGTGCGTGCTGGAGA
>Ga0335075_10010375_pt1 | contig 14149 bp, 15 predicted proteins | sample Lox_Sample_24_FD_206723 | JGI IMG/M metagenome (GOLD analysis project Ga0335075, IMG submission 206723) | Soil microbial communities from Loxahatchee National Wildlife Refuge, Florida, United States - Lox_Sample_2.4 | ecosystem: Environmental > Terrestrial > Soil > Wetlands | place: USA...
ATCGGCCCGGCTCCCTCTCAAGATCATCTGCGAGATGATGGGAATCGGCGACGAGCACTACGCCATGGTGCTCAAAAACACGAACATCATCCTGTCCGGGGCCGACCCGGAGTTCATCAGCGAGGACCTGAACGAGGCCATCACCCAGATCCTCACCGCCGGCCAGGAACTCGCCGATCTGGTCACCGGCCTGGCCGAGCGCCGCCAGGCGGACCAGACCGACGACCTGGTGTCGGCCCTGGCCACGGCCAACATCGACGGCGAGCAGCTCACTCCGGCCGAGCTGGCGTCGTTCTTCATCCTGCTCGTGGTGGCGGGCAACGAGACCACCCGGACCGCGATCTCTCATTCGCTGAACCTGTTCACCGAGCACCCAGATCAGCGGGAGCTGCTGCTGGCTGACTTCGAGGGCCGGATAGGCCCGGCGGTCGAGGAGATCGTTCGCTATGTCTCACCGGTCATCTGGATGCGGCGCACGGTGACCCGCGACACCGTGATGAACGGGCACGCCTACCGCGAGGGCGACAAGGCGGCGCTCCTGTACCAGGCGGCCAACCACGACGAGTCGGTCTTCCAGGACCCGGAACGCTTCGACATCACCCGCTCCCCCAACCCGCACGTCGGATTCGGCTCCGCGGGCCCGCACTTCTGCCTGGGCGCTCACCTGGCCCGGCGCGAGATAACCGCGCTCCTGCGCGAGCTGCTCACCCGGGTGCCCGACATCCGCGCCGCAGCCGAGCCGGACTACCTGCTGTCCAGCTTCATCAACGGCATCAAGCACCTGCCGTGCGAGTTCGGCGGGTAATCCTGTCGCTCCGGTCTTTCCCAGCGCTACCCGCCGCGATCCGGGGTGGTCGGAAAGGGCCAGCGCGTGACGAATGCCGTGCGGCCCCGCTCAGGGCTTGGCGAAATGGGCGTGGGTTCCTGCTCGCGGCGCAGGTACAGGTAGATGGCCCAGCCGACGGCGATGGCGAGCCAGAAAGTGATCGCCCGGTAGACCAGCACGGCGGTCAGGGCTGGCGCGCCCGGAACGCCGAGCGCCACGAGCGCGGCGGTCAGCGCGGCCTCGACCACGCCGAGGCCGCCGGGAGTCAGGTTCAGGCTGGCGCCGCCGGTGCCTGCGGCCCAGGCCAGGATGATGCCCCACCACGGCACGTGCACGCCCGCCGCCTTGAGGCTGAAGACCAGGCAGAGCAGATCGAACGTCCAGTTCCGTACGGCGGACAAGACCGCGCGGATGACATCCCCGCGGTTCGGGTGGAAGGCCGCCAGGCCGGCGGTCACGTCCTCGACGATCCCGGCTGCGTCGCCGGCCGGGCGGCGGGCCAGGTGCTGCACCCGGCCCAATGTCCAGATCGCGGCTCTGCTCACCCGCTCGCGGGCTCCAGGCCGCCGCATGGCGAGCGCGGCCACCCCTGCGGCCACGAAGGTCAGCAGGATCCCGGCCCCGCCAGCCCAGATGGCGGCGAGACTGCCCGACACAACGGCGCCGATGGAGATGATCAGCACGAAGGCGGCGTTGGAGACCAGGCCGGCCAACACCAGCGCCCAGCCCGCCAGGGCCGGCCTGGCGCCTTGCCAGACCAGCCGCCGGTAGGTGAAAGCCGTGGCGGCTCCTGACCCGATGACCGGCAGTGACGCGGACAAGGCGTTGCTGGCGTAGGCGATAGCCACCGACCGGGCGACCGGCAGCCGCAGGCCAGCCAGGATCAGGATCCGGCGTTCCATCAAGCCCAGCGCGACCATCGAGCCGGTCTCGGCCGCTACGGCCAGCACGGCCGGTCGCCACCGCAGGTGTGCGAACGAGCGCAGCGACTGCGCGATCATCGACGCCTCGGCGTGCACCGCCACCCCGAGCAGCACCACACAGGCCACCCCCACCGCCCACCGCCGCCACGCCCGGCGCGAAGCGCCGGGGCGAGCGCGGCTGCCCTCGGCCCGGGCACCGATTGCCGAGCCGGCCGCAGCGCGGGGACTCCGCCTGGCCGGGGGAACCCTGGCGTGCGCCGGTGGCGGCCCGGCACCCGCCTGGCCCTGGCCCGGGGCGGGCGGATCGATCACCGGTCGACCAGGAAACCTTGGCGGCCGCCGGTGCCCGGCGGGCGGTTGCGGTCCTTGAACGCCTCCGGCCCAGGACCGGGATCATGCGGCGATAGCTTGATCCCTCGCCGCATCACATTATGGATCATCTACGGTGCCTCATTCCGGTATCTCCCATTGACACCTTGGCCAGGTCTCTGCCCGGTTACGGCTACGTCGGCCAGTCGAATCGCGCCCAGATGGTGCGGTTGGCGTGGCGGTCGTCGATGCCCCACTCGTCGGCGACGGCGCGGATGATGTCCAGGCCGTGGTGGCGGGCTGAGCCGGTCGTGGCCGGGGTCCAGGGGCCGCCGTTGTCTTGGACTTCGATCCGGGCGTAGTGCTCTGGGCTGACGGTGGCGCGGACGGTGAATGTGCCGCCGGGGAGGCGGGAACGGCTGTGCTGGGCGGCGTTGGCCGCGAGTTCGGAGGCGCACAGGACCATGTCGTCTGCCCGCGGGCAGTCGTCGAGCACTGAGCGCACGTCCGCGCGGACGGCGCGGATGTGCTCGGTGCCGCCGCTATAGGTGACCTCCGTAACGCGAAGCCCAATGGTTTTGGGTGCTGGCGTGGCGAAACCCGGCGGGTTCCGCCCGTTCGGGTGCGGGTAGGAGGCGATCCCGAGCATGACTGCCGCGGCAAGCAGACCAATGATGACGCGGCGATCTACCCCGGCCTTCCACGGGCGCGTCAGCAGGGGGATCAGCAACATGGTGGTCGGCTCCCTTCATGTTGTCCGGACCGGTCGCTGACCAGCATGCGAAACACTCACGGCGGTGTCATCGGCCGCATGGTGGACAGCTGGATGGATCCCGAGGTGCCGGAGGTGGAAAGGGGGGGTGGAAGCCGCGGCTCGCTCTCCACCCGGCTCCACCCCGGAACCCACCCGGTGGCCGAGGCGGGGGCGGGCCCGGGTGGCGAGGCTGGAAGACGTCTGGAGTTCTCATCTCAAGGGAGGCGTCATGCCAGCGAAGGTCTGGCTGTTCAACCTGATCGTTTTGGCGGTTCTGCTGGAAGCAGATCTCGGCCGGCGGAATATCGGCTGGTTCCGGGTGCTGCGTCCGCTGATCGCCTCCGTCGCGGCGATCGCCCTGTTTACAACCAGCGTGCCGACCTCCGGTCACAACCTGGCCCTGGAAGCCGCCGGGGTCGGTGCCGGGGTGCTGGCCGGCCTGGCCGCCCACCTGTTCGTCACGGTGGGTTTCGATCCCGCCAAGGGGAAGAAGGGCGGCAAGGGGACCACCGGCCGGGCGGTCAGCTGGGCCGGGTTCGGCTACGCCACGTTCTGGGTGGTGGTCTTCGCCGCCCGGCTGGTTTTTATCTACGGCACCCAGCACTGGTTCTCCCATCCCCTCGGCCAGTTCCTCACCGCCCACCAGCTCAGCGCCGCCGCGCTGACCGACGCACTGCTGTTCATGGCCATCGCCATGGCGCTGGCCCGCAGCGCGCTGCTGGCCCTCCGCGGACGGGCCGCCACCCGCCACGCCGCGGACGCGCACGGGTACCCGGCGGCCGTCCTCAGCCACGACAGCACTGCCCGCTAACCCCGGATCGCAAAGGAGCCCGTCATGTTTCTGAGCCACCTGCTGCAGAACCTGGGTGTGCCCGCCGCGGTGGCCACCGCCGTGGGCATCGCCCTCATGATCGTCAGGGTCGTCATGGGCGGCAAAGGCAGATCCGCGCGCGGCGATCGCGGGCAAGGGCCTGCTCGTGACGATCACTGAGACCATGGCCGCAGTCACCGGGGGCTGCGACGGGCAGGGGCCGGGCATCCGCACGGCGCCTGCCCGTGCAGGCGCCCGCAGCACCTGCGCCCGCCACCGGCGGTGCGCGGCTATCTGGCGTGATATCCCGGCCCCGGCCGGTGACCACCGCGGGCGGCCTGAAGGAAGAAACTGGTAACCATGGACAGGCTGCCGCGGTGGTTCGACGGGCCGGTGTGGACATCGGCGTTCCGGGCCGGCTGCCTGGGGCTGGTGCTGGCCGACATCTGGCTCGGCCGGCCGGCGCCGGGGCTGTCCGGCGCGCATCTGGTCGTGCTCATCGGGCTCGTCCCAGCCAGCCTGGCGTGGCTTGCCCATAGCCACTCCGGGGCGATCGACCACCGCGTCGTGCTGCTGGTACTGGCGGCGGGGATGGTCGGAGGCAGCCTCGTCACTTTGACCAGCCCCAGCACTGCCGCCCTGGCGCTTCCGGGAGTGATCGCCCTGCTGGCGGGCGGCTCGCTGTCCATGCCGGAGGCGGCCGGGGTCGCGGCCTGTGGCCTGGCGACTTTCGCTGCCGGTTCGCTGGCCGGCGCCGCTGCGGGGTTTTCCCTGCTCGGCTCCTGCCTGGTGGTGATCGGCGGCCTGTTCGCTGGCCTGTGGCGACGCCAGTACCTCGTGCGGGCCGAGCAGGCCGAGCTGGCGGCCACCCAGACCCGGCTGGCCGAACGAGAACACATCCGCGCTGAGGTGCTGGAGGAGCGGACCCGGATCGCCCGGGAGATTCACGACGTGCTGGCCCACACCCTGGGCGGCCTGGTCGTGCAGCTCGACGCCGCCGATGCCCTGCTCGGCGACGGCGGCGACCCCGAAGGCGGCCGCAACTTGGTGGCGGGCGCCAGGCACCTGGCCGTCGAGGGCCTGGACGAAACCCGCCGCGCCATCACGGCGCTGCGCACCGACCCGGTCGCCCTGCCCGAGGCGCTGGCTGCCCTGGCCGCCAGCGAGGGCAGCACCCAGATCAGCAACCAGGTGCACGGCAGCCCACGCCAGCTCCCGCCCGAGGCGAGCCTCGCCGTCTACCGCACCGCCCAAGAGGCCCTGGCCAACGCCCGCAAACACGCCCCCGGCGCCCCAGTAGCCATGAACTTGTCCTTCGGCCAGCACCAAACCGTGCTGCAGGTCGCCAACGACCGGCCGGCGGGCGACGCCGGCGGCGCGCCCGCCCGGCCCCTGGCGGCCACCGGCGGCGGCTACGGGCTGGACGGGCTCACCGAGCGCGCCGAACTGCTCGGCGGAACCCTGCGGGCAGGACCAGACCAGCAAGGCTGCTGGACCGTGGAACTGTGGATACCTGCATGACCGACCAAAGCACCCCGGTGCGCGTCGTAGTCGCCGACGACCAGCGAGTGGTCCGCGAGGGCCTGGTCACCGTGCTCGGCGTCATGCCCGGCATCGAGGTCGTGGGGGCAGCCGCCGACGGCGAGCAGGCCCTGGCCCTGGTCAGCCGGCACCGGCCCCAGGTCGTGCTGATGGACCTGCGCATGCCCCGCCTGGACGGAACCGAAGCCACCCGCCGGATCCTGGCGGCCCACCCCACCACCGCCGTCGTCGTGCTCACCACCTACGCCGACGATGACTCCATCCTGGGCGCCCTGCAAGCGGGCGCCCTCGGCTACCTCACCAAAGACGCCGGCCGCGAGCACATCGCCCGCGCCATCCACGCCGCCGCCGCCGGCCAGGCCATCCTCGACCCCGCCGTCCAGGCCCGACTCGTCGCCACCGCCGCCCCCGCCCCCGGTGACGTCGTTCCCTCCCGTCCGCTCCCCGACAAGCTGACCGCCCGCGAAGCCGAGGTACTGGCCCTCATCGCGACCGGCCACACCAACACACAGATCGCCAAGGTGCTCGTCGTCAGCCCGTCAACGGTGAAAACCCATATCAACAACATCTTCGCCAAAACCGGCGTCAGCGACCGGGCTCAAGCCGTCCAGTACGCCTACCGGCATCAGCTTGCCGACCCCGGCAGCACGCCCGGGCCATGACCGCGTGAGCTCGGGAGGCCAGGACCGGGACGGTCCCGGCCTCCTGGCTCGCGCGTTCAGGCGTTGACGAAGACGATGGCGATGGGGACGCCGTCGATCACGCCGGTTCCCGTGCCGAGCGCGACCGTCTCAAGCACCGTGTTCGTGGCCGGGGTGAAGACGGTGATGTCGCCGGTGAAGATGTTGCCCACCCAGGCCTGTGAGCCGTCTGGCGTGACCGCGACCACACCGGGCACGCCGCCAACCGGGATGGTCGCGACCGTCCTGAGGGTGGCCGCGTCGAGCGCGAGAACAGTGTTAGAGCCCATGTCCGTGACGTAGACGGTGCTGCCGTCTGGCGTGATCGCGACGGAGTAGGGCTGGTTAGCCACCGGGAGTTCGGCGGTGACCCGATTGGCCGCCGTGTCGATCACCCACAGCGCGCCGGCCACCGGGTTGGTCACGAACAGCGTGCCGCCGTCCGGGCTGATCGCGAGATCCTGCGGGCCGGCCGGGTTGGGGATCGACTGGGTCACCCTGCCGGTCGTGGTGTCGACGACGTCGATGCTTTGCGCCGTCGTGATGTAGGCGCGGCTGCCGTCCGGCGAGAAGACCAGCTGCCGCGGGCTGTCACCGACGGTGAGGTAGTCACTGACCGTGTTGGTGGCCGTGCTGATCACGGCGACCTGGCTGAATCCGCCTGGGCCGGTGGTCGGGGTGTTGGGGCCGGTCACCGCCGCCCAGACGGCGGTGCCGTCCACAGTCGCCGCGATGCCTTGCGGGTACGCACCGACCGTGACCTGGGTGGTCTGGCTGGTAGCAGTGTTAATCGCGACCACGCTGTACTGGCCGGTCTGCGTCGCGTACACCTGCGAGCCGTCCGGGGTCGCGGTGATGCCCTGGGTTGAGTCGAGCCCCCACTCCGCCGTGATCGTGCCGGTGGCCGTGTCGATGGCATAGACAGTGCCGACGGCGGCGGACAGGTATGCGACATAGTCAGACATCTTTTTGTCTCCTCAGCTCTCGGTGCTTCCACCGCGGCCAGCGCGCGGCCGTGGCAGCGGGCCTACCTGCTGCTTCGGTGGGGTCTGGCTGGCGCCAGGGAAGGCTGGCAGCGGCAGCGTGTTCACGTTGGTGACAGCCTCGTGAAGCGGTTGCTTGGTGCCCGGCAGTTCCCGTACGGCCGGCGGGAACTCGGGGAAACCGAAGGTCGAGGTCAGGTTGCCGAAGGTCTGGCGGCGCCACTGCGTGATGTTCGGGATCGTGACGCCAGTGAACAGCTCAAGGAACTGCAGCACCGAGGTGTGGTCGAAGGTCTCGCTGGCGATCCAGCCGCCCTGGGTCCACGGGGAGACGATGATGCACGGAACCCGGAACCCGCCACCGATGGGCCAGTTCGGGTTGCCGGGCGCCTGGATGTACTCGCCATACGTCCCCGGCGGGGCGGTGGGCGGCGGCACGTGGTCGAACAGGCCGTCGTTCTCGTCGTAGTTGATGATGAAGACGGTCTTGGCCCAGACGTCCGGGTTGGACGCGATCGCGTCGATCTTGCTCGCGATGTAGTCAGCGCCCGCCGCCGGGGTGTAGTCCGGGTGCTCGGACTGATAGGCGGTCGGCATCAGCCAGGAGACGGCCGGCAGCCGGTCGTGCGCGGCGTCCCACTCGAACTGCCCGGTGCCGAACCGCCTGATCCCGCAGTCGAACAGCGTGGAGCCCGGCGAGGACTCCTGGAAGACCTGGAACTGGTCCAGCATGTTGAATTCGGTGCCGTTATTAACGTCCTGGTAGACCTGCCAGCTCACGCCCGCGTCGGTGAGCGCCTCGGGATACGTCTTCCAGGTGTAGGGCACCGGCGCCCCGTTGTAGTAGATGGGGCCGCCGTTGTCGCCCAGCGGATCGATCCAGGCGCTCATGTGGTAGAGCCGGTTCGGCCAGGTCGGGCCCATGACCGAGCAGTGGTAGTTGTCGCAGATCGTGAAGGTCTCGGCCAGCGCCCAGTGGAACGGGATGTCCTCGCGCGTGTAGTAGCCCATCGTGAACGGGCCGTTCGCGCCGTCCGCCGCGATGTGGGCCGGCAGCCAGTTGTCCATCGCGCCGTTGTCCCAGGCTGAGTGCTGGGTCTGCCACGCGTGGCTGGTCGAGGGGACCGCCTGGGCAGCGGTAGTCCTGGAGTCCATGTAGAACGGCAGCAGGTAGCCGTCCGGGTTGGAGTACTGGCTGGTCCCGGCGGGCGGGGCGGTCTGAACCGGCTGATAGAACACGGACTTGCCGGTGCTCAGCGTGATCGCGCTGGGATCGGAGAAGCCGCGCACGCCCGGCAGGGCGCCGAAGTAGTGATCAAAGGAACGGTTCTCCTGCATGAGGACAACCACGTGCTTGATGTCCGACAGCCGCCCGGTGCCGTGCTTCGGCCCGGCGGCGAGCGCCTGCCGGACGTTGAAGGGGAGGAACTCGGCGGCGAACGCCGCGCTTGCCGCCGCCCCGGCTGTGGTGAGGAAGCGGCGCCTGGTCAGTTCAGGCATTCGTCTGCTCCATCCTGAGTGCGCTGTTGATACAGGGGAAGGCTCCAACCGCGGTGCGGCGCCGCACGAACGGTCAGGTTACGGACGGAGGATGGCTGAATGAATGGACGGCGGGAGCACCCAGAAGGCCGCGATCAGGCCGGGCTGGCGGCTCCGGGCGGCTCAGCGGATCGCTGAGAGCGCGGTCAGGACCGTCAGGGTGATCGCGATCGCGGCTCCCGCCCCGTGCAGCGCAACCAGTTGCGGCGGGAAGTTCCAGGCCGAGGCCGCGTGCTGCTTGGCCGCCTGGGCATTGCGGACCAGCCAGCTGAGCCCGAGTCCGATGGCAGCCACCAGGATCCCGAAGGAGATCCAGGCAAACGGGTGGTAGTGCACGAATACGAACATGAACCAGCAGGCCAGACCGGTGACGGCCAGTGCCGGATGGCTGAACTCGAGCAACGGGTGCTCGCCCGGCGGCGTGGCCACCCTGACCTTCGGCACTGGGGGCGGCTTCCCCTCATCGGTGAGCGGGGGCGCGCCCATCCGGACCGGCGCGCTCACCGGTCGCGCGCCCTCGGCCTGCGCTCGCGCCGCCTCGGCGGCCAGCCGCCGCGCCGCGCCCCCGGTACTCAGCAGGGACACTCCCGCTGCCGCGGTGATCACCCACAGGACCAGCGCCACTATGGCCAACGCTGCTTCCTCCGCGCTGTCGAATTCTGCCTCAGCGCATCAGGCTAGCCGACGCCGGCCGGGGCCGGGCAGAGCGGGACCCGGGGCCGAGCAGGGCAGAACTCGGTGCGCCGGCCGCTGCATCAGACCGGCTCCTCAGCCAGCCACGCAATCCTCTGGGCGCCCGGCCCTGGCCTCAATCCTGTAACTACCTGTAGTCAACTCTGTGCACCGTGTTATAACTAGAACCCCGCGCGGCACTCGGGGCCCGGCCAGCCGGGCCGCAGGCCGAGAACCAGTCCGTGGACCCGCCAGCCGACCCGGCAGACAGGCGACCCGGGTCTTGGCCGGACCACGGACCGGCGCCGCGCTGGAACGGGGGAACCGCGAGTCGTGGAGGGGGATCGTCGTCCCCGGCCCGGGGCGCGCCGGCACGTTTGCCGGCGGGAGCCACGCGCCGAACGTACGAGGTTGCGACGAGCGGAGGGATCTTCGCCCTGTGGGCGGCGCCACCCGGGGGCGTGGCGCCGTCCACAGGCGAAGGCAACCCAGCGCAGGTCAAGCAGCAGGGTCAGCCGAGCGCGCTGATCTTCCCGGCCAGGTCGAAGTCGGCCGCGGTGAGGCCCCCGGCCGAATGCGTCGACAAGGTCAGCGTCACCTTGTTCCACTGGATCAGGATGTCTGGGTGGTGATTGGCCTGCTCGGCCAGGTAGGCCACGGCTCCGGTGAAGAGCATGGCGTCCCGGAAGTCCTTCCGCGTGACCGTGGCGGCGATGCTGCTGCCCTGGCGCTCCCAGCCGGGCACGCCGCCCAGCCGGCCTGCTATCTCGTCCTCGGTAAGCAGTTTCATGCCTCCCGACTATCACACACCAGGGAAGCCTGGGCCATGAGGCAGCGCCGCCGGCAGCCGGGGATGGAGCGGGTTACCGGAAGATCAGGGAGGAACCGGCCGCGCGCCCGGCGGGCCGCCGCACGCTCGGTAGGCTGACCTCAGCCGGAGCGCCGACGCAGCCGCGGCTTCCGCCCTGACCCGCGCCGGCCGCTCGCCCCACAGATGTGGTCGAAAGGTGCCCGAACTCAGATGACTGACTCGCGTCAGCCGGAACTGCGCCGCACGCCGCTGACGAGCGTGCACGAGCGCCTCGGCGCGACGCTCACCGGCTTCGCCGGATGGCTGATGCCGCTTCGCTACGGCAGCGAGACGGCCGAGCACAACGCGGTGCGCACGGCGGCCGGGCTCTTCGACCTCTCGCATATGGGCGAGATCATGGTCACCGGCCCCGACGCCGCGGCGGCGCTCGACTACGCGCTGGTCGGCCAGCCGTCCGCGCTGGCGCCCGGCCGCGCACGCTACACGATGATCTGCGCGCCGGACGGGGGGATACTCGACGACCTGATCGTCTACCGGCTGGCCGACGACGAGTTCCTGGTCGTCGCCAACGCCGCCAACACCGATACGGTCCTCAATGCCCTCACCGACCGGGCCGGGACGTCCACCCCAGCCGGGGCAAAGGTCTCGGACCGGACGGCCGACTACGCGCTGATTGCCCTTCAGGGCCCGAACGCGGCGCGGGTTCTCGGGCCGGTGACCGACGCCGACCTGGCGACGGTGAAGTATTACGCCAGTTACCCGGCGACCGTCGCCGGCCACCGGATTCTGCTGGCCCGGACCGGTTACACCGGCGAGGACGGCTTCGAGCTCTTCACCCGGCCGCAGGACGCCGAGCCGATCTGGGATGCACTCACGGAAGCGGGCGCGGCCTGCGGGCTGGTCCCCGCGGGCCTGGCCGCGCGCGATACCCTCCGGCTGGAGGCCGGGATGCCGCTCTACGGCAACGAACTCGGGCCCGACCTCACCCCGTTCGACGCGGGCCTGGGGCGCGTGGTCAAGCTCGACAAGCCCGGCGACTTCGTCGGCCGTGCCGCCCTCGCCGAGCGCGCCCAGGTGGAGCCAGAACGCGAGCTGGTCGGGCTGGTCTGCCGGTCCAGGCGGGTGCCCAGGCACGGCTACGACGTGCTGTGGGACGGGGCCGCATGCGGAAAAGTGACCAGCGGCGCCCCCTCACCGACGCTGGGCAGGCCGATCGCGATGGCCTACGTTGCGGCCGGTGTCGCGTCGGAGGCGCGCGATTCCGGGCCAGCCAGCGGCCCTGACCGGCTCGCCGTCGATGTCAGGGGCAATGCCGAGCCTGCCGACCTGGTGTCACTGCCGTTCTACCGCCGGCCGGCCTGACCGGCCGGCCACACTCAACCCCTGCTAAGGAGAGGGTCGTCATGACCGTTCCCGACGAGCTGCACTACACCAGTGAGCACGAGTGGATATCCATCACCGGATCCACCGCTACGGTGGGCATCACCGACCACGCACAGCAAGCCCTGGGGGACGTCGTCTACGTCTCGGCGCCGGCGGCGGGGAACAAGGTGACGGCGGGCGAGCCATGCGGTGAGGTCGAGTCCACCAAGTCGGTGAGCGACATCTTCTCGCCGGTCGACGGTGAGGTGAGCGAGGTCAACCCGGAGATCGAGGAGAACCCGGGCCTGGTCAACTCCGACCCGTACGGGGCCGGCTGGCTATTCAAGGTCGCCCTCTCCGGCGCCGCAGGCGAGCTGCCGCCCGGCCTGATGTCGGCCGCCGAGTACGAAGAGCTCATCGCCTCCCAGAACTGACCACGGCCGCCACGCCGGCCGCCAGTCAGGCGCGCGGTCATGGGAACAGGCCCGCCGGCCAGGCGGGCTATGCGAGCGATTCACCGAGTTGCCCCTGATCGAGGGGAAAGTTATGGCTGCGACCGCTGCAAACTACCGAGAAGAGGGTAAGTCGTTCCATTGAGACAATGATCGCAGCACGCTGCTTCGAGCACGCGGAAGTGAGGCGGCCCATGACCCGGCAGGACACCGCCACGTGGGTGCCACCGATAACGCGGCCGGAGCGGCAGGCCGGCCGGATCGTCTTCTGGCTGCTGGTCGGGCTCGCGTTCGCGGCCCTGGCGACCAGCGTCGCGATTCCGGTCGTGACCATCCAGCCCTATATAGAGCAGTCCACGTCGATGCAGAACACCCTGGCTCCCGGCGACCGGCTGTTCGCCGTGCCCGCAGGCAGCCTGCGCCGCGGCGATGTGATCATCTTCCGTGCGCCGACGCGGGTGTCGAAGACCCGCGCCCTGGTCGTGAAGCGGGTGATCGGCCTGCCCGGCGATCACGTGGCCTGCTGCGACTCCCGCGGACGGATCACCGTCGACGGAAGGGCGCTGGACGAGACCTACCTCTATCCGGGTGATCCGCCGTCGCGCCTCAGGTTTTCCGTGACGGTCGGCAAGGGTCAGGTCTGGGTGATGGGTGATCACCGCAATATCTCGGTCGATTCACGGGAGTGGGGTGCGATCCCCGCGAGCGGCATCGTCGGCCGCGTCCTGTTCGTCGCCCACGGTTCCTCGATCGCCGCACTGCGCACGCCGCAGACCTTTGTCGCCGACGGCCTGGCCCCGAGGGACACCCGCCTGGACTTCTACCTGCGGCTGGCACTGCTGGCGATGGCGTCCACCGCGGTGCTGCTGGTCCTGGCCATCGTCGGGATCACTCGTTTCGTTATCCGCCGGCGCCGGCCCCGCCGGGCCCCGCCGTCACGCGGGGCCCAGCCGCCGGGCGGGGCCCAGCCGCCAGACGAGGCCCAGCCGCCGGGCGGGGCCCAGCCGCCAGACGAGGCCCAGCCGTCGGACGGGGCCCGGCCGCCTGCGCCGCTCGAGCCGATGTGGGGGGTTTACCGTGGCCTGCCGGACCCTCCCGACGAGCCCGCGGTGCCGAGCTAGCCGCAGCTCGACGCGTAGATGTAAGGCTTGATGTTGGCGCTGTTCATGTTGCTCGAGGTGACCGCGATCAGCGAGGTAGCGATGTTCTTGGTCACCGGCTTGCCCTCGATCGCGTTCAGGGCCTGCTCGACGCCGTCGGCTCCCTCAAGCGCCGGCTCTTGTGCGATCGCCAGCTGAATCGTGCCCGCGCGCATCATGGTCATCTGCGTCGCGTCGGCGTCGAACGTGGCCAGCTTCACCTTGCCGGTCTTGCCCGCGTGGGCGATGCCGGACGCGGCTCCCTCGGCGGTGATGACATTCGCCGCGAACGCGCCGTTCAGGCCCGGGTTCGCGGTGATGTCACCCTCGATGAACGAGGTGGCGGTGCCCACGCTGTCGGCGTCGTCGTTCTGCTCGGGCAGCAGCTTGATCCCCGGGAACTTGGCTGCCATCTCCGCCTGGAAGCCCGCGATCCTGGCGTCGGTGGTGGACACGCCCTTGGCCACACTGATCACCGCGACCGTTCCCTTGCCGCCAAGCAGGCTGCCCAGGGTGTCCGCGGCCAGCTTGCCGCCGGCGGCGTTGTCCGACGAGATCCGGGACAGGCCGATCGACTGGTCCGAAGCCGAGGTGTCCACGAAGATGATCTTCGTCCCCGTCCGCTGTACCCGCAGCAGGTCGGGGTCGAGCGCGGCGCTGTCGGTCGGCGCCACGATCAGCGCATCCGGCCTGGTGACCGCGGCCGCGTCGATGAGCGGCTTCTGCTGGGGGATGCTGAACGTCGCCGGGCCGGTGACGGACAGCTTGACCCCGAGCTTCTTGGCTTCTGCCTCCGCGCCGCATTCCATCGTCACGTAGAAGTCGTCGCTCTTGGTCCCGACGATCAGCTCCATGGTCTTCGGCGAGGTGCTGCTGCCTGCACCGGTGCTCGACGAACCGCAGCCGGCCGCGGCCAGCGCGATGACGGCCACGCCAGCGACCGTCGCGGTGAGAGTGGTCCGCATTCGTTCCTCCTGTGGATAAAGGCCGCGGGCTGCGCGGCCGCTGGCCTACCGCCTCAGGCTCGCTGCCTGCCGAACCGCCCGGGCCAGAGCCCGGCCCAGCGCCCCCGGCCACCGCCGCGCTGCTGGCGGCGGAATTGATCGAGATACACGGCGGCCACCAGCGCGGCGCCGATGGCCACCTCCTGCCAGTACTGATTGACGCCGATGATGACCAAGCCCTCGAGCAGCACGGTCGAGAACGCCAGCCCGATGAACGAGCCGAGCATCGTGCCCCGGCCGCCGAACAGGCTGGCCCCGCCGAGCGCGACGGCCGTTATCACCTCGAGGTTGTCGAACGCGTGCCCGGCGATGGTGGTGGAGTCAAAGGAGGCCAGCGAGAGG